>Ga0210123_1000551_pt1 | contig 23059 bp, 19 predicted proteins | sample Muzzi_PWB_D2_FD_185535 | JGI IMG/M metagenome (GOLD analysis project Ga0210123, IMG submission 185535) | Wetland microbial communities from San Francisco Bay, California, USA, that impact long-term carbon sequestration - Muzzi_PWB_D2 (SPAdes) | ecosystem: Environmental > Aquatic > Marine >... | reverse complement strand
TGATCCTGCTCCTGCCGATACGGTTCTTGTACAGCTCTTCCGGTTTCCATCTTTTCCAGGGGTGGGGAGCCCTGGCCTGGCCGGTAGCCCTGGTCGTACAGTACCGGATTCTGTACCTCTTTGCCGAGGACTGGGCCAAACGAAACAGGGCGGTCTGGCACCTTGGGACCATGTGGCTGCTGCTGTTCATCCTCTGTCACGAGGCGAGCTGGCTGGCGGGCCGTCTGGCCGGGCTCGGGAAAAGCTGGCCGGTCATCTGCTGGGCCTTCATCCCGAGCGGTGCCCTCCTGCTGCTCATGCGCCTTGGCAAAACAGTTTCCTGGCCCGTTGGCCGGTATGCGGCAACTTATCTGGGGGCGGGCGGGGTGCTGCCGGCTTTCGGCCTGGTCACCTGGACCATCCTCTCTTTTGCCTATACCGGCAACCCGCGGCCGCTGCCCTATATCCCGCTCATCAATCCGGTGGAACTGGCCGGTCTTGTGGTGGTGATCGTCCTGGTCCTCTGGGTGCTTAATCGGCAGAACAACGGCTATACCCTGAAATATCTGCCCGAGAAGTACTCGCTCTGGGGGCTTGCCGTATTGTTCTTTTTCTGGATAAACAGCGTGGTAGCCAGGTCGGTGCATTTCTATGCCGGGATCCCCTATCATCCCCATTCGCTCTATCGTTCGGTGATATTTCAGGCGTCACTTGCCGCACTCTGGGGGGTCGGCGCCCTGGCCATTACCGTCTGGGCCACCCGCAGAGGCAGCAGAACACTCTGGGGAGTGGGAGCCACCCTGCTCGGCATGGTAGTGCTGAAACTCTTCGTCGTCGACCTGTCCGGCACCGGCACTATTGCCCGGATAGTTTCCTTTCTGGTGGTTGGGGTGCTGATGCTCATCATCGGCTACTTCTCTCCCCTCCCGCCGAAAAAAGAGGAGGCAGCCTCATGAGATTTCTTTCGGTGCTGTTGTTTCTGTTGATAACCGGCGGGCAATCGATGGCCCAAGATGTTGTCCCAGCGGATTTTGCCGCCGGCTATTACCTTGAGATCGACCGGAAAAGCGCCGTCTATTCTCTTGTCGTGCCGGAAGAGGTGTATCACACGGTCAGAAGTGCGGACCTGAGCGATGTCCGGGTCTTTAATGGTGCCGGACAGGTCGTACCCCATGAGTTTCGCACTGTCAAAACCGACCCGGCGGCACTTTCGGAAAAGAGGACCGTGCCTTTTTTTCCACTTTATCAGGAAGGTGGTTCGAGTGATCAGGCGGGGATTTCGCTTCAGGTCTCCCGGGACAGCGGCGGGGCCATCGTCAACATTAAAACCGACTCGGCAGCGGATTTACCCCAGAGGAAGCTTACCGGCTACCTGCTAGATTTGAGCGATCTCAAAAAGCCGGCTGCAGAGCTTGAATTCACCTGGCTGACAGATGAAGATTCTTCTGTCTATACCGTCAATATTCAAGAAAGCAGCGATCTTGTCCAATGGTCGCCGCTGGTCTTTAAGGCAACACTTGCCAATCTGCAGTTCGGCGGCCAGCAGGTGGTAAGAAAAAAGGTTTCACTGCCCCGGCAAACCCGGGCATACCTCAAGCTGACCTGGCAGGAGTCCAGCCTGCCGCTCCGTTTGACCGAAGCACTCAGCTACTCCCGGGTTCTCGAAAAACCCAGAGCGCATGAATGGGTCTCGCTTGATAATGGGACGGTTCAGGAGATAAATGACCGGTTGACGGTCGATTTTACCACCGGTTACCGGCTGCCGGCGAGTGCGGTGCAGCTTGGTTTTACCGAGACCAATTCACTGGCCAGGCTGTCGGTGCAATCCCGCCGGGATAGTAAAGCAGGCTGGAGGACGCAGTGCGAACAGGTGTTTTACCAATTACTCTTTTCCGGGGTGACTCTGCAAAATGAACCCTGCCACTTCCCGCCGACAGGCGATCCTCTCTGGCGGGTCGAGGTGAAGCAGGATGGGGCGGGATTGCATACCGATACCAGGCAGTTATCCCTGCAGCTCGGTTGGCAGCCGGATGAACTGGTCTTTGTCGGCCGGGGGGGAGAGCCCTATCTGCTGGCCTTTGGCAGCGGTAAATTGGCGCAGCAGGATAAGAACCAGACAGGTATGATGATTCTGCAGACTATGCAGAGAGATTTGCCGAATCAAATGGTCGGGCCGGCAAGAATTGGCAAGAAAATTCCTCTAGGGGGGGAGGCCGCCCTGCTAGATCCTGCCAAACCACTGCCGTGGAAAAAATGGCTGCTCTGGGCTGTGCTGGTCCTCGGCGTCGGTTTGCTCGCCGTAATGGCCCGGAGTCTGGCCAAAGAAATCAAGACAGCCGAAGAAAAACAGGTGTCCGAAGACGGATAAAGGATTATTGTGTCGGGTTTATGTGAACCGATGAGCCGCAAGGGCAGAACACCGCAGGCGATATTCAGATGTACCTCGGAAGGATAAGACACAATGTTTCGATCGTTTTTTAAGAGTAAACGGTGGTCTCTCTGGGCCTATGGCGGAGGACTGACCCTGTTGACATCTCTCTTCATCCAAGTGGAACTGACTGTTCAGTATAATGAATGGAACAGGACCTTTTATAATCTTGTTCAAAAGGCCTCGGAACACAAGATTTCTGAATTCTGGGATCAGATGTTTCTCTTTGCCAGAATAGCGTTTCCTTATGTGCTGATAGCAACGCTCACCGGCTATTTTACCCGTTTATATGCATTTAAGTGGCGGGAGGCCATGACATTTTCTTATGTGACCTGCTGGCAGCAGGTCGAAAATGAAGTTGAAGGGGCCAGTCAGCGAATCCAGGAGGATATCTATCGTTTTGCTAAAATAGTTGAGAGCATGGGGCTGCAAGTGGTCCGGGCGATCATGACCCTCATTGCCTTTCTGCCGATTCTCTGGGGCTTGAGCAGCGGAGTGGAGATCGAGTATATCAAGGATATCCCCGGCAGTCTGGTCTGGCTGGCATTACTGGTTTCCCTTGGTGGGCTGCTCATCTCATGGTTTGTCGGGATTAAGCTGCCGGGGCTGGAATACAACAACCAGAAGGTGGAAGCGGCCTTTAGAAAAGAACTGGTCTATGCCGAGGACGACAAGGTGAATTTCGGCAAGACCGACACCCTTAAGGAACTTTTCATCGGCTTGAAATACAATTATTTCCGTCTTTTTCTCCATTACGGCTATTTCGATGTCTGGCTCTATTCTTTTCAGCAGCTGATGGTCATCGTCCCCTACCTGATCATGGGACCGGGACTTTTTACCGGACTTATTACCTTGGGGGTGATGATGCAGGTTGCCAACGCCTTCAGTGAGGTCCGTGAATCATTTTCCATCTTTATCGCCAACTGGACCACGATCACCGAACTTCGCTCCATCCATAAACGTCTGCGGGAGTTCGAGGCCAATATTAACTACTAGTAGTTTCGGGATAGTATGAGAACAAACAATATCGTCTGCATGAAATGGGGCAAAAAGTATAGTCCTGAGTATGTCAATATTCTCTACCGTATGGTCAAAAGGAATATGACCCGGCCTTTCCGCTTTATCTGTCTGACAGAGCATCCTGAAGGGATCGACAGGGGCATTGATGTTCTGCCGATACCTCCGTTTGAGGACCCGGCGCCGGAATATTACAGATATTGCCAGGCCTGGCGAAAACTCTCTCTCTTTGCCGAGACCCTCTATGACATACAAGGCAAGATCCTCTTTTTGGATCTGGATGTGGTCATTGTCGACAATATCGACTGCTTCTTCGATTATTCGGAGAAATTAGCCATTATAGAAAACTGGTCTCAGCCCAATCGCCTGATCGGCCAGGCGTCGGCTTTTTGCTTCGAGGCGGGACAATATCCCCGGTTACTTGACAGGTACCAGAGGGAGCAGGAAAACGTGGTCAAGGCCAATAGAACAGAGCAGGTCTATATCACCCGGGAGTTGGGAAAAGGGAATTTTGACTATTTCCCCGATGACTGGTGCAAGAGCTTTAAATTTCATTGCCTGCCGGGCGGCATTTTAAACAGCTTTATTACCCCACGCATGGCTCCGAAAAATGCCAAGATAATTGTCTTTCATGGCAATCCCAATCCTATCGATGCAATCAACGGTGTCTGGGGGGCGCCGGTGCCATGGTATAAGAAGTTCTATAAGACGGTGAAGCCGACGCCGTGGGTGAAAGATCACTGGCAATAGGATTGGTTTTCCTGCTGACCTGCCACTCTGCTTTTTGAGAGATAGCAATGCGACTGAAAGGGGAGGAGGTCCCTTTCAGTCGCTTCGCACCACCATCTCACCTGCCCAAAGTCTGCCGGGTTCTCTGGACGAACAGCATAAAACGGATGAATGTGGGAAAGGTGGAGGCCAGGAGATGTTGTCCGCTCCAAACGGTCCGGGGCCTCGGAATCGCTGTTGCGGCCAGGGCCGTGGAAAAATGGAATTGTCTCGCCGCAAGACGAAATTCTTCAATATTCTGTAGAGGTCGGCCGCCAAGTGATGACAGCAGCGACGGCATGGAACAGGCCGGCAGTTCATGCCGTTTCCAGCCTCCGGGCAGCCGCATGAAAAAGTGCATCCTACTACGCTGGACCCGGTTGCCCATAACTACATGCTGGGCAATGGTCTCCGGTTTGATCGGCGGCCTTGAAAAATCGACGATGGTCGCGGTTTCCGGGATACGCCGGTGCAGTTGACAGTCGATAAAATCTTTGCCCCTGGGCAGAAGGTTGATGACGAAATCCGTTGCCGCCAGTTGCCGGTTCGCATCCTCTTCATCGGTCAGCCGGACATCTCCCTTTCGGGTATACCTGACATCAACCATCGACAGATGGTAACCATCGGCGCCAAGATGCAGCTCCAGCTCTTCCCCGAGAAGACCGCCGCCGACGATGGCCACCGAAACCTGCCAGGGTTTCTTGTGAGCCTTTTCAACCAGATGTCTGACCGCATTCTGAATGCTGAAAATATTGCCGTAAGTGCTGCTGTAAAAAGGCGGTTCCATGGGGATTCCATGGCGTTTCTCGAAGATCGGGCCAAGCTGTCCGGCCAGGCCTATTGCCTGTGCACCCGAGAGTTTCTTGATCCAGCGCAGCCTTCTCAGGATAGTCTCCACTGTCGGACGGTCCTTTTTGCGCATCAACTCCATGGCCGGGTTGGGGATCAACAGATATATCCCCATGGGTCGCCAGCCATCCATAATCAATCCGGCTGGCGTGGGACGACCGGAAAAGAAATTCCGGAGCCATTTAATATCGGGGCAGAAGTCGAGACATTCCACGGTATCGGTAGGGTAAATTAGAAAAAGTGTTTTAAAGATACCGCATTTGCCGATAAGCCAGATGGATAGCCAGATCGGCCATCGCAGCAGAAGAGCATATACTAAAAAAACAAGCTGTCGCAGGAACTTTTCCATTTTGATTCTCCTTCTTCAAATTTTGCTACTTGGTCCAAAATCATGGCATGGGGAAGGGCAAGCACCCCACGAATTACTCTGTATCGGCATTTTTGAAGAAAATGATTACGTCCTGGAGAAATTAGCCCGGAATATCAGTCAGGAGAGGGTGTCGGCCAGCTTGTCGGCAACCTTTTCAAAAAAAATGGGCCATGTTATCAATTGATAACACGGCCCAAAGAGAACAACAGGGGAAGTGGGGATTTACCCGTGCTCGGTCAGCACTTTATTGATCATTGCAGTGAGTTCTTCGAGCCCATAGGGCTTTTTGATATAGTTACGTACTCCCAGTTCCATGGCTTTTTTAATCCGATCGGTTTCGGAATACCCGCTGACGATGATGACTTTCTGGGTCGGCCGGACTTCAAGAATGCGTTGATAGGTATCCAGGCCATCCATTTCCGGGTCCATGATCATGTCGAGGAGTACAAGGTCAACCGCCCTGTCGGTTAAAAATGCCACGGCTTCCTGTCCACTGGCAACCGATTCGAGCCGGTAGCCGAGAGTGGTCAGTATGGTTTCGCCCAGGGAGCGCTGTGCCGGATCATCATCAACCAGCAGGATGGTCTCGCCGTTGCCCTTTTTGATCGTTTGCGCCAGTGAGTCTTCGTTTGGATTCGCGGTATCGTTTTCTTCATGAACAGGGAGATATATCGTGATGGTCGTGCCGTTCTCCTCAGAACTTTCCACGTCAAGATAGCCGCCATGATCCTTTACCGTACCCCATACTACCGTCATACCCAGCCCTGTGCCGCTCCGCCCCATTATTTTGCTGGTATAGAACGGTTCAAAGATCCTGGCCAGTTTATCCTGAGGAATGCCGCTGCCGCTGTCACTGATTGCCAGTACCACATACCTCCCGGGAACGGTGGTGTCATATCCTTTGATGGGATGGTCTACATACCTGTTCTCCGTTGCCACTACCACGGTGCCTGAATTTTCTATCGCTTCAAAACTGTTTACCAATAGATTCATGATCGCCTTCTCCAGATGTACCGGAGAACCGGCTAAATCCTTCAGATCAGGGGCCAAGCGAGCTTCAACCGTCACATTTGGGTAGGTTGTCTGCAGGTTGAGAAATTCAGGACTCTGCAAATGGGCTCTGATCAGATCATTCAGCTGAATTTTCTGGTTGACGGTTATCCCCCGGCGCGCCAGGGTCAGCAGGTCCTGGACAATTACCGCGGCCCGTGTTCCGGCACGGCGGATGTTCTCCAGGGGCGCGCGCATATCACTGTCCGGCGGCAACTTATGCAGCAGCAGGTCTGGATAGCTGACGATTCCGGATAAGACATTGTTCAGGTCATGGGCCACCCCGCCGGCCAACCGGCCGAGCAGTTCCATTTTCTCGACGCGAAGCAGCTCTGATTCCAGGCGTAAACGTTCCTTCTGAGCCCATTTCCGCTCATCGATTTCCATTCGCAGCTGCTTGTTGGTTTTCACAAGTTCCGATGTTCTGAGGGTGACCCGCAACTCGAGCTGGTCTCTGGCCTCCTCCAGTTCTTTTTCTTTTCCTCTGAGTTCGTTGATGGTGTTGGCGAGAAGTTGCTGCTTGTCGAGCAAGGCCTTTCGCGAACCGGAACGGCTGTGTTCGACAAGAAAGGCCAGGACACAGACAATAAGGTAGGAAGGAATGAACCGCAGGGCAAAATCTTTGCTGTACACATTGATACTGTCGGAGAAGAGATCAAAAACCAGAAAGCTGAAACTGAAACAGAAAAGGAGAGCAGAGGTCAGAATGCCCTGCCGGAGGCCAAGCAGATATAATGAGAAAAGCGGAAAGGTATACAGCCACATGAAGGCCGTGGTATGTACCCCGCCGATAAAAAAAAGATAACAGTAAAAGAGGAGCAGAAAAAAGACACCGAAACGGGAGGCCGTCGGTTCATCGCCCGTTCGGTGGAGATAAAAGAGCAGGATGAAAAGGAGGATGGCAACGAAAAAATCAGCAACACAAAGAAACATGGCCTTCTGCAGCAGGGCAATAAATCCCATGAACAGAAGAAGAATAGCCCCGAGGAACAGAAAAATATTTAATAAAATTACTTTTCTTAAGGTTTCACTATCCTGACCTTCACGAATTCCACTATAGAAAAAAGAATGCATCAGGATCACCAAAGTCTTCTGGCAGGCCAGTAAATAGATAAACGGATGGTCAACCGATCATATCGAAATGATCTCTAACTATATTATAGTATACACAAAATTTACCATCAGTCCAGAACCCACTGTTGTTTGGGGTGAGGAACTGACAGAAAGGCACGACTTGCTGCCGGCACAATATGCTGGCGAGTCAGCGACCATCAATCAAAGTGGGCCATTCCTGCCTCTATGAGGACTACAGGAGGCTGCTGCTCCTTAACCGGGCCCGGTGAAGAATCAGTCACTCTCATATTCGTCCAATGCTCAGGTTGCCGGTGGCATCACATACAATAAAATGGCAAAGAAATGGGTCATACTGCCGGCCAGCACAAAAAGATGCCAAATTGCATGGTGGTAGGAGAGTTTTTTCCAGAGATAGAAAATCGTTCCGAATGAATAGAGCAAACCGCCGATCAGGAGAAGGAGAAGTCCGCCGGTAGCCAGGGAAAGCAAAAGAGGCTTCAGGGCCACCACCAGCAGCCACCCCATACCAAGATAGAGAGAAAGAGAGAGCCATTCTGTGGGTTTTTTTATGACCAGTTCAAATACCAGCCCACAGAAAGCCATACCCCAGACCAGCCCGAACAGGGTCCATCCCCATGAGCCCCTCAGGGTAACCAGAGTCAGTGGCGTATATGTGCCGGCAATGAGAACGTAAATCATTGAATGATCGAGCAACTGAAAAACTCTTTTTACTTCGGTGGCAGTGAGCAGATGATAAAGGGTTGATGATAGATACAGTAATATGAGAGAGCTGCCATAGATTGCAGCGCTGACAATGTGCCAGACGTTGCCGTACCGGGCGGCTATAACGAGTAGAACGACCAGACCGATGATGGCAAGTCCCGTCCCTATGCCGTGAGAAATGCCATGGGCGAGTTCCTCTCGCAAGGAATATTCTTTGTGATGCGGGCAATTCGACATAGGCTTTGCGATAGAAATTGTAAAAAAAATATGGTGGAGTAATGCTGTAGCCGGTAGACGCATTAAACCTCTGATCGGCCGGCACCGGTATGTATTGACTATCAGCAGAATGTGGGAACTTGTCAACACCAGCTCTCAGCGGACGGGATAGAACGACCCTTTTCTCATAACAGCCAGATGATTTTCCGCAACGGCTGATGAAAGACTGATTAAAAAGTAGAAAAAAGCCCATTTCCTGGTGTCTTAAGATGACAGGATTGTAGGAAAATGGTATATAAGAAGCGACAGAGGGAAATAATGCGCGGGACAAAAATCCATCTGTATCCTTTCTTTATAGGTCCTGTTATTACCGGATGCGCATTTCACGGTGAGAGTGCAGTAAATATCCTATTGCTGTAATAAAATCAGAGTACTCGGCCTTCTTTTGCTTGGTAGTTTTTAGTGGAACCGGTTGTTAATAATCGTAGACATAACTGGATTTTGTATCAACACTGCTTACTCTTATTGATAATTAAAAGCAGGGACAGCGTCTTGTCCGTGCTCAAAAAGCAAAGATCATATCTTGGAAAAGGGAGGTGAGAAAGAGGTAAGGTAGCGGAGAAAACTACGCTTTATGGCAACAAGACATAGGCGTATTGGGAGTACTATGTTGTCCTGCTTTGATTAAATCCACTGGAAGGCTCTTTTTTTACAGAGGAATTTTTCCGGGAGAGTTTTGTGTGGTTGTAAAAATGGGGGAAAAAATTTTGTATTCGGGGAAATATCCTCTTGAATACGTTGAGTAGCTTGAAAGTCGCTTTTTGAGATGGACGCTTTTTGGAATCGAATTGTTGTTAATTAATTTTTAATTTAAAAATCATTGAGGAAATCATTATGCAGAAAAAGACACTGTTTGCTTTTCTGGCTGTGCTGGCCTTCAGTATGCCTGCGTATTCTATTGAGTTACCTTCGGGTGCCACACCGAATTTCGGCAAGTCATCGACAGGGTATGCGTCAGCATATGAGTTTAACCAAATTATGGAAGCATACGGTTTGAAGTTGGCTCCGGAGGCCGTTGCCGGCGTTCCTGCATCCTATGCCAAGGTTAAAGGTGACAAGATCGCGTTTAATAGAGACTCTACCGCCTATACACCTGCCCAATATCATTCCATCCTCACTGCTTACGGTCTTGAGATCTCCCCGGATGCGGTAAGCCAGAAACTGGGTGGAGTTTCTTCTTACGCCAAGGTCAAGAATGATGATATTGCTTTTGGTAATGATTCCATTGCCTACGGTGGGGCCGAATGGACTGCCATCATGAGTGCCTACTCGCTGCCTATGGTTGCCGCGCCAATGCCCAAGCCGAAACCAGCACCGGTTGCCATGCCTCCTCAGCCGATGGACAGCGACGGTGACGGCGTCATCGACGCTAGAGATGCCTGCCCAGGCACTCCCATGGGAATTGCAGTTGACGAGAGGGGATGCTGGGCGATGTCAAGTTCCATGCTGTTTGATGTTAACAAGGCAGTGATCAAAACAGAATTCTATCCTATGCTGGATGAGACCAAAGTGATCTTCGATAAGTACCCGACTATGAAAGTACAGATTGAAGGGCATGCCGACAGCACGGGCACCGATTCTTATAACCAGATGCTGTCAGAAAAACGGGCAAAAGCCGTAATGGAATATCTTGTCAATAACGTTGGCATCGCAGCGAGCAGATTGAATGCGGTAGGATACGGAGAATCAAAACCGGCGTATTCCAATAAGACCAAAGAAGGCCGGTCGAAAAACAGGCGGGTTGAATTTACACCTGCAATGTAGACCGAACACCCCGCAAGGGGTTTTAAGTTGAAAACCATGACCCATGGCGCATCATCACGATGCCCATGGGTTATTTTTTTTGAGCCGATGCAGTTGTCGTTACTTTGCCGCTCCGGCAGCGTCCTGCCTGGCCGCATAGGCGGTTGCGGCACATTCATTCTTGCCGAGATCAAGTTCTTCGGCCTTGTTATCATCGACCTGCTCAAGGTTGGCGTTAATACGGCGAATCATCGCGTACTCATCGGGCTGCTCTCTCATATTGTTTTTTATAAACTGAAGAAAAGTCGATGCATCTCTGATGGCAAAAATTTCCTTATTAAAAGTCTTGGTCTCGGCCAGGGTCGCAACAAAGGCAAGATGGTCGTTCGCTTCTTCCCAACTCATATAGTGACCGGGGAGAACCAGCATTGTGTCCTGGTATTTTCTAATGTTCTGCAATGACATAAAGAGCTTCTCCGACCAGGCCTCCACCTGGCCGCCAAGGTCCGGCCGGCCTATTGATTGGATAAAAATCGTATCCCCGCTGATCATATATCGATCATCGACGACAAAACTGGTGGATCCCGGAGTATGACCGGGAGTGAAAACACATTGTACCTTTGGGCCGGGTCGTGAAAAATTGTGAATGGCCCCGTCCTGCAAGGGGATGTAGTCAATTTTTGCCCCGGCAAAATCGTTGGTGTTGGCCAGAAACTCGGCCCCGGTCTTTTCCGAGAGCGTCCTGCTGCCGGCGATATAGTCTGCTTGAAGATGGGTTTCAAAGGTCTTGATTAACCGGCAATTTTTCTTATCGGCAAATTCAAGATAGAAATCAGTGTTCCGTGAAGGGTCAAAGAGCATCAGTTCGTCACCGTTTTGCAGGCCATAGCTGGCGGAAGCCTTGCCTGGTCTGATGAACTGATAAATCTGATACGCCTCTCCCGGATTGAGCAGGACCGGAACGAGGAGATTACCCCATGATTTGATGCCTCCGGCAAGATAGCCAACGTCCTGCAGACCATGCCTGTCGAGTATTTCCGCGACAAATTTGGCCGAACCCTCCTTGGCACAGACAATGCGGACAGGTTTGTCCCGGGCAACCCTGGCAACACATTCATCCTCGATCTCCATAAAATCGAAATAGGAGATATTCTGCATGGTGAAAGGATAGGGCGACTCGACTTTAAATCGGTTGAAATCCACCTTGTTACGGACATCGAGGACGACCATATCCCGCCGGGTCGTCAGCCAGTTATACAGTTCGATCGCCGTGAATTTGAAGATACTCATTGAATTTCCTCCAAGTAGCCGGGTTTCTAGAAGTGGAGCAGACCTGCCTCCTCAGCCGTTGCGGCATAACCGTCAATGTGCAGCAGCCAGTAATGGCCTGGGTTACGGCGGATGGTCTGAGCGGTTGCCGGAAGCAGCCAGTGGCTGTCATCAAGCAGATTATAAAAATAGGAATCTATGCCGATGAAACCGTCGAGGAAATGAGTGAGGAGATGGAGGGTCTTACTGACATATCCCTGATCGATTCGTTGCAGGTCCGTGGTCCCATGGACGTCTGCTTTGATTAACTCGTTAGTCAGGTTCTGCACCATCTGCCGATTATGGGCTTCCGCCTGCATAATACGATCGATAAAGGCTGCATCGAGGCCGGAAAAAGATTTGCTCTCTATGGCCTCGATGCAGTCGTAAATAACCAGTGAGGTAAGGTCGAAAAATTTATGTACCTGTTCACTGCAGTGGTCGAATGAATCGCCAGCGAGAAGCATTTTATGCTGGGATAGTTGATTCATGTCTTATTACCCTTGGTTCATCGCTTACAAACTGTCGATAATCCGTTGGCCGATGCGCTTGCCCATTTCGACACACTCTTTAAGCTTTTGGTCGTCCGGGACATATTTCAATCGAAGTCCATCTTCAATCAGTTCGATTTTCATATCCTCCAGGGCGGTGTTCATCAAACCGACCGCCTCACCGCTCCAGCCATAGGAACCAAAGGTAGCGCCGAATTTATTGGTGGGCTTCAAGCCCCGCATATACATGAGAAAGCCGGCCATGCGCGGCAGGAGCCCGTTGTTCAGCGTCGAGCTGCCGAGGATGACCGCTCTTGCTCCGAGAACCTCGGTCATGACATCGCTGCGATGATGAACTTTCAGGTTGATCATACTGGTACTGACCCCTGTTTCCTTGAGCCCATTGCCGATGGCATGGGCCATTTTTTCGGTTGAGTGCCACATGGAATCATAGATGACCAGGGCTTTCTTTTCCGATTCGTTACGGCTCCATTTATCATAGGCTTCAAGTATTCTGTTCTGGTGGGTGCGCCAGATAACGCCATGATCAGGTGCAATCATTTTTATATCGAGCCCCAGCTCTCCCACCTTGGCCAGCAATTTTCTGATAAGCGGGGCATAAAGATACAGGATATTCGCATAATACTTAGCACTTTCATGCATAACTTCAGAGAGATTGACCTCATCGTCATATCTTTCACTGGTTGCATAATGTTGTCCGAAGGCATCGCTGGAAAAGAGAATGCCATCTTCTTTGACAAAGCTGAACATCGAATCCGGCCAGTGCAGCATCCTCGTCTCAAGAAACTGGATGGTTCGTTTGCCAAGGCTGACTTCGCTCCCCGTTTTCACCACCTCATAGGGCCAGTCCTCCCGATGAAAATGCTCGAGGATAGCCTTCTGTCCCATCGGGGAACAGAAAAGTTTTTCCGGCTTGATGATGTCCATCAATTCCGGCAGACTGCCGGAATGATCCATTTCCACATGGTTAATCACCAGGTAATCAATCTTCGCCGGATCGATGATAGCCCGGATATTCTGCAACAGATCCTGCAGATGGGAACGTTTGACGGTATCGAAAAGGGTTACTTTCTTATCGACAATGAGAAAGGCGTTATACGTTGTCCCGCGATACGTCGAATAGCCATGGAAATCGCGTACATCCCAGTCAATAGCTCCTACCCAGTAAATACCTTTTGCCAGTTCTGTGTTACTCATTTTTACTCCGATAGTATGTAGTATAAAGTATAGTCGTCCACCGTTTGAGTGACTGTTTAGAGTAAACAGCCGATTCTACGGAAGCAACCAGTTCGTTGTTTTTTGCATAATGCCATAAATGCCAGGAAAATTATTACCACAAAAGGATTACAATATCACGAGAATCAGCTTTTTAAGCTCTGGTTTAAATGATAATGATTATTGTAAACTGATAGCGGCTTTGAAGCTACAGGAAAATATACAAATGTCTTCCGCTTTTCCTCAGTCTGCCGCCGGCAAGGCGGGAGAACCCTCTTTTATCTTGATACGTTTTGGGATTTGTGCCGATGAAAAGATACCCTTCAATAGACCTGGGACGATGCAGTGACTGCAGGGGTTGTATTGAAATTGCCCCCCAGGTTTTCAGATTCAATCCGGCCACGGGATTAATGGAGGTCATTGACCTCGATGTGTACCCTGTCGCTCTAGTCGATGAGGCCATAAAAAATTGTCCTGAGGACTGTATCTCCTGGGAAACAGAAGACAAATCGACTGGTTCTAGGTGAAAATACCTAAAACAGAATGGGTATTCATACTAACTTGTAATTTTAGTCAAAATCTGTAATTTTTCATATATGGTATAGAGATGATACCTACCCAATCGTGGAGCATGGTTTCGGCGATCGGTGCCATCAATGTCTGCATACATGCGTCTCGCCCAGGCTATCTTCTTGTTATTTACCCCCTGGCCGGCAGTGAATGAAAATGCAATGAACAAAATAATAGTTGATAGGATTGCAGTGAAGCTGGTTCTCTGGCTGGTCCTTTTCAGTTCCACCCTGACGTTGGTTGGAACCTGCTGGCAGTTATATATTGACTATACAGATGATCTGGAGCGAATGGCGGCCACAGTGGATGCTGTGACCATGGATCAGATTCCTGCCGTACGTCGCAGTGTTCTTGCCGGCGACGCAAGCTCCGTTGAAAGCCTGCTGTTAAATCTGGTGAATAATAGCGGTCTCGCCTATGCTGCGGTTATTGTCGATGACAAGGTTACCTGGCAGCACGGTGAGAAACTGCCGGGAAGACACGTATCTTCCAGATTTCCTCTCCAGACGGTCGATGGTGGCGATCACCGATCGGGCTGCCTGGAGGTGATGGCCGATGCGCAACCGGTACGGCAGGAACTGGTCAGACGATTTGTCCAGATCCTGTTTGCCAACGGGATAAAGATATTCCTCATTGCCGGCTTTGTCATGCTTATGTTCCAGTATCTGGTGACCAGACATCTTGAATCCCTGGCACTGCAGGTGAGAAATCTTGATTTTTCCAAACCATATTCCCCGGTTCGGCTTGGTAAAGCGGGGACCGATAACCTCTATGAAATAGATCAGGTCGTCTCCGGGCTTAACGCCATGCAGGAAAAAGCCAGGGAGGCCTTTTCAGCGCTTGCCAGAAATGAACAGCGGCTTCTGCTCTTTTTTGATTCAACTGAAGAAGCGATAATCGGCGTCGACTGGGATGGGATCTGTTCCTTCGCCAATGACGCCTGTATGGAACTGCTGGGGCTCTCTGAGTATGAGGCTGTTATCGGCAAGGAACTCCACGACCTGATTGTGCATTCTCGAGATCTGCCCGATGGCGAAATATCAGATGAATGTATTGTCTTCCAGTCTATGACGCTGGGACGTGCGTTGCAATGTGAGGATGGTTGCCTGCTAACCCCGGCAGGAAATAAACTGTTTGTCTCAGTTCGGTCGTATCCGGTAATCAAAGGGGGCGAGGTTACCGGGGCGATAGTTTTCATAAATGATACCAGTGAAACCAGGCAGCTCCGCCGGGAACGTCAGTTGCTTAGTGAAGCAGTGCGGCAGGCCCCGGTGTTGATTGTCATAGCCGACAAGAATAACCTGATTCAATATGTCAATCCCGGCACTGAACAGATAACCGGCTTTTCCCATCAGGAGCTGATTGGTCGCTTCCTCTTCCAGTTCGATGGAGGGCCAATGGACAAAAAATTGAATTTTGCCGATATCGAACACCTGCTCCAGGCCGGCCAACAGTGGGAAGGGATTATTGAAACCCGTTCAAAATGGGGCGCTCCGCTAAAGTTCTGTTCTGTCATCTCACCGGTTTTTGACGATAAGAACAGAGTAGTGAATACCATTGCCGTCTCTCGCGAGGTCTCTTACGAGATAGCCCTGCAGGACGAGTTGGTCAATGCGAAAAAAATGGAGGCGGTAGGCCGCCTGTCGGCAAGTTTCGCCCATGAGTTTGGCAACCCGTTGTTCGGGGTCCGCTCTGTCTTGCGGGATGTTTGCGAACGGCTGCAGTTTTCTGCAGAGGATCAGCGCTTGATGGAGCTGGCCTATAGTGAATGCGAGCGAATGCGTGATATGGTGCGGGAATTCCAGCAGGTGTATCGAGATTCTACCGGGGAAGAAGAATTGCAGAGTATCGATGCAATAATCAGAATGGTCTTAAATGATGTGAACTTTCTCAGACAAGCCGCCGAAGTGGCACTGTTTCTAGACCTTGCCAAGGAAAGCAGTGAGATAGTCGCGTCAAAAAACAAATTGTCTCTGGTTCTGCGAAACATCATCGTCAATGGTGTCGAGGCGATGAAAGGCTCTGGAGGCAGACTTGAGATAGGCTGCCGAACAGAGGGCGATTTTTTTCTTATCTGTATCGCTGACACTGGATCGGGAATAAAAAAAGAGCATCTTGAATTCATTTTCGAACCGTTTTTTTCGACAAAGACAGCCGTTGAAGGAACGGGACTCGGCTTGTCCATAGCCTACGGAACCATGAAATGTCTAGGTGGAACAATAACCGTCGACAGTCAGTGGGGACGAGGATCCTCATTTACGGTTCATCTCCCCATGAAATAATCGTTTGGCAACTCCCAAGTGGTTCCGCGTTCCATCTTCTCTGCTTATCGTATGCCCCAAAGGTCTTTTGCCAGAGACGTAATGTCATTTCGGCTATCGGGCTGAAGGGTGGATTAAAACAATCCATTCTGGTAAGATGGCCACCGCTTCGATGAATCAACCAGGTCCTTACTGTATGGATAAACCATTTCAAATCATATCAAAATTCCAGCCGTCCGGCGACCAGCCGGATGCCATTACCATGTTGGCGGATGGGGTGCAGGCCGGTCTAAAAGCCCAGGTCCTGCTTGGTGTGACCGGCTCGGGTAAGACTTTTACCATGGCGAATGTCATCACTCAGGTACAGCGGCCAACTCTGGTCATCGCCCCCAACAAGACTCTTGCGGCGCAGCTTTTCAGCGAGTTCAAAGAACTTTTCCCTAACAATGCTGTTGAGTACTTCGTCTCCTATTACGACTATTATCAACCGGAAGCCTATATTCCCCAATCGGACAGTTACATCGAAAAAGACTCTTCAATCAACGATGCGATCGACAAGATGCGCCACTCGGCCACCCGGTCCCTGCTTACCCGCCGGGACGTGCTGATTGTAGCATCGGTATCCTGTATTTACGGGTTGGGCTCCCCTGATGAATATAAGAACATGCATCTTTTTCTTCAGGCGGGAGAGGAGTATCCGGTGGAAGATGTTCAGCGGCGGCTGGTGTTTATGCAGTATGAACGAAATGATGTTTCCTTTCACCGGGGGACGTTTCGGATGCGGGGTGATGTGCTGGATATCTTCCCCGTGCACGAAGAGGACAGGTCGATTCGTGTCGAGTTTTTCGGAGACAGTGTCGAGGCTATAACGGTGATCGATCCGCTGCGGGGGGTGGTGCTTGAGCGCCTTACCGAGTATACGGTCTTTCCCGGCAGCCATTTTGTTACCTCAAAAGATAATCTGCACCGTGCCTGCGAGACGATTAAAACGGAGCTTGGCGAAAGGTTGGAGACATTTTACCGGGACAATCGCCTGGTTGAGGCCCAGCGCCTTGATCAAAGGACCATGTTTGATCTTGAAATGATTCAGGAATTAGGGTACTGCACCGGGATTGAGAATTACAGCCGCCATCTCACCGGGAAAAAACCGGGGGTGCCGCCGCCCAACCTGCTTGATTATTTTCCGGAGGATTATCTGCTCTTTATCGATGAAAGCCATATAGCGATCGGCCAGCTGAACGGCATGTACAACGGCGACCGGTCGAGAAAGACCACCCTGGTCGAGTACGGATTTCGCCTGCCGTCCGCACTGGACAACCGGCCTCTCAGGTTTGATGAATTTGCCGGACGTATCAATCAGGTCATCTATGTCTCGGCCACCCCCGGACCTTATGAGCTTGAGCAGGCTGAGGGCAGGGTAGTCGAGCAGGTCATCCGACCAACCGGTCTGCTCGATCCGCGAATCGAAGTTCGGCCGGCAGTAAGTCAGGTTGATGATCTGCTGGAGGAGATACGGCTCCGAGCGGATCGTGGTGAGGCGGTGTTGGTTACCACTCTGACCAAGAGAATGGCGGAAGATCTAACCGAGTATTATGAAAATATCGGTCTCAGGGTTCGCTATCTGCACTCGGATATAAAAACCCTCGAACGAATTGAGATAATCCGAGCTCTGCGCCAGGGGGAGTTTGATGTCTTGATCGGCATAAATCTGTTGCGGGAGGGGCTGGATATCCCCGAGGTGTCTTTGGTCGCCATTCTCGATGCTGATAAGGAAGGTTTTCTCAGGTCGGAAAGATCGCTCATTCAGACCTGTGGCCGTGCCGCCAGGAATGCAGACGGTCTGGTGATTATGTATGCCGACACCATAACCGGTTCGATGCGCTCTACCATCGAAGAGACCGAGCGACGTCGGCAGATACAGGAAAGCTATAACCGGGAAAATGAGATCATCCCGCAAACGATCATTTCCGCGGTAAAAGACTCCATGCAGCAGCATCTGCAAAGCACCGGTTACACTCCGGAGGATTTCGGCGGGACCTCGCTGGCGACGGCCGAAGAACTGCCTATGTTTTCTTCGATGAAGGAGCTGGAAAAAGAAATTGCAAAACTGGAAAAAGAGATGCGCCAGGCGGCGAAGGAGCTGGCATTCGAGAGGGCGGCTGAGTTGCGGGACAGAATCAAGAAAATTCGTCTGCTTGAGCTGGAAATTGGATGAGCAAAGGAAATAACCTGCTACTCCGCCTCGTGCCATGGCTGATTGCCTGGTTGATGCGAATCTGGTTCGGCACCTGCCGGGTGCGTCTACACAATCCGGAAAATTGCTTTGGTCCGGATGAAAAGGATAAAACGGGCATCGCCTCGTTTTGGCACTATTCGATAGTTTTTATCCTCTATCATATGCGGAAATACTCTACCACCGCCATGGTCAGCGCCAGCAGGGACGGTGAATATCTTGCAAGAGTAGCTGAAAATTTCGGTTTTGATACGGTGCGGGGATCAAAGAACAGAAAGGGGGTCGAGGGGCTGAAAGCCATGCTGCGAGCGGTTCGCAAGGGCAGTAACGCGTCGATTGTCGCCGACGGCTCGCAGGGACCGGCCAGGATAGTGCAGCCCGGAGCCCTGCTCCTGGCGTCGAGAACAGGGGTGCCGATTATTCCGATGGTCTATTCAGCTTCCCGCTATTTTACCGTCAATTCCTGGGACAGAACCGTTATTCCCAAACCCTTCGCCCGGATAGATTTCTATTACGGGGAACCGCTTTTCGTTCCGGGGGCAGCAAAGCAGGAAGAGCTGGAGAAATATCGATTGCTCCTCGAAAAGAGATTGAACGATCTTTATGGCAAGGCATGGGGACGATATGATAAAACCGTCCATTGAAATGCACTGATTTTGACGAACACGATGATGGTGATAACCGGCGAAGCGATTATGCCGTCTAAAAGAACGGATCGGCGTGATCTGAGATAGAGGATTGTTGAAATGAACAAAAAAGGGTTGGTGATTGCCGGACTTGCCGGCGGCTCCGGTAAAAGTGTTGTCTCGGTAGGCATAACCGCCGCCCTGGCCGGCCGAGGACGCCGGGTCGTCCCGTTTAAAAAAGGGCCGGATTACATCGATGCCGGCTGGCTGCAGCTGGCCGCCGGGAGACGATGCTATAATCTTGACCCCTTTCTGATGACCAAAGAGGCCATCCTCAACTCTTTTTCTCTGCATTCTACCGACGCGGAGCTGGCTATTGTCGAGGGGAACAGAGGATTGTATGACGGTGTTGATGCCGCAGGCGGTTACTCCACCGCGGAACTGGCCTTGACCCTGAGGCTCCCGGTGCTGCTGGTGGTCAACTGTACTAAGACGACCAGGACCGTCGCTGCGATGGTCCTCGGCTGTCAACAATTTGATCAGCGGCTCGATATCAGGGGTGTCATCCTCAATCAGATAGCAACGGAGCGGCAGCGCCTGTTGATCACCGAGGCGGTTGAAAAATATACCGGCATCCCGGTGTTTGGGTCGATTCCCAGGTTGAAACGGGATATTTTCCCGATGCGGCATTTGGGGATGGTGCCCCATCAAGAGTATAGGGACAGTCGTGGGGCGCTTGATTTCCTCACCGATCTGATCGTCAATAACATCGATCTCGATCGGATTGAAGAGATAATGGAACCGATTCAGGCAGGACCAGGAACGGAAACTCCTGTTCCTGAAATGAATCGTCCGGCTCTTACGACTCAACCCAAGGTAAAAATAGGCATTTTACATGATGCGGCCTTTCAATTTTACTACTCGGAAAACCTGGAAGCGCTGGAGGAAGCCGGTGGGCAGCTGGTCTATGTTAATGCGATGCAGGACAGTGTTTTGCCTGAGCTTGACGGCTTGTACATCGGTGGTGGGTTCCCCGAGACGAGTGCCAGGGAACTTGCGACAAACATCGGCTTTCGCCAATCGGTCAAGGAAGCTGCCGAGAATGGCCTGCCCATCTACGCCGAATGCGGTGGACTGATTTACCTCGGCAGCTCGATTCTGTTCGAGGGAGAGGAGTTTTCGTTGGTCGGAGTTTTTCCCATACGTTTTGCTATGTCGGCAAAACCGCAGGCCCACGGCTATACAATTTTTCAGGTTGAACAGGATAATGCCTTTTACAGCGTGGGGGGAGAGGTAAAAGGCCATGAATTTCGCTACTCGAAAGTTCTCGACTGGCCGGGGAACCCGGAGCAGCTTGTCCTGAAAATGGTCCGCGGCCACGGTTTCGCAGGTGGCCGGGATGGCTTGACCTATAAAAATGTCCTGGCCTTATACACCCATGTCCATGCCGCTGGTACCCCCGAATGGGCTGGGAATTTCATCAGGCGATGTCGATCGGCAAAGGGTTCAGGGGGCTGAACTCCTGCCGAGGTCTGAGGAAGAAAATCAGTGGCTGGTGCTGGAACCGAGGACCTTCAGGCTGATCTCCCTTTGCTTTTCCTCGCTTGGCGCCGGTTCGACCCAATGGATAAATGATTCGCTGATGCGCATGAAGTCGCCGTTATCCTCCTTGCATTTGGCACAGATGCTTTCTGCCTGATCCCGGTACATGATGATCTTTGATGCCGGATCACCATCTTTTGATACCGCAGCCATTTTTTTGCAGCCGCATTCCAGGCGAACCACTACCACCCCGATGCCGTCCGGACTTCCTTCGAGAATGCCCTCGATCATCGCCTGTTCGCTTTTTTCCGCCTGGAGTTTTTTCTTGGATTTATTTTGTTTCATATGGATAGACTGGTTGTTGTTAAAAAGAGCCGGCCCGGTTTTTTATATCTGCGCCGTCTGTGAACTGTCCCTCCGGAGAGATGGGAAAAGAAAGTGCACTATATAAAAAAAAAATCGTTGCGGTCAATAGCTATTCAGCACAGGAAGGCTTGCCAAGAGCTGTTATTTGTGGTGTAATATGCCGTAATAAAAGATTAATTACAATAAAATCGACCATCATTGCGGCGAAAAGAGGTGAGCCGTTTTTGCTTGACAAAAATCTGGCCGTGAATTAATGCAATATGGACGCGGAATGACGGGATCAAATCGATGCTCGGATAGCCAATTAAGTATGCATCATACTTTTTTTTAATCACATTTTATGGAGGTAATTCATGTTTGAAGTACTAGTTGACAAAGATAAGTGCAGTGGCGACGAAGAATGTGTAGCAGCATGTCCTGCTCAGGTTTTTGAGATGGTTGATGGCAAAGCAGATCCGGTAGAGATGGATGAATGTCTCGGCTGTGAGACCTGTGTTGAAGTATGTCCGGAAGGTGCTATCACTGTAAACGAAATCTGATACCAGCTCTTCGGTTTGTATAGAACAAGCCCATCTCCTCTTGAGGAGATGGGCTTGTTCTATTTAATGCTTGAGAGATTCAAGAAAGAATTTTGTCACTGCTTATCTTGTATCCTGGGGGGGGAGAACCAGCCAAGATATTTTCTCAACCTCAGGAAAATGTCGTCAAGGAAATTACTCCGCTGTTCCTGGCGGGGGTGATGTATGGTGTGTAAAGAATGGTCAAAGATCTGTCTCGCTTTAAACCTGGGGTCAATAGACGTACCCACCTTCTTCTGTCGGCGGTTCTCTGGACGGCAATAGGTCTTTTGCTGCTCACCAAGGGGACATTACGACTCCGACAGCTCTCCCACTGGCAACTTCTGATTGTGGCGCTTGGACTTCTTGCCGGTAGTCTGAAGGCCTATTTCATTCTGGATAAATCAGCCAGGCGCGGTATCAATCGTATTCTTTCCTTCAAGGACGGGACCTGCCTGGGAGCAGTATACTCGGTAAAAACATGGGTATTGGTATTGTGCATGATGGGGATGGGTGTTATTCTGCGAAATTCTTCACTTCCCGTCAGTCTCCTCAGTCTTCTCTATCTCACTATCGGCTGGGGTTTGTTGATGTCCAGCAGGCTTGCCTGGTGGGCATGGCTGAAGGAAAAGTAACCTTTATCAAGTCAGTAGACCGGTATGAACGAGACGTCTTTTAACCGCATAAAGATAAACTGCGCCGCCTTACAACATAACTATGACCTGATGCAGCAGCGGGCAGGCCAGGCTATTCCGGTCATGGCCATGGTCAAGGCGGATGGCTATGGGCACGGGATGGTGATGGCGGCAAAGTCTTTTGCCAAAGCCGGATGTACGATCTTTGGCGTTGCCGAGCTGCGCGAGGGGATCCTCCTGAGACAGGCAGGCATTGAGGGTGAAATCTATGTGACCATCGGATTTTCCGACAAAGATGTCGGCAGCCTTTTTCAGTATCGATTGACTCCGGTGCTTTACAGCTACGAAGCAGCACTGGCAGTGTCAAAGAAGGCGACTGCTCTTGGAGAGAAGATCGGCGTGCACGTTAAGGTGGATTCAGGGATGAGCAGACTGGGGATCCTTTCCGCCGATGTTCCCGTGTTTCTGGATAGTATCTCGGGGCTGTCGGGTATCAGAATAACCGGCTTGATGAGTCATTTTGCCGAGGCTGACGATCCGGCATCGGCAAGCACGCTGCAAAGCTTTACTGCCTTTGCCGATGCCTGCCGAGCATTGAAAAGCAGATTTGCCGGAATCTGTCATATTGCCAATTCCGGAGCAGTGCTTAATTTTCCCGACACTCACTGTGATATGGTGCGTGCCGGGATTACACTCTATGGTTACCATCCTGCCGGACCGGTTGACCAAGGTGATAGAAACGGTGTCGCGTTGCAGACTGCCATGTCCTTTTCCTCGGCAATTCTCCAGGTAAAGAGTCTGCCGGCGAATACAGGGATAAGCTATGGGCATACCTTTCGCACCGAAAAGCAGACAAAAATTGCCGTCTTGCCGGTCGGCTACGAAGATGGTTATTCGAGGTCGCTGTCCAACAGAGGCCAGGTTCTGGTGCGCGGCCGGCGGGTACCGATCTTAGGA
>Ga0210123_1000550_pt1 | contig 23097 bp, 20 predicted proteins | sample Muzzi_PWB_D2_FD_185535 | JGI IMG/M metagenome (GOLD analysis project Ga0210123, IMG submission 185535) | Wetland microbial communities from San Francisco Bay, California, USA, that impact long-term carbon sequestration - Muzzi_PWB_D2 (SPAdes) | ecosystem: Environmental > Aquatic > Marine >... | reverse complement strand
AATGAGGGGGCGGAGGGCAGGAGCCCGGAGTAATCCTCCCCCCTCCACCAGAAATAGAATGTGGCACGAATCACAGGGCTGGCGGTTTGGTTGGGTAGAACGCATACGGGGAGGATTTGAACCGATAGAGGTTCGACAAAATCGCCGGGAGCGATTTTGAACGCGCAGAGCGCGGCCGGCAGGAAAAAATACAGGCTGTATTTTGTAACGCCGGAGTAATCCTCTCTCCTGTACCAGTGTACAGCGGCAAGGGACGAGGTTCGAGGGGCAAGGGAACGATTTTCGGGCTGCGACTGGCCATTGAACGGGCCATTGAATTGTTTGCAGGCGTCTGTTGTTGTGATGTTTATCGGCGCCTTGCCGCTCGCCACTCGGCCCTGAGCCCTGAATAAAGCGGGTGTAGTTCAATGGTAGAACTTCAGCCTTCCAAGCTGAATACGTGGGTTCGATTCCCATCACCCGCTCCAGATTCAGTGGCGAGGCAATGCCGGGATCGAGGGGAAAAGAGACGGTTTTATCAAGGCTGAGCCATTAGGTGTGAGGCAGTTTACGGTTGGAAGAGTTCCGGGTACCCGATCAAGTGCCTCACCACTCGTTCCTGGCTTCTCGCAACGAACTTAGCTCATATAGCTCAGTCGGTAGAGCACTTCCTTGGTAAGGAAGAGGTCACCGGTTCGAATCCGGTTATGAGCTCCACTTTGATTTTTATTATTGCAGGTTATTACATTTAATAAGTCCGGGGGAGGCATTAAGAATGTCCAAGTCAAAATTTGAGAGAACCAAGCCGCACGTGAACGTAGGCACGATCGGTCATGTCGACCACGGCAAGACGACGCTGACGGCGGCGCTGACGAAAGTGATGGCGGCGAAACAGGGATCGGGCGACGTAAAGGCGTTCGACCAGATTGACAACGCCCCGGAAGAGCGCGCGCGCGGTATCACGATCGCGACCTCGCACGTGGAATACGAGAGCGACAAGCGCCATTACGCGCACGTTGACTGCCCCGGCCACGCGGACTACGTGAAGAACATGATCACCGGTGCGGCGCAGATGGACGGTGCGATCCTGGTGGTGAGCGCCGCCGACGGGCCGATGCCGCAGACGCGGGAGCACATCCTGCTGTCGCGCCAGGTGGGCGTGCCGTACATTGTGGTGTACCTGAACAAGGCCGACATGGTCGACGACGCGGAGCTGCTGGAGCTGGTGGAAATGGAAGTGCGGGAGCTGCTGGACGCGTACGAATTTCCGGGCGACGACACGCCGATCATCACCGGCTCGGCGCTGAAGGCGCTGGAAGGCGACACCTCGGACCTGGGCGAGGGTTCGATCGTGAAGCTGGTCGAAGCCATGGACAGCTACATACCGGAACCGGAGCGCGCGATCGACCAGCCGTTCCTGATGCCGGTGGAAGACGTGTTCTCGATCTCGGGCCGCGGCACGGTGGTGACCGGGCGCATCGAGCGCGGCGTGATCAAGGTGGGCGAGGAAATCCAGATCGTGGGCATCCGCGACACGCAGAGCACGATCGTGACCGGCGTGGAGATGTTCCGCAAGCTGCTGGACCAGGGGCAGGCGGGCGACAACGTGGGCTTGCTGCTGCGCGGCACGAAGCGCGAGGAAGTGGAGCGCGGCCAGGTGTGCTGCAAGCCCAGGAGCGTGACGCCGCACACGAAGTTCGAATGTGAAGTGTACGTGCTGAGCAAGGACGAGGGCGGCCGACACACGCCGTTCTTCAACAACTACCGTCCGCAGTTCTATTTCCGCACGACGGACGTGACCGGCGCGTGCGACCTGCCGGAAGGGGTAGAGATGGTGATGCCGGGTGACAACGTGAAGATGACGGTGAGTCTGATCAACCCGATCGCGATGGAAGAAGGCCTGCGCTTCGCGATCCGCGAAGGCGGCCGCACCGTCGGCGCCGGCGTCGTCAGCAAGATCGTCGAGTAATCATTTGTCAGCCGCAGAGACGCAGAGAACACAGAGAAAAGTTAAATGTTATTTATTCATCGGAAACATTCAAACTTCTCTGTGGGCTCTGTGCCTCCGTGGCGAAAATGATATCGGGTCGGGATTCCGGATTGGGGTCGGAGTCAATTTTGGATATCGACCCCGTGATTAATAGGCCAGTGGCTCAATTGGTAGAGTAGCGGTCTCCAAAACCGCGGGTTGGGGGTTCGAGTCCCTCCTGGCCTGCCAACTTACAAAGACAAAGCAGGTAGCAAGTAATATGGTCGCGAAGGCCGAAACCGGGGTTTCGAACAAGCTGGACACCTTCAAGCTGGTCATTGCAGTCCTGGTGCTGCTGGCCGGTATCGCGGGATTTTATTTCTACGCGGGAGAGTCTTTGCTGTACCGTGTGCTGGGCCTGCTGGTGCTGGTCAGCATCGCGATCGGCGTCGTCTATACCACGCAACTGGGGCAGTCGATCATCAGTTTCGGCCGCGAATCGCGCGCCGAAGTACGCAAGGTGGTCTGGCCGACCGGTCAGGAAACCGTGCAAACGACCATCATGGTCGTCGTCGTCGTCATTCTGCTGGGCATATTTCTGTGGCTGGTCGACATGGTGCTGCTGAAGGCAGTGCAAGCGCTGACTGGCCAGGGCTAGTGCAGAGGAGAATGCTGATATGAGTATGCGCTGGTACGTGGTGCACGCCTATTCCGGTTTCGAGGCCAAGGTCAAGGCTTCCCTGGTCGAGCATATCGCGCTCGCCGGTATGGAGGACAAGTTCGGTGAAATCCTGATCCCGACCGAGGAAGTGGTCGAAATCCGCGGCGGCGCGAAGCGCCGGTCTGAGCGCAAGTTTTTCCCCGGCTACGTACTGGTGCAGATGGAAATGACCGACGAGACCTGGCACCTGGTCAAGGACGTGCCGAAAGTGATGGGATTCATCGGCGGCACCAAGGACAGACCGGCGCCGATTTCGGACAAGGAGGCACAGGCCATCATCGGCGCGATCCAGGAAGGCGTGGAGAAACCCAAGCCCAAGGTTCTGTACGAGCCGGGCGAAGTCGTCCGGGTGACCGACGGGCCGTTCAACGATTTCAACGGTGTGGTCGAGGAAGTCGACTATGACCGCAACCGCCTGAAAGTGGCGGTGCTGATTTTCGGCCGGTCAACGCCGGTCGAGCTTGGCTTCGGCCAGGTCGAGAAGGGATAGCTGATAAGGCTGTGCCTGTTCCGAGTAACGAGTAACGAGTAACGAGTAACGAGTAACGAGTAACGAGTAACGAGGGATGAGGACCGGGGGAAAGTTTTCTTCGTACCTCGTGCCTCGTTCCTGTTAATTAACAACGGGGAGCCTCGACGCAAGCGCGGGGCGTCTGCACCCGGGAGATATAACATGGCTAAAAAAGTCGATGCCTACATCAAATTGCAGGTAAAGGCGGGTGAAGCGAACCCGAGTCCGCCGGTCGGTCCGGCGCTGGGGCAGCACGGTGTAAACATCATGGAATTCTGCAAGGCGTTCAACGCCAAGACGCAGAACATGGAAAAAGGCCTGCCGACACCGGTCGTTATTACCGTATACAGCGACAAGAGTTTTACCTTCATCACGAAGACGCCGCCGGCATCGATCCTGCTGAAAAAAGCGGCCGGCATCAGCAGTGGCAGCGGTGAACCGCACGTGAAGAAAGTCGGCAAGGTGACCCGTGCCCAGCTCGAGGAGATCGCCAGCACCAAGATGGAAGACCTGACCGCGGCCGACCTGGACGCGGCCGTGCGCACCATCGCCGGCAGCGCCCGCAGCATGGGTATCGATACGGAGGGTGTGAACTGATGGCCAGGTTGAGCAAACGCATGAAAGCGATCGTTGAAAAGATCGATTCAACAAGGCAGTACCCGCTCGATGAAGCGCTGGGTCTGCTGAAAGAACTGTCCTCGGTGAAGTTCAACGAGTCCGTGGATGTCAGCGTGAATCTCGGTATCGATCCGAGGAAGAGCGACCAGGTCGTGCGCGGTGCTTCGGTGCTGCCCAACGGCACCGGCAAGGAAGTGCGTGTCGCGGTATTCGCCGATGGCGAGAATGCAAACGCGGCCAAAGCGGCCGGCGCCGATATTGTCGGCATGGATGACCTCGCCGCAAGCATCAAGGGCGGCGACCTGAACTTCGATGTGGTGATCGCCGCGCCCGATGCGATGCGCGTCGTCGGCGCGCTGGGCCAGATCCTCGGGCCCCGCGGCCTGATGCCGAACCCGAAAGTCGGCACGGTCACTGCGGATGTCGCGACCGCGGTCAAAAACGCGAAATCCGGCCAGGTACGCTATCGCGCCGACAAGGCCGGCATCGTGCACTGCTCGGTCGGCACCGTCAAGTTCGAGGTGCCTGCGCTGAAAGAGAATATCGAAGGCCTGGTTGCGGCGCTGGTGAAAGCCAAACCGACCGCGGCGAAGGGGATTTACCTGAAAAAGATTTCGGTTTCCACGACCATGGGTCCGGGTATCGCGATCGACCAGTCCAGCCTGACGACGCCTGCCTGATGAAGGCGGGCCGGCAGGCCGGAGTAAATGACTGAAGCGTCCTGGACAGGGCGCGTATGGAATTCGGAGCCCGTCAGGGTTCCGGTGATTTGACAGCCGAGTGATCGGTGTCGTCAGAGACCGCAGGTGCGTCTGCCGGGTAAACCGGTGCGCTTAATTTCCTGCGTAGATGGTTGCTCATCCGGCTTATCGGCCCGGTGAGTCACCGAAGGTGGGTTGCATGCGGTTTATGCGGCCTTTATTGCTTGGCTGGGGTGGTTTGTCAGAACCGGCCCCGAGCTTAACAGGAGAGCTGAAGTGGCACTAAATCTTGAAGGCAAGAAATCGATTGTCGCCGAGGTGTCTACCGTCGCCGCCGCAGCGCATTCAGCCATAGCGGCTGAATACCGCGGCCTGACAGTGGAACAGATGACGGCGCTGCGCGTGAAAGCGCGTAACGAAGGCGTCTATCTGCGCGTGGTCAAGAATTCGCTGACCAGGCGCGCTATCGAAGGCACCGAGTTCGAGTGCATGAAGGACAGCCTGACCGGTCCGCTGGTCATGGCCTTCTCGCAGGAAGACCCGGGTGCGGCCGCTCGTCTGGTCAGGGATTTCTCCAGGCTTCACGACAAACTGATCGCCAGGGTAATTGCCGTCGGCGGCCAGCTGCTGCCGGTGGAGCAGATCGAACGTCTGTCCAGCCTGCCTAATCGCGAGCAGGCGCTCGCGATGCTGATGGGAGTCATGAAGGCGCCGATCGAGAAACTTGCACGTACACTCAACGAGCCGCATGCGAAACTGGTTCGCACCGTGGCCGCCGTGCGTGACCAGAAACAGGCGAACGCGTAGAACCAACGCTGCTTTTGCATTTATCAACTTTAACTCTGGAGAATAGCCGTGGCTGTTTCTAAAGATGAAATACTGGAAACCATTTCCAACATGACCGTAATGGAAGTCGTCGATCTGATTTCCGCAATGGAAGAAAAATTCGGCGTATCCGCCGCCGCCGCCGTTGCTGCCGCACCTGTTGCAGCCGCTGCCGGTGGTGGTGAAGCCGCCGCCGAGAAGGACGAATTCGACGTCGTTCTTGCCGGTTTCGGTGATAACAAGGTCGCCGTGATCAAGGCCGTGCGCGCGATCACGGGTCAGGGCCTGAAGGACGCCAAGGACACGGTTGAAGGCGCCCCGACAACCATCAAGGAAGGCGCAAGCAAGGCAGAAGCTGAAGAAATCAAGAAGCAACTTGAAGAAGCTGGCGCGTCTGTCGAACTCAAGTAGACAGACCGCTGGAGTCGGATGCTCAGCGCAGGACAGGCTGGTAGCCAGGCTACCGGCCTTTTCCTGTTTCCGGCGATTTTGCAGGGCATAGAATTCAGCCGCGATGCCGATACGGCGTTGCGCGGCGGAATATCCGGTGCACCGGGTTTCCGCACCATTCAACAATTCGTGTTATAGAGGACAACCTGATGGCCTATTCTTTTACCGAGAAAAAACGCATCCGCAAGGATTTCGGTAAACGTCCACCTATTCTGGATGTGCCCTATCTGCTGTCGATGCAGCTGGATTCCTTCCGTACCTTCCTGCAGACGGATGTGCCCGAAGACGGGCGTTCGGTGACCGGATTGCAGGGCGCGTTTGAATCGGTATTCCCGATCGTCAGTTATTCAGGCCATGTCGAGCTGCAGTTCGTCAGGTACAAGCTGGGCAAGCCGGTGTTCGACGTGAAGGAGTGCCAGCTGCGCGGCATGACCTACGCCGCGCCGCTGCGCGTGACCCTGCGCCTGGCGATCTATGACAAGGATTCCAAGAAGAAAACCACGCCCAGGGAAGTCAAGGAACAGGAAGTCTACATGGGCGAAATGCCGCTGATGACCGATAACGGCACCTTCGTGATCAACGGTACCGAACGCGTGATCGTGTCGCAGCTGCACCGCTCCCCGGGCGTGCTGTTCGACCACGACAAGGGCAAGACGCATTCATCCGGCAAGATCCTGTACTCCGCGCGCGTGATTCCCTACCGCGGTTCGTGGCTGGACTTCGAGTTCGACCCGAAAGACTGCGTGTTCGTGCGCATCGACCGCCGCCGCAAACTGCCGGCGTCCGTGCTGCTGCGCGCGCTGGGTTTCAGCAATGAACAGATCCTGGAGATTTTCTTCGACTCGATCGAATGCACCTTCACGAAGGAAGGCGTCAGTTTCGACCTGATACCGGAACGCCTGCGCGGTGAAACCGTATCCTTCGACATCAAGTCCGGCAAGGAAGTCATCGTCGAAGCCGGCCGCCGCGTGACCATGCGTCACATCAAGCTGCTGGAGAAAAAGAAGATATCGAAGCTGAACGCGCCGACGGATTATTTGCACGGCAAGGTGCTGGCGCACGACATCATCGATACCGACACCGGCGAAATCATCGCCGCCGCGAATGCCGAGCTGACCGATGAACTGATCCAGCGGCTGCAGGAAAACAGCGTCAAGTGCTTCCGGGTGATCTACACCAACGATCTCGAAGCCGGTCCGTTTATCTCGGATACGCTGAACATCGATTCGACCACGACCCAGCTCGAAGCGCAGATCGAAATCTATCGCATGATGCGCCCGGGCGAACCGCCGACCAAGGACGCCGCTGAAAACCTGTTCAACAACCTGTTCTTTTCTGCCGACCGTTACGACCTGTCCGCGGTCGGCCGCATGAAATTCAACCGCCGGCTGAACATCGATGACGACGGCCGCACCGGCACGCTGGTAAAGGAAGACATCATCGCGGTGCTGAAGGAACTGATCGGCATCCGCAACGGACACGGCATCGTCGACGACATCGACCATCTCGGCAACCGCCGCATCCGCTGCGTCGGCGAGATGGCCGAAAATACGTTCCGTGTCGGTCTGGTGCGCGTCGAGCGTGCGGTCAAGGAACGCCTGACCACGGCCGAGCAGGACGAACTGATGCCGCAGGACCTGATCAACGCGAAGCCGGTTGCGGCCGCGATGAAAGAGTTCTTCGGTTCCAGCCAGCTGTCGCAGTTCATGGACCAGAACAACCCGCTGTCGGAAGTCACGCACAAACGCCGCGTATCCGCACTTGGCCCGGGTGGCCTGACGCGCGAACGCGCCGGTTTCGAGGTGCGCGACGTGCACCCGACGCACTATGGCCGCGTTTGCCCGATCGAAACGCCGGAAGGTCCGAACATCGGTCTGATCAACTCGCTCGCGGTGTACGCGCGCACCAACGAGTACGGTTTTCTCGAAACCCCGTACCGCAAGGTCGTGGATGGCATCGCAACGCTGGACATCGAATACCTGTCCGCGATCGAGGAAAGTAATTTCGTGATCGCACAGGCAAACGCGACACTGGACGAGAACCACAGGCTCATCGACGAGCTGGTTTCCTGTCGCCACAACAATGAATTCTCGCTGTCGATGCCGGACACGGTGCAGTACATGGACGTGTCGCCGAAACAGATCGTGTCGGTGGCCGCATCGCTGATCCCGTTCCTCGAACACGACGACGCCAACCGCGCGCTGATGGGCTCGAACATGCAGCGCCAGGCGGTGCCGACGCTGCGCGCCGAGAAACCGCTGGTCGGCACCGGCATGGAACGCACCGTGGCGCTGGACTCCGGTGCTTCCGTGATCGCGAGCCGCGGCGGTCTGGTCGAGTCCGTCGATGCCGGCCGCATCGTGATTCGCGTGAATGACGACGAAGCCGCTGCCGGCAGCACCGGCGTCGACATCTATAACCTGACCAAGTACACGCGCTCGAACCAGAACACCTGCATCAACCAGCGACCGCTGGTTACCGTGGGAGACACGGTATCGCGTGGCGATGCGATCGCGGACGGTCCGTCGACCGACATGGGCGAACTCGCGCTGGGCCAGAACATGCTGGTCGCATTCATGCCCTGGAACGGCTACAACTTCGAGGACTCGATCCTGATCTCGGAGCGCGTGGTCGAGGAAGACCGCTATACAACGATCCACATCGAGGAACTGTCCTGTGTCGCGCGCGACACCAAGCTCGGCTCGGAAGAAATCACCGCCGACATCCCGAATGTCAGCGAGAGCCTGCTGTCGAAGCTGGACGAGTCCGGCATCGTGTATGTCGGCGCCGAGGTCAAGCCGAACGACATCCTGGTCGGCAAGGTCACGCCGAAAGGTGAAACCCAGCTGACCGCGGAAGAAAAACTGCTGCGCGCGATCTTCGGCGAAAAAGCCTCCGATGTGAAAGACAGTTCGCTGCGCGTGCCCTCCGGCATGGAAGGCACCATCATCGGCGTGCAGGTGTTCACCCGCGACGGTGTCGACAAGGACAAGCGCGCGCTCGAAATCGAGGAAATGGAAATCACGCAGGCGCGCAAGGACATCGAGGCGCAGTGGCGCATTATCGAGGATGACCTGTTCGACCGCATGCTCAACCAGCTGGCCGGCAAAACCGCGGCCGGCGGTCCGAACGGGCTCAAGTCCGGCGCCAAGATCACGAAGACCTACCTCGAAGAGCTGGATCGCAAGCAGTGGACCGAGATCCGCCTGAAGAACGAGCAGGCCAACGAGCAGATCGAGAACCTGGCAAAACTGCACAAGGATCAGCGCAAGCACCTGGATGAACTGTTCGCCGAGAAGAAAGGCAAGCTCACCGCCGGCGACGACCTCGCGCCTGGCGTGCTGAAGATGGTCAAGGTCTACATGGCGGTCAAACGCCGCATGCAGCCCGGCGACAAGATGGCCGGCCGTCACGGCAACAAGGGCGTCGTGTCCATGATCGTGCCGGTCGAGGACATGCCTTACACCGAGGACGGTACGCCGGTCGATATCGTGCTGAACCCGCTGGGCGTGCCATCGCGTATGAACGTCGGCCAGATCCTGGAAACCCACCTGGGCTGGGCGGCCAAAGGACTGGGCCTGAAAATCGGCAATATGCTGGATCAGCAGCGCAGTGTCGCGGATATTCGCAAGTTCATCAATGAAATCTACAATCACGATCAGCTCAGGGTCGACCTGAGCGCGTTCAGTGATGAAGAAGTGCTGACCCTGGTCAGCAACCTGCGCAGCGGCGTGCCGATGGCGACACCGGTGTTCGACGGCGCCGAGGAAAGCGAGATACACCGCATGCTGGAACTCGCGGATCTGCCGGTCAGCGGCCAGACCACGCTGTACGACGGCCGCACCGGCCAGGCTTTCGATCGCCCGGTGACCATCGGCTACAAATACATGCTGAAGCTGAACCACCTGATCGACGACAAGATGCACGCGCGTTCGACCGGGCCTTACAGCCTGGTTACCCAGCAGCCGCTGGGCGGCAAGGCGCAGTTCGGCGGCCAGCGCTTCGGCGAGATGGAAGTGTGGGCGCTGGAAGCCTACGGCGCCGCCTATACGCTGCAGGAAATGCTGACGGTGAAATCGGATGACGTCGCCGGCCGCAACAAGATGTACAAGAACATCGTCGACGGCGACCACCGCATGGAGCCGGGCATGCCTGAGTCGTTCAATGTGCTGCTGAAGGAGATTCGCGCGCTCGCCATCAACATCGAGCTGGAACAGGAGCAGGACACCTAGCGGTCCCGCGCACAGGCATACCCGGTTTATGAACAAACAGATCAAGACTCAGGAGTAAGGGCATTGAAAGATTTACTCAAGCTCATCAAGCAACAGGGCCAGTCAGAAGACTTTGATGCCATCCGCATCAGTCTCGCCTCGCCGCAGCAGATTCATGCGTGGTCCTACGGTGAAGTGAAAAAACCCGAGACCATCAATTACCGCACGTTCAAGCCGGAACGCGACGGCCTGTTCTGCGCGAAGATATTCGGCCCTGTAAAGGATTACGAATGCCTGTGCGGCAAGTACAAGCGCCTGAAACACCGCGGCGTCGTGTGCGAGAAATGCGGCGTCGAGGTCACGCAGTCGAAAGTGCGCCGCGAGCGCATGGGTCACATCGACCTGGCCAGCCCGGTCGCGCATATCTGGTTCCTGAAGTCGCTGCCGTCGCGCATCGGCCTGCTGCTTGACATGACCCTGCGTGAAATCGAGCGCATCCTGTATTTCGAGGCCTTCGTCGTGATCGACCCGGGCCTGACCACGCTGGAAACCGGGCAGCTGCTGACGGACGAAACCTATCTCGAAGCCATCGAGGAACACGGTGACGAATTCGACGCGCGTATGGGCGCCGAAGCCATCTACGCGATGCTGGCCGCGATCAATCTCGACGAGGAAGCCGTCAAGATCCGTGACGAAATGAATTCGACCAAGTCGGAAACCAAGCTCAAGCGCCTGGCCAAGCGGCTCAAGCTGGCGGAGTCGTTCCAGGCTTCGGGCAACCGCCCGGAATGGATGATCATGACCGTGCTGCCGGTGCTGCCGCCGGACCTGCGCCCGCTGGTGCCGCTGGACGGCGGCCGCTTCGCGACCTCGGACCTGAACGACCTGTACCGCCGCGTGATCAACCGCAATAACCGCCTGCGCCGGCTGCTGGAGCTGTACGCGCCGGACATCATCGTGCGCAACGAAAAACGCATGCTGCAGGAATCGGTCGATGCGCTGATGGACAACGGCCGCCGCGGCCGCGCAATCACCGGCACCAACAAGCGCCCGCTGAAATCGCTGGCCGACATGATCAAGGGCAAGCAGGGCCGCTTCCGCCAGAACCTGCTCGGCAAGCGCGTCGACTATTCCGGCCGTTCGGTGATCGTGGTCGGGCCGACGCTGAAACTGCACCAGTGCGGCCTGCCGAAGAAGATGGCGATGGAGCTGTTCAAGCCGTTCATTTTCAACAAGCTGCTGCGCCGCGGCCTCGCCACCACGATCAAGGCCGCGAAGAAGCTGGTCGAGAAGGAAGGCAGCGAGGTCTGGGATATTCTCGAACAGGTGATCCGCGAACACCCGGTGATGCTGAACCGCGCGCCGACGCTGCACCGTCTCGGCATCCAGGCGTTCGAGCCGGTGCTGATCGAGGGCAAGGCGATCCAGCTGCACCCGCTGGTTTGCACCGCGTTCAACGCCGACTTCGACGGTGACCAGATGGCGGTGCACGTGCCGCTGTCGATCGAGGCGCAGCTCGAAACGCGCGCGCTGATGATGTCGACCAACAACATCCTGTCGCCGGCTTCGGGCGAACCGATCATCGTGCCGTCGCAGGACATCGTGCTCGGCCTGTACTACATGACGCGCGAATCCGTCAACGTCGCGGGTGAAGGCATGGTTTTCGCCGACATCGACGAGGTCTACCGCGCCTATGAAACCGGCGCCGCCCATCTGCAGGCGAAGGTGAAGGCGCGCGTGCGCGAAACCGCTTTCGACGAAAACGGTAACCCGGTGCCGCTGTTCACGCTGGTTGAGACCACGGTCGGCCGCACGCTGCTGTCCGAAATCCTGCCGCCCGGCCTGCCGTTCAGGCTGATCAACCGCGATCTGAACAAGAAGGCGATCTCGTCGCTGATCAATGCCTGCTACCGCCAGGTCGGTCTGAAAGAGACGGTGATTTTCGCGGACCAGCTGATGTACACGGGTTTCCGCTATTCGACCCGCGCCGGCGTGTCCATCTCGATCAACGACATGGTGATACCCGACGAGAAAACCGACATCCTGGTCAAGGCCGAATCCGAGGTCAAGGAAATCCAGAACCAGTACACCTCCGGCCTGGTCACCAACGGCGAGCGCTACAACAAGGTGGTCGATATCTGGTCGCACGCGAACGACTCGGTCGCGAAGGCGATGATGGACAAGCTCGGCACCGAGGACGTGGTCAACGCCGGCGGCGAAACCGTCAAGCAGACCTCGTTCAACAATATTTTCATCATGGCCGACTCCGGCGCTCGCGGCTCCGCCGCGCAGATCCGCCAGCTCGCCGGCATGCGCGGGCTGATGGCGAAGCCGGACGGCTCGATCATCGAAACGCCGATCACCGCGAACTTCCGCGAAGGCCTGAACGTGCTGCAGTACTTCATTTCGACCCACGGCGCGCGCAAGGGCCTGGCCGATACCGCGCTGAAGACCGCGAACTCCGGTTACCTGACGCGCCGCCTGGTCGACGTCGCGCAGGACATGGTGATCCTGAACCGCGACTGCGGCACCAGCAACGGCATCGTGATGCAGTCGATCATCGAAGGCGGCGACGTGGTCATGCCGCTGAACGAACTGGCGCTGGGCCGCATCGTCGCCGTGGACGTGCTGCGTCCCGGCTCCGACGATATCGTGATCCCGGCCGGCACCTTCCTCGACGAGCAGTGGTGCGACCAGCTCGAATCCCTCGGCGTCGATGAAGTCAAGGTCCGTACCGTGATTACCTGTGAAAACACCCACGGCGTCTGCGCCGCCTGCTACGGCCGCGACCTCGCGCGCGGTCATGTGGTCAACACCGGTGAAGCGGTCGGCGTGATCGCCGCGCAGTCGATCGGCGAGCCCGGCACGCAGCTGACCATGCGTACCTTCCATATCGGCGGCGCCGCCAGCCGCTCCGCGTCGGCGAACAGTATCTCGGTGAAAACCCGGGGCAGCGTGCGCCTGCACCACATCAAGGTCGTGGAGCAGGCCAGCGGCAACCTGGTCGCGGTATCCCGCTCCGGCGAGCTCGGCGTGGTCGACGAGTTCGGCCGCGAACGCGAACGTTATAAAGTGCCCTACGGCGCGGTGATTTCGGTCGCGGAGGAAGGTGCGGTCGAGCCCGGACAGATCGTCGCGACCTGGGACCCGCATACCCATCCGATCATCACCGAGGTCGCGGGCAGGGTGAAGTTCACCGAATTCGACGAAGGCGTCAGCGTACAGAAGGAAACCGACGATATCACCGGCCTGTCGTCCACGGTCGTGATCGATCCGAAGCAGCGCCCGAGCGCCGGCAAGGACATGCGTCCGCTGATCACGCTGGTCGGCGACGACGGCAAGGAACTGTGTATCGCCGGCACCGAAATCCCGGCACGCTACTTCCTGCCGTCCGGCGCGATCATCAATATCGCGGACAGCAGCGCAGTGGTCGTCGGTGACGTCATCGCGCGTATTCCGCAGGAATCGAGCAAGACCCGAGACATCACCGGCGGTCTGCCGCGAGTCGCCGACCTGTTCGAGGCGCGCAAGCCGAAAGAATCGGCGATCATGGCGGAAACCACCGGCACGATCAGCTTCGGCAAGGAAACCAAGGGCAAGCAGCGCCTGATCATCACCGACGAGAACAACGAGACGGTCGAAACCCTGATACCCAAGTGGCGCCACATCAATGTGTTCGAGGGCGAGCACGTGGAGCGCGGCGAAGTCATCGCCGACGGCGAGCGCAATCCGCACGACATCCTGCGGCTGCTCGGCACCGAGGCGCTGGCCGAGTACCTGGTCAAGGAAATCCAGGACGTCTACCGGCTGCAGGGCGTGAAAATCAACGACAAGCACATCGAGGTGATCATCCGCCAGATGCTGCGCAAGGTCGAGATCATCGACGGCAGGGAATCGCGCTACCTGAAGGGTGAAATCGTCGAGCGCGCCAGCGTGATCGAGGAATCGGAACAGCTGCGCGCCGAAGGCAAGCAGCCGGCGGTGTACGAACAGATCCTGCTCGGCATCACCAAGGGTTCGCTGGTAACCGAGTCGTTCATCTCGGCCGCGTCGTTCCAGGAAACCACGCGCGTGCTGACCGAAGCCGCGGTGCGCGGCAGCGGCGACAGTCTGCGCGGACTGAAGGAGAACGTGATCGTCGGCCGGTTGATCCCGGCGGGCACCGGCCTGGCCTACCACCTGGAGCGCCGCCGCAATCGTGCGGAAGCGCTGGAAGACGCCTTCCGCAGCGAGGCCGACGTCGAGGCCGCGCTCGCTGCCGAACTGGCCGCGATGGAGCAGGCGGTCGGCGCCGATGACGATGCAGGCGAGGACGACGATGTTCAGGATGAGCAGACGGAAACGCAGACGCACCAGGATTCCTGAATCATTCTCTGACAGGTCCGCACACGGCCCGCCGGAACAGCCGGCGGGCCGCTTTATAAGCGGCTGCGCGCGTTGCGTTTGCTTGACAGTATCAGCGCGTGAGCATAGAATTGCGCCTCTTTTGACAGGCCCACACGGGCCTGTTCTTTATTTTGTGCCTACGGGAATTGCCCTCATACGCCCGCCCGACGCGGGTTTGGAGTAGATGTCAGATGACAACGATTAACCAGCTGGTGCGCAAGCCGCGTCAGACCAAGCGCAGCAAGAGCACCGTGCCGGCGCTGGAAGCCTCGCCGCAAAAACGCGGTGTCTGCACGCGCGTTTATACCACCACACCGAAAAAACCGAATTCGGCGATGCGCAAGGTTGCCCGTGTGCGTCTGACCAACGGGTTCGAAGTCACCAGCTACATCGGCGGTGAAGGGCACAACCTGCAGGAGCACTCGGTGGTACTGATCCGCGGCGGTCGTGTCAAGGACCTTCCCGGCGTGCGTTATCACATCGTGCGCGGCAGCCTGGATACCCAGGGTGTCAACAACCGCAAGCAGGCCCGTTCCAAGTACGGCGTCAAGCGGCCGAAAGGTTAAGCCGGAAGATTGAGAGACCATAGACAATGCCGAGAAGAAGAGAAGTTCCGAAGCGCCACATCCTGCCCGATCCGAAATTCGGCAGCACCCAGCTCACCAAATTCGTCAACATGCTGATGAGGGACGGCAAGAAATCGACCGCTGAATCGATTATGTACGAAGCGCTCGAAGTGATCGGCCAGAAGGCAGCCGGCACCGAACTCGAAGTCATGGAGCAGGCGCTGGATAACGTCAGCCCGATGGTCGAGGTCAAGTCCCGCCGGGTCGGTGGCGCCACCTACCAGGTGCCGGTCGAAGTCCGCGCCGAGCGCCGCACCACGCTGGCGATGCGCTGGATCATCGATGCGGCGCGCAAGCGCGGCGAGAAGTCCATGCAGGCCAAGCTCGCCGGTGAACTCAGGGATGCTTCGGAAAACCGCGGCTCCGCCGTGAAGAAGCGTGAGGATACGCACCGTATGGCCGAAGCCAACAAGGCATTCGCCCATTTCCGCTGGTAATCGATTTATCCGAATCCAGTTCTGGTATCTGACTATTTCCGGCGAACATATAACAGGGTCAAATCGTGGCACGTAAAACACCAATTTCGCGATACCGCAACATCGGTATCATGGCGCACATCGATGCGGGTAAAACCACAACGACCGAACGCGTACTTTTCTACACCGGTATTTCACACAAGATCGGTGAAGTGCACGACGGTGCCGCCACCATGGACTGGATGGCGCAGGAGCAGGAACGCGGTATCACCATTACCTCGGCCGCGACCACCTGTTTCTGGCAGGGCATGGAAAAGCAGTACGATCAGCACCGTATCAATATCATCGATACCCCGGGACACGTCGATTTCACCATCGAGGTCGAGCGCTCGCTGCGCGTGCTCGACGGCGCCTGCGCGGTGTTCTGCGCGGTCGGCGGCGTCGAGCCCCAGTCCGAGACCGTATGGCGCCAGGCCAACAAATACAAGGTGCCGCGCATGGTGTTCGTCAACAAGATGGACCGCGCCGGCGCCAATTTCATGCGCGTGGTCGGTCAGATCAGGGAGCGCCTGGGTGCAAATCCGGTGCCGATGCAGGTTGCGATCGGTGCTGAAGAAAAATTCGAGGGCGTGGTCGACCTGATTCGCATGCAGGCGATCTACTGGAACGAAGCCGACATGGGCGCGACCTTCGACGAGCGCGACATTCCCGCCGACCTGGTCGACCAGTGCAACGAGCTGCGCGAGCATATGATCGAAGCCGCGGCCGAGGGCAGCGAAGAGCTGATGGAGAAATACCTCGAGGAAGGCACGCTCAACAACGAAGAGATCAAGCGCGGCATCCGTGCGCGCACGCTGGCGAATGAGATCGTGCCGGCGTTCTGCGGCTCCGCGTTCAAGAACAAGGGCGTGCAGGCGATGCTGGATGCGGTCATCGACTACATGCCGTCGCCGGCCGACGTTCCCCCGATCAGGGGTATTCTCGACGACGAAAGCGAAGGCGAGCGACATTCGTCCGATGACGAGCCGTTCGCCGCGCTCGGCTTCAAGATTGCGACCGACCCGTTCGTCGGCAACCTGACCTTCTTCCGTGTGTATTCCGGCGTGCTGAACTCGGGCGACTCGGTGTACAACCCGGTCAAGGGCAAGAAAGAACGCATCGGCCGCATCGTGCAGATGCACGCGAACAGCCGCGAGGAAATCAAGGAAGTACGCGCCGGCGACATCGCCGCTGCGATCGGCCTGAAGGACGTCACCACCGGCGACACGCTGTGCGACCCGAACCACAAGATCACACTGGAACGCATGGAGTTCCCGGAGCCGGTGATTTCGGTAGCGGTCGAGCCGAAAACCAAGGCTGACCAGGAAAAGATGGGCATCGCGCTGTCCAAGCTCGCGCAGGAAGATCCGTCGTTCCGCGTGCGCACCGACGAGGAATCCGGCCAGACCATCATATCCGGCATGGGCGAGCTTCATCTCGAGATCATCGTCGACCGCATGAAGCGCGAGTTCAGCGTCGAGGCCAACGTCGGCAACCCGCAGGTCGCCTACCGCGAGTCGCTGCGCAAGACGGTCGAGCAGGAATCCAAGTTCGTGCGCCAGTCGGGCGGCCGCGGCCAGTATGGTCACGTCTACCTGCGCATCGAGCCGCAGGAACCCGGCGCCGGTTACGAATTCGTCAACGCGATCGTCGGCGGCGTGGTGCCGAAGGAATACATTCCGGCGGTCGACAAGGGCGTGCAGGAACAGATGAAGAACGGCGTCATCGCCGGCTACCCGGTCGAGGACGTCAAGGTCACGCTGTTCGACGGTTCCTACCACGATGTCGACTCAAGCGAAATGGCGTTCAAGATCGCCGGTTCCATGGGCTTCAAGGAAGGCGCGCTGAAGGCCAATCCCGCGATCCTCGAACCGATCATGAAAGTCGAGGTCGTGACGCCGGAAGACTACATGGGTGACGTGATGGGCGACCTGAATCGCCGTCGCGGCCTGGTCGGCGGCATGGAAGATGCGCCTGCCGGCAAGATCATCCGCGCCGAAGTACCGCTGTCCGAAATGTTCGGCTACTCCACGTCGCTGCGTTCCGCGACCCAGGGCCGTGCCACGTATTCGATGGAGTTCGAGAAATACGCCGAGGCGCCGAACAATATCGCAGACGCTGTCATTAACAGGAAATCTGCCTGAGTCTGATCCGGGCAGCTAATAAAAAACAAAGAGTAACGAGGTAAGCACACGTGTCCAAGTCAAAATTTGAGAGAACCAAGCCGCACGTGAACGTAGGCACGATCGGTCATGTCGACCACGGCAAGACGACGCTGACGGCGGCGCTGACGAAAGTGATGGCGGCGAAACAGGGATCGGGCGACGTAAAGGCGTTCGACCAGATTGACAACGCCCCGGAAGAGCGCGCGCGCGGTATCACGATCGCGACCTCGCACGTGGAATACGAGAGCGACAAGCGCCATTACGCGCACGTTGACTGCCCCGGCCACGCGGACTACGTGAAGAACATGATCACCGGTGCGGCGCAGATGGACGGTGCGATCCTGGTGGTGAGCGCCGCCGACGGGCCGATGCCGCAGACGCGGGAGCACATCCTGCTGTCGCGCCAGGTGGGCGTGCCGTACATTGTGGTGTACCTGAACAAGGCCGACATGGTCGACGACGCGGAGCTGCTGGAGCTGGTGGAAATGGAAGTGCGGGAGCTGCTGGACGCGTACGAATTTCCGGGCGACGACACGCCGATCATCACCGGCTCGGCGCTGAAGGCGCTGGAAGGCGACACCTCGGACCTGGGCGAGGGTTCGATCGTGAAGCTGGTCGAAGCCATGGACAGCTACATACCGGAACCGGAGCGCGCGATCGACCAGCCGTTCCTGATGCCGGTGGAAGACGTGTTCTCGATCTCGGGCCGCGGCACGGTGGTGACCGGGCGCATCGAGCGCGGCGTGATCAAGGTGGGCGAGGAAATCCAGATCGTGGGCATCCGCGACACGCAGAGCACGATCGTGACCGGCGTGGAGATGTTCCGCAAGCTGCTGGACCAGGGGCAGGCGGGCGACAACGTGGGCTTGCTGCTGCGCGGCACGAAGCGCGAGGAAGTGGAGCGCGGCCAGGTGTGCTGCAAGCCCAGGAGCGTGACGCCGCACACGAAGTTCGAATGTGAAGTGTACGTGCTGAGCAAGGACGAGGGCGGCCGACACACGCCGTTCTTCAACAACTACCGTCCGCAGTTCTATTTCCGCACGACGGACGTGACCGGCGCGTGCGACCTGCCGGAAGGGGTAGAGATGGTGATGCCGGGTGACAACGTGAAGATGACGGTGAGTCTGATCAACCCGATCGCGATGGAAGAAGGCCTGCGCTTCGCGATCCGCGAAGGCGGCCGCACCGTCGGCGCCGGCGTCGTCAGCAAGATCGTCGAGTAACATGAATTAACCGCAAAGGCGCAAAGAGCGCAAAGATTTATTTTGTCTGGCCTGGCTGTGAAGCCGCGCCGGCAAGAATAAAATCCTTTGCGTTCTTTGCGTCTTTGCGGTGAAACAAGAAATTCACTACATTGCTCCGGCGGAATCCGGGGTTGTTCTTTGGAGAGATAAAGCATGGCAAAGCAGCAAATCCGAATTCGACTGAAGGCGTTCGATCATCACCTGATCGACAAATCAGCGAGCGAGATCGTCGATACGGCGAAAAGAACCGGCGCGCACGTCAAGGGTCCGATCCCGCTGCCGACCAAGATCGAACGCTACACGGTGCTGATTTCGCCGCATGTCAACAAGGATGCGCGTGACCAGTACGAAATCCGCACGCACAAACGCATGCTCGACATCATCGATCCGACGGACAAGACCGTCGATGCGCTGATGAAACTGGATCTCTCGGCCGGTGTCGACGTGCAAATAAAGCTGAACTAGGCGATAAGCCGGCAATATTCATTGCCGGCTTATCGCCGGGGCATGGAGGCTCCGTCGCGGCGTTATGCCGTCTGAGCCCGGGCGGGCATGTTCCGGTCCCGGCGCCGGTCATCTTATATACGGATGTATTTTATGGCCGTTTCAGGATCAAACCGGTTGTTCGGCAGGATATATATCCTGTATAATGCCCGGGCTTTGCTGCCGTGCAAATGGTGGGTTTCGCTCATCGTTCAAGCTTACGGCGCAAAGCTTCTTATTATCGTAAGTCCTCGACGGCAAGGCGCCGGGGGATACTGCGAAAACAGAAAGTAGAGCCGCCGTGCACAATCGCGGCATGCCTTGAGAGATTTAATCTGTTTTTTCGAGCATGACTGAAGGTCACGCTTGAGCGGCTGGTTTTTCCTGAAACGAAAGACCGGTTTTTTTCATTGGGCGGAAATCATCATGACGATTGGTGTTGTTGGTAAAAAAGCGGGCATGACGCGCATCTTCACCGAAGACGGCGCATCCATTCCTGTCAGCGTTGTAGAGGTATTGCCGAACCGCATCACCCAGATCAAGACCGATGAAACGGATGGCTACCAGGCGATCCAGGTGACGACCGGCTCACGCCGTGCTTCTCGCGTTACGAAGCCGATGGCCGGGCATTTCGCCAGGGCCGGTGTCGAAGCGGGTCGCGGTCTGTGGGAGTTTCGCATCAAGGGTGACGAATCCGCCGATCTCAAGGTCGGTGGCGAGGTCGGTATCGACATGTTCGAGGCCGGCCAGAAAGTCGACGTGATCGGCAAGACCATCGGCAAGGGATTCCAGGGCGGCATCAAGCGCCACAACTTCTCGTCGCAGGACATGACGCACGGCAACTCGCTGTCGCACCGCTCCAACGGTTCGATCGGCATGTGCCAGACGCCGGGCCGCGTGATCAAGGGCAAGAAAATGTCGGGACACATGGGCGCTGCGCGCAACACGATTCAGTCGCTGGAACTGGTGCGTGTCGATACCGAGCGCGGTCTGCTGCTGATCAAGGGATCGATACCGGGCGCCAGGGGCGGTGATGTCATCATCAGGTCCGCGGTCAAGGCCCGACAGGTTGCCCGATAGGGTATCCGACAGATTATCGATCACAGCCTCGTCAGAAGATTACAAGAAAAGAGATTCATCATGGACCTGCAAGTACACAACAGTAACGAGAAAATTACCGTATCCGATGCGGTTTTCGCTGCTGACTACAAAGTGAGTCTGGTGCACCAGGTGGTCACGGCCTACATGGCTGCCGGGCGCGCCGGCACCAGCGCGCAGAAAAACCGCTCCGCGGTTCGCGGCGGCGGCGCCAAGCCCTGGAAGCAGAAAGGCAGCGGCCGCGCCCGCGCCGGCACCAGCCGCAGCCCGTTATGGCGCTCCGGCGGCGTGACCTTCGCCGCGCAGCCCCGCGATTATTCGCAGAAGGTCAACCGCAAGATGTACCGCGCCGCGATCCGTTCGATGCTGTCGGAACTGGTCCGGCTGGGCAGGATCATCGTCGTAGACGATATCACCGTCGATGCGCCGAAAACAAAACAGCTGCTGTCCAGGCTGAATGAACTCGGCGTCAGCGATACGCTGATCGTCACCGAGACCGGTGATGAGAAGCTGTACCTGTCCGCGCGCAACCTGCCGAAGGTCGAGATCACGGATGTCGCCGGGCTGAATCCGCTGAGCCTGCTGCGCTATGAAAATGTTGTCGTAACCGTCGGCACCTTGCGTGCCGTTGAAGAGTGGCTGTCATGAATCAGGAGCGCATGTACCAGGTTCTGCTTTCCCCGCATGTGTCTGAAAAAGGCACCCTGCTCGCAGACGAACAAAACCAGCATGTATTCAGGGTCGCCACCGATGCGACCAAGGCTGAAGTCAGGCAGGCGGTTGAAGAGCTGTTCAAGGTCAAGGTCGACAAGGTCCGCATATTGAACCAGAAAGGCAAGATCAAGCGTTTTTCGGGCCGTATCGGCACACGCAGCGACACGCGCAAGGCCTATGTCACCCTGACGAGCGGCAACGACATCGATTTCGCGAGTTCAAACTAGTTTCCAATGAAGGCTTCAAGCAATGGCAATAGTTAAGACAAAGCCGACTTCCGCCGGGCGGCGGTTCGTTGTCAAGGTCGTCAACAAAGAGCTGCACAAGGGCGCGCCCGTCAGCGCGTTGACCGAAAGCAAGAGCAAGAACGGCGGCAGGAACAATAACGGGCGTATCACCACGCGGCATGTCGGCGGCGGTCACAAGCAGCTGTACCGGATCGTCGATTTCAAGCGCGACAAGGACGGCATACCCGCACGCGTCGAACGCCTCGAATACGACCCTAACCGGAGCGCGAACCTGGCGCTGCTGCTCTACAGCGACGGCGAGCGCCGCTACGTAATCGCGCCGAAGGGCGTGTCGGCCGGCGACCAGCTGATGTCGGGCGCGCAGGCGCCGATCAAGGCCGGAAATACACTGCCGGTGCGCAACATTCCGGTCGGTACCCAGATTCACTGCGTCGAGATGAAGCCGGGCAAGGGCGCGCAGATCGCGCGCAGTGCAGGCACCTCGGTACAGCTGCTCGCCCGCGAAGGCATGTATGCCACGCTGAGGCTGCGTTCCGGCGAGATGCGCAAGATCCACGTCGACTGCAAGGCCACCATCGGTGAAGTCGGCAATTCCGAGCACGGTCTGCGTTCGCTGGGCAAGGCGGGCGCGACGCGCTGGCGCGGCGTGCGCCCGACCGTGCGCGGCGTCGTGATGAACCCGGTCGATCACCCGCACGGCGGCGGCGAAGGCCGCACCTCGGGCGGCCGTCATCCGGTATCGCCGTGGGGCGTGCCGACCAAGGGTTACAGAACACGCAGCAACAAACGTACCGACGGCATGATCGTACGACGCCGCTACAAGAAATAAGCTTGAGGATAGTTAAGTGCCACGTTCGCTAAAAAAAGGTCCGTTCATCGATAATCATCTGATGACCAAGGTGACACGAGCCGTCGATAACAAGGATCGTAAACCGATCAAGACATGGTCGCGGCGTTCCACCGTGTTTCCGGAAATGGTCGGCCTGACGATTGCAATACATAACGGCCGCCAGCATGTGCCGGTACTGATCAACGAAAACATGGTCGGGCACAAGCTGGGCGAGTTCGCGCTGACGCGGACATACAAGGGCCATGTGGCCAACAAGAAAGCAAGGTAATCATCGTGGAAGTAACCGCCAAACACCGATTTGCACGCGTGTCACCGCAGAAATGCCGTCTGGTCGCTGACCAGATCCGCGGCCTGCCGGTCGAGTCCGCGCTGAACCTGCTCACTTTCGGCGCTTCCAGGCCCGCGGGCCTGGTGAAGAAGGTGCTCGAATCAGCCATCGCCAATGCCGAGCATAACGAGGGCGCCGATGTCGACGAGCTGAAAGTATCCGCCGTGATGGTGGATGAAGGGCCAACCATGAAACGCATTCGCGCACGCGCCAAGGGCCGCGCCAACCGGATACTGAAACGCACCAGTCATATCACCGTATGTGTGGCGGACCGTTAAGAGAGAATCGATAGTATGGGTCAGAAAGTACATCCCGTAGGAATACGCCTGGGCATTTCCAGTGACTGGAACTCGAAGTGGTACGCATCTACCAAGGATTTCCCTGATCTGCTGAACGCGGACATCAGGGTGCGCGACTTCCTGCGCACGAAGCTTGCCAACGCGAACGTCAGCAAGATACAGATCGAGCGCCCGACGCGATCGGCGGTGATCACGATACACACCGCACGCCCGGGT
>Ga0210123_1000549_pt1 | contig 23118 bp, 20 predicted proteins | sample Muzzi_PWB_D2_FD_185535 | JGI IMG/M metagenome (GOLD analysis project Ga0210123, IMG submission 185535) | Wetland microbial communities from San Francisco Bay, California, USA, that impact long-term carbon sequestration - Muzzi_PWB_D2 (SPAdes) | ecosystem: Environmental > Aquatic > Marine >... | reverse complement strand
CGGGTTCGAGCGGGATGCGCACGTCGCCTACAAGCTTGCCGGCGCCCTGCCTCAGGGCTATTTAAAGCGCCTGGAACTGGCCAAAGCCATCGCCTTGGAGCCGGAGATGGTGATCCTCGATGAGCTGTTCTCCGGTTTAAGCCTGGCCGAGGTGGCCAGTATCCTGCCGATCATCGAAAAGATGCGGCATCAAGGCAAAACCATCATCATGATCGAGCATCGTCTCAAGGAGTTGTTCCGAATCGCTGATCGGGTGATGGTCATGAACTTTGGCCAAAAGATCGCCGAGGGGTCTCCTCAGGACGTTATGCAAAATGAATCCGTCAAATCGGCCTATCTGGGCAACGAAAGAGAAGATGGAGTTTGATATGCTGGAAGTGGAAAACCTGATGGTATTTTTTGAAAACGCTTTAGCCCTCAATGGATTGAGCATGCACGTCAGCAAGGGTGAAATCGTCGGCGTGATCGGATCCAACAGTGCCGGCAAAACCACGTTGATGAACGCCCTATCCGGTTTGATCATCGATATGCGCATCAAAGAGAAAAGAAAAGGCGGCCAGCGCATCAGCACTTACGGCAAAGTGATATTTAACGGTGAAGAGATAACGCAATACACCCCCCGTGAGCGGGTGCAACGGGGAATTGTGCTTTCCCGGGAGCGTCATCCCATTTTTCCGGAAAGCAGCGTCACGGAGAACTTCAAGATCGCCGGTTTTCTGCGCAGTAAGTCGGAAATCCGGGAAGCGACGGCCTATGCATTTTCGCTCTTTCCCAACCTAAAAGATTTACAAAAACGGAAAGCCGGTTTTCTCAGCGGCGGCGAGCAACAGATGCTGGCCATCGGGATGGCCCTAGCGGTGAAACCGACATTGCTTTTGTTGGACGAACCGCTTTTGGGGCTGAGCCCCATGATGCAGCAGGTGGTCATGGACGCCATTATCGATCTGAACAATTCCTGGGGCATCACCGTGGTTTTGAGCGAACAATTCGCACGGCCCGTCCTGCCGGTCATTGACAGAGGCTATGTGGTGGAAAACGGCATGCTCAAGCTCACCGGTACGGGTGCTGAACTGATTAACAACCCTGAAATCAAAGCGGCCTATTTTGGAGTCTGATTCATGAGACCACAGAACGATCATAGTATCTTCGACGCATTTTGTGCCACGGCTGACGCTTATCCCGATCATACGGCCGTCATCTTCCTGGGAACCCGCTACAGCTATGCGTGGATCCGCAAAACTGCCCGGGCCTTTGCTGCAGCCTTGGAAGTAAATGGCATCGCAAGGGACGACCGGGTCATGATCTATCTTCCCAACTCAGTCCAATGGATTGTTTCCTGGTTGGGCATCCAGGGCGCCGGAGGTGTGGGGGTACCCATCACACCGATTTACACCCCCCATGATTTGAACTATATCGCCAATGACAGCGGGGCCTCGGCCATCGTCTGTGCGGACACAAACTTCGGATATGTCCAGCAGGTACTGCCCGAAACCAGTCTGAAGAAGGTGATCGTCATCCAAATGACCGATCTGCTGCCCTGGTGGAAGCGATGGTTCGGTCATTTGTACAATGTCGTCCCCAAAGGCAAAATCGCCAAAGGGGCCAATATCTTGCGTTTTAGACAGCTTCTGAGACAATACCGTGGCCGCGGGCCGTCCGATATTGATCCCGAAGGTCAAAAAACCGCAGAAATCCTCTACACTGGTGGAACGACAAAATTTCCCAAAGGTGTGCCCCTGAGTCACGATCTTTTTCTGGTTTCAGCACGGGAGCAAATCCGGACCAGCGAACCCATCATTCCCTTACGAGAGAACGTGATTCTGGGAAATGCACCGTTGTTTCATATTCTGGGTCAAACATGCAGTCTGGCCACATTGCTGGAAGGCGGCTGCCTGGTGGTCCAGCCGCGTATCAATCTGGATGCCACCTTTGAAACCATCCAGCGGTTCAAGGTGCGGTCCATGATCGGCGTGCCTGCTTTGTACCGCATGATGCTTGATCATAAACGCCTGGATCAGTATGACTTGGGTTCGGTGGATTACTGGTTTAGCGCCGGAGATGTACTGCCCGAAGAGGTGGGTCGGCGGTGGAAGAGAAGATTCGACAAAACCATCTTTCAGGGCTATGGCGCCACAGAAACCTGCGGTGGTGTGGCCATGTGTCCCACCAGCATCGCCAACCCGCCCAAAAGCGTCGGCCGCGTGTTGGCCACCAAATCTGTTCGCATCATCGACCCGGCAAGCATGGAGGCAGTGCCTCCGGAGGAGAAAGGAGAACTTATTGTCTCGTCGCCCCACATGGTGAGCACGTATCTGAACAAACCCGAAGAGACATCCTTGGCTTTTATTCAGCTGGACGGCCGGCTTTGGTACCGCACCGCCGACATCATGCGGATGGATGATGACGGCAATCTGTACTTTGTGGACCGCACCGTGGACACCATCAAACACAAGGGCTACCGGGTGTCGGCCTCAGAGATAGAAGCCGTCCTTCAAGAGCATCCCGCGGTGGTCGGAACCTGTGTGGTGGGCATCCCGGACGAGAAAGTGGGAGAGCGTATCAAGGCCTATATCGTGCTCAAACAGGATGTCAAAGGGATCACCGGTTTTGACCTGATCAAATGGTGCCGGAAGTCTTTGGTCGCTTACAAAATCCCCCATTATATCGAGTTTCGAGACATGCTGCCCAAATCAAAGGTAGGCAAACTGCTGCGCAGAGAGATACGGGATGAAGAGAAGCGCCGTGTGGAAGCCTAGCGCTATGTACCATAAATTAATGGGCTACTGACCTCCGGTGAATGCCGCTATTGGCCTGTTGAGAAAAGCTTGATTTTAGGTTATAGATACCTAAATTAATGGAAAAATCAATAAATTAATTGAGTCACCGGTAAGCGATCATAAACGAGGTGTGCATGAACTTTACACTGTCTAAGGAGCAAAAACAGATCTGCAAGGCTGCACGTGAATTTGCCATGGCCGAGTTTCCCCAGCGGGCCATGGAGTTTGACCGCGAAGAAAAATTCGATCTGAGCATCTGGAAGAAAGCCTGCCAGCTTGGTTTTGTGGGTGTTTTTATCGGTCCGGAGTTTGAAGGCGCCGGCTATGGCTTTTTTGAGCACTGTCTGATCAATGAAGAGTTCTGGGCCGTTGACCCGGGTATTGCCTCGGCAGTGCTGTCCACCACGTTTGGTGCTGAGTTGATCAGCCTCTTTGGTACTGAGGAGCAGAAAAGCAGCACCCTGCCGCGCCTGGTCAACGGGCAGGCCATCATGGGGACCGCCATTACCGAACCGGACGCCGGTTGTGATGTTACCGGCGCAGTGACCACAGCCGTACAGGAGGGTGACCACTGGGTGCTCAATGGCACCAAGATGTTTGCTACCAACGGCACATTGGCGGAATTTGTGCTGGTATTTTGCCAAACAGATCCTGACAATTCCAACCGTCACCGGCGCTTCAGCTTTATTCTGGTTCCCACAGACACCCCCGGATTTACGGCTACAAAAATTCATGGGAAAATGGGTATCCGCGCATCGGACACAGCGGAACTGGCGTTAAACGATGTGCGTGTCCCGGTAACCAACCTGTTGGGTAAAGCCGGCGAGGGGTTTTATGAATTGATGGCATTTTTCAACCACACCCGCCTGCATATCTGCGCCCAGGCCGTGGGTCTGGCCAGGGCCGCTCTGGAAGAGTCGATCCGGCATACCAAGGAACGCCGGCAGTTTGGCGCACCCTTGGCCTCTTTCCAGGTAACGCAGTTCAAGCTGGCTGAAATGGCCACCCACATCCGGGCTGCCCGGAACCTTTACTGGGAAGCGGCCTGGAGAGCCGATCAAGGGGAACCCGACCATGCGCTGGTGGCTATGGCCAAGTGGTATTCGGCCAAAGTGGCCGTCCAATGTGCCGACGAAGCCCTGCAAATGCACGGGGGCTACGGTTACATCGATGAATACAAAGTTCAGCGGCTCTATCGGGACGCCAAGATTCTGGAGATCTACGAGGGAACCAAGGAGATCGAAAAGACCATTGTTGCTAAATCACTGCTGGGTTGATCCCGAATAAGAGGCCAATTTAGCAACAGAGCCAAATCAGGAGGATACTTCCATGTTAAGTAGAGCCTTTATTCCTTACAGCGGTTATTATAGCACTCCCTTTGCCCGGTGGCAGGGGAGTCTGGCCAATGTCAATGCAATTACGATAGGCGCCGAAACCACCAAGCGCTGGATGGCAAATAAAAATTGGGATCCTAATGTTCTGGACTACCTGATTTTGGGCATCACCATTGGTCAACCCAAAGTGTTCTACGGCGGGCCATGGGCTTCGGCTCTGATCGGGGCGGCAGGTATTCCTGGCTGCGTTCTCAGCCAGGCTTGTTCGACATCCACCACTGGTATCTACCAAGCCGCCATGGGCGTGGAAACCGGGATGTACGCCACCGCCTACTGCCTGATGGTGGACCGCACCTCAAACGGCCCCCACACCATCTGGCCCAACCCTCAGGGGCCCGGTGGGCAGGTTGTATCCGAAGACTGGGTCATGGATCATTTCAGCTTGGACCCCTGGGCCGGCGGCGCCATGATCCAGACTGCCGAAAACGTGGCCAAGGAAGCCGGCATCCAAAGGGAACAATGCGATGCCGTCACCCTGCGCAGGTACGCACAGTACCAGGATGCCCTGGCAGAGGACAATGCCTTTCAAAAACGATACATGTTTCCGATAGAAATCCAGATTTCCAGGAAGAAAAGCATCACTGTCTCGACCGACGAAGGGGTTATGCCCACAACGGAAGACGGGCTGGCCGGATTACGGCCTGTACTGCCTGATGGTGTTCATACCTTCGGTTCCCAAACCCATCCGGCCGACGGCAATTGCGGTATTTTGGTGACCACCAGGGAACGCGCCAAAGAGCTGAGCAGCGACCCCAAGATTGAAATCCAGGTCGTCTCCTATGGTTATGCTCGCGCTAAAAAGGGCTTCATGGCCATGGCCGTGGTACCGGCCGTGAAAATGGCCTTGGAAAAAGCCGGCCTGAGTATCGATCAAATGAAGGCCGTCAAAACTCATAACCCTTTTGCCGCCAACGATATCTACATGTCCGATCAGATGAACATCGATGTGATGAGCTTTAACAATTATGGCTGCTCATTGATATTCGGACATCCCCAGGCACCGACGGCCGGGCGTTCCATCATCGAAGGCATCGAGGAAGTCGCCATGGCCGGCGGTGGCTATCTGTTGTTCGGTGGTTGTGCCGCCGGTGATACAGGTGCGGCGATCATTTTAAAGATCGGATAACAACCAGGAAGAAATGAGCCGGTTCGGTCATCTTTTTTATAGGGTATTCGCATAAGCCGCGCTTTGGTCACGACTTGAACTTTTCACGCAATTTGCGGTGCAAAATTTTACCCGTAGCTGTGCGCGGCATATCATCGGGTTTGATAAAAATGACCTCCTTGGGGGTTTTATATCCGGCTAACTTCTCTTTGCAGCACGCTTTAATGGTATCCGCATCAATGCTATCTTCATCGATGCCGGGTTTCGGGGCCACCACGGCCACCACCCTTTCGCCCCACTTTTCGTCGGGCAGGGCGATGCAGGCGCAATCGAAGACGCATTCATGGTTGGCGATCGCCTCTTCCACTTCACTGGGATAGACGTGCTCCCCCCCCGTGATAATCATATTGTCCTTACGGTCCACGATTTGGTAAAAGCCATCCTCATCCTGCCTGGCCATATCGCCTGCCGAAAACCATCCGTTTTTAAAGGCCGCTTCGGTTTTTTCAGGCAGTTTGTAATAAGCGTCGAACAGCATGGGGCCCCGTGAAAAGAGTTCTCCCACCGCCTGGGGGAGGACCGGGTTGCCGTCGGGATCCAGGATTTTTACGAAATCGGTGCCAAGGGATTCGAATCCGATGGAGCCCAGTTTTTTCATCTGGTACTCCGGCTTTAGGATCGTCACGATACCGGCTTCGGTGGACCCGTATGCCTCGTACAATTCGACACCCGGGAAGAAGTCCATGATGGCCAATTTCATTTTTTTTCGCACCGGGGCGGATGAGCAGAGCAATTTGCGTATTGAGCTTGTATCTCTCCAGCGACCCTGGTCGCTGGTATTCAGGATCAGGTTGTAGTGGGTGGGAATCAAGGATATGAAGGTAATTTTTTCACGTTCCACGATTTCCAGGATCTCTTCGGACTGAAAAGACATGGCCGGATGAATATAAACGGAGGCGCCGATGTAGGTGAAGGTAAACGTAAAGAAGACCGAATTGATATGGCACAGCGGCATTACATTCATGCAAATGTCATTTTCATTAAATCCGAAATCGATGGCGTTGAGCAGGTAGTAGGCGATGTGGGATTGGTGGGAGCGAAGCACGCCTTTGGGTTTCCCGGTGGTGCCCGAAGTATAGATCAATACCCAGATGTCCGCAGGAACCACATCCGACTCGGGTTCGTCCTGGGAGGCGTTTTCGATGAACGCTTCGTACTCGAGGTAGCCGTCGGATTTTTTCCCCACCATGATATAATTTCCCGCCGGTATCTTGGTTAGGCGATCTTTGATGGGCGCAACCGATGCCGCGAACAGGTCGTGCACCACCATGGCCTTTGCGTCGGAATTGTCAGCGATGTATTCTATTTCATTGCCGGCCAGGCGAAAATTGATGGGCACAATGATCAGCCCAGTTTTTGCCGTGGCCTGGTATAGTTCCACAATTTCGATGCAGTTTTCCAGCAGCACGGCGACCTTGTCGCCTTTGGAGAGTCCCAGACCAAGCAGACTGTGCGCCAATTGGTTGGTCCGCTGGTTGAGCTGGGGGAAGGTGAAACTTCGCCGACAGTCTTTTATTGCAATTTTTTCGGGATATTTCTTGGCGTTGATTTTTAAATTTTGTCCCAGGTTTAACCAACCAGACATAACGCCTCCTACACCATTGTTGAATTAAGATTCAATAATGCATCTATGCCTTGCCGGATCTGGGGTCTTCCGGCGCTTGCAAGCTTCGTTCTTCAAGTTGCTCGATAAAGGCCTCCACATTGGTTCTGATCTGTTCGTCGGATACCAATCGCAGATCGTTCAGATCGCCGTTGATAGTCAGACTGGGAATGCCGGTCTGCTTCTCGATCCGGTGTGGCATGCCATAACGGCAGTTGGAATTATTGGGGCAGGTTTTGGCATCGTGGTAGATAAGCCCGTCGATCTTGAAAAAATCGAGCATCCGCTTGATGTAGGCCTCTTTGGCATCATCTGCGCGAGTGATAAACAATTCCGAATACCCTTTGGCCATGCTTTCGAAGGGGCTCGCGGGATCGAAGGCTGAGAATATCCAACTGTTACAATAGGTCGAAGCAATGACATTGGCGTGTTGACTACCGAACATTTCGGCGTAGTCACGTAAACGGCCCCATACGGGCATGCCATCCCAGTAGATGCGAAATCGTTCGCCCTCAACGGCTGCCACCTGGTTTTCAATTCTCTGTTCCAACTCGGGAAGTAGAACATCCTGGTAGTAGTCCACTGCCGTTTGAAGACCTCTCAGGCAAACGGCTGCTGCCATATGGATGGTTGCATCGAAAAAAGTGATCGGTGAAGGTTTGACGGCGGCTGTGTTGAGCACTTTTTCCCAAAGATCCGAACATTGCCGGGAGAGCGCCACCACCCGCTCTAGTTCGTTCAAATCGAACGCCTTGCCGGAAATTGCGGCCAGCGGTTCCACGAGGTCTTTGATTTGATCGGTAATCGAAGTCAAATGGTCGGGCGTTATGTGGGACAAGCTGCGATGGGTGTGCACACCCAGCAGGGGGACTTTCAGCTCCCGTGCATACCAGGCAAACCAGTCCTTTACGTCCCGGCATTGGTTGGTGTTAAATACAAGCACATCAGGGCGCGGTGGTTTTTCAATGCCTGGGTAGGCCCTTGCCAGCGGGGTCATATTTTTAACCCAAGCGCCGATATCGGCCGTTAAATACGAGCAGATATCAGGAGAATAGCCCAGGGTATTGGCATGGGGTATCAGCTCGGTAGCCATCCGTGTGGCCCCCAGCATGGCGCCGTGGTTTTCAGGGAAGTAAACTAAAAACCCCATGGCTCTCAGCAGTTCGGCCGGTCCGACGCTGGTGCACCAGGCAACTTTTCTTTGACCGGATTTGGCGGCATGGTCCAATTCGTAAAAATAGTCCGCCATTATTTTAGCCAGTGTTTTAGCGGCTTTTATGGGTTTCCCCTGGGAACGAGTCATTGCGGTCATGATTCCTTCTTTATGATGCGCTTTCGGCGTCTGCCATGGCAAACAAAGCGGCGCCCAGCGCTCCGGTGAATTGCGGAAATTCCGGTGTGCGGATCGGCAGGCCAAGAATTTCCTGGGCAAAGGTTACCATATATGGATTGTGTGCTACAACACCGCCAGTCATCACGACGGTGTCGGAAAGCGCTTCCATCTCTTCTACCCGTTTGATCATGGAATAGAAAAGCCCTTTAATGATGTCCGATAATTTTTCTCCCTTGCGGATATGGGTCAATACTTCGGTCGCGGAAAATACCGTACAGTAGCTGCCCAGTTTTATCATTCCCTGAGCTTCTGCAGCCAGTTGATCCAACTGTTCCAATGGCGTATCCAGCCGCATGGCCATCTCTTCGAGAAAGGCGCCGGTTCCGGCGGCGCATTTGCGATTCATTTTAAAGCTGGAGCGTCGGCCGTTGGCATCCAGCTTGATAATTTTATTGTCTTGACCGCCGATATCGATAATGGACTGCGCGATTGGATAATAATAAAAACAGCCCTTGCCGTGGCAGGCGATTTCTGTGCGTGAGCTGCGGGCAAAGGCGACATTGTTGCGGCCATAACCTGTGGATGTGGCAGCCACGATGTCGGAAGTTGCGGCCTCGGCCATTTCCAGGGCTTCGGTGAGGCAGCGCGAGGCCGTAGCCGCGAAATCAATGCCGGATTTAGCCACACTGCGACCGATCAGGTTTGATCCGGCGTCCAGAACCGCAACTTTGGTTCGTGATGCCCCTACATCAACGCCGATATAGACGGGTCGTTCAATCACAATACACGAGTCCATTCCGTTCGTTGAGCATTCACCCGAACGATAAGAACGTTCGAGGGCCTCGGAGCCGAGGCTTAACTGGGTTCAATGGCCTTAACGAGCCCCCGAATCATATGGTTATATGGTGTCGGGATACCCGCTTGGCGACCGTATGTTATCATCTTGCCGTTCATAAAGTCGACTTCGGTACGTCGGTTATTGAGGATATCCATGAGCATAGACGGCTTATGGTCACCGGCTGATCGCATGTAATCTATAGCGTATGAATAGTAATCCCAACCCAGGGATATTTCGTTGACCCGCGCCACCCGGGAACACTCAATGGTCAAGGCGTCGATGAGCTCGAATACCAACGGATCGTTCATGGCTTTGGCCATGGTCAACCCGGTCACCGCACATACCGGGTTCATGGCGGCGTTCATGATCGATTTGCGCCATACCATGGAGACAATGTCATCGGTTCTTTCGGTCCGCAGGCCAGATCGGCTGAGCGCCAGGCATATGGTTTCTGCTGCATATCGCGAATTCGGGTCAAGCTCCTGCATGTAGTGGGGGGGATGGTGAAACGGCATAATGACGTGGGAGGGCCCTTTCAGTCCGCAGCCGAAATTGACCACGGCCCGCATGACGCGCTCTTTGCCAAGAATTCTAGAAAGCTCCAGTTCGGTATCGATACCATTCTGCCAGCTGACAGCATAGGTTCCCTGCTGGACGAAGGGTTCAATGGCTGATCCGATCAGCGGGGTGGCAGAGGCTTTGACGCAGATGAAAATGACATCGGGTACATCATCTGCCAGATCATCCACTGTTTCGATGGCCCGTGTGACCTTGTGCTCTATGTTTTCTGCGCCTTCAATAATGATGCCCCGTGACGCCGCCGGTGCAATTAACTCCGGCACAACGTCGCACAGGGTCACTTTGTAGTTCTGTCTGGCGAGAAAGGCGGCCACAATGCATCCCACCGCCCCGGCGCCGATCACGGCAAATGACTGGGGGTTGAACTCATTATTTTCTACCATTTTGTCCCCTCCCTATCCTGCAAAACAAATAATTGCCGGTAACTCCTCAGCCACCCACCTAATGGGTGGCATCATTTCCAGTCAAAAGCCCAAGGGGCCGGCGGTATGTCCGATTTTTATCCGTTGCTGATGGCAGTAGGAGTATGTGATAGTCTTGAAGCAACCAGTCGTCCAGGTATCCAGATGGTATGACCCTGTCCATAGTCCATTTTCGCTTAAAAACGGTCCGCGCTATCGATCGTTCCTTATATGGCACCAGATCCATTTCCGGTTTGGGGTATGAAAAAAGGCTGTACTAGTCAGGTTCCCGATTCGATTATGCCGAAATCTTCAGCATTCAGAATCCTGAAATTTTTCTCCCTAAGAATTTTCACAGCCGTTTCATTGTCGCTGAAGCTGAAAATCATTACGGCGTTACCGGCTGCACCGCCAACATAAGCATAAGAATATTGAATATTGATATCCGTGTGGTACAGATGCTCCAGCATTTCGGCCAGACTGCCCGGCCGGTCCGCGATCTCCACCGCCACAACATCATCTATTTTAGCAGGCAGGTGTTTTTCCATCAAATAGCGCCGTGCCGTGATCCAATCCGAAACCAGAATGCGCAGTTGCCCGAATGCACCGGAATCCACCAGGTTTAGAGCGCGGATGTTGATGCCCAAGTCTCCAAGTGCACGCGATACTTCATATAGGCGTCCGTGCCGATTCTCCAGGGAAATATTTATCTGCTTTAGCTTCATTGCCCCCCCCTTTCCTTGGTTTGAGGCGTTGAGATTAATTTGTTCAAAATCGGCCACATGATTCTATTGGAGTTATATATTGGCTATAATATAACTATTATAGCGACAACAAAGAAGTCAAGGTAATAAAGACCTTTGGCTTGGATTCAAATCCATTTGGCTATGAAAGTCGTGGCTTATCCTACACTTATACAACTTGACTGGTTACAGGGTCAATGTTATAGTAGCTAAATTTTAGCTATGCCCATTTGGATGTATGATCCCCGTACCCTTCCGAGGTGAAGGAAACCTGATACATTGACGTTGATCTGCAGACCTCTGGATATGGTAACAAAGGACTGCCCCCATTGGGCGTCAAAAAATATGTAAGTGGGAAAGGAATTGACAAAGTGTCGGACAAAGTCAAAGCAAATGATATAACCGGCAACGCAGAGGCTAAGGAATCGGGCGAGAGAAAAAAAGTGAAATTTGAAATCCATGGCGAGGAATTGATTGAGAAAATTGTGAAAGCCAGCGGCAACAGCGGTAGAGTCTATCTGCCCCCTGATTGGATCGGGCACAGTGTAAAGATTGTCCGTATTGATTGAACCGCAATTCATGACCCTGAGCCCATGGCCTTAAAACTAAAAATGGGGATATTCCCATTGAGATAAACAGCTGGAGGACCGAGCGTTGGAAAATGTTACGATTAGAAAATTAAGCACCGCTGACACGGATGGAATCATAAGAATATACAAATCCATCACCTTGCAGTTCGGCGACATCGATATTGAGGAAGTCATTGCTGATCGGGCTCTCAAAGGCACGGATGCCTGCTTTGTGGCCGAACATCAAGGGCGGCTGGTGGGCTTTATTGTATCCTATCAGTTGACCGGCAGTTTCGGTATTCAGCAAAGCGCCTGGATTCCAAATTTCGGCGTTGATCCCGATTTCATGGGCCGCGGCATAGGCAAAAAGCTCGCCGAAGCTGTGTTTAATTATTATAAGGCTAAGGGTGTTCAAAATATCTATACGTCGGTGCGGTGGTACGACACCGATGTGTTGTCCTTTTTGAGAACCCTTGGTTTTGATCGCAGCGAATTCGTCAATCTTCAGAAACGCCTGGATTAGTGAAGATTACAAGTCGTGGATGAAATGTTCTTGTCCGTTAAAAATGAGAAATTTGCCGCCCTTGAAACGTGCGATCATGACCATCCCGAGATCCTGTGCAAGGTTCAGTCCCATGTAGGTGATGCCGGATCTGGAGATAATTGCCGGGATTTCCATCAACGCCGCTTTCATCACGATTTCTGAAGTGAGACGGCCTGTGCTGTAAAAAATTTTATTGCGACCTGGAATGCGGTCAAGCCACATTATTCCGGCAATCGTGTCGGCCGCGTTGTGACGGCCGACATCTTCAACGAAGATATTCACTTCATTGGTGCTGCACAGAGCACATCCGTGCACTGCTCCGGCGGTTTTATAGATTTTGTTATATCGTGCAAGTGACTTCATCAGTTGAGTTACCTGCGATTGGCGCAACTTAATGGGGCTCAATTGGGTTTCATAGAGACCATCGATGGTGCAGCTAAAAATCGTTCCTTGCCCGCACCCGGTGGTAACCGTTCGCTTGGTGAGTTTCTTCTGGAGCCATTCCCCGTTACCATCTTTGGTTTTTATATGTACGCATTCGGTTTCCCAATCGACCCGAACCGATTCAACGGTTTCTATCTCGGTTATCAGGCTCTGGTTGCGCAGATAGCCTAGCGCGAGCTGCTCCGGGTGGGTACCCAACGTCATTAAGGTGACGATTTCATACCCATCGACCATGATCGTAAGCGGCAACTCACCGGCAATCTCGACCTCTTTTGCCACGCTCTTTTCATTTATCACCGTAACTGTGTGGGTGGGTCTCACTCCGGCATTGGTCATTTGAGGATGGTAAGCGCTCACCTGTTTTTCCATTCGAGACAGCGTTTTTCATCAAAACTCATGATACTTTCGATGGTGTCTTCCTTATTTGTCGCTATATCTTCCTCCATAAGTCTTATTTTAATGGTATTTTCCGTCATGGGTTTGCCTTCTCAGTGGAAGTGTTTCTTTTTTCCTCTTTTTTAACCGACCTTATAATCGTTCGTTCTTTTTCGGATCCCGGCGGAGGAACCGGCCCGCCGACAATTTTGGAGACCGCTGCGAACCGGGACGGGCAGGCTTTCAGGCAGGTGCCGCACCTGATGCACTTGTCCTGGTCGATGACATGGATCAGGTTTTTGGCGCCATCGATAGCATCCACCGGGCATCTCTTTGAACAGATCATGCATGCCTGACATTTTTTCGGGTCGATAAAGTACGAAACCACTTCGCTAAACAGCCGCTCGATCTCTTCACGGGTGAAATGGCTTTTGAAATCGCTATCCTTCTCGAGACGGGCGGTGAGCTTGGCGTGTTTCTCGATCTTGATATAGGGCACCAGCCGGGTGACCTCGGCAAGGGCATCTTCCAACTTTGATGGCGCAATCTCTTCAGGTTCCCCCAATGGTCCCAGATCTTTTATTTTTTTACAAAAACCGTTCACCACGTCGGCAAACAGATTGCCTTCACCGCCGGACATAAATTCAATCTGCAGCCGCTGGGGATCTAAACCGATGTGTTCAAGGATTTTTTTGCCAAGCAAAGTCAGGTTCAGGGCATGGTAGTTGCCGTGGGTAATGTAGTTGCATTCCCCCAGCCGGCATCCGCCGATAAGGACGCCATCCGCCCCCTTAGCAAAGGCCCGCAGGATGTGTGCCAAATCCACTCGGCCCGAACACATGACGCGAACCAGCCTGATATCCGTCGAATATTGTAGTCTGGAAACTCCAGCCAGGTCAGCAGCCCCGTAAACTCACCAGTGACAGACAAACCCGATGATTTTAGGGGTGAACAAGTGTCCTGTACTCATATCTCGGTATCTCCTCGGTTGTCAATCCGCGTCCTCGGATTCGGGCACCAGCGCATCGATCTGGCTCAGTATCTCCCGGTCGGTAAAATGCTTCAGCACAATGGCCCCGGTGGGGCACACTGAGTTGCACAGCCCGTCACCTTTGCAGATCACCGGGTTGACGATAGCCTTATGGCCCTGTTTGGTCTTGCGCAATTCAACGGCATCATAAGTACAGACCGCGGCGCACGCACCACAGCCAATGCAGGTTTTCTCGTTCACTTCACAGATTGCCCCCGATACGGTAACGATATCATTGGACAGCAAAGTTAGCGCTCGGCCGGCGGCCCCATAAGCCTGGTTGACGGCCTCGGGGATATGTTTGGGATAGTGGGCGATGCCACAGAGAAAGACGCCGTCGGCGGCAAACTCCACCGGTCGGAGTTTGACATGCGCCTCTTGAAAGAAATTGTCCGGCCCCAGCGGTACCTTGAACAAATTCGCTATCTCCTGGGCGCCTGCAGAGGGAATTACCGCAGCGGCCAAGACTAACAGGTCAGCGTCAAAAGCCAGCTTTTCACCTAAAATCGGATCGGCTACCGCCACCTGCAACACAGGTCGGCCGTCCTCGGCTTCGGCCGCTTCCACCGTGGGCGGATCCTCAGGTGTCCAGCGAATAAATCGCACCTCTTGTTCAGAGGCCTGACGGTAATATTCTTCGTTGAACCCGTAAGTACGCATATCCCTGAAGGCGATGGTGACATCCATGTTTGGGTTGATGGACTTGAGCTTCAAGGCGTTTTTGACGCTATGGCCGCAGCACACCCGGCTGCAGTAATTGCGCTCTTCGTTGCGGCAGCCCACGCACTGGATCATCACCACGCTTTGGGCCTGGATGACCGCATCATCTTCCCCTGCGATCCGCTCACCCAGTTCGAGATGGGTCACCACGCGCTCGTCTTCCCCGTACAGATACTCGGTGGGTTTGTACTCTTGGGCGCCGATGGCAATGACCGCGGCCCCGTGCTCGATGGCCGTCGCTCCCCTTTCAGAAGTGATCCGGGTGACAAAATTGCCCACGTAGCCGGTGGCCTCGGTGATGGCAGCCTCCGTGTACACATGGACCGAAGGATGGCGATAGATCGTTCGAATCAGCTCCTGAAGATTGGCCTGGACGTCCCTGCCGTCCAGGGTGGAATGAATTCTTCGCGCCGTGCCACCCAGTTCGGATTCCTTTTCCAGTAGGTGGACCTCATGGCCCTGGTCGGCGATGGACAATGCGCAGGTCATGCCCGCCAGGCCGCCGCCCACTACCAGGGCGGCCTTGTTGACCGGCAGATCGAACTCCTCCAATGGTTCCAGGTCGACGGATCGAGCCACCGACATGCGGGTGATGTCCTTGGCCTTGGCCGTTGCTGCCTCCTTTTCCCTCGAGTGGCACCAGGAGCAGTGTTCCCGGATATTGGCCATCTCGAAATAGTATTGGTTGATGCCGGCTTCCCGAAGGGTGTCGCGAAAAAGCGGCTCCAGTGTCCGGGGACTGCAAGCCGACACAACCACCCGGTTGAGGGATTTTTCTTTAATGGCGTCGACCATCTGCTTCATGGAGTTGGTCGCACAGGAAAAGAGCTGTTCCTGGACGTGAACCACGTGGGGCAATGTCTGCGCATACGCCACCGTGGAGGGTACATCCACGACCCTGCCGATATTCGCGCCGCAGTGACAGACGAACACGCCGACGCGCGGCTCGTCTGCGGTGGCATCCTTTTCCGGTGGGTAGACCTTGTCCGTGGTCAGTTTGCCTCTTCGGTAATCCAGGAGTTGGCCGCATTGGGATCCGGCTGCGCTGGCCGTAAAGACCGATTCAGGGATATCCATGGGCCCCTGGAAGGCACCGCTGACGAAGACCCCCGGACGGCTGGTGGCCATGGGGTTGGCGGAATCGGTTCGGCAGAATCCGTGGCCGTTGATCTCGATGCCGAACTTGCTGGCCAGCTGTTGATAATCGGCCGGCGGGTTCAGCCCCACGGAGAGGACCACCATATCGAAGGTTTCCTCCTTCACCCCCTCGGATTCGGTGGCGTAACGGATGATGACGTTCCCTGTTTCGGGGTCCTCCCCCACGATAGAGGTGTAACTGCGGATAAACCGAATGCCGGGGAGCTGCTGGGCCCTCTGGTAGTAGGCTTCGAAGCCCTTGCCATAGGAGCGGATATCGTTGTGGAAAATGGTGCAGGCGGCATCGGCATCATGGTCTTTGGTCAGGATCACCTGTTTCTGGGTGTATGTACAGCATGTGGCCGAGCAGTAGCTGTTGTCCCCTTCGGTCACGCGCCGGGAGCCCACGCACTGAATCCAGGCGATGTTGTGGGGGTGCTGCTTGTCCGATGCACGCAGGATCTCGCCTTCGTATGGGCCCGTGGCACACATCAGTCGTTCGTAGTCCATGCTGGTCACCACGTTCTGAATCCTGCCGTAGCCATACTCGGCCTTGATCTTTGGATCGAAGACGTCATAGCCGGGGGAGAGAACGATGGCCGCCACGTTCAGGTCCATCTTCTCCGGCGTCTGGTGTAGATCGATGGCTTCGTTTTGACACACCCCTTCGCAGATGCGGCATTTCTTTTCTTTTAGATACAGGCAGCTTTCATCGATGTAAGTGATCAACGGGATGGCCTGGGCAAAGTAGATATGCACGGCTTTATTGTTGGAGATGTCCTGGTTGAAACGATCTGGATACTGGACCGGGCAGTACTCCACGCAGGTGGTGCAGCCCGTACATTTATCTTCGATGATGTAGCGTGGCTTCTTGGTCAGCGTGACCTTAAAGTCGCCCGCCTGTCCGTCGACGCTGTCGACTTCAGTATAGGTTAGAACTTCGATGTTGGGATGCCGGCCGACCTCGACCAGTTTCGGTGAAAGAATTCACATGGAGCAGTCGTTGGTCGGATAGGTCTTGTCCAGCTGCGCCATGTGGCCACCGATGGCCGGCGATTTTTCGATCAGATAGACCTTAAAGCCGGCTGTGGCCAGATCCAGCGAGGCCTGAATTCCGCTGATGCCGCCACCGACCACCATGACGTCTCCAAAGTTACCTTGACCCAAACCTTCACGCAGCTGTTCAATCGATTGGTTTTCCACTGTTTACTTCCTTATTCCGTTGCTTTGGTTTCCTGAATAGCCTCAAAGACGATTTCGGTAATATCCTTAATCTCCAAAGCGGTTTCGTCCTCGAGCCCCAGCCGGCTGTCTTCGAAGTTGGCAATGCAGTAAGGACAGGCGGTGGCCAGCACCTCGGCCCCGACGTCGACGGCCTGCGCTACCCGCAGATCGGAGAAACGTTCTCCCTTGACCGTCTCCATCCAGATGCGGCCGCCCCCGCCTCCGCAGCACAAACTCGTTTTGCGGGCATCGGTCATCTCGAGCAGTTCCAGACCGGCGATCTCTTTTAAAATGTTGCGGGGCTCATCGTACACACCATTGTGCCGCCCCAGATAGCAGGGGTCGTGATAGGTGACCCTGCGGGCGAATTCCCCGGAAAGCGCCAGCCGGCCCTTTTCGATGAGTTCGCCGAGCAGCTGGGAGATGTGCACCACTTCGAAGTGCACCATAAACTCAGGATACTCGTTCACAAAAGTGTGATAGCAGTGCGGCGACGATACCACGATCCGTTTAACCCCGTTGTCGATGAAGTTTTTAATGTTTTCTTTGGCCAGGCGTTTGAACAGATCTTCGTTTCCGGTCTTGCGGATGCTTTCACCGCAGCAGTTCTCCTTGGTGCCCAGGATGCCGTATTCAACCCCGGCCTTGTTGAGAATACCGGCTGTGGCCCGGGCCACCTTTTTCAACCGTGGATCGTAGCTCAGATAGCAGCCCGGAAAATAGAGCAGTTCCATCTCCTCGGTGAAGGATTTGACGCCCAACCCCTCGGCCCAGTCGGCCCGATGGTTGCGGTCTTCACCCAGGGGATTTCCTGCGCCGGTCAAGCTGGCGCTGACCGCGCGCAACGGTTTGACGGCATTGGGGAAAATATCATACTCTGTGGCCAGCCTGCGAAGGGATACGCCTGATTCGATCTGCCGGACGTCCCGGGGACATTGTTGGGGGCAGCTGCCGCAAGTCGTGCAGCGCCAGATCTCCTCGCTCTCGATGTCCGTCATGCCGAAGGTGGCCTGGCGGACGATTCTGCGCATGCTGAAATCGATGAACCGATTCCACGGGCAGACTGCATCGCACAACCCGCACTGGTAGCAGCGCTTGAAGGCCTCGCCGCCGTTGGCCTTGATCTCGTCGACGATCTCTTTGTAATCCGTTACCGTCTCCAAAGGTTTTTTATCCTCTTTTTGAAAGCTCAATAATTATGTAAAGTGGTATTTAAAATGAGGCTAACAGCGTCACTTTTCGCCTTTCTTCGTCGAGGACATCCGGGCCACCGCATCCTTGAGCTTCTGCATGCCGTGCTTTTCGATCAACGATGCCAGCCCGGTATCCAATTCCTCCGGCTCGTCTGCCACCTCGACCTCTTCCTCACGCTCTTCCAAAACCAGGGCGTCTGTGATGCACCACTTGACGCACTGGGGTTCGTCTTCACCTTCGCACATATCGCATTTGAGGGGCAGGCCCGAATCGGGCTCCTTGAAGTCCTCCCTGGAAGGACACGGCGAACGGCAGAAGGCGCACTCGTCGTACTCTTTACCGTCGATGATATACTTGTCCCTACCGGCGCATTCCGCCCCGGCGGATTCTCCTCCGAAAACCGGCACATAGATGTCATCCAGCGGGTGGCGAACCACCCTGACGCGTGCGCGCGCCGGGTTATTGCTGCTGAATTTAGGCTGGGCATGAATGGCCGAGCAGATCATTTCGCAGGCCCGGCAGCCATTGCATTTATCGGCATCGATCCGAATGGTCTTGACGATCCTTTTTTCAGTAGCCACGGCTACACCTCCTTGTCGGTCTCGGCCGGGGTTGACAGGGAAGCCGTATCCCCATTATCCGAATAAATGCCCCGTTTTTCGAACTCATCGTACACATAATCCAGTCCCAGATCGCGCAGGGTCTCTTCGGTGGGAATGCCCTGTGTATTCCAGCCTTTGAAGGTGTAGTAGGTGTCCAGCAGTTGCTGTTCCAACTCGGGAAAGCGCTTCTTCCAGTGGTCAGCCGGTGGCTTTTCATCTTTTCTACGCAGGCCTCTGCGGGTGTTGATGGCCCGCACCAGCGTACGGTAGCGCCTGGCCGCACGGGTCAACGACTCTTCGTCCATCTCGTAACCGGCCCCTGCGGAGATAAATTTCGGATAGTTGTGGATATGATAGGGCGGTTTGAGCGGAAACGACGACAACCCGGCGCACATGCCCAAGGCGTCGTCGATGTAATGCATGCGTTCCTGCCAGTCCACGATGTCGCAGCACATTTCCGGCGTGGGATAGTAGGGAATCGAATTCTCGCCGCGGGGTTCCCAATCCAGGAAATACTGCTTGAACTTTTCGTCGGGCACCTGAAACCAGTCCTTGACGAACGCTTCCCGATGCTCCCTTTTGGGATAGGGTGCCTGGGGAAACTGCCCTTCGATCTGGGTGATGTTGATCTTCTCGCCGGTGCAGTACATGAGGAAATAGATCGGATTGAGCATGGAAAGTTTCAGGGGCAGCTGCTCGGTCTTTTTGATGTTGTTGTGGGCGTATGCATCGGCCCCTTTGCCGATCGCCTTGGCCGCCCAATAGGTGCCATTGGCCAGCACATCGCCGATGCCTTCCCGGCGGACGATTCGGTCCAGCAGCCAGTAAAAGCGGCCCTCGTTATCCTCGGGCATGCCCGGAAAGTCATCCTCTTTCAGGATGCCGTTTTCCAACAGCTCCAATGCAAAGGCCATCACCTGGGGGGCCGAAAATCCGTCCACCCCGTATTCAGTGGCGCTCTGGGCGATCCCCAGGCCGAACTCCAGATCCGAAAAAGCAGCCATGGTATAGGTCAACTTGGTAAAACACTTCATCATATAGGTCGACTTCCCTGTCGGACAAATGGTCGCACCGCAGGTCATGGGACAATTGTAGCAGCTGATCAGTCGTGTGCGCATGTCCTCCATGGTCTGCATCCATTCCCGGGCGATCTCTTCGGTCCAGAACCCTTTGCGACGCTCGCGCGAATTGCCCCACATGAAATTCTCGGTATGCCACTTTTCATCGTGGACCTTCATCTCCTGGGGCGATCCCAGGCCGGCCAATATGGGCATGACACCGGGGATGGGGTTGGCATTACGGAATTTGATGTATTCCATCGCCTCATTGCACAATTGCATATACTCCGCCGGGCGGGCCAGATGGATGTCCTTGGTCCCCCGGACCACAACGGCCTTGACACCCTTGTCGCCCATCACTGCCCCGATGCCGCCCCGGCTGGCGCTGGAGCGGCCCTGTTCGATGGAGGCAAAGTAGACCCGGTTTTCACCGGCCATGCCAATGGCGGCCACCTGGGCCCTGGGTTCCTTCAGCTCCTGGCAAATAAGCTTGGCCGTTTCCACGGCACCTTTGCCCCGCAGATGGGTGGCATCACGGATCTCCACCTTGTCATCCTTGATCCACAGGTATACCAGATCAGGGGACTTGCCGCGCAGTATCACCTTGTCGTATCCGGCATACTTCAATTCCGGCGCCCAAAAACCGCCCATCATGGAAAACGCCAGCAGGCGAGTCTGGGGAGAGATGGTGGTGACGATGGTCCGGTTGCAGCCGGTGGCCGGCGTGCCGCACAACAGGCCGGCAGCGAAAATCAGCAGGTTGTCAGGCGAAAAGGCTTCCACTTCGGGCGGCACCCGGTCCCACATGATCTTAGCATTGGTACCTAGTCCACCCAGATACAGTTCGGTATCTTTCGGATCTGTAGCCACCCGCTCGATGTTACCGCGGGTTAGATCAATCTCCAGATTATAGCCGGTTTCTGCGTACCTCATTTTTTTCCTCTTGCTGTTAGTTCTATCTGCCTATGCAATGGCCTTGTAAGAATTTATTTCTTAAACAAAAATTGATTATAGCGGCAAGGCCGGCCACATAATCCAGTACAATATAATCACAAATTAGCTACATAGTAACTATATGTCAAGCAAAAAGCAGGCTACCCACAAAAACGGATCAAGGTCGACTCCAAAAGTGGCCACCCCGCTGCAATTCGAGGAAGATGGATTAGGATTTCAAAACACGTCAATGTGTTACGCGTCGAGGCAAAAGTGGTTTCAACCTTCTCCCAAGCTTAATGTCGAGGGAGGATTTGAAACCACTTCTTGTGACCGGGTGCATAAGATCATTGCACCCGGTCTGAAAGCAACCGCTCTATTACTTTAAACAAAAGAAATTCATGGTTAATCCTTGGGCTGCCCCATGACCTCGGCAAACATGTCCGTATCCCATCTGCGGGTTGCGGCGATGTTTTGTCGGAATTTTATGAAGTCGACGGTGTCCTGCCCGGTGATTTTCTTGGTGTTGAACGCGCCGAAGCCCAGGAAGGCCTCTCCCGACATGTTGGCCGCCAGCCAATGCCGGTTGCCGTTTTTGCATATATCCCAGAAATATTTCTTTTTCATCCGAATGCCGTCGATGGACTTGATCAGACACCCGGGGAACAGGTTGGCAAACTGCCAAATGATTTTGTCCACTTCCTTGTCCAGCAGTTCAAAATCTGCATTGGCCTGGTGATGCTTGACCAAAGCGCGGGCCTGTTTCAGTTTTTCGCCGGTTTCATATTCGCCATAGACGATCTCACCGTCTTCGATGTAGCGGTCCGTAATGATCAAGGGATTTCGCATCCATTGGCCGTCCACCTTCAGCACCGGAATACACTTGCTGACGAGGCCCTTCATTTTCATTTTATAGGCCGACCACATTTCGCAGGAGACACAATTCCACATGGCGTCCTCCATGCTCAGAAACCAGGGTAGAAAATCGGTGGAACCGCCGTCCGGGGCCGATCCGTGCTTAGGGCCGGCTTGCCCGAAGATGGCCAGGTCGGAAGTGACTGTGATGTCGCAGGCCATGCCGATCTCCTGACCGCCGGCCACGCGCATGCCATTGACTCGGCAGATCACCGGTTTTTTGCAGGCCAGAATGGAATCCACCATGCGGTTGAAAAGCTCCATGTACTGACCGTATTCGTCCGGCCGCTGGCTGTAGAATTCGCTGTATTCCTTGGTGTTGCCCCCGGTACAGAAGGCATAAGGGCCGGTTCCGGTAAAGACCACCGCCACCACGCTGCGGTCTGTCGAAGCGTTGTCGAAACCGGCGATGACGCCCTTGACCATCTCTGTGGTGTAGGAGTTGTACTGCTTGGGATTGTTGAGGCGAATCCAGGCAACAAAAAGGCCCTCAACCGTATTGCCCTGCGGATCCTTCAATGGTCGCTTCTCAAAGACCACTGAAGGGGCTTCTTCTCCCCAGTGTGGGTCCCTGTGCAGGTCGTGGTTTTTCATCTCATTGTCCCGGGGCATCCAATCTAACGCCATGGTGTCCTCCTTTTTATATATGGCTCTTAATCAGGTTCATCGATGGTTCTGGGATGAACGCAACCCATAAAAAGTATGGCTGCGTAAAATCCGGCACCGGCGATCGCCACCGGACGGCTAAAAATCCGGTACCAACACGATCCGCTTCTCGGGCGGCGTTTTGTGCGCCTCTTCAAATGTCTCCACAATGGTGCTCATGGGCCGGGTTTGAACGAAAGGATCCAAGGCCACTTTTCCGGAGAGCACCAGTTCCAGCACCATGGGGTAGTATTCCGGCAGGCAACCCCACGTTCCGATGATCTCAGCGTCGAAAGCCATCAGGCGGCTGATGGAATAGTTGACCTTGCTCATGCCGAAACCCACGATGATCAATTTGCCCGTAAAGCTGAGCAGGCTCAGGGCCGTTTCCTGCCCCGGCCGGGTGCCTGTGGCTTCAAAGATCTTCCAACCGTAAGCCGGTAATCCCGCTTTTTTGCGGATGGCCTTGACCTCTGCGGCCACCTCCTTGGTGTTTTTGCCGCCGGCGTTGACCACGTAATCCGCGCCGTAGGATTGTATCTTTTCCAGTCGTTCTTCTACGATATCAATGGCCACGACCGTGCCGGCGCCCAGGGCCTTGGCCTCCTGGACGATATACTGGCCCACACCGCCGATACCCACCACGATGATGTTGTCGCCCACCTGCAGATCGGCGCGCTTGGTGGCCTGAAAAGGGGTCGTGGCCGCATCGGCCACGACGGATAGATGGGCCAGAGAGATCTCCCCACGGTTTTTAACTTCGCACAGGTCTATGCTGGGAACGGGGATATGGCTGGAAAATCCGCCGTAGATCCCCAGGCTGTTGCCCGGCATCTTCTGGCTCAGGCAGCGGTTGCCGCGGCGGGTCTTGCACAACGCGCACTGCCGGCAGGGC
>Ga0210123_1000548_pt1 | contig 23135 bp, 26 predicted proteins | sample Muzzi_PWB_D2_FD_185535 | JGI IMG/M metagenome (GOLD analysis project Ga0210123, IMG submission 185535) | Wetland microbial communities from San Francisco Bay, California, USA, that impact long-term carbon sequestration - Muzzi_PWB_D2 (SPAdes) | ecosystem: Environmental > Aquatic > Marine >... | reverse complement strand
CGACGTGTTGCAGGAGGCCTTGCTCGCCGTCTATCGCTTCGGCGAGAGCCTGGGGGAAGGTCGCGCACGGCACTTGAGGGTCGAGCCGTCCGGGGATTTCGCGGTCAAGGACGTGGGGCCGTTCAAGCTGCCGAGCGAGCCGTCCGCGCCGTGGATCATCCCCCGGCAACGCGCTCAGGTCTCTCTAGTGGAGGCCGCCCAGCGCCAGACCACCCGTCTCCTCGACCTGGGCTATCGGGTCAGCACCGGTCCCCTGGTCTGGAACCGCCACAAGGATCAGCTACGGAGCGAGCCCGGGGCGCGCTGCTACCCACTGGTCTGGGCCGAGTCCGTCACCGCGGACGGTCGGTTCGAGTTCCGGGCGGAGAAGAGGAACCACGAGCCGTATTTCGAGGTGCGCCCGGAGAAGGACGACTGGCTGATCGTCCGCAGTCCTTGCGTTCTGTTGCAGCGGACGACCTCCAAGGAGCAGCGGCGGCGCTTGATCGCGGCGGAGCTTCCGGCGTCGTTCCTCGAAGAACACGGAGCGGCGGTGGTCGAGAACCACCTCAACATGATCTATCCCGCCGAGGGACCTCTGATCTCCACCCCGGTCTCCCCCCGCGCCATCGCAGCTCTCTTGAACAGCCGCGTACTCGACGATCTCTTTCGCTGCATCAGCGGCAGCGTCGCGGTCAGCGCATTCGAGCTCGAAGCTCTGCCGCTGCCCTCTCCCGAGGCGCTGGGACGGTTGGAGGGACTGCTCGGGAGCGGAGCCGCACCCGCCGAAATCGATTCCTTCCTGCGAGCCGCGTACAGTGAAAATGTTGCCGCCGCTGCCTGACCGCTCCGAGATTCGGACGCGGCTCGAGGCGATCTTCCCGGAAGGAAGCCTGAACCGGAGCTACCTGACGCGGGAGATGGCCGCGAGCACCGTCTTCGTCATGCTCTACCTGGGAGCCGTCGATGGCGCGGAGTACTACGTCAAGCCCGACCAGGTGACGCGGATGGATGACGAGCAGGCGGGGAAGACCACGGCCGAGGACCGCCTGGCCTGGCGACGGACGAGCGTGGAGCCCGGCGGGACCGGTGGCTGGTACGCCAAGAACACCCGAGAGCCGATCCGCGACGAGACCCTCAGACAGGGATTCGTGCGCTGCGGCGCCGCGGTGGAGCGTCAAGACCTGCCGACCACGAGCCCAAAGGGCCGCTACGCCCTGAGCGAAAGCTTCGCCGCGCTCTTCGACCCAGATCTGACCGGCGAGACACTCGGGACCAAGATCCATCGCTGGCGGAAGGAGAACCTGTCAGTCAGCGCACAGGCGCGGCTCCGCCTCCTTCAACATGCCGCCGTAGAGACCGAGCAGGGAGTCGTGGTGACCTTCCCGAACGGCGAAACACGCCGCATGAAGCCGGGACCCTCGAGCAACATCACCAAGGCCGTGGCGGAAGAGTTCACGCGGAGATTCCTCAAGCACCCCGGAGTGCTCTGGGTGAGCGAGAGCGGCCAGCGCGAGACCTACCGGGACACGAAGCTCCTCGGAGATCTTGGGATCACCCTCCAGAGCGATCGCCTCCTACCGGACATGATCCTGGTCGACCTCGACGAAGCGGCCGGCGACCCCCTCTTCCTCTTTGTCGAGGTGGTTTCCTCCGATGGCCCGGTGACAGAGGAACGCCGGGATGCTCTCTCACGGTTGATCACCGACGCGGGCTACCGGCCACAGATCAGGCAGCCTTCGTGACCGCCTACAGGGATCGTGACCATCCGGCCTTCCGAAAGACGATGTCCTCCCTCGCCTGGAATTCCTTCGCGTGGTTCCTCAGCGAACCGGACCACGTCATCGGCTTGCACCGGCTCAAGAAGGGCCAGTTCCTGGCTGATCTCCTGTAGATCTGCCCTCTCCAAGTCGAGCGCCACGGTTTCCGGTTTCAGGATTCTTCCGGTCCCTGGGGGTTGATCCATCAACCGCCTACGCCGGAGGCGGCGAATGCCGGTCCCTTCCGGGTCGAGCCCTTGGAGCCCCTCGAGCGCCTCGCAGCCAGGTCCCGGACCTACGTGCCGGGGGCTTCGAGAGGCGCTGGCAAGATCGGATCTGAGGCGCCGAGGTGTCTCGCGGGGTGGTCCTCGCCGAGCCGTTCGGCCGCGAGCCGCTCGTGGACTCTCGGGAACCTCGTCACTCAGAGCTCCTGGATCCAGACCTCCGGGTGAGGCCGCGCCAGCCGGCCGAGGTCGTCCGGATCACCGGTGAGGATCTGCGCGCCGCCGGCCTCGATGGCCTGTGCCACCACGAGGGCGTCGGCGGTGTCGGACGAGCGGGCGGCTCCGAGCAGGCGTCCGGCCGTCCTGCCGTGGGCCTCGCGGGCTTCGGGGACGGCTCCAACGGCTTCGAGCACTCGGTCGACCGGGGCGTCTCGTGGGCTGCCACGAAGCGTCTCCGCAACCACGACCACGGGGACCTCCACGGGCGCGCCCAGCTCGAGCGCTCGGGCCAGGTACGCCCGCGCTTTCTGCTCGCCACGCGAGAGGGCGATCACCGCGCCGGAGTCCAGGATCAGGCGTTGCGGGGGGCGGGCCATGCGCGGCGGACCTCCTCCATGACGTCGTCGTCGATCGGTCCGCCCTGCTGCTCGAGCTCGTCGAGCAGCCGAGCCAGGCGGTCCTGCTGTAACTGGCGGCCGAGGGCACGGTTCACATAGCTCGACAGACCCCGAGAGCCCGCGACCTGGCGGGCTTCGGAGACGAGATCCTCTTCGAGGGTGAGGGAGACTTTCACGGTAGCCATGGCAGAATCCTACTTCAGGTAGGATTCGTCGACAATCAGACGCCCTTCCGTGCGGCCGTGGAGTCGGGGCCGCTCGCCTCGGGTGGAATGTGCCCGTCGTGTCTCCGCCAGAGCGAGCCCGTCCAGTGGTGGAGGTCACCCGCCCGGCTGACGGCGCCGAGTGGGCTGGTGGCCGCTCGCTTCGCTCGCACTTCGGCCGGCAGGGGCGCCGGCCGCTTCAAGGTCGGAAGGAGACGGTCGCTTCAAGGTTGGAGGGAGACGGCCGCTTCGACTTGGAGACTGGGCCGGCGCGGCGATCTGGCGTGGGCGGTGCAGTCGCTCTCTTCTCTTCGGCCCTGCTCTCTCCGGAGAACCGCGGCTCCGTGTTCGGCTCCGGGGCCGGCTCCGTAGCCGGCTCCATGACCGAAAAAGGCCTCTCATGGCGCCAGGGACCCCCTTCATGACCTGGATGGCCCGTTCATGATCGGGTGCGGGGGGTTTGGGACCGTCTGTCGTTGACCGTGCGCCGAACGAGCGGTTTCGTGGCGCAAACTTGCCGCAGACAATGGAGTTGGCGGACTCGCCGCTCGCCGTCACGACTGTACGACTGCTCGGCAGAACATCGTCACCTGAGCTAAACTCGACCGACCATGGCTGGCACAGGCGAAACGGTCACCCTTCGAGCCGACGTTCCGTCCCGACTGTTCGAAGAGCTCAAAGCTCTCGTGGACTCCGGGTGGTCGCGCACCATGGACGAGCTCGTTCTCGAAGCCCTCCGGCGCTACGCCGAGTCCCATCGCGAGGCCCTGATGACCGAGTTCATCCGGGAGGATGTCGAGTGGGGCCTCCGGGGCCGTGACTGAACCGACTCCCGAGGTCGTCTGCGACGCAGGCCCGCTGATCCACCTCGATGAAGTCGGCTGCCTCGACCTTCTCCGTGACTTCTCCGCCGTCTTGGTGCCGAGCGCGGTGCGAGACGAGGTAGCGCTCCATCGGCCGGCGATGTTCGAGCGCAGCCCCATCACCATTCAGATCGAGCCCTCCGGTCAAGGACTCACGCCCGCGCTGGAGGCGCTCACCCGGACCTTCGCTTTGGATCGGGGAGAACAAGCCGCTCTCGACCTGGCTCGAGCTCGCCCGGGCTCGATCTTCTTGACCGACGACGCAGCAGCCCGACTCGCGGCACGAACTCTCGACGTACGGGTTCACGGCACGATCGGCGTCCTGCTGCGAGCGATTCGAAGAGGCCGGCGAAAGCGGGAAGAGATCTTAAAGGTCTTGAGAGAGATTCCTCAGGTCTCGACCCTGTACATCCGGAAGAGCCTTTTGGAACAGGTCATCGCGTCCGTGGAGGCTGACGGACTGTGATTTCCAGCGAGTCGGGCGACCTGATTCCTCGGAACTCGCTCCGGATGGAGAAGGCTGCTGGGGTAAAGAGGGCCCAGGCCCCGCTCGCGGCTGCTCGCATCGGCCGGATGTAGACCACCAAGGGGGAGCGATGAAGGACGAGAAGCGGACGCTGAGAGACGAATCGACCCCAAAGGGGCGGGAGATCTGGCAGGCCGTACGTTCAGATCGACGAGGGCTCTCACTCGTGCTTCCGGAGCAGGTGCTCGTGGTAGAGCGCCCGGGCGTCCACTTCCGATGGCACCAGCCCGGAGATCTTCTCGACCTCCGGGTGGATGCGACGCCCTTCGGCCCCCTCTCGGAGTCGGGTCAGGTACCGGTCCAGAACATCGGTCACGGTCAGTTGATGCTCGGCCGCATACCGTTCGACGAACTCCAGGTTCTCTTTGGGCAGTCGCACGGTTAGTTTTCTGCGCTCTCCCATCGGTGGCCTCCTGTACGGCAACTCTAGCGCGGACGTACGGCGCCCCTGGCGGGAAGCTGCCCGGGGGATTGCCGCTCGCTTCGCTCGCACTTCGGCCGGCACAGGTCCGGCCGCTTCAAGGTCGGAAGGAGACGGCCGCCTCAAAGTTGGAGGGAGACGGCCGCTTCGATTTGGAGACTGGGCCGGCGCGGCGATCTGGCGTGGGCGGTGCGGTCGCTCTCTTCTCTTCGGCCCTGTTCTCTCCGGAGAACCGCGGCTCCATGCTCGGCTCCAGGGTCCATTCAGTAGCCCGCTCCATGACCGAAACGGGCCTCTCATGGCGCCAGGGACCCCCTTCATGACCTGGATGGCCCGTTCATGATCGGGTGCGGGGGGTTGGGGGTCGTTTGGGTACGGCCCGAGCGAGGTGGAGGGCGTGCGGAGCTCCAAGCCCCGGGGGCCATGGGATTGTCCTGCTAGACTTACTCAGACGGTTCAAGCCGCCGTTGATGGGCCTGACGACCCTGCGCGGTCCGAAGCCGGGCGGCTGGTCGCCGTCAAGACAAGGAGTCGAACGAGGTCATGCAAGTCACCGTAGAGCTACCGGACGACGCACTGGATGCGCTTCGCGAGGACCCGTCGTCCTTCGCTCGCGAGATGCGTCTCGCCGCCGCCGTGAAGTGGTATGAGATGGGACGGTTGTCCCAGTCACGAGCTGCCGAAATCGCGGGACTGAGCCGAGCCGCCTTCCTTGCAACGTTGGGTCGCTTCGGTGTGTCGCCGTTCCAGTACAGCGCCGACGAGATTCTGGCCGAAGCCGAAGCTGCCAAGCCCGTTGACTGAGCGCTGGATCACCGACTCCTCTCCTCTGATCGCCCTGGCAGCGGTCGGGCAAGCCCACCTCCTGACAGAGATCCCGGATGAGTTGATTGTGCCCGAAGGAGTTGCGGTAGAGGTTCTGGCCGGCCCCACGGAGGACTCCGCTCGCCGTCACATCGAGGCCGGATTCGGACGACGCTCCTCCCCAAGCGTGATTCCGTCGCGGCTCTTCGCCTGGGGGCTTGGCCGAGGCGAGACCGATGCGCTCGCCCTGAGCCTCGAGATGGAGACTGGAACGGTCGTGATCGACGACCTGGCGGCACGCAAATGCGCCACCGCTCTTGGCGTGCCCATGATGGGCACGCTCGCCGTGGTCGTTCGGGCAAAGCGTCTCGGCCGAATCCGCTCTGCCGCCAACATCTTCCACGCCCTCCGGCGAGTCGATTTCAGAATCGACGATGCCATGGCCCGGAAGGTCTTGGAGAGTGTCGGCGAGTCCTGGACGAGCGGTTGAGGCTGGAGCACAGCGGGCCTGCCCCTCACTCCACCCAAGCACCGGCGAGGGTGCGCATTCCGGGAAGCGGGAGACGGAGGATCTCGGCGGCGCGGCCGAGGGAGATGGCACCGGTCTCAATTGCGCCGCGCACCAGCCCGGCGAGGCGATCTTCGACGAAGCCCGCTCCGGAGAGGTCTTCGGGCTAACGGGCCTTGGAGGCTTCGGGAAAGCTGGCCTTGAAGGCGTCGGCAGCGAGGGCCTGGGGTTCGTCTTCCTTCATCAGGGTGCGTCCGTGGCGGGCGCGATAGTCGACCTGGAAACGCTGCCACACGTTGATCTTGGGCTTCGCGGTCTCGGTCAGCCGATAGAGGACGGTCTTGTAGCTGACCTGGAAGATCCTCTTGACCTTGAGGACTCGATCCGCTCTTCAGCCTCGGTCTCGGCCGAGTTGGCCACTCGGAGGGCAGGGCCGTCTGGTCTCGGAAACACATCCCGAGAATGCACCTCTCCCCTCTCCACAACGCACGTGCGGACGAGGGGAAGACCAGGTTGTCTGCGGGTTCAGTCTGCCCCGGCTATCCGGGGGCCTGACGGGGAACGTATGGCATCCCCGGCGGGAAGCTGCCAGGTGGGAAACCTGGCTTGGGATCTCCGAGCTTCAGGAGCTCGGCGGCTTCGCGGAACGCGGCCATGAGCTCCCGGTATGCGTCGGCGAGGGCTCGCCGCGCCTCTTTGGTCGCTGCATGGAATCGCGGCGCCGGTGAACGCTTGAGCTTCTCGGGCCTACTGTGGGGATGGCGGCGGCGCACGGCTTTGGCGCCGAGAACGCCTTTGCCTTCGGCCCGGCGCCGTACGGCATGCTTGCGCTCGATCGATTCCAGCAGGTAGGCGATCCGCTCACGGATCTCTTCGGCTGAGAGGCCCTGCCAACACGGGAGTCGACAAGGTGACGAGCTCGCGTTCGGCGAAGTCCTCGAGAGAAACCCGTTCACCGCGCCGGCGGGCCTCACCGTACGCCGTCCGGTCGTACCAAACGCCTTCCATCGGCTCGCCCTCGGCGGGCACCGACGCCCGAAGGGGGTTGGTCGGGCGCACGACCGAGGGCACCGCAGGCGTGCTCGTGCAGTACGTCGAGGAGCCCGGGGCACCGACTCGCCGCAGGCGAGTTGGTCGCGCAACGCAGCAGGCACGGGTAGATGCGCTGTCGAATCAGACCGGTGGTGAGAGATCCGGGGCCATGCGCTCAGGAATCTACGGTTCAGCTCGGGGCTCGGCCGGGAATCGACCAAGAAGGGGCTCTGCCCTGGATCGTCCGGGCCGTGACCTCCACGAGCCCACCGGGTGGGGTCCAGCGATTCGGTCTGCCCACATAATGAAGGACGGGAAACGGAGGCGTGATCTGGCGCGAGAGTCGTGGCCGGGCAACCGGCGAAGCGGCCGAAGCGGTGCCACCACCCCCGTGGGACGCCGACTACCCCCAGGCCCCCTATCTCTCCACCCGGAGCCGTCCGCCAACGCGCTTGGGCGAGGTCCTCCGGGACGATCTGCTACCGCAGCTCGATCTCCAGCCGAGAGCCGGCGGCCTGGGCCCATCGTGTCAGGAAGCGGACCGTCGGGTTGGCGTCCCAGCGCTCGGCTTGGGCCACCGCCTGCTGCGAGCAGCCGAGTCTCTCGGCGAGCTCGGCCTGGGTGAGGCCGACCCGCTCCCGCGCTTCGCGCAGCAGGTACCCGGCAGGGGAGTCTTCGCGGCTCGGGAGCTTTCCCCACCGCCGCAGAGCCGACCACTCGATGTAGTCGCGGGGCCGAGCTCTGCGGATGCTGGGCGAGAGCTCCGGGAGCTTGCGCTCCGGGGGAGCCTTGAAGGTTCTCATTGGGGGATCTCCAGTGCCCACTGCTCGACCTCTGCGGCGCTCGGCTCCGACTTCCCCAGCTTCTCCACAAACCGCTCCAGTCGATCCAAGCCTTCGAGGACCTCATCTCGGACAGCGAGCGAGTGGAGAGCCTCCTGGTCCAAGCCTGGGCCGAGCTCGCGATACAAGAGGAAGGCTGCAACCCCGTCGAGGCTCGACCGCCAATGCACCCATGCCGCCAGACGATCGACGAGAACGGCCTCGGGAGCCAGGACTTTGAGACGGTGCCCCTCGACCTCGACCTCATCCACCCGGCTCCCTTCGTCCAGGGCCGACGCCGGTAGCTCGAGGAAGATCTCCGCCTCTTCGTGGATCCAGTGGCGCCCGTGCCGTTCGAAACCGGCCTCTCTCAGCTCCCGTTCAACGCCGGGTCCGGGAACCGACCCGACGAAGTCCAGATCTTCAGTCGTGTAGGCGCCGCCCGTGTAGAGCTCCACAGCTCCACCGCCAACGAGAACCGGCGCTTCTTGGCCTTCGGTCTCGTAAAGACCCTGAAACCACTCGACGATCGCCGCGGATCGCTGCCGCCCCGGGGGAGTCTGGGCGATCACTTCGAATGAGAGACGCTTCACAATGCATTGATTGTATCACGAGCCCAGGATTCGCCTCACTGACGCCCTTGCCTTCAGCCTGTCTCCGTTCGGCGTGCTCGCGCTCGATCGACTCGAGCAGGTAGGCGATCCGCTCGCGGATCTCTTCGGGTGAGAGCCCCCGTCAGCATGGAAGGCTCACAGGCACACGCCGTGCAGCGCCGCGTGCACGCCGGCGTCGAGCCGCTGACGATCCGCCTGGGCCACCTCGCCGAGCCAGCGGAGCCGAAGCAGCGCCAACAGCACCAGCAGCAGCACCAACACCGCGCCCGCCGTCAGGGAAGGCGCGAGATTCCCGTCGCGCGGAGCGGGCGCGACCAACGGGACCGCTGAAATGGCGAGCTCATCGGAGGCAGTCTAGCGGTCGCCCCGCCCCGCCATCCATCACGCCGCGGCAAGGCCTCTGTCAGGAATGGCAAGGGAGGGTGCCGCCGCATGCGAGCCACCTATATTGCTAATGTGTGTATTCGTCTGCATTATGGCGTAGCAAATCCGTGAGCCCTTCAGGCTTCGATCCCGCCCGTCCTCCGGTGGCCGACGGGACAGGAACAAGGCTCGGCATTGGGGCTCGACAGCGAACCGCCGGCCACCGAGAGTGGGACATCCGATGCAGCGAAGCATGTTCAGGACGACCTGGAGCGGTGTGGTCGTGGCGGCGATCGTGCTGCTCGCGACCGCCTGCGGTGAAGTCGGAAGCGACCCCGACGTCAAGCTCGGCGTGCCGTACCGTGCCCAGGATCCGAGCTCGTTCGACTGCGGACCGGCTTCCGTACTGATGTGGCGACTCTACGACGGCCTCCCGGAGATCTCCCAGTCGACGATTGCCAGCTACATGGGCGGATCGAGCTGTGGTGTCACGCCGCAGGCCATCGCCGATGCCGTCAATCACTTCACCGCGACCTACGACACCTTCGTGGACCTCGCCGGCGACGTGGAGTACGAACGGTTCTTCAGCCGGCAGATCACTTCGATCGACAGCGGGGCTCCGGTGATCGCAATCCTCAACGGCGGTCTCCACGCCGGCGTGGTGAACGGAGGCCTCTGGCACGAGAACGCCAACTACGACTACCAGTGGGACTACGTCTACTTCCACGACCCCCTGACCGTCGCAAACGACTACTACACCGGCGACTTCTGGAAGGACTCCAACTGTCCCACCGGCAGCGCCTGCGAGCAGATCGCATCCTCCAGTGCGGTCGGAGCGTGGTCCTACAACCTCTCGACCTACGGCGGGGACGTGGTTCTCGGCGGCGGCGGAGGTGGTGGCGGTCACGGTGGGCCCCTCCCGAAGTAAAACGGCACCCGATGACGACGATAGACTTCGAAACGACGATAGGGGAACCTACGCAATGAAACCGTTCATCCTCGCCCTCGGCTTGCTCGCTGCCGTCTCGAGCAGTGCCCTCGCCAAGCCCTGGAGCCTCCAGTCCTGCTCTACCGGGGGGGCCGCAGCGCAAGCCCGCGCCGAGTACCGCACCCAGGTGGAGAGCGCCGCTCCCGATACGCCCCTCTACACGCCCCACCCATACCCGACGACCGACGACCAGGTGATCGAGGACTTCCTCGACTACCACCTACGCGCCTTCTCGCAGACGCCGGTGGAGCGCATCCCCGAGGCTGATCGCCGACTTCTCGACGTGGTGCAGAGCGGGGACGCCCGCTACGAGGTCTTCGACGTGTCCAACTGGACCCCTCTGCGCTGCGGCGATCGCAAGAGTCGCGAGATCTTCCACGTGATCCGCATCTTCGACCGGACGACCGACAAAGAGCTCGCCCGCGTTTCGGTCGACGACGCGGGGCACGTCGCCCGACTACGGCACAAGCCGACCGACCAGACGCTCGCCCCGATCCCATCGCTCGCAGAGACCGTCGCGTCCGTCCGCGCCCGGACCGGCCTGAAGCCGGTCGACGCCGAGTACATCGCGACCTGGGGGACCCCCGGCTGCGACGAGGTCAGCCCGTGCATCGCGCTCCGAAATGCGCAGCAGGCGTTCGTCACACGGGGCCCACAACGCACGGTCTTCCGGTTCGAAACCGCCGGTCCCGGGATCTCGTTGTCCAAGGACCTGACGCCGGAGAAGCGCGGGCAGGTCCTTCTCGATGTCAAGGGACATGGCCAGGGGCTCCTGTCGGTCGGAGCCGATGTCTTCCGTCGTGTCGTCCCGGTCGAGGCGTCGACCGGACGGTGACGACCCAGTCCATCGACGCGGTCCGCGGGGGCTCGACCTCCGCGGACCGCACGGCTCTCGGAGAGCGCGCAGCCATGACCCACCGCAAGCCGCACCGCCACCTCCACCGCGCCGGGACTCTGGCTGGGGCGCTCCTCCTCCTGGCCTCGCTGGCGGGTTGCCGGAGCCCGGACGGCGGGAACCGCGCGACGGACGTGCGGGAGGACGCGCAATCGCGGGAAGCGGGCGCCGCGACGCATCCAGCGCCGCCGCCCTCCGTCCATCCCGGGCCGTGGATCGACGTCGACGCGGCAGCCGCCCGAGGCCTGGAAGGCCGGACGATCTACCACCAGGGCCCCGAGCCGCCAGTCTTGACCGAGCGGGTGGCGGCCCGTCTTCCCGCCCCCTCCGACGCCGCGAACGGGCTCGCGATCGTCCAGACGGTCGTCTCGACTGACGGCAAGGTCGTGCGAATGCAGGTGATGCGCGCCCCGGCCGCTCCGGGGTTGGACGACGCCCTGGTCGATGCGCTCCGCCGGTGGCGCTTCGAGCCCGCCCGCCTCGACGGCGAGCCCGTCCCGGTCTTCTTCATGGTGACGGTGGAGCTTCGCCCGACCTCTTGACGCCCGCGTCTTGACATTCCTGACATCGACCTTGCGCCGTCCTCAGTTGTCGGCCAGCCGGCGGGAAACCTGCCTGATGTGCAGGCCTACTGGATAACACATTGCAGCCGGTCGGCCTCAAAATCGGGCCTTTTGGAGCCCACGACCGTCGAACGCAGGGGTCTCGGGCCCGATCTGTGACCCGATCCAGTGGAAACTGCCACCCCGGAGTGAGGAGGAGGAGGCCTCACCCTGGGCGGACGTGACGGTCCAGGAGTCGGCGGCCGACCGGAAGGAAGATGCCGACCAGGAGCATGTCGAGGATCGCCAATCCGCCGAGAGCGACCGGCAAGGGAAGCCGGATCATCGCCAGAACTGCGCCCCCCTGAAAGGCCGGCCCCACCAAGAGGAACGCGATCATCCTGCGCGGGCCGAGGGGGGTCTCCTCCCGAAGCAAGCGCTCGATGGGATCCTCTCCGCTCCCCTCCTCAGTGCGAAGGTCCCACGCGCTCGCAAGCAGGAGCAAGGTGGCGCTGCCGGCCGTCGCGAGGGCGACGATGACCGTAGCGAGAGCGAGTTGCTCCGGCGACTGGCCGAGGACCAGGCAGGTTCCTGCCGCCAGCGCCGTCCCTGCGAGGGTCGCGCCCCCCACCCAGATGACCATCTTGGCTCGGAGCACCCTGAACAGACCGCCGGGAACGTCTGCGGCGATGAGCAACCGACGTCCCTCCCCGGCGATGGCACCCGAGAGGCTCTCGTGGACCGCGACCAGCAGCACCACCAACGTGAAGACCACCGGGAAGGCGATCCCGCCGGCCATCCGTGCGAGCTCGTCCCCGAACGCTCGGTGCACCGGAACGGCGAGGAGCGGAGCGAGAGCCAGGAGCCCCAGTCGCAGCCAGGCCAGCGGATTGCGCCTCTGCACCGTTCCGTCCTTGAACAACACGGCTCCGAGGGCTGGCGGCAGCCGCAGGGTCAGGCGGGTCCACGCCGCAGCGAGCCCCGGGCGGGCCAATAGTCGTAAACGGCGCCGACCCGAGTGACCGCTCTGGTTCAGAAAGGCACGCACGTAGAGCTGACCCGCCCAATCCGCACCTGGACCGAGTGCGCAGACGAGAAGGGTGCACAGGGCGGCCGCTCCGGGCCACGGTGCCCCCGTGGGAGCTCTGCCTCGGGAGATCATCAGGCCCCCCACCATCGCGACGACCGTCGACACCAACAGGATCCCCGCGACTCGCCGATCGAGCTCTCTCGCCAGCGCGAGCACGAGGCAGAAGACCACCAGCAGAAGCACACCCAGTGCGACCCCCGTCCCGAGGGTCAACATGACAATCCAGCCGGCTCCGGTGGCGAGTGGCAGGCCTCGGACAACCGGGAGCTGCATCACCACCAGAACGAGAGGCACGAGTTGAAGTGCATTCCGCAGCCACAGATCACCGTAGAGAATGCGAAATCGTCGAGCCCGCGCCAAGGGCTGGGTCATCAACACAGCTGCCTCGGGGTCGACGAAGGCGCGGCGCAGGGTGCCGGGGACAGCGAGCAGGATGAAGGCTCCCCAGGCTGCGAGGCTGAGACTCCAGAGGTGATGGGAGAAGGCCAGCCCGTCGCCAGCTTCGGGACTCCGAGCCGCCACCACACGGCCGACCGCGAACGCCGTAGACCAAGCGATCACCGTGGCCAGCACCTTGCCGACCAGGAAGAGCTGCTCGCTCCGGGTGCTGTTGCGCAAACTGCACAGGCGCATCCAGGCGAGGAGCCGGACGAGGGTCAACGTGCGCCCCGCGCGGGGTCGGTCATTTGCAGGAACACGCCTTCGAGATCCTCCGAGGCCGTCTGGTGGCGGAGCTCCGCCGCAGGGCCTTCGAGCACGATTCGCCCATCGTGGAGGATGCCAACCCGATCGCTCAGCTCTTCCGCGGTGTCCAGGCGATGCGTCGAAAGCAGGATGGCGACACCATCCCTCGCGGTCCGAATCAGCAGCCCTTTCAGCCGTCGGGCTACGCGGGGATCTAGCCTGGACTATTCATGAGGCGCCGTAGCGAGAGCCGCAAGTGTGTGTGAGATCAGGGCGCACGTAGCGATGCGCGACGCAGGCGTACTCGGCAGTCCGTTGAGGAGCAAAGAGCGAGTACGCCCTGAGATTGCATGCAATTGCGGCTCGCAGTAGGTGACTCATGAATAGTCCAGGCTAGGCCGCTCAATGGCTCATCCAGGATCAAGACATCCGGACGGTGCAACAACGCCGCGGCGAGTTGGACCTTCTTCTTCGTTCCGAGGGAGAACGTCTTGATCACCTCATCGGCATACCGCTCGAGCTCGAGCTCCTCGATCAGCGCCTCGCTTCGCTCCCCGATCACCGCCGGCGTCAGGCCGCGGAGGCGCCCAAGAAAGAGCAGCATCTCGCGCGCCGTCAAGCGCTCGTAGAGCAGTGGCTGGTCCGGCACATAGCCGAGGTTCTCCTTGGCCCGGTCGGGGTCCGTCCACATGTCGACCCCGCCGATCGCTGCGCTCCCGGCGGAAGGTTCGAGCAGCCCGACCAGCATTCGGATTGTCGTCGTTTTGCCCGCGCCGTTCGCCCCGAGCAGACCGTAGATCTCCCCCCGTCGGATGCCGAGCGCCAAGGAGTCCACCACCGTTCGCTCACCGAACCGCCGGGTGAGACCGGAGGCCTGAATCCCGGGCCGCTCCGCCTCCGCCCGGTCCTCGACCTTGGACGACAACGTCGAGCTCGCTCGGCCCATCGCTTCCAGCGGCAGTCCGACGGAGCGATCCGCTCCATCCGAAGGCACCGCCGATCCGGCCGTCGCTGTTGTCTCCAAGCGGATCTCCTCCCGACCCCGGTCGGCCTCAGGATCCTGTCTGTCACCCTCGACTCCGCTTTCGCCAGCCACTCCGATCGCGCCCAGAAACCGCGCCGGCTCATCCACGTTCAGTAAAACCTCCCGCACCGGCACCCCGACGCGCCAACCGACCCGGATCGGCAGCGGCTCACGAAACCGAAGCAGCACCTGACCCCGGTCGGAGAACAGAATCCGGAGCCTACCCGTCTCGGCCAGGAAACGAACTGCGAGGGCCGTCAACGGGCCGGCCGGGAGGGGCTCAACGACCTCACGGCCGCTCTCGATCTGCTCCAGTGGAACCGCCGTCCGCACGTCCGCCCCATAACGCAGCAGGAGTTGTCCGGCCGCAACTCTGTGCCGCGTGAGGAGAGGACCGAAGAGCTTGACGTACAAAACGAGATCGAGGAGCACCACCGCCGCGACCAACCCCCATCCGACCCAAGGGTTGGCGATCTTGCTCGCCGCAAGCACGGCCACTACGGCCCCTTCGACAGTGATCAGGAAGCTCAGTGGCAACACCACGCTCAGGAAGGGCTCCCGCCGTGCAGTGTAGGCGAACGAGGAGCCGAAACGGTCGTCCTCCGAATCCGCCGTCGAGGTTTCCCCTCCTGTGGCTTTCACTGCAGCCTCTGTCATAAGTCAGACCGGCCCTCGATCTGGTGTTCGGCAGCAAACCGAACGTGTGGATGCTCGTCCTCGAGAGCACGCCTCCACAGTCTCTCCTCCTCCGAGGGCAAGAGTCGGCTCATGGCTCGCACGCTCTCGGTTCTGGTCCGAGGACACGGGTGCCGTTCGACGATCTCCTCGAGAATCGAGCAAGTTTCGTCATCGCCAACATGCCCGGCGATATGGCAGAGAATCGCCCTCCCGGAGATTCCCGAGGAAACGAAGCTCGAGATCTTCTCCTCCTCGAGGTCGAAGAAGTACTGCTCGCGCAGCCCGAGATCCGGAGGTGTGATCATGAGGTTCAGAGAGATGGAGAACTCTTCCGGATGATGCTGCGAGTGAATGTCCTTGCCTGCACGGTAGAGCATGAGCTTGCCACAGTCGAGGCGGGTGCGCTCCAGGAACCGGAGCTCGACCGTCTCACCGGGGATGCCCGCAAGCCCTTCGGCATCATACTCGTAGATCTCGGTCTCGTAGCCGCTCCCCCAGTATCCCGCCGTGAGGAAGGTGAAGTTGTGGTCGTGCGGCACTCGATAGAGGAACAGATCGTCCTCCTGCTGACGCATGCCTGGTACCTGAGACGGAGGCATCCAGATGTTGGCGCGCACGAAGCAGTTCTCGCCGCGTGCAAGCACCATGGTCTGCGCGGTGTAAGAATTCTGCGTCTGAAAATCTCTCCACTCCAAGAGCTCCTTGTGGATGATCTCGCGGAGAAACGACCGGTTGTTTGCGAGGCGCTTGAGCCCCTCCGCCGACGCGGCCACGCTCGCTTCATCGGGCACGTCGACGTTGCGAGACAGAAACTCCATGTAGGTCTCGAGGTCCCAGACCTCCTCGGTGTTCGCTTCCAAAGTCAACGCCATTCCTGATCTCCTTGGGGTTCCCTCGTCAGGACTGGGCCTGGAAAGGTGATTCTTGCCTGGTAGAAATGTTCCCCCGATCGAGGTCTTCACTCGCGAGGATTCTTTCTGGCGAGCGCTTTGCCGCTCGACTGACGTGAGGGTGTGGATCCGACACCGCTGCCCTGAGGGCTCGCATTCCACGGTCCTCATCGAGAGCCATGATGTTCTTGACCGCACTCCACCGGACGAAGTGATCCGGGTACTCGAGCAGACCCTCCAAGGCCGGAACATCCTCCGCACTTCCCAGTTCCGAAGGGAGAATGGCTGCGTACTGAAGGCGGGAGGACTTCGGATTGGCTGCAATCCCATACAGAGGCAGGAGGGTTTCAGGATCAAACTGCCAGATCAATGGCAGGAACGTCTTCGAGGTGAAGACGAGAAGAGGCAACTGCTCCTCGACCTGCGACGTGAGGTAAAGATCCCTCCCTGCTCGAAGCTTGAGTAGGGTCTCACCCACTGTGAACATGACGTCCGCGTTCCCAAGGTCGCCGTGGCAGAGGGACTGGTTCCCCCCGAAACCGTTCGCCCTCGTTTCCTCCATGGCGATCACGATCTCTCGGCGAGCCCGCTCCCCGTCCATGTGCGGCAACATGAGCATCCGGCCGAGGGCGATCCCCGTCGAGCCGTGGGAGAAGCCGGCGAGAGCCTCCGAGTCCCGGAGACGTTCTCCGACGCAGATCGCTCCCTCGAGGTATGCCTGCGACCCGGGCGCGAGGATGCGCTCTGGCTCCCGTGTCGGGGCGGGTTGAGCCATCCGGGCTCTGGGAGAGTCGACGAGCAACATCGACTCGCGAATCAGCTTCACCTGCTCCTCGCGCCGCTCCGGGGAGAGCTCTCGAAGACGCCCGAGCGCGATGCTCAGGCCGTCTTCCAAGAAATAGTCTTCGATCCGCCTCCCTCAAGGACTTGCGCGAGGTGCTCCCGGTTCGCGAGCATCAGGTCGTAGGTTTCGCGAAACCCTCCGACGATCTGATCAAGAAACTCAGCCGGATCGACCTCGCGATCGCCGAGCTTGGGCCGATTGCGTCCCTCCTGCATGATCACGGCCTGACGCTCGAGACGCATGACGTCGGTCTCCGGATCGATCGGCATCCAACTGCGATACGGGAGCTCGCCGCCACCCCGCGCGCCGATGCCGCTCAGGTCGGCCCCCGCCTTGCCGTCCGGCGCCCAGGTGAGAACGGGCAGCATCCCGATCCCCACCACCGAATCGTTGAGCCGGCGCTGTGCCACGAGACGAGCCGTACGGTCGTCGGACCGGCTCAATCGCTGGTGAAAAAGAGCCTCCAGGTCGATCAGGACCGGGTTCTCTCCCGAGGCGATCAGGTTCTCGTAGTGAAAGTCGACCGCCCGGAGGAGGTGAAGGAGGGCGAGGTAGCTCCCTTGGCGCCAGAAGAACCGCTCGACCTCTTCCCTGGTTCCACAAGAACGGTGCTGCGCGAACTCGACCCAGCCATATTCGCTACGGTCGGCCAGCTCGGCGAGCCCAGCTCGCAGCCGGGCCGCAGCGGTGCGCAAGATCGGTTCGAAGAACCCGCGGAACGAGCCGGTGACACGACTGGTCGTCCCGTGAGAGGAGTTGGACGTCTGCCTGGTGAACAGCCCCTGGTCCTGGTGGCGATCCTCCATGATCTCCTGGAGGATCGCTCTCCACGCGCGGCCGTCGTCCGCCTCTGTTTCGGGAGCGTGCCGGGCGAGGAGCTCGACGAAGGAGGCACGATTCAAGTTGCTGCTGCGGAGGCGCTCGGTGAACAACTCGCCCTCCACCAGCATGCTCCGCTGCCACTCCTCGGCACGCCGTTCTGCCTCCTGCCGCTCCTCGGTAGACGGCTCCGGTTGATCGGCCAGGAGCTGTCGGCGCTCATCGAGAAAGAGGGCTCGTCGGAGCCCAGCGGGTGACCGGAGTGTGTCGGCAGGGCTGTTTGCAGGGATGGTCGACATAGTTCACTCCGTCGTGCGCCGGTCAGCGGAGAAGCCAGCTCCCATCCGTTGAGACGACGTCTCCACGGACGAAGATGGGAACGGAGTACCTCGGCGGCGATGCCGCGGTCCGGAAGAACCTCTTCTTCTGGCGCTATGAGGAGTTCCTCGACCGTCCGCAGGACGTCCTCGGGCAGCTCGTCACGTGGCTTGGGCTCGACCCGGCCTCCCTCGACCTGGACGCGATCCGGCAAACCACTGTCGAGGCCGATTCCTATTACCATTTCAAGTTCCCGCATCGGGTCCGGAGCTCGCTTCGCCGCCCGCCGGTCGCCGACGAGCGTGCCGTGTCGCGGCGGATCCTCGAGTCGATCGTCCAGAGGTTTGGTTGGTACTACCGTCAGTTTTACCGAAAAGACGGCGTTGTACGCTTCGAGAGCGATCTCGGCACCGTCCTCTCCGGCCTGGAGGACACCGGAAGAATGTGAAGTAGGCATCTCACGCCGAAAAAAGGGACGACCGATACGCGATGATTGATCGCCGCACGCAATCGACTGGCGCCCGAGCGCTGGCAGACAACTCCTCCCCTGGGCCATGATCCTGCTCCTTCGTGACCTCCGCTACAGCACGCGAGCTCTGGCGAGGAGACCGCTGTTCACCATCGCCGCGATCCTTTCGATCGCGATCGGGATCGGCGGCGCCACGGGTATCTACAGCGTGTTCGATGCGGTGGTCCTGCGACCGCTCCCGTTCGACCAACCCCGGCGTCTGGTCCAGGCCTCGCTCTTGAAGGAGGACGGGCGGGGCGGCGGGCCCTGGTCCTTCGAGCAGTTCGAGGCCTACCGCCGGAGCACCGGATCATTCGAGGCGCTCTCGGCACGCACGTACCTCCCCGTCACGGTGACCACCCCGGACCGGGCGGAAATCATCCAGTCCGAGCTGGTCACAGCCAACTACTTCCGGGCGCTCCGGGTTGCGCCGATCCGAGGGCGCCTGTTCGGGGATTCAGAGGACGATGTGGCTGTGATCAGCCACCGGCTCCAGCAGCTCTGGTTCGGCAACGGAGCAGCGGTGGGTCGGGTGGTCCGGATCAACCAGCGGCCGTTCACCATCCTGGGCGTGATGCCGGACGTGTTCCGCGGCCTGTCTCCGGTCCTCGCCGTGGACCTCTGGCTTCCGCTGTCGGCGCAGGGCCCGCTCGCCTTCGGCACCGAGACAGAGGCGCGCCGGACCCACTGGTTGGGGGTGTTCGGACGGCTGCGAGACGGCGCCTCCCTCGACCAGGCGCGAGCCGAGGGAATCGTCGCCGGACGGCGGCTTTCGCAGGCCGGGGATCGGGAGGGCGAGGACCTGCGGGTTTCCATCGATCGGTTCCGGGGCATCGGCATCCCCCCGGCGAGACGCGCTTCCCTGGGGAGTTGGAGCGCCGTCCTCGGCATCCTGATCGTGCTGATTCTGGTCCTCGCCTGCTCCAACGTCGCTAATCTGCTGCTCGTCCGGGCCTCGGAGAGGAGCTCGGAGCTCGGGATCAGACTCGCCCTGGGGAGCTCCCGGGGCCGTCTCGTGCGCAGGCTCCTGACCGAGAGCGTCGAGGTCACGGTGATCGGGGGCATGGTCGGATTCGTTCTCGCCTGGCTGACGAACGGCCTCTTCAGACATCTCTCGGCTCGGTTGCCGGCTCACCTTCATTCCACCCTCGAGCTGACTCCCGATCTGCGGATCTTCGCCCTGACCTTCGGGATGTCGGTGGCGGCCGGAGCACTCTTCGGTCTGATTCCGGCGCTCCGGGCGGTCCGCGTGGACGTCACCGAGGCGGTTCGCGAAGGTGCGGCACCCGCCACCGCCGGGGCGCGAGCCTCCAGAGTGCAGAGCACTCTCGTCGCGGTGCAAGTCGGCATGTCGTTCCTGCTGCTGCTCACGGCCGGCCTGGAGCTTCGGAGCCTCCAGGTGCGGACGTCGGTCGATCCCGGCATGAACTTCGACAAGGTCGTGAGCCTCTCTCTCGACCTCGACGGCCAGAAGCTCTCCCAGGACGGCGAACGCCACCTGGTCGAGGAGCTCTCTCGCCGGCTGGCAGCCATTCCCGGGGTCCTGCAGGTGGCAGCCGTGGGACACTTGCCGTTCGTGGGACGGACCCGGCACGTCGAGGTCCGTGCGACGGACCAGAAGGCATCGGACCGGACCACCGGCGAGCCGGTCGCGATGGTGACGTCTTCGCCGGGCACGCTACGGCTGCTGGGGATTCGCCTGCTTCAGGGCCGCGACCTCGAGGCGAGTGACGCTGTCGGAGCACCGCCGGTGGCCCTGGTCAACCGTGAGTTGGCCCGGCGAACCGGCGGGGAGGGGGGTGCCCTCGGCAGGACGATCCGGGTGGGCAAGGGAAGCGACCAGCGGGAGGTCCAGGTGGTCGGCGTGATCGAGGATGTGATGTACGACACGATCCGCAGTGAGCCGACGCCCATGCTCCTGCGTCCGGTCGAGCAGGTCTGGAGCTCGCAAGTCGGTTTCCTGTTGCGCGGAGCCGCCGCCTCGGAGTCGCTGATGCCCTCGGTTCGCGACGTCGTCCGGAGCGTCGACCCCGACCTCCCCGTGCTCGACCTGGTCCCCACCCAGGTGCAGTACGACAACGTGATCCACCGCAACCGCTCGCTGGCCCTCCTGTTCGCCGCCGTGGCCGTCGGTGGGCTCTTGCTCGCCACCTGTGGTGTCTTCGGCGTGGTCAGCTACGTCGTTCGACGGCGGCACCGTGAGCTGGCCGTCCGCAGGGTTCTCGGTGCCGACGCGCTCCGCGTCATCGCGCTGGTGCTCCGCGGCACCATGACCGCGGTCGTGGCCGGCCTCGTCGTGGGCCTCGGAGCCGGGCTACTTCTGGCGCGGGTGCTCTCCCGCTTCCTCTTCGGGATCCCGCCGAGCGATCCCCTGACCTTCGCAGGGGTGTCCGTCTTCCTCCTTCTGGTCTCGTCTCTTGCGGCCCTGCTTCCGACCCGGCAGGCGGTGCGGCTCGACCCGGCATCGAGCCTGCGCCAGGACTAGTAATCCGTCAACCTCCAGTTGACAGGGTGCCTGGCGAGGAATTCGCGTCGCCGGACATCGCCCCGCGGAGCGGGGTGGTCGGGCGCTCCGACGCAGGCGTACCGGTGCCTACGTCGAGGAGGAGCAACGCCGCCAGCGGCGGGAAGGACTGCCAGGAAGCGTCAATTGAAAGCTGACGGACGCCTCCGGTCTCAGGAGCCGGTGGCGGTGAGCTCCCAGAGCGATCGAGGCATCTGCCTGGGAACACTCGAGCCGTTAGGCGGGGCGTACAACGCCCCCTGTCGAGTGCGCTGAGCCGACTGGGGAGGGGGTGGCCTGGGGCGTCGCCCCCCGGGATGGACCAGCCAGCGACGGTGAGGGAGCGCGGCTCGCGTTCGTCCGGCGCCAGGAGGCGCCTCTGGAGGCGGCGGCCCCTCTTGGCGAGTGGAGCGCTGTTCGTCATTCCAGGAATGAACCCTTCCAAAGATGAGAGCCCACATCCCTCGTCGGACCACCGGCATCGGATGTCCCGGGCGACCCCTGGACATACTCTCGACGAGCTCAGCGGCCGTTGCTGCACGACCGATGAACATCCCGGGCCATGCCGATCGTTGATCCAGATACCTTCCAGCCGCCCGGCAAACCCAGGGGCAGTCTGCAATTCAGCACTATCTAAATATCCGAATCTCTGGTAGTATGTGCTGCCAGCTGACAGATTGAAGCATCCCCGTTGATCGTGCTCGACGCGTAGCACCGCGAGCACCTGCGACACAAGGAGACGACGATGCAGAGACGACACTACCGCCCCATTCTCGCCCTCGCTGCCCTACTCCTCACAACACCCCTGGTCGCCCAGAGCCCTTCGTTCTCCGTCGACTTTCAGAGTTTCTCGGTGCCCGGGGCTCGCCTTCCGGACGAAGTCCTGGTCGCCCCCTTCGCCGCCGTGATCATCCCCAGCGGCGCCTTCGGCCTCCTCCCCTCTCCCATGACCGGCCTGGTCGAGATCGACGCCCTGGCCCAGGGCAACGACATTCCCTTCCGGATCAATTCGAGCGGGAGCTGGGCGACGCCCGCCAATCTCGTCTTCTCGGTCGACGAGTTTGCCACCGGAATCCCCGGCGCACCGCCCGATGTCTTCTCGGAAGGCGTCGTCGGCAACAGGGAAGCCTCCGCCGACCTCTATACGAGTCGCCCGCCGGTGTGGGCCGCCTGTGCCGTCCTCGCCGGGGGCAACACGGGGACTTTCGACGGCGATGGCATCGCCCCCTTCGGAGGCCCACCGCTCGGCCTCATCGAGCCCAATCCCCCCACCTTCGGCGCCGTCCCCGACCGCGGCGACAACCTCGACGCCGTCGATTGGGTCGCCGTCGCACCCCCCCTCTTCTTCTCCCTCGACGCGGCCTACCTCGACCCGTTCGAGGCGCCCTTCGCCAACAGCGGTACAGCCCCGGCGAACGGCTTCTCGGGGGCCGACATCCTGCTGAGCTTCGGCGGGTTCCCTGTCGTCTATGCCCCCCCTGTCGCGCTCGGCCTGCTCCCCACAGACGACGTCGACGCGCTCATCCTGTGGGACAACGGGGACTTCGTCTTCCAGCCCCCGATGAAGCCCTTCGACTGGCAGTTCGCGGGCACCGACATGCTGCTGTTCTCCGTGCGTCGGGCCTCTCCCATCATCGGCACGCCGGACAGCCTGTGCGGGCTTCCCATCGAGGAGGGGGACATCCTGATGCCGCCGATCGGGGGCGCCGGGCCGCCGGCGATCTTCATCCCCGCCGAGACCCTCGGCCTGGCGACCGTGAGAAGCGGCGCGTTCACTTTCACCGGACTGGGCGACGACCTGGACGCGGTGACGACGCGCCGTTAGCCGAAGAGACACACCGGGCCTCCCGCCTCCCACCCGCGAGAGCGGGGGGCCCGACACCCCCGAGCCACAGAGAAAGGGCCGCAGAGAAAGTGCCCAGAGAAGGTACCGGGGGCTTCGGGAGGAGGGCCCATTACCGAAGCATTCCGAGGGCTCAGTCCCTCACTTCCGCTGGACCGGATCATGGGAAGTAGGTCACCTGTACGGCAAGATCGGCGTCAACGTACGGCACCCCGATGCACCCGCCCACGTCAGTGGCGCCGCCGAGCTGTTCGCACCTCGGGCCGCGGGCAATAAGCGAAATTGCCAGAACTCGATAATATACGATAGTATTGATCAAGATCTTGCCCACCCATCGGTGCCCGGGCCTGACCGGGTGCCGGCAGTGGTCGCCGCGCACCCTTCGAGGGTTCGAAGCCGACCCTGCGTGCGAGGTCGGGGGACTGACCGGGAAGGCAATGAAGCCCCCCGAAACCCGGAAAGGGAGATCGACATGCGTTGGACCCGTTCCACCCTTCTCGCCACCGTCGCACTGCTGACCGTTCTCGGGTTGTCGCCGTCGGTGCTGGCCGTCGAGGCGACCGAAAGCCCCACCACCGACGAAGACGCGCTCGGCACCGTGCCGGAGCCGTTGGAGATGGGACAGTGCATCACCTGCGAGACCGGCTACCAGACAGCCACCCACTGGGGAACCGGCAGCGACTGCGCCGCGGCGACGGCCGACCTGGACAGCCAGCTCCGCGCCGCGGCCGCCACCGCGTGCGACACCGCGGGCGGCAACTTCTACTGCCAGTT
>Ga0210123_1000547_pt1 | contig 23183 bp, 15 predicted proteins | sample Muzzi_PWB_D2_FD_185535 | JGI IMG/M metagenome (GOLD analysis project Ga0210123, IMG submission 185535) | Wetland microbial communities from San Francisco Bay, California, USA, that impact long-term carbon sequestration - Muzzi_PWB_D2 (SPAdes) | ecosystem: Environmental > Aquatic > Marine >... | reverse complement strand
GGCGCGTCAGGACGAGGAAGTTGGTGGAGAGGCCGACGTCGAATCGGTCTTCCTCGGCCCGGAGCTGGGTCTCCGCCGCCTCGCGGGCCGCGCGGGCGGCGTCGATCCGGGCGCCCGCGGTCTCGGTCGCCGCGGCGGCATCCAGCACCTCGGCGCGGATCGTCTTGCGCAGCCGGGAGAGGTCGGCCTCGGCCTGGAGCTGGGCGCTCTCCGCGATCCGGGCGTCGGCCCGGGCGGCGCGGTTGCCGATCGGCACCTGGAGCTCGAGCGCCACGCGGGTGTCGTCGAAGTCGCCGTTCACGAGCTGCTCGGTGGCGTCGCCGAAGCTGCCTTCGAGCCCCGCCGGTACGTCGCCTGAGAGGCCCGGGATATCCGATCCCGCCGGGTTGCGCGAGCCCGCCAGGCCGAAGCGGCCGTAGGCGACCACCAGGTCGAGCGCGGGCCGGATCCTGTCGCGGGCGAACGTGGTCTCGCTCCGCCGGAGCTCGATGCCGGCTTCGGCCAGGTCGAGCTCCGGCCGGCCGGCAAGCGCCCCGTCCATGGCGGTCTCGCGGTCGACCGGCTCGATCGGCACCGCGATCTCGTCGACCGGCTCGAGCCGCTCGGCCCAGGCGGCCGTGTCATCTCCGAGGATCAGGATCTTGAGGGCGGTCTCGGCGCGGGAGGCCGCTTCGCGGGTCGCCAGCAGGTCGCCCCGCCGCCGCTCGAGCTCGGCCCGCGGCTGGGCGATCTCGGTCTCGGGCGACGAGCCGCTCTCGATCCGCACCCGGGTCTCCTCGAGCTGCCGGACGGCGAGGTCCACCGTCTCCTGCTGCACGGTCACCGCCCGTCGTGCCGCGACCAGGCGCCAGTAGGCGCTCTCGACCGCGGCGACGGTCTCGATCACCTCGCGCCGGAGCGATGCCCTCGCCCGGTCCCGGTCGGCGGCGGCGAGGCGCAAACCGAGCCGCGCCGGGTCGATCTCCCGGTCGCGCAGCAGCGGCTGCCGGACCTCGACGCCGAGCTGGGTCTGGTAGGCCGGCGACAGGAACGTGAACGACCCGTCGGTGGTGGCGCGTGACGAGCCGGTGGTGACCGAGACCAGGGCGCCGGTCGGCAGGAGCTGTGCCACCGAAGCGCTCGCCTCGGTCGTCCGGTCGGTCGGCGCGGGCTTGCCCTCCGGTGCGCCGGAGAAGGCGGAGTTGATCGGCGCGGTCACCGACCGCCACCCGCCGCCCACGGTGAGGAGCGGATCGTACGCCCCCTGGGCGCCTTCGACGGCGGCCTGGGCGGCGTCGAGCACCGAGCGCTCGATGCGGATGCCTTCGTTCTTCTCGAGCGCGCCGGCCACCGCCTCCCGGAGGCTGAGCGGCCGGGCCTCGGCGTGCGTGGCGGAGGTCTCCGCCGCCCGGAGCGCGCCCGGGCCGGACGCCTCGATGGCGAAAAGAACGAGCGCGGTCACGACGGCGCGTGCGCCGGCTCGGTAGGTTCTGGAAAAGCTCACGGACACCCTCCCTGGAGCTCGATGGTTCGGGTGGAGAAGTGGAGTGCCTTGACGGACGTGGCGTACCAGCCCCGAGGCGGCCACCGAACGTTCGATCTCCTGTTGTACGTAGTCCCGGCGCATCGGTTTTGTTCTCTCCGTTCGATCACCGGAGCAATCGGGCGCTCGAACGGCGCGGCGGAGCGGTCCTGGCTGGGCGCCGGAGCCTGGCGCCGAGGACGGATCGGCGATTCTACAGCGGACCTGTGGCAGTGCGGTGGCAGATCGGCTGGGCGGGGAAGAGCCCCGCCCCTCCGGGTGTTGGCTGGGGTGAACGCCTCCGGGAAACTTCCCTTCATGCCCCGATCCACGTCTCGCAGCAGCTCAGGAAGACGGCGCGCCGCCGCCCTCTCCCTCGCCCTGGTCAGCCCCCTGTTGGGGGTCAGCCTCGGCCTGGGCTCTCCCGAAGACCTGCCGATGATCGCGGAGGCGATCGAAGAGCGCTACCCGGACGTGGAACACGTGGGCTACGACGAGCTGGAGCGGGACCTGGAGCGGGCACCCGAGAGCCGGCCGGTGGTGCTCGACGTCCGTGGCCCGGAGGAGTACGCGGTCAGCCACATCGAGGGCGCCGTGCGAGCGGAGACCCTCGCCGAGGCTCTGGCCGTGCTGAAAGACATGCCTCGGGACCGGGAGGTCGTCGTCTACTGCTCGGTCGGCCTGCGGGCGGCGGAGCTGGCGGAAGAGCTCGAAGAGAAGGGCTACACCGACGTCAAAAACCTCCGGGGCTCGCTCTTCGGCTGGGCCAACTCCGGCCGCCCCCTGGTCCACGACGGCCGACCGACCCGCAAGGTCCACCCCTACAACGGCCGGTGGGGCAAGCTCCTCCGCGAAGAGCTCCGCGCCACCCCCGGCGACGTGCCGGACGTGCCCGCGTCCTGAGCCGGGGTGGCCCCCCTGACGGACCAGGCTCAAGGTTCGCGTTTCATCTGACGCACGAGGCGGTGCAGACCCCAACCGAGGGTTCCCAGTACGATGAGAGGTAGGTTGAGCTCAAGATAGGTCAATGAGTACACCCACGGTCCGAAGGGCTGCTCGAAGGTGCCGTCGAAGGTCCGCTGTGCGACCATGATGAACGTCAGGACGACCTCGAGAAGCACGAGGAGCAGGCTGCCGAAGAAGACGAAGAGCAGGCCGATCTCGACCGCCAGCTCTGCGTTGTCTCGAGACACGGACTCAGCTCGGTGTCGGGGCGTGGGGTGGGGCGTTCCCCGGATTTCGAGTGGCAAGGAGCTGTTTGGGGCGTACGGAGGCTCTGGTCAGGTCTGCCTGGTCGAAGTCTGCCTGCCACAGGTTCGCGCCAAAGAGGTTCGCGTCCGAGAGGTTTGCCCGCGCCAGGAACGCCCGGTGGAGCTGGCCTCCCTGCAGGTTCGCTCGCCGCAGGCTGGCGTTTCGGAGGTTGGCACCGCGCAGATCGCCAGAGCGTAGATCGCAGTCATCGAGGGTGGTACCGGCGAGATTGGTTTCCGCGAGCGACGCGCCGCTCAGGTAGGTGGCTCGGAGGTCGAGGCCCGACAGGTCCAAGCCGGATAGGTCGGCTTGGCGCAGATCGGCGCCGGAGAGATCGATGCCGGGGCGAATCGCGCCGAGCTCCAGGGCGACCTCCACAAGAGCCCTCTTCCTGCCTCCGTCGACTCCGCGCAAAGCTGTCAGAACCAGGCCTCGGATCAGCGTGGAAGCTGTGGGGCCATCGTTTCCGTGGAGCTTCCCAACACTCTCGAGGCAGGCGCGAAAGCCGAGGAGCAGCCGCTCGCACGATGCCGCGAAGCCTCGAACCCAGTGGCGCTCGATCGTCCGGTTGAGGCGCGAGAGGTACCAGACGCCGACTGCCGTGAGCAGGAGGAGGCCGGCCAAGAGCCATGCGAAGAGCAGGATCATGAGCGGCTCGGGTGAGTGCGACTCCCAGCCGATCACCTCGGCGACCCTCTGCAAGAAGAGAGCGCTGAGCACGCCCCAGAGGAGCGCGAGCAGGCCGAGTGCCGAAAGGACGACGACGGCGATCCGTGCCAGGAGCTTCTTCGTGGTGAACGGCGGCGGTGCCTCCGCTCGGTTGGAGTGGGAGGCCTCGAACCCTTGCTGCTCGAGCGCGGTTTCCCGAAGGAAGAGGCGAAGACGCGCTCCGCGAGCAGGATCGAGGGTGGGAACCACCTGGGCTGCGGCCCGGTAGAGTCTCACTGTACGGGATGCTTCGTCTTCGGTCGTGCTTTCCACCCACTCACGGATCAGCCATTGGAGCCCCTCCTCCCGATCCGCTTCGGTATCCGCGTAGCCGATCGACTCCAACTCTCTCGGCCTGGCGATCAGGAGTCGGACTGTGACGCCAACCATGATGAAGAGCGAGGCGGGAATTGCACAGAGCAGGGTGCCGACGACCCAGAAAAGTGTGGGAGCTCCTCGGATCCAGGGCTCCAGGAGGGGTGGTTGAGGGAGCCCACCGACTGGAGCGGTCTCTTGAATGATCGCCATGGTGTGCTCCGGTCCGACGACGACCGGAAACGAGAAGGCCCAGAGGCCCCAGAGCGCGAAGCCGATGCCTGCTACGACGCACGCCAGCGCCAGGAGGTTGGGGCGGCTCATGTCGTTCTCCCCACGAGTCGAGAGCCGGGGTGGAGGATCCAGGAAGAGAGAGGTGACCCGCAGCTTGGGCAGGTCCGGCCGAGAGGTAGTCGCGGTGTTGCCGGGGAGCCGCACGTTGGGCAAGACGGCCGGCGCATACTGAACGAGGCCGCGGCGACGGTGGTCGAGGCCAGGCCCAGCAGCACGTACACCAGCAGGGCGAGGGCCAGGAGCACGATGCTGCTCATCACGAAGACGACGACGAAGGCCTGTTCGGGCGCCATGCTGCCGCGGTCGAGGGTTTTCAGTAGCTCCGGATCTCCGACCGAGTGGAGCGTGATCCTGAGCGTCAGGGCGGGGCTGTAGAGAATAGCCAGGAGAAAGGTCGACAGCCAGGTGAGAGCTCGCTGGCGTTTCCTCGGGGGGCTCGATCCATCGGTAGCTCCCAGAACGAAGCGGGACATCGCGCGCACGTAGATGAGCCACAGCCAGGTAAGCACCGTGAACCCGGCAAGCCAGGAGAGGATGTAGAGCGGCGAGACCGGAGCCAGGATCAGGCTGGCCGGTGTCACCAGCAGCCCGGCCTCGAGGCCGAGCGCGAACAGGAATGCCGTGCGGCTTTGGCGGAGGTAACCCCAAGGTCCGTCCGGCTCGATTACCAGATCGGCCACCGCTTCGCGCTGCACCTGGACTCCGAGGGTGCTGGTCAACGGGTACGCCAGCAGGGTGAGGCCTCCGAGTCCGACAGCGAGGAGCGCCAGAGGCGCAAGCGGCTGGGCGATGAGAAACGTAGCGGTTGCCGCCGACCGTGCGATCAGGACCATGTCGTCGAAGAGTGCTTCGCCGTTGGCCACGATCGTGGTGAGCAGGAGGCCGGTGAGGAAGGCCAGCTCTGAGGACACCCTGTACAGCGGGCGCGGATCGTCGAGAATCGCGACCCGGCGCTCGTGAGACGGGTGGTGGTACCAGCCGAAGGCGCGCAACGCGGTCGACATTCGTTCGAGGCTGGGCCATCGACCGATCGCCTTCCGAATTCTGCGCAAGCGGAGCCACCAGGGCCGATGACTCGGCGGAAGACCCAGGCTCCTCCTCAGGGCTTGCTCGCTCCCCCAGGTGACGACCCGCCAGTCGGCATAGTGCTCGCGGGCTCGCACCAGGCCGGCCCAGATCCACCAGAGAACGGCGACGAAGCTCAGGTGGCGGGTTGCGAGTTGGAGGGTCGAGGTGTCACCGCCCTGGACGACCACTCGCACTCCGGTCAGGGTCACCAGGACGGCAACGAGAAGGCCGGCCATGATCCACATCGCACGGGCCCTCTCCTGGTTGTGGATGTCGCCGTTGGCCAGGTGTCCCAGCTCGTGGTAGGCGATCGGGCGAAGAGTCTCGGCCCAAGCGTCCTCCAGGAACCCCGTCGGATAGACGAGCGCGAGCACTTCTCGGCCCGAGGTGCCGAAGGCCAGTCCGGAGAAGGTGCGACCCGAAATGTGGGCGAGTGCGATCGTGGGGGAGAGCCTGGCTCTTTGAATCAGCCGCTGGATTTCTGCCACGATTCGAGGTGATTCGGCGGGGGCGAGAGGCCGCGCCTTGCCGGCGAGGCCTCGCCAACGGGGATGAAGCCGGTACAGCACCGCCGCGCCTCCGAGCATCGTCAGCACCAGCAACAGCGACAGGGCGATTCGACCGCCCCACTTTGCCAGAACCCGGAAAGACGGGGCCGCGGCTTCAGAATCGATCAGCTCGTGCAGTAGCTCGGGGGACAGATAGGCGATTCCTTGCGCTTCGACAACCTCCAACAGCTCCTCGCCCGAGGTTTGGGCGGCGCGGAAATCATCGGCAGTGGGGACCAGGCCAGGCGCCATGACGCCGGCCGAGCCCCAGGCGAGCGCCACCATGGCCGCAATCAACATAAGGTATCGTCCCCGAGTCTCCGTTGGGAGGGCGAACGGGTCGAGATCCTTGGCGGAGGTGTGGAAGGGGTTCAACGTGGTCCCGCTCCGTCATTGAAGCCGAACAGGTCGCCGTCCTGCACCCTCAGGTAGAGCACCGGCGTGACCCATTCGAAGCCGCCGGACTGGCGGTCGTTTGCGAGGATCGCGTGGCGGCCCTCGACCAGGGCCGCCTCCACCGGGTCGCCCGCGGCGAGCGCCTCGTAGAACCCTTGGGCGAACAGCACAGCCGCCGCGTTGGAGATGGGGAACTGCATCGCCACGACAGCGGGAAGGCCCTCCAGGATCAGCGCGCCAGCGGTGCTGGAAAAGGCGTCGACGCCCCGTCTTCGGGGTAGGACGGCCGTATCGCAGCCGTTGAGCACGACCAGCCGAAGCTCGGGAGCGCCCGACAGATGATTCGCGAGCTCCGCCCCGCTTACGGGGTCCATTTCCCCCTGTTCGTCGCAAAGCAGAAGCTGTCCGGTGTTCGTTGTCTCGTCGATCTCGCCGTGGCCGATGTAGTGGACGATGTGGGGGGAGACTTCACGAAGGGCGCGGCGCAAGCTGGAGTAGGTGGCGTCGACCAGGGACGTGGGCGCCAGGGTAGGGTGAGTCTTGAGGGCTTCCGAAAGGCGCTGGATCTCCTCGGCGGCTCCGACCGAGGATGCGTTGGTGGGTTCTGCCGAAGCCAGCAGGAGGCGCAACGGAGGGTCGACCGGATCGAGACGTGGCTCGCTGGGAACTCCGGTCTCCAACTGGCGGACGATCGGCGTCTCGAGGTCGTGGGCCAAGAACCGTCTCCGGCGGCGATCGAAGAGGAGCTCCCATGGGCAGGCGAGCAAGGACGCCTGCTCGGGGTCGAGCACCAGTCGCAGTCTCAAGCCCTCGCCGCGCCGCCGGGCCCCACCGGAGCCCCGTTCATACGCGTCACGCACGCCTCCCGCGATCAGGGCGTCGAAGAGATCGGCGCCGAAGCCCTCGGGATCGATCTGGGCCGCACCGGTTGCGGCCGGTGACAGGTTGCGTCCAGGTCCTCGGACTCGGAGCTCGAGCCTTCTGAGCACCCAGGGGAGGTCGTCGAGCTCGAACGGGGGCTGGAAGGGGGTCGGGGCGCTGCCGCCAGACGATGGTAGGACTCTGGAGCGCAGGCCTCCATCACCGTCTGGTTCGATGCCGAGAGCGAACTCTCGAAGACGGGGCCTGTGACGGATTGGCGTCTCGGCGACGATGGAGCGGTTTATGTGGCGCCAGACCGCCTCGTGGACCGCATGCACGAGCTCGGGCAAGTCGTACGACAGATCGTCCGGCACAGGGACACGGAGGACTACGGCGGCGTCTTCGACGGACAGCACGAACAGCTCCCCCTGTCGGCGACCTCCTGCCCGATCAGCCGGTGTTCGTGGGGCCAGCTTCTCTGCCCAGTTCTCTCCGAGCTCGCGGATCAGCTTGGCCAGCGCATGAAGAACCAGGGGAGTGATTGCCCAGACGGCCAGCTCGACGCCGCCGAATCCCCCCGGTCGATCGTCGAAGCGTGGCTCGATCTGGTCACCCCGTTCGATGCGGTCGAGCAGTGGATCGATCAGGTCGCGTGCGATCTCGGTTTCGTTCGGTTCGACGACCGCAACCGCGTCCTGAATGAGAGCCTTGAGCGTCGGTCGATGTCGGTGGTCGGAGAGGAGCTCCATCGGTCGATCCGGAGCAGGGCGGTCTGAGGTGGTAGGTGACACAGTCGGCTCGGTCTATCGGTCGTGCTTCACGGGGCGTATGGCCACGAACGCGCCATCCTCGCCTTGGTGGGCCACGAGCTGCTCCGGGACCCATGGGCGTGTCCACTTGGTCTCCGGAAGATCTAGACACGGTGCGGGCGACTAGGTTGGTTCGATCTCCTTCGGGCAATCCACGGGACGATTCCATCGGTCGGGCTTGATGCCAAGGTCGGTGCCACGCTCTTTCGCTCGGAGCGCACCCTACGCTCTGCGACGGCCGGGTGAAGATCCTCACGGAGAGACGCCAAGGTTGACTGGCTGGCGAGGAAGGTGTCCGACGTGTCATACTTGTCATCCGCTTGAGGAATCGCGCCATGCTCTCCATCCGACTCGATCCCGACACCGAACGCCGGCTCAAGGCCCTCGCTGAGGCGACCGGGCGTACCAAGAGCTTCTACGCCCGGGAGGCGATCCTGGCGCACCTGGACGAGATGGAGGACCGCTTCATCGCCATCGAACGGCTGGAGAGGCCGGAGAAGCGAATCCCGCTCGAGGAGCTGGAGCGAGAGCTTGGTCTGGACCGTTGAGGTCGACGCCAGGGCCGCGAGGGAGCTCCGCACGCTCGATCGCCAATCCCAGGAGCGGATCATCCGGTTCCTGAAGGAACGAGTCGCGACTGCCGACGATCCGCGCCGCCTCGGCCGCGCGCTCAAAGGGCAATCTGTACCCCTCTGGCGCTACCGCGTCGGCCGATCCCGCCTGATCTGCACCATCGAAGACGACCGCCTGGTCGTTCTGGTCTTGCGAGTGGGAGATCGCGGGACGATCTATCAGCGGTCGTAGGCGGTCCGGTCTTGGGGGGCTTGGGGACAGCCGACTGGAGCTGGTTGCCGGAGGGGTCTCTCCGAGCTCCGGCTTTTCGCCTGACGCTTCCGGTTCTCGGCTTCCGACTCCTCGATGAAGGCGATGAGTTCGTCTTCGAAGGTCAAGGGCTCGGCGGCGGTGAGGCCGAACTGGGCAGTGTCCGAACGGGGTGCCGGTTGTTCTCCATGGGCGCTACCGCCCGGCACTCTTGATTGCGAGGGTTGCCGGCTGCCTACGCGGGTGGCTTGCGCTGAACCTATAATGCAGAGACCGGGGAGAAAACCGATGGCGACGGCGAGACAGCTCAGGGCTCTCTTGGAGAGCTATGGTGAAAGCGACGAGGAGCGCTTCTACACCACCGCTCTGCAACTCGCTGCGCACGAGGCCCGCGCGGGCCATGGGAAGCTTGCTCGGGAGTTGCGCGCTCTGGTGGATGAGGCTCGCTCCAGGCGGTCTGCAACGAAGCTTGGCGGCGGGGTTTCCGCCGTTCCGATCGCGAAGCCTCGAGGCGAGCTCTCCAATCTCCTTTCCGTCTCCTATCCGAAAACTCGCCTCACGGACATGGTCCTACCGGGGGAGCTCGACCGAAGGCTGCGGCGTGTTCTGAGCGAGCAGCGTCAGCAGGAGAAGCTGCTTGCACACGGTCTTGCTCCCAGGGGCAAGCTCCTTTTGGTCGGTCCGCCGGGTTCTGGCAAGACGTTGACCGCCCGGGCACTCGCTGGAGAGCTCCACTTGCCGCTCTTCCTGATCGTCCTCGATGCTCTGATGACGAAGTTCATGGGAGAGACGGCCGCCAAGCTGCGTCTCGTCTTTGACGCCATCGCTCAGACGCGAGGCGTCTACCTCTTCGACGAGTTCGACGCGATCGGTGGTCAGCGAGCGGCGGTCAATGACGTTGGGGAGATCCGGCGGGTGTTGAACTCGTTCCTTCAGTTTCTTGAAGAGGCTCCTTCAACGTCGCTGATCATCGCCGCAACCAACCATCCAGATTTGCTGGATCCCGCGCTCTTCCGCCGCTTCGACGACGTGATCGAGTATTGCCATCCTGACCAAGATCTGGCCGAGCAGCTTTTTCGATCGCGACTCGCGTCGTTCACGATTGCCGGAATCGACTGGGAGCAGATCCTTGCGGCGGCGGAGGGCTCGAGCTACTCCGAGATCGTCAGGGCGTGCGAGGATGCGGCGAAGGAAGCCATTCTTTCCGACTCGGAGCGAGTCACCACCGCAATGCTCGCGACCGCTCTTGAAGATCGGCAGCGGGCTCGAAACTGTTGACGGCTCTTCGGTGTCGCGCGCGGCCGCGATCGATCTCCTGTTTTGGCTGATCTACCGACAAGACGTTCCCACCTGTTTCTCCAGAACACCGCCGGAGCCGAGGACTATCAGTGGCCCGGGAGTGGTGGCCGTCGGCGCGTGCCAGAACGTGACCCGGCACGCCACGCCCGGAAGCTCGAAGCCGCTCTGACCGCTGTCCGGCAGGCGGCGGAAGCGAGGAAGGGCACGGTCGAACAAGAGGTGCGGGCTGTCGGGGTCGGCGTCAAGAGCGGCATCCACTTGGAGTTTGTCGGCGCGCCGGGTTTCGAGCTCGATCTGCGCGGCATGGAGCGGACCAGGGACGGCATCAGGCTCGTCAACGTGCGTACAAGGCAGTCTGGGGGGAGCACCTGGCGACGGTCTACGTTCCTCGAGGAGGGCTGCGGGTCTTCGAGCGGAAGCTGCGCCAGTACGCCTCGGAGCGCACGGAGAAGCGACAGAAGCCGAAGCATGAGAGCTGGGCGGCGCCGATTGAGGCCATTCGACGCGTCGCCCTCGAAGCGTTCTGGACCGACGATCCGGACTCGTTTCCCGCACCGGATCGCTCGATCTGGTGGGAGGTCTGGTTGGTCGACGAGACCGGTCGCGCGGCAGGGGACTTCGAGCGCATCGCCGGCAATCTCGGCCTCGAAGTGGGAGACAGCAGTCTCCGTTTTCCCGACCGTCGGGTGCTGCTCTTGTACGGCAGCGTGGATCAACTGGCCCGTTCCATCGAGATCGTGGACTCGGTCGCTGAGCTGCGGCAGGTCCGGGAGGTCCCCGCCGACTACCGAGCCTTCTCTCCACAAGAGATGCGCGCATGGACGGAGGACCTGCTGGACCGAGTGGTCTGGCCCTCTGAAGGTGGTCCATCGATCGCCATCCTGGATACCGGCGTGAATCGTCGACATCCCTTGGTCAAGCCGGTTTTGGAAGAGCGGGATCAGCACACAGCGAACGAGGCATGGGGGAGAGACGACCATGAGGGGCACGGCACCGAGATGGCGGGGGTCGTCCTGTACGAAGACCTGGCCCAGGCGCTCGGTAGCTCGGCTCTTCTGCGGGTCCCAGCTCACCTCGAGTCGGTCAAGATTCTGCCCAGGCACGGTGACAATGATCCGGAGCTCTGGGGCTGGGTGACGCAGCAAGCCATTGCACGGGTAGAAATCGAGCGCCCCGAGCGTCGTCGTTGCCATCTCATGGCAGTGACGGCCACCGGGACCCGAGACCTTGGGCGACCCTCTTCCTGGTCGGGCGCCGTGGACCAGTTGGCGGCGGGTGTTGGAGACGAGAAGCGACGGCTGATCGTTCTTTCGGCTGGGAACGAGAGAGATCGGCAGACCTGGCTCAACCACCCGGACCATCTCGAAACCTCGGAAGTTCACGACCCTGCTCAGGCGTGGAACGCTCTGACCGTTGGCGCGTTCACCGAGCGTTGGCAGATCACTGAGGACGATCTCAAGGACTGGCAGCCGGTTGCGGACCCTGGAGATCTCGCTCCGATGACCTCCACCTCGGTCATGTGGCAAGACCGATGGCCTCTCAAACCGGACCTTGTGCTCGAGGGCGGCAACGCTGCCCGGGATGCTTCGGGACAGATCGACACGCCCGATTCCCTCAGTCTTCTGACAACCCATCATCGGTTCCACGAGCGGGTCTTCACGATCACCGGAGACACGAGTGCGGCCAGCGCACAGGCGGCGAGAATGGCGGGCTTCCTTCAAGCTCTCTACCCGGAGGCTTGGCCCGAAACCGTCAGGGCGCTTCTGATTCACTCTGCTCGATGGACCGAGACGATGATCCGACGGTTCGGGCCACTTTCCGAGAAGAGGGCTGTGAAGACGCTCGTTCGCTCCTGCGGTTTCGGGGCTCCCTCTCTCGAACGAGCTCTTTGGAGCGCGGGCAACCGCCTCACCCTGATCGTCGAGGACGAGATTCAGCCGTACACGAAGACGAAGGCAGGAGAGCGCAAATCGGTACCGCAGCTCAACCAGATGCACTTCCACCAGCTACCCTGGCCGCGCGAGCAGCTCCGAGACCTGGGCGATACCGAGATTCAGCTCCGCGTGACCCTCTCGTACTTCGTCGAGCCGAGCCCCGGGGAGAGGGGCTGGCAGTCTCGTTACCGGTATGCGTCCCACGGACTCCGATTCGACGTGCGGGGGGCTCAGGAGACGACCGAAGAGTTTCAGAAGCGCCTCAACAAGCAGGCGCGAGCTGAGGACGAGGACAATCCTCGGACCGGTGACACCGACGGCTGGACCCTCGGTCCTCAGCTCCGACACCGAGGCTCGGTGCATTCAGATGTCTGGACCGGTACGGCGGCCGACCTGGCCACCCGGGAGCAGATCGGAGTCTTCCCGATCGGTGGGTGGTGGAAGGATCGTCATCACTTGGGACGGTGGAATCGCAAGACCCGTTACAGTCTCGTCGTGAGCATCGAGGCTCCGGAGATCGAGGTCGACCTCTACACCCCGGTGGCGGCCCAAGTCGGGGTACCGATCGCGATCTCACGCTAACTCGGGTTACGGAGTTGTACTGGGCCCAATGCGTGGGCCGGTCGGTGGAGCTCCTCGAGATCTGTCCGCCAATGACCGAATCGCACTGGAGGATGCTCTCCGGGGACCGAGCTCTCTTGAGTTTCCTCATGCGGCGGCCGTACTTCAAGAAGCGCATCCACGAGCTGGAATCGATCTTTGCCGGTGCCGGCCAAGACAGGGAGATTCTGAATGCGCTCCAGGAAGAGCTCGCACACCGGAAGACGCGCCGGGCGATCGCCCTGTCCCGCAAGGTTGCGGCTGCTCTCGTGGAAGACTCCATCAAGCCCGCGAAGGACCCCGTCAAGCCACCGAAGAGCGAAGCAAGAGAGGAGGCGCAGCCCTCCAAAGCGGTGCCTCCGAAGCCGGAAAGGAAACCCCGGGAGGAGACGCTCGCACCTCGGGCTGTTCCGCCTCCGGAGCGCGAAGAGCCGTTGTCTCCTGTGTTCTCCGACCGCTCCTCGTCCCCGGAGGTATCCGAGGGACTCGACCGGACCGTGCCGGCTCCGGACATCGAGTCCCTGCTTGCCGCATGGATCACCTTGGAGGTGCTGGAGCCCCAGCCTCTACCGAAACCTCCAGAGCTGGAGGCCATGGGGCGGCAGATGGTCCGGTCCGAAGAGCACGCCGAGCCCTGGAACGAGCCGCGCTACGGTCCCAAGGGACGGCAACGGGGTGTCTACTGGTTTGTCCATCTCGGGGAGCTCAGCCTCTCGGAGGCGACCGCCGCGCTCCTCGAGCTATTCCCAGACGACAGTCCGGAGAGACCGCGTCCGATTCGTGGCTCGGTGCCGGCGGCAGTCGTTGTTCTTGACGGGCGCGGTCGTCCTGCAGAAGGGAAGACCTTCCTGTCGAGCTTCGCCTGGGGCTACGGTCAGGTTCGGGCCGGTGAGCTCCGCGCTCTTGCCCGGTTCCCAGAGGCGGAGCGCCGTCTGTGTGAGGAGTTAGAGCAGCGCCTTGTCAGGATGGACGAGGACGGTGAGGTGCTGCCGGTCACTCCAGGCGACCTGGAACGGGTGACCCGGTGGCTTGTCGGTCGCCTTCGGTTGCCCTCGGAGGAGGTGTCTTGCGATCCGGTCTGCGTGCGTGTTCCGGTCTGGGGACGGGTTTTCGAAGCGCCTGAGCCGGAGCTGCTCAACAGCTTCTTCCTCGAGGACCTGGACCGGGTTCGGGACGCCTTTCGATCTGGCGACGTGGGGCTTGCCCTGAACGCGCTGGTGACCGGTCGCCTGCGGCGGGAGCGCGTCGACGTTGTGCGGGACCCGTCGACCGTTGCCGCAACCCTGTCTCCCGACCGCATTCCTCTCTCACGCTGGCCGGTTCACGGTCGGTATCCGCTCGTCATGATGCAGCAGGCAGCGGTCAACCACGCGGTGGGCGAGCTTGCGGAGGCGGGCCTCGTGGGTATCAACGGTCCGCCAGGGACCGGCAAGACGACCCTGCTGCGCGACGTGGTTGCCAAGGTGGTCTTGGATCGCTCCGTCGCCATGCAGAGGTTCGAGGATCCACTCGAGGCATTCACTCACGTGGCCACCATGGCCGCCGGCCAGGGGTTTCTGCACCTGTGGGCGCTCGATGAGAGCTTGTTGAGGCATGAGATCGTCGTCGCTTCCAGCAACAACAAGGCGGTAGAGAACATCAGCCGAGAGATTCCCGCGATCGATGCGGTCGCGGACGATCTGGAGCCGCCTCTGCGCTACTTCGCGAGCGTGGCGGACCGTGTTCTCCAGGGAAGGGCCGGTGGGGAGGGCTGCGAGGAGGGTCTAGCCTGGGGGCTGGCCGCGGCGGTCTTGGGTAACTCGGCGAATCGCCGGGACTTCGTGAATGCCTTCTGGTGGGATCGGGATCGGGGCATGCAGAGGTATCTACGGGGGATCATCGACGGCTGGAATCCAGAGTCGCAGAGCGAGCAGCTTGAAGGGCAGCCGGGAGTGGAGGGGGAGGAGGACGGAACAGAAGACGACGAGTGGCCCGAGGTGCTGTTCTTGGAGGACGCTCCGCGGGACCGTGGGGAGGCGCTGGAGCGGTGGCGGGCGGCTCGCCAACGGTTCCGGGGCGCTTTGGGACGGGCCGGAGAAGAGAGGCGTCGGCTCGAAGCGGCGAAGAAGGCCCTCGAAGAGCGGTCGGAGCTCGAGCGGTCGGCCGATTCGGCCCGCGCAGAGCTCGACACCTTTCGAGGCCGACTTGCCGAGCTCAGCGACAGGGCCGGCTCACTCGAGCGGACACTGGAGCGGGGGCGGGAGCGGACGCGGGAGGCCGTCGCCGATCGGGATGCCCTGCGGAGCGTGCGGCCTGGCTTTTTCGCACGACTTTTCCGTACCCGACGGTTTCGAGAGTGGCGGGCCGGGATGGAGATCGAGGTGGCCAGAGTGCGAGAGGCCAGGGGCGTCGAGCAGGAGGCCGAACGCTCCTGGAGGGTCACTTGCTCGGAACGAGACGAGTTGGAGGTCGGTCTTCGAGCGCGGAGCCAGAGCCTGGCCGACCTCGAGCGGCGGCTGGAGGAGATCCGGTCGATCCTCAGCCGGGCGCGGCGAGATCTTGGCGAGCGGCTTCCGGACCGGCAGTTCTGGTCTCTGCCCGAGGACGAGCGACAGAGGCTCTCCCCTTGGCTGAGCGAGCGGTTCCAGGCAGCCCGGGACGATCTCTTCGGCGCCTGCTTCGAGCTCCATCGAGCGTTCATCGACGCTGCGGCACCGCGGCTGCGTCACAACCTCGGTGCCGCCATGATGTTTCTCAAGGGCAGAAGGCTTACGGAGAAGCAGGAGCCGGCCAGACGCTCGCTCTGGGCGAGCCTTTTCCTGGTGGTTCCTGTTGTCTCGACCACCTTCGCCTCTGTGTCGCGGATGTTCGGACCATTGGGTCGCGAGCAACTCGGCTGGCTGCTGATTGACGAGGCAGGGCAGACGATTCCGCAAGCTGCGGTGGGGGCAGCGTGGCGTTCTCGTCGGGTGATCGCCATCGGCGATCCGATGCAGATTCCTCCCGTCGTGACAATGCCTCAGCGGTTGACGAACGCGATCATGACCGAGTACGACATCGATCCGGATCGCTGGGCGGCCCCCCGCTCCTCGGTGCAATCGCTCGCGGACCGGGCGAGTTGGTTCGGGACCACGCTCCGGCAAGCGAGCGGAGACGTCTGGGTCGGTTCGCCACTTCGGGTACATCGTCGCTGTGAGCAGCCGATGTTTCGGATCGCCAACCAGGTTGCTTATGACGGGCTGATGGTCCAGGCCACGCCGTCGGGTCCGAGCACGATCGGTACGGTGCTCGGAGAGAGCTGCTGGTTGCACCAGGATGGTGGGGAGCCGGGCCACTGGTCGCCACCGGAGGGAGAGCTGGCGGCGGGCCTGCTGCTCCGGTTGTTCGATCACGGGGTCCGCGAACCGGAGATCTTCTTCATCACGCCGTTTCGTCTCGTCAGGGCGAATCTGCGTAAGCGTTTGCAGCGAGTGGTCTCGCAGCACTCGAATCTGCCGGCATGGCAGTGGGTTCAGGAGAACGTGGGGACGGTCCATACCTTCCAGGGCAAGGAGGCCGAGGCGGTGGTCTTGGTCCTTGGCGCTCCGTCGCCGCAGGCCGCCGGGGCGCGCTACTGGGCGGGCGGCGAGCCGAACCTCTTGAACGTCGCGGTGAGCCGGGCGAAGCGGCGTCTCTACGTGATCGGTCATCGAGAGAGCTGGCGAACCGCTGGGGTTTTTCGGATGTTGGCCGAGAACTTGCCGAGCAAGAAGGCAGTTTGATCGGGTGGAGCTCCTGACCACGGTTCGGCGTCCTGGCCGGCGTGATGACGATCCTGCTTCTGCGCCGCGACGGGGTCCGGGCGCTGTTCGACAGCTCCCCGCCCTCGGCAGGAAGCCCAAGGGTGTGCGTAGTCGACGAGTCCGGTGAGCGGCAGGGTCGGGAGGGGGCGTCCCTTGCCCCCCGTGCGGGGGGCGAGGGATCGAGGGAGTTGGGGGGCGCACCCTACGCGCACCCTTGTACCCTGCGGGCGACCACCGGTTGTTTCCCGTCGTTGTGCCGCCCGGCTCACCGCCCTCACCGCCAGGTGAGCGTCACCCCCAGCAGCCACCCGGTGGTCTGGTACGTCCCGTAGAAGCCGTCGATCTGGCCGTCCGCGGGTGATGGGTCCACGTCGTCGAACGCCAGGTACATGAGGGCCAGGTCGCCCGCGAAGTGGGGGCCGCCCCAGCCGTAGCCGATCGTCAGCGCGTTCCTGTCGGCGTCCGGCAGCAACGGGGAGACGGACGCGGTCGGCTGGGGTGACTCGTCGTAGATGTAGCCGACTCGCCATTCGCCGCTTCCCGCTCCGCTCCAGCGGTAGCCGATGCGGTAGGACCAGACGTCCTCCCAGCTCTCGCGCCGGTCGAGGGCGAAGCGCGGATCGGACGGCACGTCGACGACGAGCCGGTCGAAGCTGCTCCACCCCGTCCAGTTGAAGTCGATCTCCAGCCAGGACTGGTTGGAGAGGGCGAAGCCGAGGCCCAGGCTCGCCTGGTCCGGGAACTCGATGGAGGTCGATATGGGGATGTTGGTATCGAACGGCAGCACCATCGAGACGAACTGGTCGAACGGCGGGATGCCGGTCGCGATCTGCCGCAGCCGGAGGTCGCCGCCGTAGTCGACCTCGATCGTCGAGCGGTAGGAGAGGCCCCAGTGGAACTGCTCGCTCGGCCGGTGGAGGAGGCCGAGGGCGAAGCCCGTGCCGTTGTCGAGATCGCTCTCGAGGCTGGCGTCGGCGACGTCGACCGGCATGCCGAAGACCGGGTCGGGAAGCAGCAGCCGCCGGTTGAGCTCGAGGTCGCTCCAGCGCACGATCACGCCCGCTCCGATCCCGAGCCTGGGGTTGATCTGCCAGCCGACGCCCGCGGTCAGGTCGAAGGTCCGCATCTCGGCGTTGTAGCTGATGGCGCGCCCCGGCCAGGTGTCCGGGTTCTTCCACTCGGTGGCGAGGCCGAACGGGTTGTTGAGGGCGAAGCCGATGCGCCACTGGGGAGCGATCTGCTGGGTGTAGTAGAGGTGGCTGGGGAAGAAGATGGAGTCGGTCCGCTCGCCGTCGGCTCCGGCACCGGGCACCGGGTCGGCGCCGAAGAAGTCCGACTCGGTCTGGGCGATGAGCGTCGTGCCGGCAGAGACCTGGCGACCGTCGAGAAACGCCAGGCCGCCGATGTTGTGGAACATGGCGGACGGATCGTCCGCCTGGGCGGTGAAGGCTCCGGCCATGCCCATGGCCTTGGCCCCTTGCTCGAAGATGGAGAAGCCGGCTGCGTGGAGCGGTGGGGCGGCGAGCGCGGCGATGATGGCGCAGGCCGTGGCGAGGCGTCCGAGCGAAGCGTGGTGAGGCATGGTTCCTCCCTGACCGAAGTCGATCGAGATCGGTGAACGGAGGCCGCCGCGGTCGCCGAGGTAGGGGCGTGTAGCCGGCGCGCCGGCGTGCGGCAGGGCCTTCGTACCGAGAAAGAGACAGAGCGTTCCCCGCATCTGATGGTGCCGAAGCTACCGACCAAGCTACTGGACCCGGCGAACGCCTCACACCACCCGGCCGGGTGGGCGCGGGCCGGGTGAACGCTCGGAGGCTCCTCACGAATCGGCTTGCCGAGGGCGCCCTACCCCTCCGGACGATCGAAGTCAGGTCTGGGGCGGGATGCGCAGAGCCTGGCCGGGGTAGATCTTGTCCGGGTCCTCGAGCATCGGCTTGTTGGCCTCGAAGATCACCATGTACTTGCTGGCGGCGCCGTAGTGGGCCTTGGCGATCCCCGACAGGGTGTCGCCTCGCACCACGGTGTAGAAGGTCGCCTCGGGCTCCTTCTTCACCACCGTCAGCAGATCGTCCACTCGGGCGATGCCGTGGGTGTTGCCCACCGCCAGGATCACCTTCTCCTTCGTTGCCTGGTCCGGCACCGTGCCCCGGATGACGGCCTTGTCGCCGGCCACGCGCACGTTGAAGTCATCCACCGCGAGGCCGAGGCTGTCCACGAGCCGGGCGATGCCGCCGGCCAGGCGGCGCTCGGCGCGCTCCGCCGCGGCCTTGGCGTCTACCTTTTCCTGCTGTTGCTGCTGCTTCGCTTCTTCATCCTTGTCGCGGCCGAGGAGCTTCTCGCCCGCTTCCTTCACGAAATCGAACAGACCCATGACACGCTCCTCCCTGATGAGTTGTATGGCGTCGTGTGGCGGCGCTCGCCTCAGCGCCGCTTCTTGAGGAACCCGCTCAGCAGGCCGGCGCCCATCTCCAGGGCGTCGTCCATCACCGATCCGTCGTCGTCGCGGTCGAGGAGTGAGCTCAACAGGTCCTGACCGCCGGTGCGGCTGCGCACCTGCTCGCGCTCCTGGCCGAGCAGGTCGGACAGGGCTCCTGCCCCCATGCCGCGCTCTTGCTTGACGCGGCCCAGGGCTCCCATCACCAGCGGCGCCAACAGGGCCAGGAGCTGCGCCACTTTGGCCCCGTCCAGGCCGGACGCCCGACCGATACCCTGCTCCGCCGCCGACCGACGGTTCCCGAGCACATGGCCCAGGATGCCGAAGCCGTCGTCGGTCTTGCCCTGTCCAAGGAAGTCGCTGACCTGGTCGAGCAGCCCACCGTCGTGGTCGCGCTCCAGGGCGCCGGCCAGCGCTTCGGCTCCCTTCGGCTCGCGGGCGTTGTCGGCCAGCGCGGAGACGAGCAACGGCAGGGCGCCGGCCACCGCCGTGCGGACCTGACCCTCGTCCGCGCCCACGGTGCGGCTGAGCTGCTGAATCTGGGTGTCACCGAGCTGGTTTGCGAGCATGTCGAGCAGAGCGCTCATTCGGTTCCTCCTTGCCGCTTCTGCGGCGCTGAGTGTCGATCGGTGCTTCGATCCTGCTTCGAGCTTCCGAGAGCCGGGGGAGATGGAAGCTCCTGCCCCTTCGTGGACAGGTACGCCACCGCTCACCAGAAGCTCGATCGGGGGGCGGTGCTCGAGGAGTCGTTCTCGGTCAGGCCGGGCCAGACTTCGTGGTCTCGTCCACGCGCCTTCCGGCCTTCGCATGGGCCGTGGGGCGGTGCTGTAAGGGCATGGAATTCCTTTCGAATCAGTATTTTACTATCGATTTCCGATCGTGGCAAGGTCGGGCGCGGCGGGTTCGTGTCTCCTCGCGGTAGGATCTGTCCGAGAATTCAGTTCCGAGGATCGATCGAGATGAGAGTCGACCGCACGCCCATTGAGGGCCGCGGCGTCCAGGTGGACGCTGTACCCGACGCTTCGCATGAGCCCGCGCCGAGCCGGTCGGCGTCCACGTCACCCGGTCTCGTGACGGCGATTCTCCGCCGGTTGCTCCGCTTCTTCTTCCACCGCATCGAGGTGGCGGGGGTGGAGAACGTGCCCCGGGGGTGTGGCGGGGTGCTGGTGGCCTGGCACCCGAACGGGCTCCTCGACCCGGCGTTGATCCTCGCCCACTTCCCCCGCCGGGTGGTGTTCGGAGCCCGGGACGGATTGCTCCGCTGGCCGCTCCTGGGTCTTCTGCTCCGCTACCTCGGGACGGTGCCGATCTACCGCGCCCAGGACGCCCGGGGCGAGCAGGACGAGGAGGCGCGCCGCGCCGCCAACCGCCAGAGCCTGGACGCCCTGGCCCGGGCGGTGGCCGGGGGCTCCTTCGCGGCGCTCTTCCCCGAGGGCGACAGCCATGACGAGCCGGGACTGCTCGATCTGCGTCCGGGGGCCGCGCGGCTCCTCGTGCGCGCCCGCGAGCTCACTCCGCCGGGCGCGCCGCCGCCGGTTCTCGTGCCGGTGGGGCTCCACTACGACCGCAAGAACCTGTTCGGCTCGACCGCCCTGGTGGAGTTCCATCCGCCGGTCGAGGTGCCGGCCGAGCTGGCCGAGCCGGTGGCGGACCCGGTCGAACAGCGCAGCCGGGTCGCCGGTCTGACCCGGTTGATCGAGCAGGTCCTGGTCGAGGTGGTCCAGGCGACCGAGAGCTGGGAGACCCACCACCTGATGCATCGCCTCCGCAAGCTCATGCGTGCCGAGCGGGCGGCCCGCGCCCACGCTCGCCCGGGGCCGCCGACGCTCCGCGAGCGCATCCTCGGCCTGGCCCGGGTCTGGCGGGGCTACAAGATCCGCCGGAAGAGCCACCCCGAGGAGACCGCCCATCTCGAGGCACGAATCAGCCGCTACCACGCGGTGCTCGAGGGCCTGGGCCTTCACGACCACGAGCTCGACACGGATGCCGACCTGGCGTCGCCCTGGAGGCTCCTGCTGCTCCTGGGCCAAGCGGTCGTCGTCTACCTGCTGCTGCCGCCGCTCCTGCTCCTCGGCTACCTGGTGAACACGCCGATCGCCCTGGCCCTCGGTGCCGCGGGCCGGCGGCTGGGGTCCAGGGTCAAGGACGAGGCGACGATCAAGCTGCTGGTGGGCGCCTCGGTCTTCCCCCTCACCTGGCTGGCGCTGTCGCTGCTCGTGGCCTGGGGGCAGATCAACCTCCACCAGAGCTATCCACAGATCCTCCGGGCGCCCTGGCTGGCGGGGATCGTCACTTTCCTGCTCTGCTCGGTGGGTGGGTGGCTGGCGGTGCGTTACTCGCGGATCGCGGCGGAGACCTACCGGGCGCTCCGGGTGCGCCTGACCCGATCGCGGAGACGCCGGTTCGTCGAGCGTCTGGCCCGGGAGAGGGCGGCGCTGTTCGATGCCGTCAGTGCCTTCTCGGAGGACCTGGACCTGCCGGGCACGGTGGCGCCGAACGGAAGAATCTTGCCGTAGGGCATTCAGAAGTGAAGCCTGGCGGGTTGTCTCGTCAGGATAGCGAACGGGTGATGCCTGTCCCGTCTCCTACCTTCTACGTCATGCTCTCGGGTTTCTTTAGCACTCGATGACGTTCAAGGCCAATCCGCCGCGGGAGGTCTCCTTGTACTTGCTCTGCATATCCGCCCCGGTCTCGCGCATGGTCTTGATCACGTCGTCCAGGTGGACCCTGTGGGAGCCGTCGCCCCGTAGCGCGATGCGCGCGGCGTTGATCGCCTTGACCGCGCCCATGGCGTTCCTCTCGATGCACGGGATCTGCACCAGCCCGCCCACCGGATCGCAGGTCAGCCCCAGGTTGTGCTCCATGCCGATCTCGGCCGCGTTCTCGATCTGGGCGTTGGTGCCCCCCAGCACCTCGGCCAGCCCCGCCGCGGCCATCGAACAGGCCACCCCCACCTCCCCCTGACACCCCACCTCGGCGCCGGAGATCGACGCGTTCTCCTTGTACAGGATGCCGATCGCCGCCGCGGTCAGGAGGAAGCGCACGACACCTTCCTCGTCGGCCCCCGGCACGAAGCGGTGGTAGTAGTGGAGCACCGCCGGCACCACCCCCGCGGCGCCGTTGGTCGGGGCGGTGACCACCCGCCCGCCGGCGGCGTTCTCCTCGTTGACCGCCATGGCGAAGAGGTTGACCCAATCGAGCTGGGCCAGCGGATCGTCGTACGCGGTTTCCGTCCGGGCCGAGAGCTCTCGGAAGAGGGCGCTCGCACGCCGGCGCACCCGAAGGCCCCCGGGGAGGATCCCCTCCTGGCGGCAACCGCGCTCGACGCAGGCCTCCATCGCTGCCCAGATGCGGAGCACACCGGCCCGCACCTCCTCCTCGCTCCGCCAGGCGAGCTCGTTGTCGAGCTGGAGCCGCCAGATCCGCTGGCCGCAGGCGGTGCCCATCGCGAGCAGGTCGGCGGCGCTCCGGTAGGGGTGGGGAAGGGGCGTGTGGTCCTTCACCAGCTCGTCCGCCCGGGCGGTCTCCGGGTCGACCACGAAGCCGCCGCCGACCGAGTAGTAGACCCGCCGGTGGAGCGCGCCGCTGTCGGGGCCCGCCGCGCCGTACGCCGTGAAGCGCATGCCGTTGGGATGGAGCGGCAGGATCGTGTCGGGGTCGAACCGCAGGTCCCGCCCGGGGTCGAACGGGACCCGGTGACGGCCGAGCAAGAGAAGGCTCCGCTCCCGGCCGACGGCCTCGACCCGGGGGTCGACCACGTCCGGGTCGATCCCTTCCGGCGTCTCCCCTTCGAGCCCCATGAGCACCGCCCGGTCGGTGCCGTGCCCCCTGCCGGTGGCGCCCAGGGAGCCGAAGAGCTCGACCTCGACGCGGGTCGCGTCCGCCAGCTTGCCGTGGGTCTCCAGGCTCTCGGCGAAGCGGAGCGCGGCCCGCATCGGTCCCACCGTGTGGGAGCTCGACGGACCGATGCCGATCGTGAACAGGTCGAAGATGCTGAGGCTCATGGGGTCTCCGTTGGCCGATGGGCCCTATCCGAAGCGACGGGTAGGCGAGCGCTTCGGAGGGCTCATTCTCCTATCCCGGATCCTCCATGAGGATCTGTCGCTCGCTTCGCTCGCACTCCGGCCGGCGCGGTGACCGGCCGCTTCGGTTCCGGGCAGAGATTCCGAGAGATCCTCTCGGATGAAGCGGCCGGACCTGTGCCGGCCGAGATGCGAGCGTAGCGAGCAACCCCATTCCCGTATCAGAGCGAACGGGCCGGGTGGTGCCTCCCCTGCCCCCGTGCGGGGGGAGAGGTCGCGAGGGTGAGAGGGGCGCTCCGATCAAATCCGTGCCTGGACCGTGTACAGCTTGTGGTACCGGCCGCCCTGGGCCATGAGGTCGTCGTGGCGGCCTCGCTCGACGATCTCGCCGTCCTCGATCACCAGGATCAGGTCGGCCCGGCGGATGGTCGATAGGCGGTGGGCGATGACGAAGGTGGTGCGGTTCTCGAGCAGCTCTTCGAGGCTCTCCTGGATGAAGGCCTCGCTCTCGGTGTCGAGGGAGGACGTCGCCTCGTCCAGGAGCAGGATGCGCGGCTGGGCGA
>Ga0210123_1000545_pt1 | contig 23249 bp, 22 predicted proteins | sample Muzzi_PWB_D2_FD_185535 | JGI IMG/M metagenome (GOLD analysis project Ga0210123, IMG submission 185535) | Wetland microbial communities from San Francisco Bay, California, USA, that impact long-term carbon sequestration - Muzzi_PWB_D2 (SPAdes) | ecosystem: Environmental > Aquatic > Marine >... | reverse complement strand
ATCACTGGGCCGGCAATTCGGACTGACCGAACTGGACTGCAACATGGGGGCCGATGACGATGGCGTGACGGCACTCAAGGTCATGGAGGGCGAATGGCGCGGCGGATACATCCCCTATACCAACCGACCCATCCACTGGCACACCGACGGTTATTACAACACCCCGGAACGGCAGATCCTGGGACTGCAGCTGCATTGCGTATCACCCGCTGCGAAAGGTGGTGAAAATGCACTGCTCGATCATGAAATGGCCTACCTGCACCTGCGGGACAGCGACCCCGACTATATCCGCGCGCTGATGAAAGCGGATGCCATGACCATCCCGCCCAATATCAGGGACGGCGAGGAGATCCGGTCCGCGCGCAGCGGCCCGGTATTCTCGGTACTGGAGGATGGCAGCCTGCACATGCGCTACACCGCGCGCACCCGCAGCATTGAATGGTCCCCGGACCCGCTCACCCGGACCGCGGTCAAGATCCTGAACGACTTTCTGGACTCTCCCTCCCCGCACATCTATCGCGCCACGCTGCAACCCGGCCAGGGCCTGATCTGCAACAATATCCTGCATGACCGCTCGGGGTTTGAGGACGATGAACAGCACACCCGGCAGCTTTACCGGCTGCGGTTTTACCAACGCATATCCGGCACCTCGTTCTGACGCAAGGGGTTGGCTTCATGACCGAAAAAAGATAATTGCTTATATAGAGAGATAGGCTTGTCCAACAACTGGATAAGATCGTGGCTCGCTTCGCTCTCCCGAGCTATCCTTATTCGTTTTATTTTTCCGCCCACTTCAGATTGAGCTTGCGCTGATGCGCCGCACAATCTCGAAGATACAAATTGATAAGTGTTTGATAAGGAATACCTGATTCCTCTGACGTTTCCCTGAAATATGACACAGTATCTCGATCTGGCCGCATCGTTATCGGTTAATTCAAATACCTGATGGAAGGATTCTTGTGGCCTTTCATTTTTGAAAAATCGTAATGTCCTCTCACCTTTGTCGCTTCCAATATACTTGTTCCTCGTCTTTGTCTGCTTTTCTCGCTGAAACGATACGAACGATAGCTTCGCTTTCTCGAAAACAGTGACAAACAACCAGAGGTTATGTTCAATCCCGGAGGTTGGATTGATTCAGACTCCCATGTCCGGGCAAGGCCGCTGACTCACCGGTCACGGCCGGGATGGAGCTATCCCCTGGCCCTGCTGTGTACGCTCAAGACCGGCCAGAAATAGCGGGAATTTCAGATATTCCACTTCCTGCGAATTTTCGATGCATCGAATTCAGCCAGCTTGCGCGAGATCTCGTCGTGGCTGTCATTCAGGATAAGGCTTGCCATGGGCAGGAAGATGTCCTCCTCTTTTTCATGATGTTTGATCATCCTGTTTTCAAGATGCAGCAGGCACTCGATCACATGATCCGAGCCCCTGTGCCGGATGATCTGCGCGATGTCCTGGATCAGGCGGACAATATCGGAATGCTCCTCCCGCAGTGCCGCTGTCGGAGCACGTGGCACGTTGGGCGTTGCTTCATAGGCGGGATACAGCACCTCTTCCTCCAGGGCCATATGCCGCTTCAGGTGCGTAACGAGTTCGTGAAAGGCCATGTCCACGGTCCCCCAGTCCTCTGCCTGAACGGCTTCCAGGCATTGGGAAAGCAGGTCTTCATACAGCGAATGTTCATGGACTAGCCAGTTTTCCGTGTTGTTCATGGGCCGGGGGTCCTCCTGGACGGCGCCTTGGCCGGGTGTACGTTCATAGCGCGGCAGGGCTTTGCACGCCATGCTGCATAACTGTCCTGGATATGCCAGGAGGCATTGACAGCAGGCGCGGGAATAACGGAGCCTTTGCTGTGGAATCAATCATGGTTGTATACAGCCTGCAATCCCCGAATTGCCCTGGAACTCGATATGCCACAGGCATTGTCACCGCCATCACACCTGGCCGCCTTGATAGAGATCAAGAATTGCATGGTCTGCGGTCATGCCGCGGCAAACATCTTTATGCCGGCCAGCGCCAGGACGACGGCAAGCACCTTGCGCAGCCTGCCCGGTGCAAATTTCCGCAGTCCGGGTTCCGGGCCGATCAGCGCGCCAGACACAGCCGTGATCCCCAGCAGTGGGATGCCGGTTGGCATTGACTGGCGGTCGTTGCGTAACCGGCAAGCGCGGCAATGGAATTCAGCAGACTAAATACCGCCGCAAGCGCGTCACTGCCGCGCATGGTGGTCCAGTGAAACAACAGCAGCAACGGACTCGGGAAGATGCCACCACCCGCACCCGTCAGCCCGACGGGTGCAACAGGCGGGCTAGCCGCCGGTCATACTCATGAAACGCACCAGCTGCCCCGGATTTTCATTGAATTCATGCCGCTCGGGTTTCAGTGCAATGGCTGCATAAATCGCCTCTTGCAAACCTGCATCACTGATGCCGTCTCTCAACAACGGACGCAGTTCGAATTTATGGTCCTGCCCAAGACACAGATACAGGGTGCCGTCCACGGACAGGCGGACCCGGTTGCAGGTTGCGCAGAAGTGCTGCGATATCGGCGTAATGAAACCGATGCGCAGCTCTGTGCCCTTCACCTGTACATAGCGCGCGGGACCGCCGCCCGGCATGACCCCCGGGATCAAGTCAACACGCTGCGCCAGGCGCTGCTTGACGGTGTTCAGGTCCAGGTAATGCTGACTGGCATTGCGCCCGGGTGTCCCCATCGGCATGGTCTCGATGAAACGCAGCGTGAAGTCGTGTTCCAGACAAAACCCGACCATGTCCTCGAACTCGTCCTCGTTGATGCCTTTCAGCGCCAGCATATTGATCTTGATGGGAGCAAAACCGGCAGCCTTTGCGGACATCAGCCCATCCAGGACCGGTTGGAGTTTACCGCCGGTGATCGCTTCAAAACGGCCGGGCCGCAGGCTGTCGAGGCTGACATTGATGCGTGAAACACCTGCATCACGCAATGCCCGTGCATGCGCGGACAACAGCATCGCATTCGTGCTCAGCGACAGGTCGCTTACACCGGCCAGCACATTCAGCCTGCCGGCCAGTTCAGGAAGCCCTTTGCGGACCAGTGGTTCGCCGCCGGTAATTCTTATCCGTTTCACGCCCAGTGCCGCAAAAGCGCCGATGACACGCTCGATTTCATCAAAATCCAGCCAGTGCGCCGGTTGCTCGAAGCCTTTAAAGTGCTTCGGTAAACAATAGAAACAACGCAGGTTGCATTTATCCGTAACAGACAACCGCAGGTACTCGATCCTGCGATTGAAGGGATCGATCAAACCCGATTGCCGGTGTGCCTGTGGATCAATCACATCAAGCATCCTGTCATGACGGTCTATCCCCATTGTTGTTCGTGTCTGTTACACGGCCCGCCTGCGGCGCCACGACCCGGGCACGGCGGCACTGGCATCAGCCACACAAACATCAGGGTTTCTGTATGCCTATGTATCGAATGATTACATAGGTACAATGCAAACGGGTAAAAATATTTCTATTCACACCATGAAAAACAAGGCACCACGTGATTTTATTCCGGTCCGTATCGCACTACTGACGGTATCGGACTCGCGCACGGAAGAGACCGACACCTCGGGCAAGACACTGGAGGAACGGCTGACCAAAACCGGCCACCTGCTGGCTGAGAAAATTATCGTACCGGACAACATCTACAGGATGCGTGAAGTGGTTTCCCGCTGGATTGCGGATCCGGATGTCAACGTGGTCATCACCACCGGCGGGACCGGCATGACCGGACGGGACAGCACCCCGGAAGCCATCCGGCCGCTGCTCGACAAGGAACTGGAAGGCATCGGGGAATTGTTTCGCTGGCTGTCCTACCAGGACATCAAGACCTCGACAGTCGCCTCGCGGGCGCTGGGCGGCGTCGCCAACGGCACCTTCATCTTCTGCCTGCCCGGCTCCACGGGCGCCTGCCGTACCGGCTGGGACGAGATTATCGAACCCCAGCTCGACTACCGGAACGGCCCCTGCAACATGGTGGAGCTGTTGCCGCGGCTGACGGAGTCCTGAGATGTCTGCAGCAACGCCTGACTGCTGTTTTACCAATACCGCCGACATGCTATCGGTTGATGAGGCCATCACAGCGCTGCTGCGCAACGTGCAGCCCGTTACCGCAACCGAACACGTCGCGCTGATGGATGCCGGCAACCGCATACTGGCAACAAACATCACTTCCTCTATCGACGTGCCCGGCTTCGATAACAGCGCCATGGATGGCTACGCCTTCAACAGCCGTGACATGGAGCTGGCATGCACGCAGGGACTGGAAATAACGCAGCGCATCCCGGCGGGCGCTACGGGCACACCCCTGCAACCGGGCAGCGCAGCGCGTATCTTTACCGGCGCACCGCTGCCGGAGGGTGCCGACACAGTGGCCATGCAGGAGATCTGCCGCGTCGAGAACACGCGCATGGTCCTGCAGAACCCGATTGCCGCAGGGGCCAACATCCGTCCCCGCGGCAATGATATTGCGCAGGGCGACATAATACTCGAGCGCGGATCCGTGCTGCGCGCCGCACAGCTCGGCCTGGCGGCGTCCGTCGGCATCGGCTCCGTCGCTGTCTACCGCACCCTGAAGGTCGCCATCTTTTCCACCGGCGATGAACTGGTGGAACCGGGTACGCCGCTGGCAGCCGGACAGATCTACAACAGCAACCGCTACCAGATGCGCGCCCTGCTGCAGGCGCGCGGCTGCGAAGTCATAGACCTCGGCACCGTACCGGACACCTTCGAAGCCACCCGGCAGGCATTGCTGGCGGGATGTGAACAGGCAGACCTGGTCATGACCAGTGGCGGCGTCTCCGTCGGCGAGGAAGACCACGTCAAGGCGGCGCTGAAATCGGTCGGCGAACTCACCCTGTGGCGCATCCGCATGAAGCCCGGCAAACCGCTGGCCTTTGGCAAGATCGGCGCCACGCCGTTTATCGGCCTGCCGGGCAACCCGGTGTCGGTGTTCGTGACCTTCCTGCTGTTTGCCCGCCCCTACCTGCAGGCCATGCAGGGACGTTTGGACGCGGAGCCCGTCAGCTACCCGGTACAGGCCGGCTTCAGTTACCGCGCCAGACAACGCCGCGAATACGTGCGCGTGCGACTGCGCCGGGATGCGGAAACATTGCTTGCGGAGTCGTTCGCCCGGCAGGGCTCGGATGTCATGCGCTCGGTGGCCTGGTCCGACGGACTGGTGGAAGTGCCGGAAGATTCAAGCGTAGAGCCGGGCGACACGGTCCGCTTCCTGCCGTTTTCGGAGTGGGCGCGATGAGTGAACTTTCGCACATTGACAAGCAGGGCAATGCACGCATGGTCGATGTCAGCGACAAGCCTGATACAGTGCGCGTGGCGCGTGCCGAGGCGTTTGTGAACATGTCAGCCGAAACCCTGAGCCTGATCAGGTCCGGCGGCCACAAAAAAGGCGATGTATTGACGGTCGCCCGCATTGCCGGCATCCAGGCCGCCAAACGCTGCGCCGACCTGATCCCCTTGTGTCATCCACTGATGCTGACCGGTATCGATGTTGACCTGTCACTGGACACGGCAAACAACCGCGTTCATATCCTGACGACATGCCGGCTGAAAGGTGCAACCGGGGTTGAGATGGAGGCGCTGACTGCCGCATCTGTGGCCGCACTCACTATTTATGACATGTGCAAGGCCGTTGACCGCGGCATGACGATTGAAGGCATCCGCCTGCTGCATAAATCGGGCGGCCACAGCGGCGAATGGGATGCGGATGGAGAAGCCTGAGATGGTCCGCCTGCGCTTCTTTGCCAGTCTGCGTGAAACCCTTGGTACGGGTGACGAACAGCTTGAACTGCCGGATGACGTCAGCGATATCGCCACGCTGACGGGCCTGCTGCAGAACCGTGGTGAAACCTGGAACAGCGCCCTTGCGGACCCCCGCCTGCATATCGCCATCAACCGGGAAATCGTCAAGCGGGATGCCCCGGTTGTAGACGGCGATGAAATCGCCTGGTTTCCGCCGGTCACCGGCGGCTGATCAATCATGATCGTGGTGCAGACCAGCGACTTCGATCCAGGCATGGAGTTCGAACGCCTGCGGGTCCGCTGCGCAGGCCGGGCCGGCGCCCTTGTCAGCTTTACCGGGCTGGTGCGCGACCTGAATGAAGGTGACGCAATTTCACAGTTGACGCTGGAACACTACCCCGGCATGACAGAGAAGGCGCTGGTCGAAATAAAGGCACAGGCGTGCAAACGCTGGGACCTGCTCGACGCCGTTATCATTCACCGCGTCGGCCCGCTGCAGCCCAACGACCGCATCGTGTTCGTCGCAGCGGCCAGCGCCCACCGCAAGGACGCCTTCCAGGCCTGTGAATTCATGATCGACACCCTGAAAACAGATGCACCATTCTGGAAACAGGAAGACACATCGACAGGCAAGCGCTGGGTTTCAGGAGAGGAAAACGGCGAGACCTGACTTCCCCGGAAGTAGACAGCTGACGGTCATTCAACCAGTCTCTATTGACTGCGTATCCGATCCCCGCGACGAAACACCTGGTAACCCGGCCATGCTGAGAACAGCCCCGGCAGGATCAGGTCCATGAACAGCGCAACCACCACACCACCGAACGCCCGCGTATACACCAGAAACCAGCGTGACCGCAGGGAGAGGAAACATCGCTAAGATACTGCCGGATATGGGGAAATATTGGTCGGGACGAGAGGATTTGAACCTCCGACCACTTGACCCCCAGTCAAGTGCGCTACCAGACTGCGCTACGCCCCGAAAGAACGGATAGGATTATACAAGAAACGCGACAGCGGGCTATCGCTTCAGCAGGCTCAGGACTTCCTCAAGCTCAAGACGCACCTGGTGTATGATCTGCTGACTCTGGTTAACATCTTCTTTTGCATCTTCACCGGACATCTTCTGGCGCGCACCTCCGATGGTGAACCCCTGCTCATACAGCAGGTTCCTGATCTGCCGGATCATCAGGACGTCCTGACGCTGATAGTAACGCCGGTTGCCGCGCCGCTTGACCGGCTTTAGCTGCGGAAACTCCTGTTCCCAGTAACGCAGCACATGAGGCTTCACACCACACAGGGTGCTGACTTCTCCAATTGTGAAATAACGTTTACCGGGTATAGGAGGGAGCTCGTCGTTATTGCTCTCTTCCAGCATACGCCTCTACTCGTGCCTTGAGTTTCTGACCGGACCGGAAGGTTACAACGCGGCGTGCCGAAATCGGTATCTCTTCACCTGTCTTGGGATTACGACCGGGACGTTCGTTCTTTTCGCGCAGATCAAAATTCCCGAACCCGGAAAGCTTTGCCTGGCGTCCTGTCTCCAGTGCCACGCGAATCTCCTCAAAGAAAAGTTCGACCAGTTCCTTGGCCTCGCGCTTGTTCAGTCCCAGCTCTTCAAACAGCCTTTCTGCCATATCCGCTTTGGTTAGTGCCATGGTGTCAATCCCTTAATGTTGCCCCAACTATTTTACCGAGTTGATCCGTTACCCGGCCAACAACGGTTTCTATATCCTCTTCGACCAGTGTGCGTGAAGAATGCTGTAGAATCAAGCCAAAAGCGATACTTTTTCGCCCTGATTCTATGCCCTGCCCCTGATAAATATCAAAAACCACCATCTCCTGCAACAAGTCCCCGGCGGCCTTTTTGACCACGTCAACCACGGCCTGCACCTGCACCGGTTCGTCTACCACGATGGCCAGGTCACGGCGAATCGACGGATAACGTGAAATCTCCCTGAACTGTGGCAGCCTGCCCTGACTGATTGCATCATAGGCCAGCTCAAACAGGCAGGCATCCGGACTAACATCGCAGGCCGCTGCGAGGGTCGGATGAATACGCCCCAGCCAACCCAGTTCCCTGCCAGCCGAACGTAGCTGCGCTGACTGGCCTGGATGCAGCGCGGCATGCTCCGCGGCAACAAACTCGACATCAGAAATATAATCCATATTCTGGATAATGGCTTCTACATCTTGTTTTACATCATAAAAGTCTACAAGTACACCTTGACCATCCCAGCTTTCCGGAAGCCGCGACCCACAGATAATCCCGGCGACCATCATTTCCTGCCTGATGTTATCGCCCGTTGAATAAAACCGCAGCCCATATTCAAAGAAGCGCACGCGGCTTTTCTGCCGGTTCAGGTTGTGCTGCACGGCCTTCAGCAAACCGGGCCACAGGCTGGTCCGCATGTCGGTCATCCCGGACGAGATCGGGTTTGCCAGTTGTAGCGGTGTCATTCCGGGGTTGACCCGGCCCTGTAATTCAGGATCGACAAAACTGTAGGTAACGGCTTCCTGGTAACCGCGTGATGTCAACACGCCTGCGATGTGGCCAATGCCCCGGGTGGTTTCCGATACCGGCCGCATCTCCAGTGCACCCGTCAGTGGCACGCACGGCAAGCGGTTATAACCATAGATACGGCCAACCTCTTCGATCAGGTCGGCCTCTATCTCGATATCAAAGCGGAAGGTGGGCGACAGCACCTCCCAGCCACCATTGATTTCAGTCACTCCCATCCCGAGCCGGGTGAGGATATCCACCACCTCATCATCTGCAGGCGCCATCCCGAGGACCCGTTGGATACGTTCACTGCGTAACGTGATCGGCGTGCTGGCAGGCAGGTTTTCGCTTGAGACCACCTCGATCACCGGGCCAGCCTGTCCACCGACAATCTCCAGCAGCAAGGCGGTTGCCCGTTGCAGGGCACGTGCCTGCAAACCGGGATCAACACCGCGTTCAAAGCGGTGGGCAGAATCCGTATGCATGGCGTAGCGGCGTGCACAACCGGCAATCGCCTCGGGGGTAAAGAATGCACATTCAAGAAACAGGTCCGTGGTGTTTTCCTGCACACCGGAATCGATCCCCCCCATCACACCGGCAATCGCCAGCGGCCTGTCGTGGTCGGCAATCACCAGGGTTTGCTCATCCAGACTGATGACGCGTTCGTCAAGCAGCACCAGTTCTTCGCCTTCCCCTGCGTAACGCACCCGGATACCCTGCGAGATTCTGGCAAGGTCAAATGCATGCATGGGCTGCCCAAGCTCCAGCAACACATAGTTGGTCACGTCAACCACCGGGCCAAGACTGCGCAGTCCACTGCGCCGCAAACGCTCCTGCATCCACAGCGGCGTTTCTGCTCCGGCATTGATGCCGCGAATGATCCGCCCCAGATATCTCGGGCAGGCCCCGGGGGCCCGTACGTCGACATCAATACGGTCCGCGGCACCTTCAGGGACAGCATCGATACTCACGCTGTTAACCGGGCTGCGGGTCAGGGTCCCGACTTCACGGGCAATGCCCTCGATGCCGAGACAATCCCCGCGGTTCGGGGTCAGGTCAATCTCGATCACCGTGTCATTGAGGCCGAGCAGATCCGTCAATCGCCGCCCGGCTAGCGCATCGACCGGCAACTCCATCAGGCCTTCATGTTCCTCACTCAAGCCAAGCTCACGCGCAGAACAGAGCATGCCATGCGACTCCACGCCGCGCAGTTTGCTCTTCTTGATCTTCATGCCACCCGGCATGGTGGCACCAACAGGCGCCAGCGGATAATGGCCACCTGCGCGGACATTAGGCGCCCCACAGACAACCTGCAAGAACTCATCCTGGCCAATGTTGACACGGCAGACCCTGAGCTTGTCGGCATCGGGATGGGCTTCGAGCGAAATGACTTCCGCGACCAGCAAGTCCGCCAGCCCCTCGCCCAGCGGCTCAACCGAATCAACCTCCAGCCCGGCCATGGTCAACTGCTCGACCAGTTCCCCGGTAGAGACCTGCGGGTCAACCCACTCACGCAACCATTGTTCGCTGAATTTCATTTATTTCTCGAAAAAACCTGAAAACCTGTCTCGCGCAAAGACGCAAAGGCGCCAAGAAAAGATTTTTCATGACGCAAAATCTCAAATGAAGATTTCACACTACCCACCATGCCTTGTCACATGCGGACAATCTTATGAAAAGCATCGCACTTGCGAAGCGCTCCTACACTATAAAAAAGCAGCATAAATCATTAGCCCTGTTCTTCTTTGCGCCTTTGCGCCTTTGCGCGAGAGTGTTTTTTATTTAGTTAAACTGCTCCAGAAATCCCAGGTCATTCTCGAAGAACAACCGCAGGTCGTTCACGCCATAGCGCAGCATGGCCAGACGTTCGACGCCCATGCCAAACGCAAACCCGGTATAACGCTCGTTATCGATGCCCACCTGTTCCAGCACCTTTGGATGCACCATGCCGCAGCCCAGTACTTCCAGCCAGCCGCTCTGACCGCAGACACGGCAGCCGTCCCCGGTACACATGACGCACTGGATATCCACCTCGGCGGATGGCTCGGTAAACGGAAAATACGAGGGACGAAAGCGCACGGCCAGGTCGTCACGCTCGAAAAAGCGGTGCAGGAAATCATCGATCACGCCCTTCAGGTTTGCAAAGCTGACATTCTCGTCGATCAGCAAACCCTCCACCTGGTGAAACATCGGCGTGTGCGTCAGATCGGAATCGCAGCGATAGACACGGCCGGGTGCAATTATGCGCAACGGTGGCGACTGCTTTTCCATGACGCGCACCTGTACCGGAGAGGTGTGAGTACGCAGCAGGGTATGCGCATCAAAATAAAAGGTGTCGTGCATGGCCCGTGCCGGGTGGTGATCCGGGATATTCAAGGCACCGAAATTATGGAAGTCATCCTCGATCTCGGGGCCTTCTGCAACCGAAAACCCCAGTGGCTCGAACAGCTTCTCGATCCGCTGCATGGTGATGGTCACCGGGTGCAGACCGCCCTGTCGCTGTCCCCGCCCTGACAGGGTGACATCGATTTTCTCGGCGGCCAGCCGTTCATCCAGTGCCGCCGAATTCAGCGTTTCACTGCGCGCCTCTATGGCCTGCTGTACCCGCTGCTTGATGCGGTTGATCTCCTGCCCCGCGGCCGGGCGCTCTTCTACCGGCAACTTGCCCAGTTGCTTCAGCTGCTGGGTCAACAAGCCCTTCTTGCCGAGATAACGGACACGTACATCATCGAGCACAGCCGGATCGGTTGCGTCGGCAACTTCCCGCAGTGACTCCTTCTCGATGTCTTCCAGGCTGCTCACCCGTCAGGCTCCTCTTGGTGTATTCCATCCGCCCCCTCTCCCTCCGGGAGAGGGTTGGGGAGAGGGGATCAAATAAAGGCAACGCCTGTATATCCCCTCATCCTGGCCTTCTCCCGGAGGGAGAAGGGATTCTCTTTTACAGTACCGAGTAATTACACATAAAAAAAGGGAAAGGGTGTGTACCCTTCCCCTTTATTTTGTTCGATGTGCGGTGAGGGGCTAAGCCGCCAGGCTGGCCTTGGCCTTTTCTGCCAGTACGCTAAAACCTGCGGCATCAAATACCGCGATATCGGCAAGCACCTTTCTGTCAACCTCAACGTTTGCCTTGTTCAGCCCATTGATCATACGGCTGTAGGACAAACCATTCTCGCGAGCGGCTGCATTGATACGCGCAATCCACAGGACACGGAACTGGCGTTTGCGTTGACGGCGGTCACGGTAGGCATACTGCCCGGCCTTGATGACGGCCTGCTTGGCGACACGATAAATCCTGCTGCGCGCTCCATAATAACCTTTCGCCTTGTCCAGCACCTTCTTGTGCCTTGCATGCGCGGTTACACCACGTTTTACTCTTGGCATTACAAACTACCTCTAAAATAATAAAATCAGATGAACGGCAGCAGGCGGCGCACCATGGCCACATCCGCCTTGTGCACTTCTGCCGGAGAGCCAAGCTGGCGCTTACGCTTGCTGCTCTTCTTCGTCAGGATATGTCGCAGGTGTGACTGGCCGCGCTTGAAAGCACCGGAGCCGGACTTTGTGAAGCGCTTTGCAGCACCACGATTCGTTTTTAACTTGGGCATTTCCAACTTCTCCAAATAACTTCTGAATGTCGTATTACCTGTTTCTCTTCGGCGCCAGCACCATCACCATCAGCCGACCTTCCATTTTCGGTTCCTGTTCAACCGTACCGTATTCTTCCAGGTCGGCCTTTACCCGCTGCAGCAATTCAAGACCCAGTTCCTGGTGCGCCATTTCCCGGCCGCGAAAACGCAGTGTGACTTTTGTACGATCACCCTCTTCCAGGAATTCAACCAGCTTGCGCAGCTTGATTTTGTAATCGCCGATATCGGTACCCGGCCGGAACTTGATCTCCTTGACCTGGGTCTGCTTCTGCTTCTTTTTTGCAGTCTGGAGTTTCTTGCTCTCTTCAAACCTGAATTTGCCGTAATCCATGATCCGGCACACAGGAGGCTCGGCATTTGGCGATATCTCAACCAGGTCCAGGCTTGCCTCACTGGCTATCCCGTTGGCTTCCTCGATACTGACTATGCCTACCTGCTCACCGTCTTGATTGATTACGCGTACTTCAGGTGCAATGATTTTCTCGTTCACCCGATGTTGCGGTTTTTTTGCAGCGATACTCTAATCCTCCAAAATAATACGACCGCGGCTCGCGGACTCGGTTTTCAGGCCCCCGGCAAGCAGCTCAACCGGCATACTCCCCAGGTCCTTACCGCTACGCGTGCGCACGGCCACAGTACCAGCTTCCAGTTCCCGATCGCCGATGACCAGCAGATAGGGAACCCGTTTAATTGTGTGCTCGCGGATTTTAAAGCCGATTTTCTCATTTCTCAAGTCCGAATTGACCCTCAAACCCTGATTTCTCAAGGTTTCTTCCACTTTTCGGCCATAGTCCGCCTGTTGGTCGGTGATATTGAGCACAACCGCCTGCACCGGGGCCAGCCAGAGGGGCAGGACGCCGGCGTAATGCTCGATCAAAATCCCGATAAAACGCTCCAGCGAACCGAGGATGGCGCGATGCAACATTACCGGCACCTGTTTGCTGCCGTCCTCGGCAATATAACTGGCCCCGAGCCGTCCCGGCATGGAAAAATCCAGCTGGATGGTGCCCAGCTGCCAGACCCGATCGAGGCAGTCCTTCAGGTTGAACTCGATCTTCGGTCCGTAGAAGGCGCCCTCACCCGGCTGCAGTTCCCAGTCCAGCTGCTTGTGGTCCAGCACCGCCTGCAGGGATTCTTCTGCCTTGTCCCACAAGGCGTCTTCGCCCACCCGTTGCTCGGGACGGGTCGAAAACTTCACACTGACCTCTTCGAAACCAAAGTCGGCATACACCTGGAAGAGCAGGTCAATAAACGCGGAGACCTCGTCCTGAATCTGCTCTTCGGTACAAAAGATGTGCGCGTCATCCTGCACGAAATTCCTGACCCGCATCAGTCCATGCAATGTACCGGACGGTTCATTGCGCGTGCATGAACCAAACTCCGCCAGCCGCAACGGCAGGTCACGGTAACTCTTCAGGCCCTGGTTGTAGATCTGGATGTGAGCCGGGCAATTCATCGGCTTGATGGCATAGGTCCGGTTCTCGGATTCGGTGACAAACATATCGTCCGAGAATTTTTCCCAGTGGCCGGATTTCTCCCACAGTGAGCGGTCAAGGATGTACGGTGTGTGGACTTCCTTGTAATCGTGCTGCCGCAACATGCCACGAATATAATCTTCTATGACCAGGTAAATCTGCCAGCCATGTTCATGCCAGAACACCATGCCCGGTGCTTCTTCCTGGGTATGAAACAGGTCCATGGCCTTGCCCAGCTTGCGATGATCACGCTTCTCGGCCTCTTCCAGGCGCTGCAGGTAAGCCTGCAGCTCATGCTTGTCGCGCCACGCCGTACCGTAGATGCGCTGCAGCATCACGTTGTCTGAATTACCACGCCAGTAGGCCCCGGCCAGTTTCATCAGCTTGAAGCCCTTGCCGAGCTTGCCGGTACTCGGCAGATGCGGCCCACGACAGACATCGAACCATTCGCCCTGCCGGTAAACCGAAACTTCCTCGCCCTCGGGAATGACATCGTTGATGATCTCGACCTTGTATTGCTCACCGATCTCACCGAACGCCTTGACCGCCTGGTCACGGTCCCAGACCTCGCGCTCGATTTTCAAATCGCGCTTCACGATTTCATGCATGCGTTTTTCGATCGTTGCCAGGTCTTCCGGGGTAAAGGCCTCGTCACGGGCAAAGTCATAATAGAAGCCGTTCTCGATGGCCGGGCCAATCGTGACCTGGGTGCCCGGATAGAGTTCCTGCACCGCCTGCGCCATGACATGCGCGGCATCATGGCGCAGCAACTCAAGCGCCTCCTCGTCCCTGCCGGTAATAATCGCCAGCGCGGTGTCCTGCCTGATGAGATACGAGGTATCGACCAGTTTGCCATCAACCTTGCCGGCCAGTGCGGCCTTGGCAAGACCGGGGCCGATATTGGCGGCGACGTCATAAACACTTACGGCTTGATCAAAGTCACGGGTACTGCCATCGGGGAGTGTCACTACAGGCATGTTTGTCTCCAGTGGTGACCGATACGAGGGGCCACATGATGTATAAAAAAAGAAAGCATCGGCAGGCCGATGCTTTTTTAAATGTGGTAGGCGCGAATGGAATCGAACCATCGACCTCTACCATGTCAAGGTAGCGCTCTAACCAACTGAGCTACGCGCCTGCAAGGCGAGAGACAATACCTGTAGTAACAGGCGGTTGCAAGACCTGAGTGCCGACTGACCGGAGAAACCTCCTGTAGGAGCGGATCTCATCCGCGATGAGCCACCTGCTGGAGCAGGCCATCACTCCATCAGGCCCAGATTCCCTGCCTGGATATGCCGGATCCTGTCACGCAGGCCGGCCGCCGCCTCGAATTCCAGGTTCCTGGCATGCTCGTACATCTGCTGCTCCAGGCTGGCGATCTTCTTCTCCAGCTGCCGGGGAGACAGGCGCGCGTATTCCACCATCTCCTCGGCCACCCTGGCGTATTGTTTCGCGGAGGCCTTGCCCGGCGTCAACGCACCTTCCATGACATCGGTCACGGCCTTCTGGATGGATTGCGGTGAAATCTTGTGTTCCTTGTTATGCGCCGTTTGTAACGCGCGGCGCCGCTCGGTCTCGTCCATGGCGCGGCGCATGGAGCCGGTAATCCTGTCGGCATACAGAATGGCCTTGCCGTGGATATGGCGCGCCGCCCGCCCGATCGTCTGGATCAGGGAACGTTCGGAACGCAGGAAACCCTCCTTGTCGGCATCGAGAATCGCCACCAGCGAGACCTCCGGCAGGTCAAGCCCCTCGCGCAGCAGGTTAATCCCGACCAGCACATCGAATTCACCGAGGCGCAGGTCACGGATAATTTCCACCCGCTCCACGGTATCGACGTCGGAATGCAGGTAGCGCACGCGCACACCGTGCTCGTCATAATATTCGGTCAGGTCCTCGGCCATGCGCTTGGTCAGCGTGGTCACCAGCACACGATTACCGGCGGCCACCCGTGCACGAATCTCCGACAACAGGTCATCGACCTGGGTCCCGGCCGGGCGCACCTCGATTTCAGGGTCGATCAACCCGGTTGGACGTATCAGTTGCTCGACCACCGCCCCGGCATGTTCCTCTTCATAGGGTCCGGGTGTCGCCGAGGTAAAGATGACCTGCGGCGCGAGTTTCTCGAACTCGTCGAAACGCAGGGGCCGGTTGTCCAGTGCCGAGGGCAGGCGAAAACCGTACTCGACCAGGTTTTCCTTGCGGGAACGATCCCCCTTGTACATGCCGCCCAGCTGCGGAATCGTGACATGCGACTCATCTACCACCAGCAGGGCGTTGCCCGGGAGATAGTCAAACAGGGTCGGCGGCGGCTCGCCCGCCTTGCGCCCGGACAGGTAACGCGAATAGTTCTCGATCCCCGAGCAATAACCGAGTTCTGCCATCATTTCCAGATCGAACAGGGTACGCTGCTCCAGCCGCTGTGCCTCCACCAGCTTGTTGTTGTCATTCAGCTGCCTGAGACGTTGCTTCAATTCTTCCTTGATCTTGTCGATCGCACCGAGGATCACGGCCCGTGGCGTGGCGTAATGGGTCTTCGGGTAAATGGTCAGGCGCGGCACTCGCCGCAGCACCTCGCCGGTCAGGGGATCGAACCAGGCCAGGGAATCGATCTGGTCGTCAAACAGCTCAACCCGCACCGCCTCGCCGTCAGACTCCGCCGGGAAGATATCGATAATCTCGCCGCGCACCCGGTAGGTGGCCCGGTGCAATTCAACCTCGTTGCGCGTGTACTGCAATTCCGCCAGCCGGCGCAGGATCTCCCGCTGGTCGGCCTTCTCGCCCCGGTCGAGATGCAACACCATCTTTAAATAGGCGCGTGGGTCGCCCAGACCATAGATCGCTGAAACCGTCGCAACAATAATGGCAGCCGGGCGTTCCAGCAGCGCCTTGGTCGCCGAAAGCCGCATTTGCTCGATGTGCTCATTGATCGATGCGTCTTTCTCGATAAAGGTATCGGAGGCCGGCACGTAGGCCTCGGGCTGGTAGTAATCGTAGTAGGAGACAAAGTACTCAACGGCATTATCCGGAAACAATTCCTTCATCTCGCCGTATAACTGCGCCGCCAGCGTCTTGTTTGGCGCCAGGATCAGGGTCGGGCGCTGCACGCTCATGATGACATTGGCAATGGTAAAGGTCTTGCCGGAACCGGTGACACCCAGCAGCGTCTGGTGCAGGAGCCCGTCTTCCAGTCCCTCGACAAGTGCCTTGATGGCCTGCGGCTGGTCGCCGGAAGGCCGCATCGAGGATTTTATCTGGAATAGTTCACTCACAGGCTATTATCGCACCACTGAAGTTGAGTATGATTGCAGCTGGTTTCATGCCCATCGAAATACAGGAATTCCGTCTTGAACAAACTTACGCTTGCGAACCGGGTACAACGCGTCAAACCTTCACCGACCCTGGCCGTCACGGCGCGTGTCGCCGAACTGCGCGCAGCCGGCAGGGATATCATCGGACTCGGCGCCGGTGAGCCGGATTTCGAAACCCCGGACCACATCAAGAAGGCCGCCATCAAGGCCATCAAGGACGGCTTCACCCGCTATACCGCCGTTGACGGCACCCCCGGTCTGAAAAAAGCAATTATAGCGAAATTCAAACATGACAACGGGCTGGACTATACACCCGAGCAGATACTGGTCTCCTGCGGCGGCAAACAGAGTTTCTACAACCTGGCACAGGCGCTGCTGAACCCGGGTGACGAGGTCATTATCCCGGCACCCTACTGGGTGTCCTACCCGGACATGGTACGCCTCGCCGACGGTGAGCCGGTGATTATCCAGGCCGGCGTGGACACCCACTTCAAGATCACCCCGCAGCAACTGGAAGCGGCGATCACCCCGAGGACCCGCATCTTCGTCATCAACAGCCCGTCCAACCCGACCGGCGTGGCCTACTCGAAAGCGGAACTCGCAGCACTCGGTGACGTCATGAAGAATTGCCCTCATGTCCTCATAGCCACCGATGACATGTATGAACATATCCTCTGGAGCGAGGAACCGTTCAGCAATATCCTGAATGCCTGCCCGGATCTCTATGAGCGCACCATCGTGCTCAATGGTGTCTCCAAGGTCTATGCCATGACCGGCTGGCGCATCGGCTATTGCGGTGGCCCGGCCGACCTGATCAAGGCCATGAAAAAGGTGCAGTCCCAAAGCACCTCCAACCCGGCCTCGATTTCACAGGTCGCGGCCCAGGCCGCGCTGGAGGGCGACCAGTCCTGCATACAACCCATGCTCAAGGCCTTCAAGGAACGTCATGATTACGTGGTTGCCGCGCTCAATGCGATCGAAGGCGTCACCTGCCTGCCGGCAGACGGTACCTTTTATGTCTTTCCCCATATGCAGGCGGTCATTGACCGGCTCGATGGCGTGAACAATGACGTCGAGCTCGCGGAATATTTACTGGATGAAGCCGGTATCGCCCTGGTACCGGGCTCCGCCTTCGGCGCACCCGGCTATGTACGCATCTCCTTTGCCACCAGTATGGAAATACTGAAAGACGCCCTCACCCGCCTGGCCAATGCACTGACAGCCTGACCCGGGCCTGTCCTACACCACGCACCGTTTTCGCCTGCTGTTCACAACAGCAGGCAAATATCATCATGTCATTGGAAAACCTGCAGGAGCAGATCTCATCCGCGATGCGGATTATAAATCAACAATCGCGCTTGACAAGCGCTCCTGCATGACAGCAACACACATCCACCACGGACGGCAGGATGAGATTGAGATACCGACAACAAGGTGGCTTTACCCTGCCGGAATTACTGGTCACGCTGACCGTGATCACGACCCTCGCCACCGGCGGCACGAGCGCCATGACCTGGCTCATCCAGGAAAGCCGGATGGTCGCTGACATCAACCGCCTTGTTACCGTCTTGCACATGGCCCGTAGCGAAGCCGTCAAACAGGGGCGCAGAATCGTGCTCTGCCCGAGCGCGGATGGCGAGCATTGCGGCAACAGCAGCGAATGGAACAGTGGCTGGGTGTTATTTCAAAGCGATGACAGGGAACGTGATAACGAAGAACCCTTGATCCAGCGCGGCTCGTCCCTGCAGGCCGGCATCAGGCTGAATGCCAGCAACCATCGCAAGCGAATCGTCTACCAGCCGGATGGCAGCAGCGGCGGAACCAATAGTTCGCTCACCTTTTGTGACAGCCGCGAAAAAGCAAAACCCAGGGTCATCTGCCTGTCCAATACCGGGCGGCCCCGTGTGACCCGAACACGCTGCGATGGCAAGCCAATTGACTGTTCTACCTTACTATAGACGGGAATTCACTTTGGCAGGCCGGGTTCATTGACCAAAAAGCGGTCCATCCAGTATGATGCGCCCTCTTGCAAGGTTCTCTATTCCCCGGTAGCTCAGTTGGTAGAGCGGGTGACTGTTAATCACTAGGTCGGCGGTTCGAGCCCGTCCCGGGGAGCCATTTAAATTTCACATTTCAAATCTTCGACTTACGCCCACCGTCGTCCGGCATAGGTGCCCATCGAGAAGTGAGCATAAAACGGATAGTCACCGGGTCATACCGGTGACACCCTGGTGACGTCATTGACTGGATTCGGCTAGGACGTCCGATCGAGACGGTCCCGGGGAGCCATTAATTTTCATCAGCTTACATCCCCCATCGTCCCTCATTGGGGGTGATCATAAGAACGATAGTCACCCGGTCAGGTTCACCCACGGTTGCAGCACCGGAGCAACCAGACGCGCCAGAAATCCAGCGACTCGAACGCCATGTGCGTCATGTGTACCGGCAAGGCGTCTTCAACGGGTAGCGCCCCCTCGCAGGGGACACTATTATTATGTCTGAGAAGCTCATCGTCTGAGTTTAGACCTCGATTACCAGAAGACGCTGTAACTGATGCCGGTAAACCTTTGTGCGGAGGCCGACGAAGATGAAATCAGACTCGACACCAACACCTTTTCCCGATCATCGCCCGCAATCATGATCGTAACTTTTTATGGTGTCCGGGGTTCCTCGGCCACTCCGGGCCCGCTGACCCTGAAGTACGGCGGTAATACCTCTTGTGTTCATATACAGCTCGAAAATGGCAACGACCTGATCCTGGATGCAGGATCGGGTATACGCCTGCTCGGTCACAAGCTCGCGAAGAAACCCAGTCCGGTCAATATTCTTTTGTCACATTGCCACTGGGACCACATACAGGGTTACCCGTTTTTCGATCCGATCTACCAACCTGATCGTGATATCAACGTCTATGTCAGCGTCGAGTCCGGCCGCTTGCTGCTGAATTCCCTGATGATGCAAATGGACGGTACGCATTTTCCGGTACGGGCGGAAGATTTGCCGTCGTTTGCCATGCCGAAATTCAAGGGAATCGAAAGTGAGCTCTACGAGCGCGAGGGTATCCAGGTGGTGCGCCGGCCGCTGAATCATCCGGGTGGCGGCGTGGCCTATCGGATCGAAGATCACGGCGTGAAATGCGCGTACGTCACGGATAACGAGCTCGACCCACCGTATGAACCGGCGACCCGTTACGACCAATGGGTTAATTTCCTTCACGGTGTCGATCTGTTGATACACGACGCGCAGTACACACAGGATGATATGCCGCACAAACATGGCTGGGGGCACACCCTTATTTCACAGGTGCGCCAGCTCGCGACTGATGCAGAAGTCGGCACGCTGGTTATGTTCCACCACGATCCCGATCGAACCGATGCCGAGCTCGACGAGATCCAGATCGAGAACGACAAGCACCTGAAATCGATGCGCGCCCCGACCCGCTGCGTTTGTGCCGCCGAGGGCATGCAAATTACTCTGACAAAGCCATTCCTTGGTGGTGACACAAAAACCGAGATCGACAGCGAACCTGTCTGGAATTTATAGATATGAGAGACTCCAGGCATCCCCGTGACCGGATAGTTTGACCATTCACCCTGCCCCCTGCCTGGTTCCAGAATACACCCACCCTGCCAGGTCGGCGGTTCGAGCCCATCCCGGGGAGCCATTAAAATTCTTAGGCTTACGTGCCATCGCCCACCCATAGAGACTGACCATAAGACCGACAGTCACCGAGTCGGTCATATCGTGGCCGGGGCCATCCAGGGGAGCCATTAATTTCACTTTAAATACAATATATTGGTGAATCTAGGCGGACCCGCCCTGTCCTCGCACTAGATATTGCATCGTCGGGAGCGGCGCCCCCTTGCTAGAGGTGAAACCATCCCGAACAATGGCCGGTGCGTACCGTTGCTTTCCTGATTCAACCGGAATGGACGCGGCGGAAGTTTAACTAGGCATGATCTGGGTCAAGTAGGAGATGGCTAGTTGCTGGCATATTCTGATAAGCTGATGTTGCGTATATGTATAACAATGGATGAGGAGGCTAGGCCATGTTAAGGAAAGTGCTTCTTTTATTATGGGTTGCCCTAGTATTATCAGGCTGTATGACGGCGGCTCAGCATCAACAATCACTCCCATCTGCAGAAGAACGCAAGCTTACCACTGGCGTAGTGCAAAAAGAGATACGTAAAGGTATGTCTCAAGCAGATGTTGCCACTGCTCTAGGTTCTCCCAATCTAGTAACACGTGATAAACAAGGAATGGAAACCTGGATTTACGATAAGATCAGCACAGAATACGCATATTCTACAAGCGAGGGTGGGGTTAGCGCGCTGGTATTAGGCTGGGGTGGTAGTGCCGCGGGACTTGGCGGAGGAAGCGTAAATCGGTCAAGCGGGGCATCATCAACAACGCAACGTACATTGACTGTTATTATTAAATTCATTGAGGGAGAGGTTAATGAGTTCACCTACCGTTCCAGCAGTTTCTAATAGAAATGCTTATCGAATTGCGATTATCTCGTTAGTGCTTATGTTGCTTGCAGGTTGTGCTGGCGCACCAAAAGAACAGAAAACAAGCCTTCAGCTACAAGCATTTCAATCGAGAGACTTTGAAACAACACAGAAGATTGCATTTGCTTCAGTAATGTCAGTATTCCAGGACCTTGGCTTTGCAATTGGTAGCGCAGATTTTGATACTGGTTTTATAACAGCTCAAAGTCCAACTGAGCAGGCTTTTGTCCCATTTGTAGGCCAAAAAATGACACATGTTAAAGCAACAGCTTTTATTGAACCTATGGGAGCAAAAAGGACGAAAATAAGATTGAATTATGTGCTTTCAGCACAGACATCTAGCGGTTATGGGATGAAAGGCGAGAAGGAAATACCAATCGAAGAACCTGAGAAGTATCAGGAAAGCTTCGAGAAGATCCAGAAAGCTATTTTTGTAAGAGAAAATATTGAATGAATGCTGTATAAAAAACCTAGTTGAATTCCATAAGCGGCTCCTCGGGGCCGTTTTTGTTTGGGTTCTTTGTCTGGAGTTTGCCGACTGTCCCTGAACTGCACCCTCTCCCAACCTGTGCCTGGCGAAATGCTAATTATCGCTTGAACACCGACACTTAGCCAGTCTTGTTCCCGAAGGAAACCTTCCCTACTCTACCCTCCCATGAAGGTCCTGCTGCTGATGCTTGCATTCTTGTTGACAACACTCGCAAAACTGCTTGGACCTGGCGGGGCCAGGGCTATCGTCGCCGACAGCCTTCTTATGAAACAGCAACTCCTGATCATTAACCGGTCTCGGCGACGTGCACCCAATCTGACGCCTATTGACCGGATACTGTTCGGCTTCTGGTCGCTGTTTCTCAATCCACACCACATTCAGCGAGCAGCGGTCATTCTCAGGCCATCGACACTTTTGAAATTTCACGACATGCTCAAGAAACGCAAATATCGATTGCTGTATACCGCACACAGAAAAGGTAAACCGGGGCCCAAAGGCCCTTCACAGGAACTCATAGAAGCCATCGTCGAATTGAAGCAACGTAACCCACGGTTTGGCTGTCCCCGGATAGCGCAGGAGATCAACAAAGCATTCGGAGTAGCCATCGATAAAGATGTTGTCAGGCGCGTGCTTGAAAAGCACTATCGACCAGGACCCGATACCGGGGTCGGCCCTTCCTGGCTGACGTTTATCGGCCATCTGAAAGACAGCCTCTGGAGCATTGATCTTTTTCGTTGCGAATCCATTTTACTCAACACCCACTGGGTGCTCGTGGTCATGGACCAATGCACGCGGCGCATTATTGGCTTTGGCGTGCACACCGGTGATGTCGATGGTGTAGCCTTGTGTCGAATGTTCAACACGGCTATCTCAACCAGGGGTGCCCCGAAATATCTCAGCTCTGACAACGATCCGTTATTCCAGTATCAACAATGGCAAGCGAATCTTCGCATCCTGGATGTTGATGAACTCAAAAGCATTCCCTATACGCCCTGCTCGCATCCTTTCATTGAGCGACTCATCGGAACCATTCGCCGTGAGTTTCTTGACCACACTTTATACTGGAATGCTGGCGACCTGGAAAGAAAGCTTGCGGACTTCCAAACGTATTACAACCATCATCGCACGCATAGCTCACTCGGCGGCGACACCCCGACGGAATTTGCTGGAGAAACCACCAAATTGCAAACCACGTTGAATAACTTCCGTTGGCAGACTCACTGTCCAGGGCTCTACCAGCTTCCCGCAGCGGCTTGACTATCAATTCGCCATGCACACCTTGAAGCTGCATCATAAAAATGAAGAAGCTACTCTAGCTGATCAATCGGCCGGAGAAGATCAAAGGAAATTTCTGAAGCAGGGGAGAAAATTGGATGGGACCGGTAAACAGGTGGAAAATGCCGGCCAAAATCGTGGCAAGCCTGACAATAGGGCTTCTCATTGCCATCAGTTTTTACGGCAATGCCGATAAGATTGGACAGGAGTACACAGTGGCGGGCTTCGAGCGTGCTCTGATCACCTTCGCGACCGCA
>Ga0210123_1000544_pt1 | contig 23282 bp, 20 predicted proteins | sample Muzzi_PWB_D2_FD_185535 | JGI IMG/M metagenome (GOLD analysis project Ga0210123, IMG submission 185535) | Wetland microbial communities from San Francisco Bay, California, USA, that impact long-term carbon sequestration - Muzzi_PWB_D2 (SPAdes) | ecosystem: Environmental > Aquatic > Marine >... | reverse complement strand
CTGGCGGTGACTTCGGCCGACCGTCTCAATGCCGGCTGGCATGCGGCGGAGCGGGCGCGGCAAACCGGCGTCCCGGGCCCCAAGCCGCTAGCCCATATCGAGCGTCTGCTGGGGCCACTAGCCGCCGACGCCGGCCTGGTCACGGTCAGCGACGGCCATCCGACGGCTTTGAGCTGGATCGGCGCGGTGCGCGGCCAGCGCGTGCAGGCCCTGGGCGTAGAGCACTTCGGGCAGTCGGGCGACCTGCCGGATCTGTATCGACGCTATCGCATCGACGCCGAGGCCATTCTCGACGCCAGTGCCGCCGCCTGTCTGGAGCGGCTGCGCGGCAGCCAATCCTGAGCGCCGAGCAAGGCGGCCTCGCGCGGCCCACGGCTTGGAGCGCGCATGCCGGGGGCGGGTGCTATTGCGCCTGGGACCGCTATGTTATACACGGGCGCACCGCCAGGGTTGCGGGCATGATAGCGGGCGTGGCGGAATTGGTAGACGCGCTGGCTTTAGGTGCCAGTGGAGCAATCCGTGGGGGTTCAAGTCCCTCCGCCCGCACCACGGACGCGGCGGAAATCGAGGGGTGAGGCGTGGGGCGCCGACGGGCGCCCGGGCGACGGGCACAGATACCTACGGACAAAGTGGAAGCGATGCAGGTCACCGAGACAGAAACCGAGGGTCTCAAGCGGGAATACAAGATCCAGATTTCCGCCAAGGATATCGACGAGAAGATGACCGGCCGGCTGCAGGAGCTGGGCAAGCAGGTCAAGATCCCCGGATTCCGGCCCGGCAGGGTGCCGCTCAACGTCCTGAAGCAGCGCTTCGGGCGTTCGGTCATGGGCGAGGTTCTCGAGCGCGCCGTCAGCGACAGCTCGTCCCAGGCGATGAGCGAGCGGGGCCTGCGTCCGGCGATGCAGCCGAAGATCGAGATCACCTCGTTCGATGATGGCAAGGACCTGGAATACACCATGGCGGTGGAGGTCCTGCCCGATTTCGAGCCGATGGATTTCTCCAAGCTGTCTCTCGAACGCGAAGTCATCAAGGTGGAAGACAGCGCCGTCGAGTCCGCGCTCCAGGATCTGGCCAAGGCCAACAAGACGACCCGCCAGCCGGAAGCGCCCCGCAAGGCCGCGTCCGGCGATGTTCTGGTCATCGACTTCAAGGGCACGGTGGACGGCGAATCCCTGCCGGGGATGTCGGGCGAAGACCATCATCTCGAGCTTGGCTCCAGTGCCTTCATCGCGGGCTTCGAGGAGCAGCTCATCGGCGCCGCGCCGGGCGAGGCGCGGGAGGTCGAAGTGACCTTTCCCGAGGCCTATCCGAACGATCGGCTGGCGGGCAAGGATGCGGTCTTCGCGGTTGCCGTCAAGGACGTGCTCGAAGCGGTCCCGGCGGAGATCGACGATGCCCTGGCGGTGCGTCTTGGCGAGTCCGATCTTGCTGCCCTTAAAGATAGGGTCCGTGAGAAGATCGGGGCCGAGTACAAGGAGCTCACCCGGATGCGCCTGAAGCGGCGTCTGCTCGACAAGCTGTCGGAAGCGCACGATTTCCCCGTGCCGCCGGGCATGGTCGACAGCGAGTTCGAGCAAATCTGGAAACAGATCGAAGCGGATCGGGAAAAAGGAGAGCTTGACCCCGAGGACGCGGACAAGAGCGACGACGAGCTCAAAACGGAGTACCGCGCGATCGCCGAGCGCCGGGTGCGTCTCGGTCTGTTGCTGTCGGAGGTCGGCCGGCGGAACGGTGTCGAGGTGACCCAGGACGAACTCAACAGGGCCTTATTTCGGGAAGCGCAGCGTTATCCCGGCAACGAGCGGCGCGTGTTCGAGTTCTACCAGAAGACGCCCGAGGCCATGGCCAACCTGCGGGCGCCGATTTTCGAAGATAAGGTCGTCGATTTCATCGTCGACATGGCTCAGATCAAGGAGCGCGAGCTGACGCCGGATGAACTGCGCTCTGCCATGGAGGCGGAAGCCGGCGAGAGCGCCGCTGCGCCGAAGGGCGCCGGGACGGCCGCGAAAAAGAAGACGGCGAAGCCGAAATCGGGCGATAAAGCGGCTAAACCGCCCGCGAAGTCCGCGGCGAAGTCTACCGGCAAGGCCTCGGACAAGTCGGCCGGCGAGAAGGGGGGGGCGAAATCCAAGGCCGCCAAATCCGGTGGCGGGAAGGGCGCGGCGAAGGACTCCTGATTTGGTACCCAGCTTGACCCGGGACGCGCGGCCGAGCAGGACCGGCGGCGACGAGGACGGGTGGAGACAATGAGGACTCGAAACATCCCATGAGTGAACGCGATCCAGGCGATCTCTTTATGAATACCCTCGTCCCCATGGTGGTCGAGCAGACCAACCGGGGCGAGCGGGCCTACGACATCTACTCTCGGCTGCTCAAGGAGCGGATCATCTTCCTCACGGGGCCGATCCACGACGGCGTTGCCAGCCTGATCTGCGCGCAATTGCTCTATCTCGAATCCGAGAACCCGAGCAAGGACATCGCCTTCTACATCAACTCGCCGGGCGGTGTCGTGACCTCGGGCTTCGCGGTGTACGACACCATGCAATACATTCGCTCGGCAGTCTCGACGGTCTGCATCGGCCAAGCCGCCTCGGCGGGTTCGATGCTCCTCATGGCCGGCGCCAAGGACAAGCGATTCTCCCTGCCGAACGCGAAGATCATGGTGCACCAGCCGTCCGGCGGCTTTCAGGGACAGGCAACCGATATCGAGATCCACGCCCGGGAGATTCTCAAGACCCGCGCGCGGCTGAACGAGCTCTATGCCCAGCACACCGGCCAGCCCGTGTCGGCGATCGAGGATGCGATGGAACGCGACCGCTTCATGTCGCCCGAAGAGGCCAAGGAATTTGGTCTCATCGACGAGGTGGTGGAAAAGCGCCCGCTGCCGCCGGAGGCAGCGAAGGGCGAGGGCAAGAGCGGAAGCTAAATCGGTTCGTCGACCATCCCACTTCATCCCCGAGTTCGGGCTCCAGTTGGTTCGCTCGGGCGTGAATTCAGACATCCGCCGCGTATGGCGCGCCCGTGCGGCGGCAGGCGCGGACGCGTTAACCAAATGCTAACCATAATGACCGGAGATGGTTGACGGCGGCCTCGGTAACGCCGAATTAAGGGATTCTTGAACGGTGGCCTATTAGACTCAGCACATGGTTGCCCGGCGGCCGGCGCGGGGGCGGGTCCCGGAAAAAACCGGGGCGGGTCCCCTGGAAACCGCGCAAAACAGCGCCGATTTAAGCATTGTGTGCCGGTGAGTCGTTTGTCTAACATGACCCGGCCGAATCGGGGACTTGAGACGGAAGGGCATGACCAAGTCTAGCGGCAGCGACTCCAAGAACACTCTCTACTGCTCGTTCTGCGGGAAGAGCCAGCACGAGGTCCGCAAGCTCATTGCGGGCCCGACCGTGTTCATCTGCGATGAATGCGTCGAGCTGTGCATGGACATTATCCGCGAGGAGCACAAGACCACCCTGGTCAAGTCGCGCGACGGGGTGCCCACCCCGAACGACATCTGCTCGGTGCTGGACGACTACGTGATCGGCCAGGACCACGCCAAGCGGGTGCTTTCGGTGGCGGTGCATAATCATTACAAGCGCTTGGCACACGGTGCGAAGTCCTCGGACGTCGAACTGGCGAAGTCCAACATCTTGCTGGTCGGCCCGACAGGGTGCGGTAAGACCCTGCTGGCTCAGACCCTGGCCCGCATCCTCGACGTACCCTTCACCATGGCCGACGCGACGACGCTGACGGAAGCGGGCTATGTGGGCGAAGACGTCGAGAACATCATCCTCAAGCTGCTGCAGTCCGCCGACTACAATGTCGAGCGCGCGCAGCGCGGCATCGTATACATCGACGAGGTCGACAAGATCAGCCGGAAGTCGGACAACCCCTCGATCACCCGCGACGTTTCGGGCGAGGGTGTGCAGCAAGCCTTGCTCAAGATCATGGAAGGCACGGTCGCTTCGGTGCCACCGCAGGGCGGCCGCAAGCACCCGCAGCAGGAGTTCCTGCAGGTCGATACGACGAACATCCTGTTCATCTGCGGCGGCGCCTTCGCCGGGCTGGAGAAGATTATCGCCCAGCGCGGTCGCGGCACCTCGATCGGCTTCGGCGCCGACGTGCGCGGCCCGGAGGAGCGGTCGACCGGCCAGATCCTCAAGGAGGTGGAGCCGGAGGATCTGCTGAAGTTCGGTCTGATCCCGGAATTCGTAGGCCGCTTGCCGGTCGTGGCGACCCTGGAGGACCTCGACGAGGAAACCTTGATCGAGATCCTGACCAAGCCGAAGAACGCCCTGGTGAAGCAGTATGAGCGCCTCTTCGAGATGGAGGACGTGAGCCTCGATTTCACCGAGGACGCGTTGCGCGCGATCGCCGGGAAGGCGATCACCAGAAAGACCGGCGCGCGTGGCTTGCGTTCGATCATGGAGGGCATCCTGCTCGATCCGATGTTCGATCTGCCCGGCCTGGACGGGGTCGAGGAGATCGTCATCAATCGCGAGGTCGTGGAGGGTCGGGCCCGGCCGCTATACATTTATACCGACAGGCGCGAAGACGTCGGTACCAGCGCCTGACGGCGGCTGCGGCCGGCCGGCGACCCCTTGACGTGACCCGTGATGCGCACGATTTCTCGGAGGAGTTCGGTTCTGCGCGCGGGCAGGGAGGGTCGGATCCGACCGGCCCGGTACAGAATTTGGCACGCTAGGGTGCCGTCGTAGGGAAAAGAGGCATTATGTTGGAAAATCCGGGCGGAAATCTCTATCCGGTCCTGCCATTGCGCGACATCGTGGTGTTTCCCCACATGATCGTGCCGCTCTTCGTCGGGCGCGAGAAATCGGTGCGCGCGCTCGAGGACGTGATGAAGGACGACAAGCAGATTCTGCTGATCACGCAGAAGAACGCCGCGCAGGACGACCCGACCACGGACGACATCTATACGGTCGGTACCGTCGGCACGGTGCTGCAGCTGCTCAAGCTGCCGGACGGGACCGTGAAGGTCCTGGTCGAGGGCGGGCAGCGCGCTCGGCTGGTCAAATACACGGATCGAAGCGACTTCTTTCAGGGCTACGCTGAGGTGATGGATGACGTCGCGGGTGAGGAACGCGAGATCGACGCCCTGGCGCGCACCGTGATTTCGCAGTTCGAGCAGTACATAAAGCTCAACAAGAAGATCCCGCCGGAGGTGCTGGTCTCGATCAATCAGATCGAGGAACCGAGCAAGTTGGCCGACACCGTCGCATCGCATCTCAACCTCAAGATTCCGGAGAAGCAGGAGTTGCTCGAATGCCAGTCGGTCGGCGAGCGGCTTGAGAAAGTCTACGGCTTCATGGAAGGTGAGATCGGCGTACTCCAGGTCGAGAAGCGCATCCGCAACCGCGTCAAGCGGCAAATGGAGAAGACGCAGCGCGAGTATTACCTCAACGAGCAGCTCAAGGCGATCCAGAAGGAACTGGGCGAGGGCGAAGAGGGGCGCGACGAACTGGCCGAGCTCGAGGATCGCATCAAGACGACCAAGCTGAGCAAGGAAGCGCGCGAGAAGGCGCAGGGCGAGCTCAAGAAGCTGCGCTCGATGAGCCCGATGTCGGCCGAGGCCACCGTGGTGCGCAACTACCTCGACTGGCTGCTCAATATCCCGTGGAAGAAGCGCAGCAAGATCAAGAAGAACATCCGCCACGCCGAGGAGGTATTGAACGCCGATCACTACGGCCTGGAGAAGGTCAAGGAACGGATACTAGAGTACCTCGCGGTGCAGCAGCGCATGCGGAAGCTCAAGGGCCCGATCCTCTGTCTCGTCGGACCGCCGGGCGTCGGCAAGACCTCACTGGGCAAGTCGATCGCACGGGCGACCGGGCGGAACTTCATACGGATGAGCCTGGGCGGCGTCCGCGACGAGGCCGAGATCCGCGGCCATCGCCGGACCTATATCGGCTCGATGCCGGGCAAGGTCATCCAAAGCATGAAGAAAGCCAAGACGTCGAACCCGCTATTCCTGCTCGACGAGGTCGACAAGCTCGGGGCGGATTGGCGCGGCGATCCGTCTTCGGCCCTGCTCGAGGTGTTGGACCCGGAGCAGAACATCAATTTCAACGACCACTATCTGGAGGTCGACTACGACTTGTCGGACGTGATGTTCGTGACGACGGCGAATACGCTGCGCATGCCGCAGCCACTGCTCGATCGTATGGAGATCATCCGCATCCCCGGTTACACCGAGGACGAAAAGGTCGAGATCGCCAAACGCCATTTGATTCCCAAGCAAATGAAAGAGCACGGAATCAAGAATGGCGAGTGGTCGATTTCCGACCAGGCGTTGCGTGACATGATCCGGACCTACACGCGCGAGGCCGGCGTCCGCAACCTGGAGCGTGAGATCGCCAACCTGGTCCGCAAGGCAGTGAAGGAGATCGAACTCGGTAATACGTCGCAGATCACTATAACCCGCCGCAATCTTGAAAAATTTGCCGGCGTTCCACGCTTCCGCCATACCCAAGCGGAGCTTGAAGACATGGTAGGCGTCGCCACCGGGCTGGCCTGGACGGAGGTCGGCGGCGAACTGCTTTCCATCGAGGCCGTCACCGTCCCCGGTAAAGGCAGGGTGACGTCGACCGGCAAGTTGGGCGATGTGATGAAGGAATCGATCCAGGCCGCCGAGTCCTTCGTGAAGAGCCGCAGCCTGGTCTACGGGATCGAGCCGACCCGGTTCGAGAAAAGAGATATCCACGTCCACGTTCCGGAGGGGGCGACCCCGAAGGACGGCCCGTCGGCCGGCGTCGCGATGGTAACCGCCATCGTGTCTGTGCTGACCGGCATCCCGGTGCGCCGCGAAGTCGCTATGACCGGCGAAATCACCTTGCGAGGACGCGTGCTGGCCATCGGCGGGCTGAAGGAAAAGCTACTGGCGGCCCTTCGCGCCGGCGTGAAGACCGTGCTAATTCCAGAGGAAAACGAGAAGGATTTGGCCGAGATACCGGATAATGCGAAACGATCACTTGAGATTGTCCCGGTCGCATCGGTGGATCAGGTTCTGGAACGCGCGTTGGTCAAGAAGCTCACGCCCATCGAGTGGGAAGAGGCCGAGCAGGTTGAACCCGCGACGACCGTGCCGGCTCCCGAGCGCGGCGGTCTGACCGCCCACTAGTTCGATCCGACGAAGGACAACGGGCCGGATGGCGACGCCGTCCGGCCCGAAGCATTGTGGACGATTCGTAGCGAACCCCAGGCCTCGCACGGTTCTTGCGTTGACGGCGCTTTGCGGGGCGATCTAAAATCGCCCGCTCTCAAACCGAGGGATTCCGATTTCCACGCTCCAAACTTTCGCTCATTCACAAAGGGGGGTTCATTGTGAACAAAAACGATCTCGTGGCTGTCGTGGCCGATAAGACCGGCTTGTCGAAAGCCGACGCCACCGGCGCCGTGGACTGCGTGTTCGATGCCATTACCGATGCGATGCAGCGCGGTGACGAAGTTCGTCTTGTCGGGTTTGGCACCTTTACGGTCACGACGCGTCGCGCCTCCGAGGGGCGTAATCCGCGCACTGGCGAACGCATCCAAATTCCGGCGTCGAAGCAGCCGAAGTTCCGGGCGGGCAAGGGTCTCAAGGACGCGGTCAACTGACCGCGGCGCGTGCGCGCGCTGACTGCACGGTTCTATCTAATTCTCGGGACGGCCGCCTCGCATCGACGGTGAGGCGGCCGACCCGTTTTATAGCCCGGTATCCCGGAGGGGCGGTTAGCTCAGTTGGTAGAGCGCCTGCTTTACACGCAGGAAGTCGGCGGTTCGAGCCCGTCACCGCCCACCAGCCGGGAGGTCTCAGCCGACCGCTGCTAGCTGCCGGCTCCCAACCGGCAGTTCCATATGCGCGCCGATCGGACGGCCCGGCGATTCGGCGCCCCGCCGGCTTACTTAACCGTCACGCAGGTGCAGGGGGCCAATTGGGTGACCTTGGCCGACACGCTGCCCATCAGAAGGCCGCGGAGGTTGCTCAGGCCGCGCTGGCCCATGACGATCATGTCCGCATTTGCCTCCCGGGCGGCGGCCAGGATTTCCTCGGCGGCATCCCCCTCCCGCAGCAGCGTTTCCACCGACTCCACGCCCGTGGCGTGCAGCTGATTTTCGGCGGTCGAGGTGATCTGCTTGCCGATGAACTGGAGCACCTCCACCGGTAGCCGGCTACCTTCGCCCTTGACATTTCGGGCAAAGATTTCCTGCGGATAGATGGCGAGTCCCTGAGCCTTTCGCTCGGGGACATGGGCGACATGCTCGGCCTCGGCGGCGCGCAGCAGGCCCTGGGGCACCCGGCCGCGCAACAGAACGTGCAGCAGCACAACCTTGGCACCATATTTCGCCGCCATGTTGCCACCCAGGCCGATGGCCTTCTTGGCGTATTCTGAGCCGTCGGTCGGGATGAGAATCGTCTTGATCATCGCTCTCGCTTCCGCTGGATGGTGGTCGTGCCGGTGGCCAGGCCTAGAGGTCGTGCTTGCGGCACAGCTCCAAGGCCCGGTGAATCATGGTGATATCGCGCTCGATCCGGCTGATCTCGGCACGGTCGTTTCTTGCCTCCGGTGTCTCGCTTTCGGCATCCGCCCTGCTGAGCCGCACCGCCACCTCGACGAAGCGCCGTTCCAGGCGTGCGAGCCAGTCGTGCAGCGCGACGGCCGGTAATTCGATCTCTGAAGACATTGCCAACCTGGCTCCCCCGTTTTCAATTGCCTCGGAGCATACCATATAGAACCGGGCGAGGGGGCGTGTCAGGGGCACCGATGCGCCTTGGTCGCCTGCGCCGGGTGCGGGTTGCTTGACACTCGTCGGGGCCTGGATTACATGACGGCGGCCCGGGGGACCGGGCTTTTTGGGGGTGTAGCTCAGTTGGTTAGAGCGCCGGCCTGTCACGCCGGAGGCCGCGGGTTCAAGTCCCGTCACTCCCGCCATCTCTATCCCGGGTTGGCCGGTCGCGGCCAGGCCGCCAAGCGGTAGGGTGGAATGGCAGCCACCGGCCGCCACTCTACATTACCTGGTAGGTATTTCGTCAGGCGGCGGCTCCATTGCTCCTTTTCTCGACAGCAGCTTGTTTTTATAGTGCGGGCCGGTCGCGCGGCGGGCGCTGCGGCTCCGTGCCGTGCGGCCGAAACGGGGAGAGGCGCGCATGAACGAGCTGCTGGCCGAGTACCTGCCGATCCTGATTTTTCTGGCGATCGCCATCGCCATTGCCGGCGCCATGGTGGCCATGTCCTATATGGTGGCGCGCCAGCGCCCTGACTCGGAGAAGGTCTCGGCCTACGAATGCGGGTTCGAGGCATTTGACGATGCGCGCAGCAAGTTCGACGTGCGCTTCTATTTGGTGTCGCTCCTGTTCATCATCTTCGACCTCGAGATTGCCTTCCTGTTTCCCTGGGCCGTGGCTCTGGGGGACATCGGGCTGTTCGGATTCTGGTCCATGGTCATATTCCTCGGCGTCTTGACCATCGGGTTCGTCTACGAGTGGAAGAAGGGGGCCCTGGAATGGGAATAGGCGATTCGGTCGGATCGACCGCGCCGGCGGCGGTGCCGCCCGGCCCCCGGCAGGATGAAATCCTGGCGCGCGTCTCCGATGAGCTTGCCGACAAGGGTTTCATCGTGGCCCAGATGGACAAGCTGGCGGCCTGGGCCCAGACGGGCTCGATGTGGCCGATGACCTTCGGCTTGGCCTGCTGTGCCATAGAGATGATGCATTCGGCTTGTAGCCGCTACGATCTCGATCGCTTCGGCATGGTGTTCCGGCCCAGTCCGCGCCAGTCCGACGTTATGATCGTGGCCGGGACGCTGACCAACAAGATGGCGCCGGCCTTTCGCAAGGTGTACGACCAGATGGCGGAGCCGCGCTGGGTCTTGTCGATGGGCTCCTGCGCCAATGGCGGCGGCTATTACCACTATTCCTACTCGGTGGTGCGCGGCTGCGATCGGATCGTACCGGTCGACGTCTACGTGCCCGGATGCCCCCCGACCGCCGAGGCGCTGTTGTACGGGATCCTGCAGTTGCACAAGAAGATTCGCCGCAGCGCCGGTATCGTCCGCTAGTCAGACTGCGAAGGACCGAAACGAGGACGACCATTAGCGCATGGATCCGGCTCTGAAAGACCTGGGGGACTACGTAGCGGCGGCCTTGCCCGAGGACGTGACGCGGGTCGAGGGTGCCTACGGCGAGGTCATGCTGTGGACGACCGCGGACTCGCTGATCCGCGTTCTGACCTTCCTGCGCAACGACCAGAACTGTCAGTTCAAGCAACTGGTCGATGTCACGGCGGTCGATTATCCGGACCGCGAGGCGCGCTTCGAAATTGTCTATAACCTGTTGTCCTTCAAGCACAATCATCGCATCCGGGTGAAGCTGGCGGCGGACGAAGCCACACCGGTGCCATCGGCCGTCTCGATGTTCAACTCGGCCAACTGGTTCGAGCGCGAGGTCTGGGACCTGTTCGGCGTGTTCTTCTCCAATCATCCAGACCTGAGACGCATCCTGACCGACTACGGCTTCGAGGGGCATCCTCTGCGCAAGGACTTCCCACTGACCGGCTATGTCGAAGTCCGTTACGACGAGGACCAGAAGCGCGTGGTCTACGAGCCGGTGAAGCTGGCGCAGGAATTCCGCAGCTTCGATTTCGCCAGCCCCTGGGAAGGCATGCTTCACCTGCCGGGCGACGAGAAGGCCGCGAGCGGCGAGGGAGAGGAGGGCAAGGCCTGATGCCCGAAATGCAGATCAAGCCGCTGACCCTCAACTTCGGACCGCAACACCCGGCGGCGCATGGCGTGCTGCGCCTGGTGCTCGAGATGGATGGCGAGGTCATCGAGCGCGCCGACCCCCATATCGGCTTGCTGCACCGCGGCACCGAAAAGCTGATCGAATACAAGACCTATCTGCAGGCGGTCCCCTATTTCGACCGGCTGGACTACGTCGCGCCGATGAACCAGGAACACGCCTTTGCCCTGGCCGTCGAGAAGCTGCTCGGGATCGAGGTGCCATCGCGCGCGCAATACATCCGGGTGCTCTACAGCGAGATCGGCCGTATCCTGAACCACCTGCTGAACATCGCAACCTTTGCGCTCGACGTCGGCGCCATGACGCCGATTCTTTGGGCCTTCGAAGAGCGCGAGAAGCTGATGGAGTACTATGAGCGGGCTTGCGGCGCACGCATGCATGCGGCGTACTTCCGCCCCGGCGGCGTGCATCAGGACTTGCCGGCCGGGCTGCTCGACGATATCGGCCGCTTCTGCGACACCTTCCCGAAGCACATCGACGATCTCGAGACGCTGCTGACCGACAACAGAATCTTCCGGCAGCGGACCGTCGATATCGGCGTCGTCACGGCGGAGGAGGCTTTCGATCGGGGTTTCTCCGGCCCAACGCTGCGGGCTTCGGGCGTGCCGTGGGACCTGCGCAAGGCGCAGCCCTACGATTGCTATGAAGAGATCGATTTCGACGTTCCGATCGGCAAGAGAGGCGACTGCTTCGACCGCTATCTCGTACGTATCGAGGAAATGCGGCAGTGCCTGCACATCATGCGCCAGTGCATAGAGCGCATGCCGGATGGGCCGATCGTGGTCGAAAATCACAAGGTGACGCCGCCGCGCCGCAGCGAGATGAAGCGCTCGATGGAGGCGCTGATCCATCACTTCAAACTCTATACCGAGGGCTATCACGTGCCGCCGGGAGAAACCTATACGGCGGTCGAGGCGCCGAAGGGCGAGTTCGCTGTCTTTCTCGTCTCCGACGGCAGCAACCGGCCGTACCGATGCAAGATTCGAGCGCCCGGGTTCGCCCATCTCGCAGCCATGGATTTCCTCTGCAAGGGGCACATGCTGGCCGATAGCGTTGCCATTCTGGGGTCCATAGACATCGTGTTCGGCGAGGTCGACCGATGAAGGTCACGAGCTACCACAAAGGCGACGCCGGCGAGTTCGTCTTCACCGCCGATAACGAAACCCGCGCCAAGGCAATCGTCGCGCGCTACCCCGAGGAGCGCCGGACCAGCGCGGTCATGCCGTTGCTCGATCTGGCGCAGCGTCAGAACGGCGGCTGGCTGTCGCGCGAGGCCCTGAACTACGTGGCAAACTACCTGGAGATGGCGCCGATCCGAGTCTACGAGGTCGCCTCGTTCTACACGATGTTCAACCTGCATCCGGTCGGCACCCATCTGGTGCAGGTTTGCCGCACGACGCCTTGTTGGCTGAACGGCGCGGCGGTGCTGACCGAAACCTGCAAGAAGAGGCTCGGCATCGGGCTCGGCGAGACGACGCCGGACGGCACGTTCTCGCTGGTCGAGGTGGAGTGCCTCGGCGCCTGTGCCAATGCGCCGATGGTGCAGATCAACGATCACTATTACGAGGACCTGACGCCGCAGCGCCTCACCGAGATCCTCGACGATTTGGCGGCCGGCAAGGAGGTGCCGAGCGGCTCGCAGACCGGCCGGATGAGCTCCGCGCCGGCGGACGGATTCACCACCTTGAAGGACCGGCTGGCGCGCAAGCCTGCCGACCCGACCGGCGATCTGCCCGATGCGGCCGCGAAGGGGGCGTGATGCTGTCCGACAAGAACCGCATCTTCACCAATCTCTACGGCCAGGACGACTGGCGGCTCGATGGCGCGCTGCGCCGCGGCGTATGGGACGGCACCAAGGGCATGATCGCCCTGGGGCGCGACGAGATCCTGCAGCGGATCAAGGACTCCGAACTGCGCGGACGTGGCGGTGCGGGTTTCCCGGCCGGACTCAAATGGTCCTTCATGCCGAAGCAGAATACCGGGCGGCCGCACTATCTGGTGGTCAATGCCGACGAGTCGGAGCCGGGCACCTGCAAGGACCGCGAGATCATGCGGAACGACCCGCAGCGCTTGCTCGAAGGCTGTCTCGTGGCCGGTTTCGCGATGGGCGCGACGGCCTGCTACATTTATATCCGCGGCGAGTTCTACGATGAGACCGTGCGCCTGCAGACGGCGATCGACGAGGCCTATGCGGCCGGCCTGATCGGCAAGAACGCCTGCAAGTCGGGCTACGACTACGACATCTACCTGCACCGTGGGGCCGGCGCCTATATCTGCGGCGAGGAAACCGCGCTCCTGGAGAGCCTGGAAGGCAAGAAAGGCCAGCCCCGGCTCAAGCCGCCGTTCCCGGCCGCTGCCGGGCTGTATGGCTGTCCCACCACGGTGAACAACGTCGAGACCATCGCCGTGGCTCCGGAGATTCTGCGGCGCGGCGTCGCCTGGTGGACCGGGCTCGGCCGGCCCAAGAACACTGGCACCAAGATCTTCTCGATCTCCGGGCATGTGAACCAGCCGTGCAATGTCGAGGAGGAGATGGGCATTCCTTTGAAGGAGCTCATCGAGACCCATGCCGGCGGCGTACGTGGCGGCTGGAACAACCTGCTTGCGATTATTCCGGGCGGCTCCTCGGTGCCGTTGATCCCCAAGTCGATCTGCGACGAGGTGCTGATGGATTTCGACTCGCTGCGCGAGGTGAAGTCGGGCCTCGGCACCGCCGCCGTCATCGTGATGGACAAGTCGACCGACGTGGTCGCGGCCATCGCGAATCTTGCTCATTTCTACATGCACGAGAGCTGCGGCCAGTGCACGCCGTGCCGCGAGGGCACCGGATGGATGTGGCGCGTGCTGACCCGCATGGTCCGCGGACAGGCCAGCGTCGCGGAGATCGATACGCTGCTCGACGTGACCTACCAGGTCGAGGGCCACACGATCTGCGCCCTGGGCGACGCGGCGGCTTGGCCGATCCAGGGCCTGATCCGGCATTTCCGGCCGGAGCTGGAGCGTCGGATCCTGGACTACCGCAAGCACGCCCCGGCGGCGGCAGCGGCGGAGTAGGAGCAAGGGCATGGCCAAGCTGACCATCGACGGTACGGAGATCGAGGTCCCTGACGGCATCAGCGTGCTGCAGGCCTGCGAACTGGCCGGGGTGGAGGTTCCGCGCTTCTGCTATCACGAGCGCCTCTCGGTGGCCGGCAACTGCCGCATGTGCCTGGTCGAGATGGAGCGCGCACCGAAGCCGATCGCGTCCTGCGCCATGCCGGTGGCCGAGGGCATGGTGGTCCGCACCGATACGCCGACCGTCAGGAAGGCCCGCGAGGGTGTGATGGAATTCCTGCTGATCAACCACCCGCTCGATTGCCCGATCTGCGATCAGGGCGGCGAGTGCGACCTGCAGGACCAGGCCATGGCCTACGGTTTCGATCGCACGCGCTACGAGGAGAACAAGCGCGCGGTCAAGGAAAAGTACATGGGGCCGCTGATCAAGACGATCATGACCCGGTGCATCCATTGCACGCGCTGCGTCCGCTTCGCCACCGAGGTGGCCGGGGTCGAGGAGATCGGCCTGGTCAACCGCGGCGAGCATGCCGAGATCACCACGCTGGAGGAGGCGGTCGATTCCGAGTTGTCCGGCAATATGATCGACGTCTGCCCGGTCGGCGCGCTGACCTCGCGCCCCTACGCCTTCACGGCCCGCCCCTGGGAGCTCAATAAGACCTATTCCGTCGACGCTCTCGACGCGGTCGGCAGCAATATTCGGGTCGATACCCGCGGCCGCGAGGTGATGCGCGTCCTGCCGCGTCTGCACGAGGACGTGAACGAGGAGTGGATCACCGACAAGACGCGCTACGCCTGCGACGGCCTGGGCCGCCAGCGTCTAGACCGGCCGTTTTTGCGCCGCGACGGGCGCCTGCAGCCCTGTTCTTGGGACGAGGCCTTTCGGGCCATTGCCCAGCGGCTCGAGGGTGTGGCGGGGGATCGAGTCGCCGCCCTGGCAGGCGACCTGTGCGACGCCGAATCGATGTTGGCGCTCAAGGACTTCATGGCCGACCTGGGCTCGGCCAATCTCGATTGCCGCCAGGACGGCGCGGCACTCGATCCGGGCTGCCGGGCAGGCTACCTGTTCAATACGACCATCGCCGGGATCGAGCGGGCCGGTGCCGGCCTGCTGATCGGGACCAACCCGCGGCACGAGGCGGCGTTGATCAACGCCCGCCTGCGTAAGCGCTTCCTCATGGGCAGCTTCCCGGTCGGCCTGATCGGCCGGCCGGTCGATCTCACCTATGCCGTCGACTATCTCGGGGCCGGCCCGGAGACCCTGCAGGAGATCGCCGCCGGCAAGGGCGCCTTCGCCAAAACCCTGAAAGCCGCCGAGCGGCCGATACTGATCCTCGGCATGGCGGCGCTGGCCCGGCCGGACGGCGCCGCGATCCTGAATTTGGCGCGCCAGGTGGCCGAAATCTACGGCATGGTCGCGGACGGCTGGAACGGTTTCAACGTCCTGCACGCCGCTGCGGCCCGGGTTGCCGGCCTCGAACTCGGCTTCGTGCCCGGCGTGGGCGGACGCGACACGGCCGGCATCCTCGCCGGCGCAGAGAACGGCGACATCGAGGTGCTGTTCCTGCTCGGCGCCGACGAAATCCCGATGGGGCGCCTGGGCGCACCGGGCCAAGGGCCCTTCGTGATCTACCAGGGGCACCACGGCGATGCCGGGGCGCATCGCGCCGACGTCATCCTGCCGGGCGCTGCCTATACCGAGAAGAACGGCACCTACGTCAACACCGAAGGACGGGTGCAACTCGGCCGGCTGGCCGCCTTCCCGCCGGGCGAGGCGCGCGAGGACTGGACCATCCTGCGCGCCCTGTCGGAGATCGTCGGCCGGCGCCTGCCCTACGACAACCTGAGCGAGGTGCGTCAGAAGCTGATCGATGCGAACGGCCGTTTCGTTGCCGTCGATCGGATCGAATCGGCCGAGTGGGGCGTATTCGGCACTGCGGGCAAGATCGACCCGGCGCCCTTCGGCGTCGCGGTCAAGAACTTCTACATGACCGATCCCATTTCGCGGGCCTCGGAGACCATGGCCCAATGCAGCGAAGCTTTTGCCGCGCGGCGCGCCGGCGGGGCGACGGGCACGGACGGCTAGACGGAGCGGCGTACGCGGATGACGGTTTTCTGGAACTCCTACGCCTGGCCGGGCATCATCATCGTCGCGCAGATCGTGGCGATCCTGGTACCGCTGCTGCTGTCGGTGGCCTACCTGACCTATGCCGAGCGCAAGGTCATCGGCGCCATGCAACTCCGCAAGGGCCCCAACGTGGTCGGGCCCTTCGGCCTGCTGCAGCCGATCGCCGATGCGGTCAAGCTGCTGTTCAAGGAAACCATCCTGCCGGCCGGCTCCAACCGGGTGGTGTTCCTCGCTGCACCGATGTTGACCTTCGTGCTGGCGATGATCGGCTGGGCCGTGATTCCCTTCGACAAGGGCTGGGTCCTCGCCGACATCAACGTGGGCATCCTTTATCTCTTCGCGATCTCCTCGCTCGGCGTCTACGGCGTCATCATGTCCGGCTGGGCCTCGAACTCGAAGTATCCTTTCCTCGGGGCCCTGCGGTCGGCGGCGCAGATGGTGTCCTACGAGGTCTCCATGGGCTTCGTCATCATCACCGTACTGGTCTGCGTCGGCTCGTTGCGGCTCAGCGACATCGTGTTGGCCCAGCAGAACGTCTGGTTCTGCGTGCCGCTGCTGCCGATGTTCGTGATCTTTTTTATCTCGACGCTGGCGGAGACCAACCGCGCGCCGTTCGACCTGCCCGAAGGCGAATCCGAACTGGTCGCCGGCTTCTTCGTCGAATACTCCTCGCTCAGCTTCGCGCTGTTCTTCCTCGGGGAGTACGCAAACATGATCCTGATGAGCGCGATGACGACCATTCTGTTCCTCGGCGGGTGGCTGCCGATCATCGACGTGGCACCGTTCAACTGGATCCCCGGCCCGATCTGGTTCGCCGGCAAGATCGCGGTGGTGCTGTTCTGCTTCCTCTGGGTGCGCGCGACCTTTCCGCGCTACCGCTACGACCAGCTCATGCGCCTGGGCTGGAAGGTCTTTCTGCCGCTGTCGCTGTTCTGGGTGGTGCTGACCGCCGGGGTCGTCGTGGCCTTCGACCTGGTGCCGCGGACATGACCGGGTGCGCCCTTGCCAGGGCTCGGCGGCCCGCTATCTTGTGCCCCGCCGGCGGCCGGAGCGCTGCTGCGCAGCTGATGGGTGAGGGAACATGGGACTGATCGAACGCGGCGCGCGCAGCCTGCTGCTGGCGGAGCTTCTCTCCGGCATGAGCCTGACACTGCGCTATTTCTTCAAGCCGAAGTACACCCTGAACTATCCCTACGAGAAGGGGCCGCTGTCGCCGCGCTTCCGCGGCGAGCACGCCCTGCGGCGTTATCCGAACGGTGAGGAGCGCTGTATCGCCTGCAAGCTCTGCGAGGCGATCTGTCCGGCGCAGGCCATCACCATCGAAGCCGAGCCGCGCGCGGACGGCAGCCGGCGCACGACGCGCTACGACATCGACATGACGAAATGCATCTACTGCGGCTACTGCCAGGAGGCTTGCCCAGTCGACGCCATCGTCGAGGGGCCGAATTTCGAGTTCGCTACGGAAACCCGCGAGGAGCTCTACTACAACAAGGAGAAGCTGCTCGCGAACGGCGATCGCTGGGAATACGAGATCGCCCAGAACTTGGCGCAGGACGCGCCGTACCGCTGAACGGCGACGGTTACGGGGACCAGGGGGGAGATGTTGCGATGTTGAGGAGACCGGGCGCGGCCCCGCGTCACCGTGAGAGGGCGGCCGGGACATGATCCTTCAGGCGCTCGCCTTTTATCTTTTCGCTGGCGTGACCGTGGCGTCCGCGGTGATGGTCATCTCGGCCCGCAACCCGGTGCACTCGGTCCTGTTCCTCATTCTCGCGTTCTGCAATGCGGCCGGGCTGTTCGTCCTCATGGGGGCTGAGTTCCTGGCCATGATCCTGGTCGTGGTCTACGTCGGTGCGGTGGCGGTGCTGTTCCTCTTCGTCGTCATGATGCTCGACATCAACTTCGTCGCGCTGCGCCAGGGCTTTTTGCAATACCTGCCGGTCGGGGCGCTGATCGGGCTGGTGCTGCTGGTCGAGCTGATCATGATTCTCGGCACCTGGGTCATCTCGCCGGACGCGAGCGCGGTGGCGCAGGTACCGATCCTGCCGCCCGATCATATGTCCAACACCGCGGCGCTCGGCCAGGTGCTGTACACGCGCTACGTCTATCTGTTCCAGGCGGCGGGCCTGGTTCTGCTCGTCGCTATGATCGGGGCCATCGTGCTCACACTGCGTCAACGCGAAGGGGTGCGGCGTCAGCGCATCTCGGAGCAGGTCTCGCGCCGCCGCAACGAGACAGTCGAGGTCAAGAAAGTGCCGAGCCGGAGCGGGATCTGAACCATGCTGGAAATCGGTCTAGCCCATTATCTGACGGTGGCAGCAGTCCTCTTCACCTTGGGGATCTTCGGTATCTTCCTGAACCGGAAGAACGTCATCATCATCTTGATGTCGATCGAGCTGATGCTTCTGGCCGTGAACATCAACTTCGTGGCCTTCTCGACCCACCTGCAGGACCTGGTGGGCCAGATCTTCGCCATTTTCGTTCTCACCGTAGCGGCCGCCGAGGCGGCCATCGGGCTGGCCATCCTGGTAGTGTTCTTCCGCAACCGCGGTTCGATCGCGGTCGAAGACGTCAACATGATGAAGGGCTGAGCACGTGATCGAAACCCTCATCGTCCTGCTTCCGCTGCTCGGCGCGGCCATCGCCGGCCTGTTCGGCCGCGTCATCGGCGACCGCGGCGCGCAGCTCGTCTCTTGCGGGCTGCTCGGCCTCTCCGCCGTGCTGTCGATCGTGGTCTTCAAGGACGTGGCGATCGACGGCAACGAGCGGGTGACGGAGCTCTTCACCTGGATCGATTCCGGCACCTTCGAGCTTTCCTGGGCGCTCAAGCTCGATTCGGTCAGCGCGGTGATGCTGCTGGTGGTGACGGGGATCTCGTTCCTGATTCACGTCTATTCGATCGGCTACATGTCGCACGACAAGTCGATTCCGCGGTTCTTTTCGTTCCTGAGCTTGTTCACCTTCTTCATGCTCGCCCTCGTGACTGCCGACAATTTCGTCCAGATGTTCTTCGGCTGGGAGGGCGTCGGGCTCGCGTCCTATCTGCTGATCGGCTTCTGGTACGAACGACCCTCGGCCTGCGCGGCGGCGATCAAGGCCTTCCTGGTCAACCGGATCGGCGATATCGGCTTCGCCCTCGGCATCTTCGGCGCTTTCGTGATGTTCGGCACCGTGGGTTTCGACGAGGTCTTCGCCGCGGTGCCGAGCATGGCCAACAGCCGCTTCGTGTTCATCGGCATGGATGGGCATGCGCTGACCATCGTTTGCATCCTTCTGTTCATCGGCGCCATGGGCAAGTCGGCGCAGCTCGGCCTGCATACCTGGCTGCCCGATGCCATGGAAGGCCCGACTCCGGTCTCGGCGCTGATCCATGCCGCGACCATGGTCACCGCCGGCGTCTTCATGGTGGTGCGCCTGTCGCCGATGTTCGAGTATGCGCCGGTCGCGCGCGACATGGTGACCTACGTCGGCGCAGCGACCGCCTTCTTCGCCGCCACCATCGGTCTGACGCAGTTCGACATCAAACGGGTCATCGCCTATTCGACCTGCTCGCAGCTCGGCTACATGTTTTTCGCCGCCGGGGTCTCGGCCTACGGCGCCGCCATCTTCCACCTGATGACCCATGCCTTCTTCAAGGCGCTGCTGTTCCTCGGCGCAGGCTCGGTGATCCATGCCATGTCGGACGAGCAGGACATGCGCAAGATGGGCGGCATCTGGCGCATGATCCCGGTGACCTACGGCGTCATGTGGGTCGGCTCGTTGGCACTGGCCGGCATCCCGCCCTTCGCCGGGTTCTTCTCCAAGGACATGATCCTCGAAGCGGCCTATGCCGCGCAGAGCGCGTCCGGGAATTTTGCCTTCTGGCTCGGCATCGCCGCGGCATTCATGACCGCGTTCTATTCCTGGCGGCTGCTGCTGATGACTTTCCACGGCAGGCCGCGTGCCGAGGCGGAGGTGATGAGCCACGTGCACGAATCGCCCAAGATCATGCTGATTCCCTTGCTCGCACTGGCGACGGGCGCCGTGCTGGCCGGCTGGATCGGCGCCGAAGCCTTCGTCGGCGAGGGGCGGGAGCACTTCTGGCGCGAGGCAATCCTAGTGCTGCAATCGAACGACAGTATCGCGGCGGCGCACCACCACGTGCCGCTTTGGGTCAAGTTGCTGCCGCTGGTCATGGGCGTGGGTGGAATCGCGCTCGCCTATGTCATGTACGTGCTACGACCGGAGCTGCCGCGTCTTATGGCCGAGCGTCTGCGGCCGATCTACCTGCTCTCGTTCAACAAGTGGTATTTCGACGAGCTCTACGACGCGGTCTTCGTCCGCCCGGCGCACTATTTGGGGCGCGGCCTGTGGAAGTCCGGCGACGGGGCGCTGATCGACGGCGTCGGGCCGGATGGCGTGGCGGCGGCCGTGCGCAATCTGGCGGCGCGCGCCGGGCGCCTGCAGACCGGATATCTGTATCATTACGCCTTCGCCATGCTGATCGGCGTGGTTGCATTGGTGAGTTGGTACATGCTGATGGGGCAGAGGTGACGCGGCGATGACCACCCTGCCGATCCTCAGCCTGGTCACCTTCCTGCCGCTCGTCGGGGCGCTGTTCATTCTCGCCATCCGCGGGGAGGCGGAGGTCGTCGCCCGCAACGCGCGCTGGGCGGCGCTGTGGACCTCGCTGGTTACCTTCGCCCTGTCACTTTTCCTGTGGTTCGGCTTCGAGCGCGGCACCGCCGACTTCCAGTTCGTCGAGCGGGCCGAGTGGCTGCCGGAGTACAACATAACCTATCACATGGGCGTGGATGGCATCTCGGTGCTGTTCATCCTGCTTTCGACGCTTCTCACGCCGCTTTGCGTGCTGGCGAGCTGGGAGGCGATCCGGGTCCGCGTGAAGGAGTACATGATCGCCTTCCTGGTGCTCGAGACCATGATGGTGGGCATGTTCGCGGCGCTCGATTTCGTCGTGTTCTACATGTTCTTCGAGGGCGTCCTGATCCCGATGTTCCTGATCATCGGGGTCTGGGGCGGGCCGCGGCGGGTCTATGCCGCGTTCAAGTTCTTCCTCTACACGCTGGCCGGATCGGTCCTGCTGCTGCTGGCGCTTCTGGCCATGTACTTCGACGCCGGGACGACGGACATCCCGACGATGCTGTCGCACGGCTTTCCGGCCCGCATGCAGATCTGGCTGTGGCTGGCGCTCTTCGCGTCCTTCGCCGTCAAGGTGCCGATGTGGCCGGTGCACACCTGGCTGCCCGATGCCCACGTCGAGGCGCCGACGGCCGGCTCCGTGATCCTGGCCGGCGTCCTGCTGAAGATGGGCGCTTACGGCTTCCTGCGCTTCTCGCTGCCGATGCTCCCGGAGGCATCGGCCTACTTCACGCCCTTCGTGTTCACTCTGTCGATCGTCGCCATCGTCTATACCTCGCTGGTCGCGCTCGCACAGGAGGACATGAAGAAGCTGATCGCCTATTCCTCGGTCGCCCACATGGGCTACGTCACGCTCGGCATTTTCACGGTGACGCAGCAGGGCCTTGAGGGGGCCCTCTTTCAAATGCTGTCGCACGGCATCGTATCGGCCGCCTTGTTTCTTGTGGTCGGCGTGGTCTACGACCGCCTGCACACCCGCGAGATCGCACGCTATGGCGGCCTGGCGGAGCGCATGCCGGCCTATGCGCTCACTTTCATGATTTTCATGCTGGCTTCGGTCGGTCTGCCGGGGACGAGCGGCTTCGTCGGCGAATTCCTGGTGCTGGTCGGTGCCTTCGAAACCAACACCTGGGTCGCCCTGCTGGCGGCCAGCGGCATGGTGCTGGGCGCGGCCTACATGCTGTACCTCTACCGCCGGGTGATCTTCGGCGCTCTGACCAAGGACGACCTGCGGGCGCTGCTCGATATGAACCGGCGCGAGATCGCGGTCTTCGCACCGCTGGTGGCGCTGGTCCTGTGGATGGGGATCTACCCGATGCCGTTCCTGGATGTCATGTCGACCTCGGTCGGCAATTTGATCGACGGCTATCAGGGTGCCCTGGCGGCGGCCGATGCGTCCACCGTGGCGGCTGCCACGGGCGCCTGGTGAGGCGGAGGGACCGATGCTTTCGCAAGACCTGCTGACCGTCCTGCCCGAGCTGGTGCTGGGCTGCCTCGCCATGGCACTGCTCATGCTCGGCGTCTTCCAGGGTGACCGGCATACCCCGCGCATCATGCTGCTGTCCGTCGTGACGCTCGGGGTCGTCCTGTCGATTCTCGCCCTGGTGCCGCGTGGCAGCGGCACCGCCTTCGGCGGTCTCTTCGTCGCCGACCGATTCAGCGATTTCATGAAAGTGCTTGTCCTGCTGGCCTCGGCGGTCGCCATCGTAATGTCGTTGCGCTTTTTCGAGCAGGCGCGGTCGCTGCGCTTCGAATACCCCGTGTTGATGCTTTTCGCGACGCTCGGCATGCTCATGATGATCTCGGCCGACGACCTGATCGCGCTCTATCTCGGTCTCGAGCTGCAAAGCCTTTCGCTTTACGTCATCGCCGCCTTCCGGCGCGACAGCCTGCGTTCCACCGAAGCGGGACTGAAGTATTTCGTGCTCGGTGCGCTGTCGTCCGGCATGCTGCTGTACGGCGCTTCGATGATCTACGGCTTCGCCGGAACCACCGGGTTCGCGGACCTGGCCCGGGTCCTGGCCGTGGAGACCCACGGCGGGGCGCTACCCTCGACGGGAATCGTCGTCGGCCTGGTGTTCCTGCTCGCCGGTCTCGCGTTCAAGGTCGCGGCGGTACCGTTCCACATGTGGACGCCCGACGTCTACGAGGGCGCGCCCACGCCGGTGACCGCCTTCTTCGCCAGCGCGCCGAAGGTTGCCGCCATGGCGCTCTTCGTGCGGGTCATGACCGGGCCCTTTGCCGACCTCACGGTGCAGTGGACGCAGATCGTCGTCTTCATTTCGATCGCCTCGATGGTCCTGGGCGCCTTTGCCGCGATCGTGCAGACCAACATCAAGCGCCTGATGGCCTACAGCTCCATCGGTCACGTCGGCTACGCCCTGATCGGCCTGGCGACGGGCACGCCGGAGGGGATCCGGGGACTGACGTTCTACATGGCGATCTATGTCGTGATGAACCTGGGCACCTTCGCCTGCATCCTCTGCATGCGGCAGAAGGAGGTCATGGTCGAGCGCATCGAGGACCTCAAGGGCCTGTCGAAGACCAACCCGATGCTGGCGCTGGCCATGTTCATTTTCATGTTCTCCATGGCGGGCATCCCGCCGATGGCCGGTTTCCTGGCGAAGTTCTACGTCTTTATGGCGGCGATCAACGCCGAGCTCTATACCCTGGCGG
>Ga0210123_1000543_pt1 | contig 23336 bp, 6 predicted proteins | sample Muzzi_PWB_D2_FD_185535 | JGI IMG/M metagenome (GOLD analysis project Ga0210123, IMG submission 185535) | Wetland microbial communities from San Francisco Bay, California, USA, that impact long-term carbon sequestration - Muzzi_PWB_D2 (SPAdes) | ecosystem: Environmental > Aquatic > Marine >... | reverse complement strand
GTTACGTACTATACAGCCCAGCCTTTACTGCAAACGGGCGAACCCTTGGATTTTATGTTCTTGATTGATAGCGATTGTAATGCAGCTACGGGCCAATCCCTGCATAATATCGGTGCGGACTACCGGGTTAGATATAATCATGACAAGGATCAAGGCACGATTGATGCTTGGACTGAACAAGATAAGAGGAGTTGGCTGAAGATAGCCGACTTGAACAGCCTGGCCGGGGCAAAGATGGTGGCGACGTGGGTTCCTTACGCTTTTATTAACGATATTACCAATTTTTGTTGGATAGCACGATCTATCAATAAAACCAAGGGATTCGATCCAAAGCCGCCAGATGATTGGATCCCCCAGGAGTGGCGGGATTTGGAGCCGAATCGATATGAAGCGATGGGAACACCTACCGTTAATCCACTTGATATTCCACCAGCTTTTTACGGTATCGAAACGGCCAATGAGAATGAAGGAATCAGAATCAAGGAGAGCGACACACTAGCCCTCTCTATCGCAGAGGGGGGTATCACCGGTAAGCTGGCTGTGCCCCTTGATAATGGTCAGGGGTTCTATGATATTCACGTATTTTCAATCCCCGATGGCCAAGAGATTATCAGCATTCCAAATGCGCGTCAACCCCACTTTCGGGTTGATGGGCAGCGAATGTTAGCCAATGGTGAGGGCAGCGAAAATGGAGATATATTTGAGTACAATTTTTTAGATGGAACCAAAACGCAAGCCAGCGATGCCCTCAAAGACTCTCACCCGTTTTACAACCTTGATGCCAGCCGGGTTGTCTATGACAACCCAGAATTATTCGGCGCTAATCAACGCCAGCCCTTTATCTTTTTACAATGCGGATTACTCCCCCCGCATGAAGAAACAGCCCCCCAATGCCGAGATGCGAGTTTTGGTATTTTGACAGGCGCCGGTAAAATCGGCCAAATCCGAGGCTCACATCCGGTATGGACGGCTGATGATATGATTGCTTATACCGGGTGCAGTGGTATAGAGGCCGGCACTCGCCTGTGTGGCATCTATACTATCCCCTTTTCATCCACCAGAGGCATTAGCGACGGTTATATTCCCGTCCAGCTTACCGATAATTTTGGCGACATCCCCTCTGATACACAAAACGATTTGCTTACCTTTACCACTCAACAAGATGGGGATTGGGAAGCCTATATCATGCACTTAGATGGCACCAGGATTAGAAACCTGTCTAATAGCCCCACCTCTAATGATGGTCTGCCAACTCTCTCACCCGATAATGAGTGGGTCGCCTTTGTCTCAGACCGCGAGGGCCAGTGGGCCGTATGGGTAGCTGATGTAAAAGGTGACTCTGCCAAAAAGTTATTTGACTTACCCACGAATGCTCCCTGGGGCAGCGGTGATCGAGATTGGATAAATGAGCGTATTTCTTGGGGCTCCTGATTGTTCAACCCACCTCACCTGAACTTGCCCCATTCATTTGATAAGTGACAATTCTGCTACAACCGGGCGATGGTCCGAATCGCCAACCGAAGTCAGCGTAGAGGCATTTCGGGCCAGAAAGTGGCTACTATAAAAGATATGGTCGATACGAACAATCGAGGTCATCGTTGTAAGCAACCAAAGTAGCTGTTTTACCCCACTTCGAGAAGGACCAATACTGGAGATACCTCTAAAGTGGGAGCCAGGGACCGGAAAGCTAAACCCAAACCCCCATCCGGCTTGCCGGTGCGCATTATAAAGGTACTGACTAATCAGGTTGTAGGTTTGTGATTGGTCAGTAGCATTAAAATCTCCCCCAACAATTAACGGCCCATTGGTGGCTTGAATAGCTTCTGATAATTTCAGGGCTTGACGATATTGCCTTGACCAAGAAGGCCGTGGTTGTCGAAGATGAACATTCCACACCGCAATTGGTCCATCCGGGGTATCGACGATGGTTTTTAAGGCCCGTCCTTCGTTCAGGCTACCTCCCGTTGCTTTAACCGGATACCGGCTGATAACTGCTTGCTGCAATTTTGAATCATAGACAAGATGCAGTTTCTCACCAGGGTACAGGCCTGTTAATGCGGCTCTAAGTGGCTGAACATTAGATTGTATCAATTCTTGTAATAGAATAACATCAGGATTTTCACTGTGAATAATTTCGGCAACATTCGCCATATCTTTATTACCAAACCAAATATTGTAGCTCATTACCCTTAAAGATAGATTCCCGGCTTGCGCATAATGGGTAGAAGGTAAAAAAAGTGAAACAAAATTAAGGCCAATCAAAATAGTTGGAATAGATAACGCTACCATCAGCCGCCTGCGACGGGCTAATCCGGCAATTAATAGGGCTGGAATTAAGCCAACGAGCAGCCAGGGCATAAAATCGTTAAGCGCCTGTACCAGTCGGAGACGATCACCAGGCCACCAGCGCATAGGGTATAAAGCCAATAGCGTTAGCCCAAATAGCCAAAGCCCCAATAAAATCAACCGGCCAGTCAGAGGCCATAAGGAATGGACAGTGATGATGTTAGAAGTTGAGACGGCATAAATAGGCGATACTTTATCCGTAGCCTTAATAGATAAATCCAGGTTGACGGAGACACTTAGATTTTTGATAATATATCGGGATAAGCTGATTAGTTGAGATATTGCTTTAGAAATCTTTTTCATGAAAAATACTCCAATTATTGGGCTGATATGATAACGTCGATCTTCAGCTCCAAAACGTAATGCAAGATATGATTCCTTTTTTTCGATTACCTTGTATCAAGACAACCTACTAGAAGGAGTTCGTTTATAGGGGGATTTGCGTTACCTAAGATGGCTCATAGCCATTTTCTTCAACATAGACAACTTTGCTGCCCTGTGGGGAAAAGTAAAAAGGCACGGGTCTTAACTCTGGCAGGGCTTGGCAAATATCAGCGTGTCGCTCAACAGGAGCATAAAAGAGGAGAAAGCCGCCGCCACCTGCCCCTAAAAGCTTTCCGCCAATAGCGCCGTTAGCCCGCCCTCGTTCATACCAATCATCAATGTGGCTGTTGCTAATGCCCGAAGCCAATTTTCGCTTCTCGGTCCAGCCACAGTGTAAAACCTCGCCAAAGGCATTCAGGTCATCTCGGCCAAGCGCCTCCTGTAATTGGTCGGCCAAGCCAACCATATGCCGTAGAGATGCCTGTTTAGCCTCTTCTGTTCGTGTCCCCTGAGCTTGCTCAACCAGAATATCATCAGCTTTACGGGTTAAGCCGGTGTACAGCAATAACAGTCCTTCTTGCAATTTTTGCAGCGTGCTTGGGGAGCAGATAATTGGATCGGTGAAAACAGAGCCATCTGGATTGAAACGGGTATACTTCAAACCGCCGTAGGCGGCAATATATTGGTCTTGTTTGCCAATGGGTTTACCACAACGCTCTATCTCGATATGGCAGGCCTCACGGGCCAGACGCTCCGCCCCCGCCATATGACCACAATAGGCATACAGGGCGTTGAGCAACCCCACTGTGTAACTACTCGAAGACCCCAGGCCGGTTCCCTCCGAGGGGATATCGGAGATAGAAGTAATTTCGATACCTTGTTTTATATCAAGTAGCATTAAGGCCTGCTGAATGAGTTCATGTTGCAATTCATCTACATGGTCCACAATCTCGGTTACAGAATAACTGGCTCGAATTTTATGGTCAAACTTGGGGTTAACCGTGATATAAATATATTTATCGATGGCAGTATTGACGACAGCGCCTCGCTCCTGCTCATAAAAAGCGGGTAAATCGCTACCGCCTCCAACAAAGCTAATCCGTAAAGGTGTTCTGGTGATAATCATGTTGTTGTTGTCCTCAATTGTAATATCTACTTAATCCAAAGAATCTATAGTTACTTTTTGTTGGCTTACGGTAACTTGAGCTTTACAAATACAAGCGCTCAATTTTTCGGCCAAAACCCCAATATAAGGTTCTTGTTCCAGGTTGTGTGCCCCATCAATATCATAAGTATCCAAACCTTCAATGGCTAATCTACCCCACCGTTGTTGAGCCCCTTCAAGATTTTCCAAGTAGGCCTGAATGGTGTTTGTGGCCCGAAATAAGGTTATTCGGCCTTCGTAGCTTTTGGGGGTGTAATCCTTTACAGCTTGCCGTATAATCTCCCGAACATAGGTGTATCGAATGCTCTGGGGCAAGGGTTTTTCCAGACCTACATACATCCTTTTCACTATCTCAGCCCCACCCCGTTCGAAGAGGAACCTTGCTTTCTTTAGCCTATATTTTGTCCACTCCAGCAGATAGCTGGGGCCAAGTTGTATAACTGTGCCTAGATGAAAGGAAAGCCTATCACGGAAAGACATGGTTGCCGGTAGCCCGCGACTACTGGGGTCATAGGTATCAATCAAGGCCAGGATGGCAACCTGTTCTCCTTGAGTTCGCAGTTGTTGGGCCATCTCAAGCGCGATCAACCCCCCCGAGGATTGGCCTCCTAGATAATAAGGCCCTTCCGGTTGCACCGTCCGCATCTCTTCAATGTAGTAGGCCGCCATCTCTTCTACCCGCCTGGGCGGTATTTTTTTCCCATCCAACCCCTGCGATTGTAAGGCATAAAATGGCTGGTCTGCCCCTAAATACTGCGCTAAATCTCGTAAACTCAATACATTGCCTCCTACCGCATGCACACAAAAAAATGGCGGTTTCATCCCTTGCGGTTGGATGGGTACTAACGAGGCCCACGGCGCTCGCCAGCCTTCATCGCGCACAATCTCGGCCAGTTGTTCGATGGTTGGCGCTTGAAATAGTGTCGCCAACGGCAGGTTTTTGCCAAACACTTTCTCCAGTTGGGCAAACAAGCGCACTGCCAGCAAGGAGTGACCTCCTAACTCAAAAAAGCCGTCTCGCACCCCAATTGGCCGGACTTTTAATACATTTTCCCATATCTTTGTCAGTTGCCACTCCAACTCATCTTGCGGCGCTATATACGCTTTTTGTGGTTCTATAACTTCAGCCGCTGGCAAAGCCTCTCGATCTAATTTTCCATTGGGCGTCAGGGGTAATTGCTCTACTTTTATGAAGGCTGAGGGTATCATATATTCGGGTAATTTTCGTCTCAGATAATTGCGTAATTCTCCACTTGTCATCTCCTGGTGATCCATCACCAGGATGGCCACCAGACGCTTTTCGCCCAGTTCAGCTTCTTGAGCCATCACCACACATTCTTTAACCCGCGGATGCTGCTCCAGCACTGCCTTAATTTCTCCCAACTCGATCCGATAGCCCCGAGACTTTACTTGAAAATCTTTTCTCCCCATAAACTCAAGTCGGCCATCGGCGAGCAAGCGCCCCATATCTCCGGTTCGGTAGATGCATCTATCTCCCCCTTCCGGATCGGGTAGAAAAGCAGCTTCAGTCAACGCTGGCCTTCTCCAATATCCCAAGGCGATATGGGCACTCTTGATGGCTATCTCGCCATAAATCCCTGTCTCTTCGCCCGCTTTGTTCAGCAATAAAATTTCGGTCCCTTCCACTGGATAGCCCACCGGGACCGAATCTCGGTTGATTCTTGTCTCGTGGTTGATGAAGTATTGCAGGCTGACCGTCGATTCGGTCGGCCCTAAACCATTAACGAAGATACATTCTGGCGAGAAATGTTTTTTATACAACTCTACATCTCTCTTATAAACTTCCTCCCCACCCAGCACCACAAAACGGATCTGGGAGAAGTCCTCCTGACCACTCAGGCTGTTTATAAAATATCGATACACTGTGGGCGTGGAGTGATAAATTGTAATCCCTCGCTCGATTAACCATTGCGATAAATTACTTATCCCTTCCTGCTTTATATCAAGGGGACACAAGGTAGCGCCATTGAGCAGGGCTCCATAAATCCCCATCACGGCCGCATCAAAGCTATACGCTGAGAGCAAGGTCAGGCGGTCATTGGCATTGATATGCAGGTTGTTGGTATAGTTTCTAATATGAGACAATACATTCCGATGATTCTGGACTACCCCTTTGGGGTGTCCGGTTGAGCCTGAAGTATAAAGGAGATAGGCCAGGCTATTGGGCGAGACGGCTTTTAGCGGTTCCCTACTCAGGGTCATCTCCTCAAGTTCATCGATGTTGATCAGATGGCGGGTGGTTTGGCTCAGTTTCTGGGCCAGCCGTTGATTGAGCTGGTTGGTGACAATCGTCCCAGCCTCAGCATCTTCTAGGATGTAGACCAATCTTTCCTGAGGATAGCTGGTATCAAGGGGGACATAACTTTTACCGCTCTTTAGTACCCCTAGCATGGCCGCTATCATAGGAGCGCCGTGCTCAAAGAGTAAGGCCACTCTTTCCTCTCCTGCCCCACAAGCGTTCAGGATGGTCTGCCCAATCTGGTTTGAGAGCTGGTTCAACGCTTCGTAGCTCCATTCGCACTGATCTGTTTTGATCGCAATGTTTTGGGGGTGTTTTTGTACGATTTTCTCAAAGCGAGCGGTGATGGATTGTTCGATTTCTTCTTTTTCAAATTTTATAAAGGGATTGGTCGGTTTGACCCCATTACTTTGCCCCTTTAATTGCGGCCGGGGCAGCCGGGAGATGGCTTGCTCAAGGTCAACCACAATGCCTTCCAGCAGAGTTTGGTAATGCTCAAGAATTTGGCTAATGGTTATCGGTTCAAACAGATCGGCATTGTACAATAGCTGAAAGTGAATGCCCTCATCTTTTTGTTCTCTGGCATATAAAGTCAAATCAAACTTTGAGTCTGTTTCAGATTGGCTTATTGGCTCTATGCTCACTCCCGGCAGTTCCAGTTGGTTTCGGTCTTGATTGAGCATATTAAAAAATACTTGAAATAGCGGCGTACGACTCCGGTCTCGTTGCGGATGTAGTTCCTCCACCAGCTTTTCAAAGGGCAGGTCTTGATACTCATATGCCCCCATGGCTTCTTCCCGTACCCGCCCTAGTATCTCTCGAAATGTGGGATTGTCCGATAGCTCTGTTCGCAACACCAGGGTGTTGATGAAAAAGCCGATCAACGGCTCAATCTCGCTTCGATTCCGGTTGGCAATTGGAACCCCCACAACTATATCTTCTTGTCCTGTGTACCGATATAATAGCACATTGAAGGCCGCCAGCAACGTCATGAACAACGTCGCCCCTTCTTGCTGGCTCAGCCGCTTTAGCTGCCCCGACAGAGTTTTGGACAGAGCTATCGTCTGGCTCATCCCCCGAAAGGTTTGCACCGCTGGTCGTGGACGATCCGTCGGTAGTTCTAAAGTGGGCGGGACACCCTCAAGTTGTTTCTTCCAGTAATCAAGCTGTTCCTTTAGCACTTCTCCTTGCAGCCATTCTCGCTGCCACATCGTATAATCGGCGTATTGAATGGGCAGTTCTGGCAGAGAAGCTTCTTTTCCGCTCCTATTGGCTTCGTAGAGCGTCGCCAGCTCTCCGAACAAGACCCCTAAAGACCAGGCATCCGAGATGATGTGGTGCATACTCAACAGGAGGACATACGCTTCGTCATCAAGGTGTAACAGGCTCGTCCGTATTAGCAGCCCTTGCTCTAGCTCAAATGCCCGCCGCCTTTCTTTGACCATATACTCTTGCACCCGTTCTTCTCGTTCTCCTTCAGCCAAGGTGCGCAGGTCAACCACCGGCAAGGCTACCTTGAGCTTTGGCGCTATCCGCTGCACAGGCTGCCCCTTAACAGTCGCGAAAGTGGTCCGCAACGATTCATGACGGGCTATGATCTGGTTAAAGCTTTGCTCCAGAGCGGCTACATCCAGCTCCCCCCGCAGATAATATCCCCAGGCCATATTGTAGCTGGTGTTTCCCGGCTCTAGCTGATCCAGAAACCACAATCGCTCTTGGGCAAACGACAACGGGAGATCCCCCTCTCGTGATATAGGGGATATAGGTTGTTGAGAAATATCGTTCTTAAGATTAGCTTGATGCAAAAAGGTCAGAAGTTCGGCTTTCCGCTCTCCTAATTCAGCCCGCAACTCTGAAGTTAATGCCCCTTGAGGAGCATTGACGCGCAACTGTTCGCCATCGATAATAACCTCTATATCCAGGCTATGGAGATGTGCCAGAAAATCGACCATTTTCATAACACAATCTCCTCACGGTTATCCAGCTTACCATTAGCAGAACCTTCCTCGGCCAGTATCCGAGAGACCGTTTCGACCTGTTTAGCTAATCCAGCTATCGTCGGTGTCTCAAATAAGGCACGCAAATGTATCTTTACATGAAAGGCATCGGTTAACTGAAAAATAACTTGCGTAGCCAACAACGAATGTCCACCCAGATCAAAAAAATTGTCATAGACACCAACCCGCTCCAGGCCAAGAATTTCTGTCCATATTTTGACCATTTGCTCTTCAATCTCTGTTCGTGGCGCAACAAACCGGCTCTCTACATCGGGGCGTGTTTGATCGGGAACCGGTAAGGCCTGCCGATTTACCTTGCCATTTGGGGTCAATGGTAATGCTTCTAATATCACAAAAGCTAACGGCATCATATAATCTGGCAAGGTCTGCCTAAGGAAGTTGCGTAATTCACTGATGTCAAGCGTTATACCCGTATCGGGCACGATATAGGCAGCCAAATAATTATCACCAGAGGTGTCCTCTTGCACCACTATCACTACCTCTGCTACTCCCTCATACTGGCTCAATACGACCTCTACTTCCCCTATCTCTACTCGATTGCCTCTTATCTTCACCTGATGGTCTACTCGCCCCACATACTCTATCTGTCCATCTCCTCGATACCGCCCGATGTCTCCTGTCCGGTATAGCCGTTCTCCCTCTCGGTATGGGTTCGCCACAAACTTTTCTTTGGTCAACTCTGCTCGATTCAGATACCCTCTGGCTAACCCTTCTCCTCCAAGGTATATCTCGCCCTCTCCCCCTATCGGTACCGGCTTCATCTCTCCATCCAGCAGATATATCTGCGTGTTCGCTATTGGTCGCCCGATGGGGATACTTCGCTCCTCCTCCTCCATCACCCCGATTTCATAGTAGGTCACATCCGCTGATACTTCCGATGACCCGTACAGATTTATCAGCCTACTCTGCCTCATTGCCGCTTGAAATCGTTCAGCCAACTCTTTCGATATCGCTTCCCCACTCGTCGCCCATATCTTCAGTTTCTTGAGTTTAGTGGCGATATTCGGGTTGGTCTCCAGCATCGCTCTTAATAAGGAGGGCACTAAGACAATCCGGCTTACCTCGTATTTCGCTAATTCTTCCACTAACCGACTGGGGTCTTTCACCGCTTCATCTGAGATGATAACTATCGGCACGCCTTTCAACAGCGGCCCAAATATCTCCCAGATTGAATCGACGAAGTTTAAAGTTGTTTTTTGACAACAGACCTCTCCCGCTTCAAATGGGTATCTCTCCCACATCCACTCAAAGCGATTGATCGCTCCTTGGTGCAGCCCTAACACCCCTTTCGGTTTCCCCGTTGACCCTGAGGTGTAGATCGCATAGGCGATGTTCTCTCCGGCTATTCCGCTCTCTGGGTTTTCCTGGCTCTCTTTCTCGATTTGGCCCCATTCTTGGTCGATGCAGATTGTTTCGGCTTGATGGCCCGGTATTTTGTCCAGTAGCTTCTCTTGCGTTAGCAACACCGGCGCTTGGGCATCAGTCAGCATAAAAGCCAGTCGTTCTGCCGGATAGTTCGGGTCTAGCGGCAGGTAGGCTCCCCCCGCTTTCAGTATCCCTAACAAGCCCACCACCATCTCCAACGACCGTTCCAGACATATCCCCACCAGCACTTCTTCGGCTACCCCTCGCTTTTTGAGGTAGTGGGCCACTTGATTGGCTTTGGCATTTAGCTCTCGATAGCTCAGATCTTCTTCCCCAAAGATGATGGCTGTGGCCTCCGGAGTTCGCTCCACCTGGTTTTCAAACAACTCCTGGATACTTTTGTCTTTGGGGTATTTCCGGCTCGTATCGTTCCATTCGACTAACAGTTGTTCTCGTTCTGCTGCTGTTAACAGGGGCAACTCTCTAAAGCGTTGGTCTGGATTAACAACTATCCCTTCTAATAAAGTCCGATAATGCCCCAGCATTCGGATAATGATGGGAGTCTCGAACAGGTCTGCATTGTATTCTAAATCAAAATGAATGCCTTCATTTTTTTGTTCTCTAGCATATAATGTCAAATCGAACTTTGAGTCCGTTTCCAAGGGGATAATAGGCTCTATCGTCACGCCATCCAGTTCAAGCTGGTTTTGGTCCCGATTGAGCATATTGAAAAATACTTGGAAGAGCGGGGTCCGGCTCAGGTCTCGTTGCGGATGTAATTCTTCCACCAGCTTCTCAAAAGGTAGGTCTTGATGGTCATACGCCCCTAAGGCCACCTCTCGTACCCGCCCCAATAGCTCTCGAAATGTGGGGTTGGCCGATAAGTCTGTTCGCAATACCAAAGTGTTGACAAAAAAGCCTATCAAGTGCTCTATCTCTGCTCGATTCCGGTTCGCTATTGGTATCCCAACGACAATATCTTCCTGTTCTGTGTAGCGATGCAACAGTACTTTGAAAGCCGCCAGCAACGTCATGAACAATGTTGTCCCTTCTTGCAGGCTCAGTTGCTTTAACTGCTCCAATAGCCTTTTGGATAAGAGCATCTTCTGGCTCATCCCCCGGAAGGTTTGCACCGTTGGTCGAGGTCGGTCGGTGGGCAGTTCTAAGGCCGAAGGTGCCCCTTCCAGTTGTTGTTTCCAGTAGTCAAGTTGCCTTTCTAACACTTCTCCTTGTAACCATTCTCGTTGCCAGACCGTAAAATCGGCATATTGAATTGGCAGTTTGGGAAGGATGGGTGATTTTCCTCTTGTGCATGCCTCATAAAGTGCCGATAGCTCTTGAAGCAAAATAATCAACGACCAACCATCAAAAACAATATGGTGTATCGTTAGGAGTAGAATGTATTCTTCTTGATCGAGTTGTAACAAGGTGGTTCGTAAAAGTGGGCCTTGAGTCAGGTCAAAGGGTCGTTGCGCTTCTTCACTAGCCAGACAATGGGCTTTAGATTCTCGTTCTGCCTGAGGCAATTTTTGAAGGTCGACTATTTCTGATCGCAAAATTTGAGAAGGGGCTATTACCTGAATTGGTTGCTCGTCCACAACCGTGAAGGTTGTGCGCAAAGCCTCATGACGTTGTACAACCTTGTTAAAGCATTGCTCTAGGATAGTCACATCGAGTGGGCCAGTGAGACGATAGGCTGAGGCCACATTATAAGTTGAACTACCTGGTTCTAATTGATCAAGAAACCATAGACGCTGCTGGGCAAAAGATACAGGAAAGGTATTAGTGTCTCTTTGTTGAGGAAGTATTTGGGTCTGCCACATATTACTCTAATTTTATATGTTAAACTGTTGTCAATGCAATTTCCATCTTGTCAGAGAATTGCCATATGGAGATTTTTCGACCTGAAACAAAGCCACAGCATTGCTCCATTGGCCGATGAGCTAGAAATGAAGCTGTTAGGGTAATCACCACTAATTGAGTTTACCACCTAACACCTGGATTGCTCCATTGGCCGTCTGCTGGTTTACGATATTTTGAGCTTTATGGATGCAGGCGCTCAATTTTTCGGCTAAAATCCCAACATAAGGCTCTTTCTCTAAGTTGTGCGCCCCTGGTATATCATACGTTTCCAGACCTTCAGTTGCTAATCCAACCCACCCCCGTTGTGATTGTTGCAGATCTTCCAGGTAGGCCTGAATGGTGTTTGTAGCCCGGAATAAAGTTATTCGTCCTTTATAGTTTTGTGGCGTATAGCTCTTTAGAGCCTGCCGGATAGTCTCCCGGACATAGGTGTATCGAATACGCTGGGGCACGGGTCGTTCCAGCCTGGCATAAATCTTTTTTATTATCTCAGCCCTACCCCGTTCCAGTTGGAATTTCATCCTTTTCAGCCTGTATCTGGTCCATTCCCGGACATACGTGGAGCCAAGTTGTGAAAAAGCATGGAGATGAAAAGAAACCTTATTGCGAAATGGTACCGCTACTGACAGCTTACGATCAAGGGGGTCATAGGTATCTATTAAGGCCAGAATTGCTATCTGTTTGCCTTGGGCTTGAAGCTGCCGGGCCATCTCAAAGGCTATTAACCCACCTGATGATTGCCCCCCCAGATAGTATGGTCCCTCTGGTTGTACGGTTCGCATCTCTTCTATATAGTAGGCCGCCATCTCTTCTACCCGGGCCGGTGGTCTTTCTTTCCCATTAAGACCCTGCGATTGCAAGGCATAAAATGGCTGGTCTGCCCCTAGATGTTGGGCTAAATCCCGTAAACTCAGCACATTGCCTCCTACAGCATGCACACAAAAGAATGGTGGCTTAGAGCCTTGTGGCTGAATGGGTACTAAAGATGTCCAGGGCGCTTGCCAGCCTTCATCCCGCAGTATTTCAACCAATTGTTCAATGGTTGGGGCTTGAAATAAGGTAGCCAATGGCAGATTTTTGCCAAACACCTTCTCCAGTCGAGCAAACAAGCGTACCGCCAGCAACGAATGTCCTCCCAGTTGAAAAAAATCATCTCGCACCCCGACAGGTTGGACGTTCAATACATTTTCCCATATTTTCGTCAGTTGTAATTCCAATTCATCTCGCGGCGCCACATATCTTTCGGAGGATTCTTGCTTAATTTCATCTGGTGCTGGCAATGCTCGCCGGTCTACTTTACCATTTGGGGTTCGTGGCATCTGTTCTAGAAATACAAAGGCTGCGGGTACTAAGGTCGCCGGTAGATATTTGCTCAAATGGGTTCTCAGGTCCGAGACCGTCACTTGTGCCTGTTTTTGAGCGACCACATAGGCTATCAGATAATACTGCTCCTGTTCATCCTTCTCAGCCATGACAAAGCAAGACTTTACCGCCGGGTATTGAGCCAGGGTTGCATTAACCTCATTAGGTTCCACCCGTACTCCTCGAATCTTGACCTGGTCGTCAAGACGCCCCAGTATCTCCAGCGTACCATCTGGCCGGTATCGCCCACGGTCCCCGGTATAATATAATAAATCTTGCTCGTCATTGCGGAAAGGGTTCTTAACAAATCGTTTTTGATTTTCTTCAGGGGCATTGATGTAACCCAACGTTCGGAAAGGTGTACGCAAAACTATCTCCCCCAACTCACCGATGCCACACAACTGGTTGTTCGGCCCCAAAACCAGAGCTTGGGTTTGGGGTAAGGGCTGCCCCACCGGCTGTACCCCGGGAAGAACGACATTAGGTACCTGATAGAAGCACTTGGCTAACGTCGTTTCCGTTGGACCATATAAATTGATTATTTCCCCTTTGCTCTCTGGAAAGGCGTTGCGCCATTGGCCTATCAAGGCTTCTGTAAGTGGCTCTCCGGCAAAGAATATCCAGCGCATTTTATCTAAGGAAACCTCCGACGGATTATCGGCTAACCAGTATTGAGCCAGAGTAGGAACCGTATGCAAAACCGATATCCGTTCTCGTTCGAGCCAGCGCATTGTCTCATCCGAACCCAAGGTGTCTGTATCTTCGGGCAAACACAGGGTTGCGCCACTGGTCAGAGGTAAGAAGATTTCTCGCAAGACCACATCGAAAGAAAGCCCCGTCAATTGGGATGACCGATCACCAGGCCCAATCGCAAAGGTTTCTCGCTGCCAATTCACAAAATGGCTCAAGCCTTTATGGGAACCCATCACCCCCTTAGGCGCTCCCGTGGTGCCGGATGTAAAGAATATATAAGCCGCATCATCAGGGGCCATTTTGGGTAGCGAAATGGTCTCCAAGGTTTGGGCCATTTTTGTATCAACGGCACCGGATATAGCATCTACAAACAGGGTATTTTCAAGCAAGTCCTCCAGCCAGCTATCTCCCGGCTGTCGAGCGCCAACATGCAACAGCTTTTTTGCCCTTCCCGCTTGGAGCATCAGTTGCTTGCGTTGGTTGGGCAAGTTACGCTCAATGAGTAATAACACTCCCCCACCTAATAAGGCACCAATCATACTGGCCATCAAGCCAAAGCTACGGAGACCGTAAACCGCTACCGTATCTCCTTGCTGCAAACCTTCTGCTTGTAACTGTTGCGCCACAGCTTTTGCCTGCCGAATTAATTCTGCATAGCTCCATGTTTGCTTGCCCTGGCTAATTGCCGGTTGATTTGGGGTTTTTTGGGCCCAACCATCAATCATCTCAGCCACAACCCCCTGCTTTGGTTCATTTAGAGGTATCCCTGGGTTGGGCAACAATTTACTTGCCTCTGGCGCTAACAGTGAATAGGCGGAAATTGGCTTTTCTGGTGTTGCCACAATCTGCTCAAGTAGATGCTGATACTGGTGCAAAAAGCTTGCCATCCGGTCACTATCAAACAGAGCCGCATTATAAACCAGGATAAATTGGAGTTCTTGATGTCTTTCTCGAACATACAACGTTAAATCAAATTTTGAATCAGGTTCGAACAAGGAAAGATATTCCGTGGTCATCCCCTTAAGTTCAAGTTTTTGATTATTATTGGAGCCATAATTGTACATATTAAAAAACACTTGAAATAGGGGTGTTCGGCCCAAATCTCGTTTAGGTTGCAAATCCTCAACAATCTTTTCAAAGGGAATATCTTGGTAAGTATATGCATCTAATGCTACCTTCTTCACCCGGGAGAGCAATTCTCTGAAACTTGGAGTACCCGACAAATCTGTACGCAAGACAAGGGTATTGAGAAAAATCCCAATCAACTTCTGAATCTCCGGTTGATTACGGTTAGCAATGGGCGCTCCTATGCTGATGTCTTCCTGGCCTGAGTGTCGATAAAGCAAGACATTGAAGGCCGTCAGCAAGGTCATGAACAAAGTGGCCCCTTCTTGTCGATTCAGGGTTTGGAGCGCTTCGGATAAAGCTTGAGGAAGCGTTATGGATTGCATAGCGCCTTGATGGGTCTGAATCGTTGGTCGTGGCCGGTCAGTAGGTAGCTCTAAGGAGAGAGGTCTGTCGCTAAGTTGTTGTCTCCAATAATCAAGCTGGGGTTTTAGCACGTCGCCTTGCAACCATTCCCGCTGCCAGACCGCAAAATCCGCATATTGGATGGGCAATCCCGGTACGACAACTTCATTTCCTGCTGTATAAGCCTCATAAAGCATAGCAAGCTCATCGAACAAGACCCCTAAGGACCATGCATCGGAGATGATGTGGTGCATGGTCAACAGCAGAATATACTCTTCAACATCCAGTTGTAACAGGGTTGTTCGTAATAGCGGCCCTTGGTCAAGCGTAAATGTCCATTTCCGTTCCTTAGACATAAACTCTTGTACCCTGGCTTCGCGTTCGCTCTCAGGTAGCGTACTCAGGTCAAACATTGGCAAAGATAAAGTCAACTTTGGCGCAATATGCTGAACAGGCTGCCCATTAACAGCCGAGAAGGTGGTCCGCAAAGATTCGTGACAGGCTACGATCTGATTAAAGCTCTGCTCCAACACGGCTACATTGAGTGACCCTTTAAGACGATAGGCCAAGGCCATATTGTAAGTTGAATTACCAGGCTCTAGCTGGTCAAGAAACCACAATCGCTCTTGGGCAAAGGACAGGGGTATATCTCCCTCCCGTGATGTGGGTGATATAAGCGACGGCGACTGCCAGCCTTCATCATGTACCACGCCAACCAATTGCTCAATGGTGGGGGCTTGAAATAAGGTGGCCAATGGCAGATTTTTGCCAAACACTTTCTCTAGCTCGGCAAAAAGACGCACCGCCAGCAACGAGTGGCCGCCGAGATCAAAGAAATCATCCCGTATGCCTACCGGCCGGATATTCAAGACATCTTCCCATATTTTGGTCAGTTGTAATTCCAATTCATCTCGTGGCGCGATGTATGTCTCTTGGGTATCGGGCCTGATATTTTCGGGGGCTGGCAACGCCCGCCGGTCCACTTTTCCATTCGGTGTTAGTGGCAACTCATCCAGCATCACATAGGCGGTAGGGATCATATAATCTGCCAACTTCTGCTTGAGGTAACCGCGCAGGTCGCTAACGGTTGGAGGCGGCTCTATACCAGGCACGATATAGGCAGCCAAATAGTTATCACCAGCGGTATCTTCTTGAGCCACAACTACCACCTCGGCTACTCCCTCATTCTGGCTCAATACCACCTCGACTTCGCCGATCTCTACTCGATTGCCTCTTATCTTGACCTGATGGTCTACTCGCCCCACATATTCTATCTGCCCATCTCCTCGATATCGCCCGATGTCTCCTGTCCGGTATAGCCGTTCTCTTTTTCTGTATGGATTAGCTACAAATTTCTCTTTGGTTAACTCTGCTCGATTCAGATATCCTCTGGCTAACCCTTCCCCTCCCACATATATCTCGCCTCCGACCCCTATCGGGACCGGCTTCATCTCTTTGTCCAGCAGATAGATTTGGGTGTTGGCTATCGGTCGCCCGATGGGAATACTTCTCTCGTTCTCCTCCATCGCTCCGATTTCATAGTAGGTCACATCCGCTGATACTTCCGATGACCCGTACAGATTTATCAATCTGCTGCTTGGCCCCACCTCTTCCTGAAATCGTTCAGCCAGTTCTTTGGAGATCGCTTCGCCACTTGTTACCCACGTTTTTAGTCTGCTTAGTTTGCTGCCCAACTCCGGGTTCGTCTCCAGCATCGCTCTTAATAAGGAGGGTACCAACACGATCCGCGTTACCTCGTGTTGGGCTAATTCTTCCACCAATCGGCTAGGGTCTTTCACCCCTTCTTCTGAGATGATAACTATCGGTATCCCCTGCAATAGTGGCCCAAATATCTCCCAGATTGAATCGACGAAGTTTAAAGTTGTTTTTTGACAACAGACCTCTCCCGCTTCAAATGGGTATCTCTCCCACATCCACTCAAATCGATTGATGGCTCCCTGGTGCAGCCCTAACACCCCCTTCGGTTTCCCCGTTGACCCTGACGTGTAGATCGCATAGGCCAGGTTCTCTCCGGTTATTCCACTCTGGGGGTTTTCCTCACTCTCTTGCTGAATCTGCCTCCATTCTTGGTCTAGGCAGATTGTCTTGGCTTGATGGCCCGGTACTTTGTCCAGTAGTTTCTCTTGCGTTAGCAACACCGGTATCCCAGAATCGGCCACCATAAAGGCTAGCCGTTCTTCTGGGTAGTTCGGGTCTAACGGCAGGTAGGCTCCCCCCGCTTTCAGAATCCCTAACAAGCCCGCCACCATCTCCAGCGACCGTTCCAGACATATCCCTACCAGCACTTCTTTGGCTACCCCTCGCTTTTTGAGGTAGTGGGCCACTTGATTAGCTTTTACATTTAGCTCTCGGTAGCTCAGCTCTTCTTCACCAAAGATGATAGCTGTGGCCTCTGGGGTGCGCTCCACCTGTCTCTCAAATAACTCCTGGAGGCTCTTGTCTTTGGGATATTCCCAGCTCGTCTCATTCCATCCGACTAATAGTTGCTCTCGTTCTGCCTCGCCTAACAGGGGCAACTCCGCAATTTGGGTTTCAGGCTCTGCCACTATTCCCTCAAATAAGTTTACATAATGTTCCAGTATCCGTTCTATCGTTGCGGCCTCAAAAATATCGGTGTTATATTCAAAGATGAGCTTAAATTCCTGTTGTTCATCGTAGGCAAATAAGGTTAGATCAAACACCGATTGTCTGGCATCAATCCATAAGGGGGTACAGTGTAAATCTGGCAGATTCAGGTTGTTCAACAAGGCGTTGTGAAATACAAACATTACCTGAAAAAGGGGCTGATAGCCCAGGTGTCGTTCTGGTTTTAGCTCCTCAACCACTTTTTCAAAGGGGATATCCTGATGGGCATAAGCGCCCAAACAGACTTCACGAACCTGAGCTAACAAAGTCTTAAATGTCGGGTTGTCTGAGAGGTCAGTTCTCAACACTATCGTGTTGAGAAAGAAGCCAATCAATCCCTCGAGCTCCGACCGGTTGCGGCCAGCAATGGGAGAACCAACAACTATTTCCTTCTGGGCGCTATACCGCCAAAGTAAAATTTTATAAACAGCCAGCAGAGTCATGAACAACGTGACTCCCTCCTGGCGGCTGAGAATTTTGAGCTTTTCTACCAGGGACGCAGGTATTATTCGAGATGCTCTTGCGCCCCGAAAAGTCTGTACTGGCGGTCTGGGGTGATCTGTCGGTAGTTCATGGATAGCGGGTATCTCGCTTAGCTGCTCTTTCCAATATGAGAGTTGCCTTTCCGCGATTTCTCCCTGTAGCCATTGCCGTTGCCAGGCCGCATAGTCTGCATATTGAATCGGTAATTGGGGGAGGGGCATTGGCTCTCCGGCAGAGAAAGATTCATAAAGCAGGGAAAGTTCCTGAAACAAGACCCCGTGAGACCAATCATCGGCGATAATGTGGTGCATAATCAGAATAAAAATATGGTCATTATCTCCTAACCGTAACAAAGCGGTTCGAAAGAGCGGACCTTGAGCCAAATCAAACGGTTGTTGGGCCGTTTCGACAGCGAGCCGCCATGCCTCAGCCTCTCGGGTTGCAGCCGGATGTTCGCTAAGGTTTATGACGGGCATCACTACCGGCATATTTTCAGCAATAACCTGCATGGGACTGCCCTTTTCCCTGACAAACCTCGTTCGCAGCAACTCATGCCGATTGACAATCGTCTGAAGCGATTGTTGCAACGCATTCACATCGAGGTTGCCGCATATACGAATAACCCGCCTAAGGTTATAGGCGGTATTGTTAGGGTCCAATTGATTTAAGAACCACAATCGCTCTTGAGCAAATGACAAAGGAAAGGTGGCCGATTTGGCAGCCTTCTGTTGCAGTAACCGGGCCAAAAGGGCACGTTTTTCCTCAGCCGTAAGATTACTCTTTTGTTGAACCTCGCCACTCATCTTAGCTCCCCATCATTTAACACGTCATTGAGCAAAGCATCTACTTCCTCATCTGAAAGTTGATCGAGCCTTGCCAATAACTGTTCTGCCTCTTTTTGCTGCTCACTTCCCCGTTGAACAGATTGTATAGACTCCAACCCTACCCTGGTTGGAAGAACACTATCCGCTTCAAATCCCTGATTCCGTATCAAATCACGCTCATATCCCAATGACTCTGCAACTTGCCAGGTACTATCACCCAGAAAATCACCGGGATAGTGAGTTTTCCAGCTATCAGCAACCTTTGGGTCAATAGCCTTATGCTCATGAAACTTAACATCTCCGAGCATTCTCGAGGCAGGCGTGGCATATATTCCATCTGTCATCTTCATTTCTGAATTTTTATAGGGTTGTAGCATATCAGGATGTAGTTCCAAACCCAGAAACTGACAAATGTTAGCCATAACAGAGTGCGGCTGTCTGACTGTATCCTCAAACTTAACCTGAAGCTGACGATGAGCGGGTACCTCTTGCAGAAAATCCAAAATATTCTGATGGCAAATCAACCAGGTCAATTCGGCCATCTCTATGGCCGAGAAAACATCTTGATCTTTGAAAAATATCCGATCCATCCGAACCTTTTCAAACGAGTGAATCATGCCATAAGGATGACGCAATAGATGGATATATAAAGCGTTATCAAAATCAATTTCAGCCCGTTTAAGTATATCTAAATTTAAGGGGTAAAGTATTGACTTGTCAATCAGTACTTTTGGCTCGACCCACTGCTGCATCAGCCGGTAAAATTCCTGTGTGGTCAAATCCCGATTTTCACAATCGTCCATAATTTGTTGAGCTTGCTCAACCCCACACCCTTTGCTGGCCATAATGGCCCGAATGGTACCGGTCAACCGAAAACTATTCTCACCAGAAAAAGCCTTTTTTCTTTCGGCTAGCGTATTAAATGACAGTAGATTTAGCTCAGGCGGCGCGAATAGCTGGGGATGCCCGGCCAGCATCACTCTAAACAGGGTTGACCCCGAACGCGGCGGGGCCAAAATAAAGATTGCTGGCGGATTCTTTGAGCCTACAACTCTAGTATCTTCCGCAGAGCGCGGCAAATGCTGTAGCATTTGCCGCATCTGGGCCACACTCGATGAATCCATCCTTTTTGATGGGTCGTTTTTACCTGAAGAGCACTGGGCAGATGCCTCGTTGAACACCCTGGTGGCAACCGCAGCTGGGTAATGCTTATTAAGATAGCTGGCAAAATCAGCGATAGTCGGGGCTTCAAAAAGGGCCACCACATAAATATATTCACCGAGCACTGCCTGTAGCTTATTAACCAGAACAGCCGCTTTAAGGGAATCCCCACCCAAATCAAAGAAGTCGTCATGAATCCCTATCTTCTCTGCCCCCACGATTTCACGCCATAAATCGGCCAGCAAAGATTCCAACCCGGTTCGAGGCGCGACATAAGCCGCATCCGCTTCGAAGCCATAGGTATCGGGCGCGGGAAGAGCCTGGTGATCTATCTTACCGTGAGAGGTCAGAGGCAGCATATCCAAAAATACAAAGGCAGAAGGAACCATATAGTTCGGCAACTTCTCTTTCAAGAAGGTTTGCAGTTCCCGGCGAGCCGGTGTCGATGCTTGCGGTATCACATAGGCCACCAAACGTTTATCGCCAGCCGCATCCTCCGGGGCTAAAACTACCGCCTCTTTTACAGCCGGGTGCTGGCTCAAGGCTGTCTCAATCTCTCCCAACTCTATGCGAAAACCGCGAATCTTCACCTGGTGGTCGACGCGGCCAAGAAATGAAATATACCCATCCGGCAGGTAGCGAACCAAATCGCCGGTTTTATAGAGTCTGGCTCCAGGCTTATCACTAAAGGGGTTAGGCACAAATTTCCCGGTGGTCAAGGCCGGGTCGTTCAGGTAGCCTCGGGCCAGCCCAATACCATCAAGATATAGCTCACCCGGAACCCCAATAGAGACCGGGCGCAGATGTTGGTCTAAAATGTACACCTGAGTATTAGCGATAGGACGGCCAATGGTTGGCTTATCAGGAAGAGCCTGCACAGAGCAAATTGTAGCATCGACGGTACACTCGGTTGGACCGTAAACATTATAAAAATCAATACCCTTAGCCTGGGCTAAAGCCTGCCAGGTCGTCTCATCAATAGCCTCTCCCCCAAGTAGCACATATTTAGGAGCAGGCTTTGCCTCGGTCAGCAAGCCAGACGAAATCAACAATTTTAGCTGTGAGGGCGTACAGTCAAACACATCCACCTGACGCTGTTGTATATACGAGAGTAAAGCACTGCCCTCAAACCGTAACATTTCGGGGATGATTTCAAGGGTATGCCCCTGGAGAAGTTGGATGAATTGCTTCACCGAGGTATCAAAGGCTAGTGGGCCATTCAGACTAACCCGCAGTTGGGCCTCTTGCTGATAAGCAGAGATGGCTTGACGAAGACCCTGGGACAGATTCAAAACGGAGCGATGCTGAATCATAACCCCTTTTGGCCTGCCGGTCGAACCCGAAGTATAGATGACGTAGGCCAGATTCTCAGGCTTACTGCCGCTAGCAGGATTCTTCGTGCTCTCCTGAGAGATTAGCCCCCAGTCCGTATCAAGGCAGACTGGGGTCGTTTCTTGTTTGGGAAGCTCCGGCAATAACCGGTTCTGAGTCAACAGTAGGGGAACTTGCGAATCTGACAACATGAGGGCCAGACGGTCTTTGGGGTATGTGGAGTCTAGCGGCACATAAGCGCCACCGGCCTTTAGAATACCCAAAACGCCCACGATCATTTCCAAAGACCGCTCCAGGCAGATTCCAACTAATACTTCAGGCCCTGCCCCCAGTTTTTGCAGATAATGCGCTAATTGATTCGCCCGACAATTAAGTTCGTCATAAGTTAACTGCTCATCTTCAAAAACAACCGCGATTGCCTCAGGCGTTTGCTCTACCTGGGTTTCAAACAGTTCATGGATACACACTTCTTTGGGATAATCCAACCGGGTATCATTCCACTCTACCAGCACTTGATGTTGTTCAGCGTCTGTCAAGAGTGGTGAAGAAGGGTATGACTCTTTAATATTATCCATTCCTCGTTACACAAAAATATTTGCGTATTTTATTGATATTATAAAAGATTAGACCCAATCATTCTGTTTGTTGCAGTAGGCATTGGGTCAATAAAGTGGGTTTGAGAAACTCCATTTTACCCCTAAAGGGGCCTAAAAAACCATTCGGGAAATCCGAATATAATCGAATTCCCCGAAAAATCTATTCCAAGCATTGATCTATCCTAGCTCCGAATGAAGGATAATGTCTGTAAGCCCGCATCGACGGCACTCTTGAACCCGGCCCAGGTATTAAGTCCCCTGATGATTGTCCAGATAGGGGCGGGACGTAAGGCCCATTCGCGGGTAGCCCGCTTTTGCCAGTATTCAAGACGTTCAGCCGTAAGGCCAATTTCACTGTAGTCCAGCACAGTGGAACGGTCCATATCCACCTGTTCCCAGTCGGTACCGGGCCGGAACCAGCCATTCTCAACCACTTCGTAGAAGAAAGGAGTGCCTGGATAGGGCGCTGCAATATGGAAGATAGCCACATTGAGAGGTAATGTTTTGGAGAAAGCAATAGTTTGCTGAATGGTTTCCTCTGTTTCACCCGGCAGGCCGATGATGAAATAGCCAAAGTTTTTAATTCCGGCTTTTTTAGCCCAACGCAGAGACTGTTCGGCTTTAGCAGGGTTGGCTCCTTTTCTGGCTCGTTTCAAAATTTCTTCAGAGCCAGATTCAATGCCCCAGGAAATCATATGGCAGCCAGCCTGGCCCATTAAAGTGAGCATCTCTTCATCTACGTAATCAACCCGGCTGTTACACATCCACTGCATATCAATCTTTTCTTCAATCATCGCCTTGCAGATACTAATCACTTGCTCACGGTTGACGGTAAAGAGGTCGGCGTACATCATCACATTATTGATGCCCAACTTCTTCAAGGACCAAAGCTCTTCCATAACATTTTCTGCGGAGCGAACCCGTACCGAGTAGTTATAGCTAACGTGCTTAATACAGTACTTACACCCGGCTGGGCAGCCCCGGCTGGGCACAACAAAGGCGTAAGGCCCCTTGATTAAGGGCATCCGATAATGATCCAGGGGGAGAAGGTGATGCATAGGCAGCGGTAACTCATTTAAGTCGGGTAGAAAGGGACGGTCTATATTTAGCTTGATTTCTCCGGCACAACGCCAGGCCAACCCTTTGATAGAGCTTAAATCTCCCCTGGCTACCATCTCTGCCGAAATGGGCTGGCGGACCGGATCGGTTTTTTGTATCAGGCTCTCCATGTATTCATTTTGGCCGGTATTGCCCTCCAAAGCATCAATCAATTCACGTAGAGTCAGTTCCGGCTCGCCTCGAATCACAAAATCGAGAGCCGGGTAGGTGTTCATCGTATTTAGCGTATTGGGGGTCACGTGGGTTCCGAAGGCAATGGTTAAAGCCCCCTTACTTTTCGCCAGAAAAACCCCGTACATATCATTGGTT
>Ga0210123_1000538_pt1 | contig 23444 bp, 17 predicted proteins | sample Muzzi_PWB_D2_FD_185535 | JGI IMG/M metagenome (GOLD analysis project Ga0210123, IMG submission 185535) | Wetland microbial communities from San Francisco Bay, California, USA, that impact long-term carbon sequestration - Muzzi_PWB_D2 (SPAdes) | ecosystem: Environmental > Aquatic > Marine >... | reverse complement strand
CGGAGCAGATGCGCACGAAGGCGATGCGGTCCCGATGGGCCGGGTTCATGTTGGCCTGGATTTTAAAAGTGAACCCGGAAAAGGGCTTTTCATAGGGCGAGACTTCCCGGGAGACGGCCGCGCGTGGTCCGGGGTGGGGAGCCATCTCCACAAAGGCGTCCAACATCTCCCTGACCCCGAAGTTGTTGATGGCGCTTCCGAAAAAGACAGGCGTCTGGCTGCCTTTGAGGTAGTGGGCCATGTCCAGCGGGTCGGTGGCCCCTTCGATGAGTTCCACATCTTCACGCAGTTCGTCGGCCTGGCCGTCCAGGTACTCATCCAGCCGGGGGTCTGACAGGTTTTTAATTACCACGCCTTCGCCGCCCAGACGGTCGCGGCCGGGTTCGAAAAGGTGCAGTTGTTTGCGGTGCAGGTTGTAGACACCGCGAAAACGGCTGCCCATGCCGATGGGCCAGGAGAGCGGGGTGCATTCAATCTGGAGTTTGTCTTCGATCTCATCCAGAATATCGAAAGGTGTCAGGCCGTCGCGGTCCAGTTTGTTGATGAAGGAGATGATAGGGGTATTGCGCATGCGGCAGACCTCCATCAGCTTTTCGGTCTGAGGCTCCACCCCTTTGGCGCTGTCGATGACCATCAGGGCGCTGTCCACCGCTGTCAGTACGCGATAGGTGTCTTCGGAAAAGTCCTGATGGCCGGGGGTGTCCAGCAGGTTGATCTCATAGTCACGGTAGTTGAATTTCATCACCGAGGTGGTTACGGATATGCCGCGTTCCTGCTCAATGGCCATCCAGTCGCTGGTGGCCAGGCGGGCCGCTTTTCTGGCTTTCACAGCGCCGGCCTGCTGAATGGCGCCGCCGAAAAGCAGCAGCTTTTCGGTCAGGGTGGTCTTGCCGGCATCGGGATGGCTGATAATGCCGAAGGTCCTTCTTCGGTCGATCTCTTTTTGGTGGTGCAAGGTCATGGCTTTTATCTTTTTATTCCTTCCATGAAATGGGCGGTGTGGTTGCGGTACTGCATGGCCACATGGTTGTTGTAGACCACGAACATATCGCCGTCCCGGGCCGTGATCTGGCGGTCACCGTTGTTGAAGAGGTCAAAGGTGCGGTTGATGATCTCGTCGGCGGAGATGATGTGGTTGCGGTAATCCATGATATAATGCAGATCAATACGCCGCCGCTCGGCGCCCCAGACCAGATGGCGCAGGTGATCGCGGATATCGTCGATGCGTTCCTTTAAGTTTCTGGTGGCCAGCCGGTGGAAATTTTCGTCAAAGGCTGAAAAATAGATGTTGGCCGGGAAGATCGGCTGCATGGCCAGCGACTTGTTGAAAGTCTGCTGGGCCAGATCCTGGGCTTTGCTCTTGATCTTGCGGCTCAAAAAGGGATCTTTCAACGAGGACGTATCGATTTTGACGGGTTTGCCGAATTTGATGGAAAGCTCGCCCTTGTGTTTGTCCTTGCAAAAATTTTGAACGATGTACCCCATGTCCTTGAGGTAGATTTTGCTTCGGCTGGCCCCCTCATTCTGCAATTGCAAGAGCTCGAGGAAATTTTCATCTTCCAGTACCGGTGAATAAGCGATGTTGACGTCCACGATGAACACATCCGCTTTGGTGCCCATGGCGGCCTCGATATCCATCTGAAAGGGCAGGTGGTGAAAGCCGTCGAATTTACCGGTATAACTGCGGCCGGTTTTGATCCCGTCCTTTTTGATCAGGTCCATGATACCGGTTTTAACGCTGGAATAGCCTGGAAAGGTGACATACATTTCCTTATTTTTGACCAGGTGGTGTCGATAGGCCCGGCTCAAGGTGAGGATGTCCTTTTTGCCGATGGCCACTTCCGTGCCGTCGGGCAGGCGCCTGGTTTCCGGCTCGCGGAACACCTTGAAGGCTCCCCGGGTGGTGAGATAATCGGCCAGGCTGAGTTTCAATCCCCCGAGAACGTCCTTGAATTTCGGTTCGACGAACAAAGGAATGAGATCCTGAAAAACGTCAATATGATCGATAAAAAGATTGGCGCCCCCTTCGGTCAAGACCCGCATGTCGTTCTCACGGAACAGCAGCGACAATAAAAGAAAATCCGCCTCACTGAGGTGGTTGGGCTTGAAGGTGATGGCGCACTCGGGGTGCTGCTGCCGAAAACGCTGAATAGCCTCCAACCCCACCACCCGCATGTTGAAGGTGTTGCCGCGGGCCAACTGACAAATGGTCAGCTCCAGGGGGCCCACCTCCTGGTAGCGGTGGGCGATCAGCGGAAATTTGGCCTCCATCTTTTGATAAAATTCTTCCTTCATGGGGATATCCTTCCGGCCGGTTGCCGCCGCCTTTGGGGCAACTGCTTTGTGCCCGGGTTCCAAAAAAAACATCCGACCCCAAAACTGTTTTGTCAATCGGACCGGAATTCTGAAAAATGCTATATTTTAAATGCAGTATGTCGCACAGCCGGACAAAGGCTGTCAAGGGCGGCGATTGACAAAGCCTGTCGCCAACCTCATTTTTAAACAGTGTCCATCCGGATGTGGCATCTAAATCTACCATCTTCGGATGGACACTCAATACGATTTAAACCCTTCGAGCAGGAGCGGTGTTTTATGCCCTGGCAGACAATTCCCGGTTTCCGCGGCAAAGTTTATGTGCCCGAGATTATGGAGAATGGGAAAAAGCATCCCTGCAGGGATTGCTTTGCCTGCCAGAACTGCAGTGAGGAACGCTGCCAGGTGTGCCGCGCAGAAAAAGGTTCCGTGTCATGCCCCTGTTCTTCAGATAAGGAGGTTGCACCATGAAAAAGACCGATTGTTTCTTTGAAAAAGTGTCCCACTTCGGCGTGGGTATAGCCCTGCTGTTCATCGCCATGGGCCTCAGCGTGATGGGCGGGACGGTATTGACCATGCTGGGCTTCTTTGTGGCGGCGCCGGCCTTTTTTCTGGCGGCGTTCTACCTTGTTGCCGCCGAGAGTCCGGAGTGCGCCATTTCCTGATAGCCCGCTGCGATGTCCCTGCTGTGATTCCATTGCCCGCCCCATGGTGTTTTAAAAGGTATACCCGATAGAAAAATGCAGTTGCCCGCGGCTTTCGCCGGGAAGCGGGTCGACCTTCTGGCCGTAAAGCAGGCCCATGGGGCCGATGGGGGTGATATAGCGCAGCCCCAGCCCGTAGGTCCATCGCCAGCGGTCGTCGCCTTCATTTTCGGAGGGGGATTTCTGGATGCTGCCGGCGTCCACGAACAGGGTCAGCTCCCAGGCGGGGGTCATTTCGTAGCGCGCCTCAAGGCTGCCGGCCAGGGCCAGGCGGCCGCCGACCGGGTTTTGGGCGCTGTCAAAGCGCAGCAGGTTCTCTTCAAACCCGCGCACCTCGGCGGTGCCGCCCAGAAAAAAGAGCTGATCCTCGGGTATTTCACCATCCACGCCATAGGGCTGAATGTATCCGGCCAGGGCCCGGCCGGCCAGGGTCAGGCGCTGCCTGGGGGTGTAATAGGTGCGCAGGTCCAGCTTGTATTTGATGAAGTTATCCAGGGAGCTGTCCAAACCTTTCGAGATATCAACCGCCAGGTTGGCCAGATTCCCAGCATGCGGTCGAATGAACGAATCCCTGGAATCATACCGTATCACCGGGGTCGTTACCCACAACGCGCGGGGTTCCAAGGCCTCGGGGTCGACGTCAGACGAAGCGGCATTGGAGTCGCGCAGAAACTGCTGGCGACGTTCATAGCGCACGCCCAGGGCCGTAGTCAGCCGCTGCCCCCAGGGACGCGAGAAGGTGATCTTGCCGCCCGATGTATCGGTGCCGAAATCCTGGTTGAATTCCTCCCGTCGCTCCACGAAAAGACCCAGGTCGGCCCTGAGATTCAAGCTCAAAAAGCGGGGTTCAACGAAATCGGCATCCCACCGGTAGCCGATGCCGCTGACCTCGCCGCCGGCATGCAGTTCCTTCTTCAGGCCCAGAAAATTGCGGTCGCCTGCCTTGATGCGCCCGTAAACGCCTTTGTCGGTCTGGTAACCGGCGCCCAATTCGACATAGTAAGATGTTTTTTCCACAAGGGTCACAAAGAGGTGAACCCGGGATGCTTTTTCCTTCAATCCGATGCTGCGCACCTGAACCGATTGAAAAAGGTCCAGGTCGCGCAGCCGGCGCTGGGCTTCCAACACCTTGGCAAGGGAAAAGGGAGTGCCTTGCACCAGGTTTATCTCGCGGCGCAGAAGCTTGTCGCGGGTGCGGAAATTGCCGGCCCAGAATATGCGGCCCACTTCCACGTAGGGACCGGCATCGATAAGATAAACGATGTCGGCCACAGAACGGTCCGCAGAAAAATCCAACCGGCCCTTCACGACAACGTGAGGGTAACCCTTGGCGGCAATGCGGGCGGCCAGCTCGTTTTCGCCCGATTCAACCTTTTGGGGTTGCAGGACCGATCCTTTGTTCAGCGGTATGGCCTTCAGGAGCTGTTCGGTCGGCAGCGGGCGGTCGCCTTCAATGGTGATGCTGCCGATTCGGGTCCGGGGACCCTCTTCAATGGTTACGGATACGTCCACTTTGGCGGTTTTTTCGTCGATGGCCGTGGAGGTGGCGACGCGGGCGTGAAGGTATCCATCCTGGTGATACAGCGCTTCAATGGCGGTGGCATCCTCCTGCAGCACGGTGGCGATATAGGCGCCGTTGCCCAATCCGTTGGCTGGACGGGTCAGCATTTGGGCCTGAATGGCCTTGGTGCCCAAGGCGCTGTTGCCGGCAATGGTCACCTGTCGGACGATATGCCGCCGGCCTTCTTGAATTTTGAATCGCACCTGGCGCTCATCGCCCGGGTTGTCCTCTGACGGGATTTGTTCCCATTGGACCCGTACGTTGGCAAACCCGGCCTTCAAATAACGCCGCCGGATATTTTGAACGCTGCGCCGCAGTCCCATATTGCCGCGATTACCGCTTTCGGACAATGCCAGTTCGGCTTTCAGCTTTTTCTCGGAAAAGTGGCGTTGCCCTTCAAAGGTGATCCGGTAGCGGGGGCCTTCATCAATGGTTATCTGAACATCCGCCTTTTTGCGCTTGGGATGATGCTGGACCGCAGCGGTGATGCGGACATCGGCAAACCCCTGGGAGCGATAGTAGGTTACAAGGTTTTGGATGTCCTCCTTCAGACGGGCTGTCACCAACCGGGTAGTGCCCAATCGCACCACCGCTCGCCGCCAGGTGGCCATGTGCGCCTTGAGCAGGGTGTCGGCGATGGCCCGGTTGCCGGTCAATCGAAGATCGCCCAGGTCATAGGCATCGCCTTTGTGGATATCGATGGCCACATCCATGTGGCCATCGTCCCCGGCCTCTTCCCAGGTGATCTGCACACGGGGATCGATATATCCCTCGGCCTGATAGCGCTGGGCAATCAAGTCGGCCTGGCGCGTGAGTTTTGGCGGGTTAAAAACATCGCCCGGCGCCACGGACATCAGGCTGCGCAGGTCACGTTCAAACAGCGGGTAGGCCCCGCTGAAGTCAATGGACTTGATGCGCCGGTAGGGTGTCAAAACGAAAGTGAGGCGTGCGCCCCGGGGGGATGTCCGGACTTGCGTTTTAATATCGGCGAAGGCCTTCAAAGCCGTTTCGGTTTGCTCCAACCGCTGGGCGGACAAGATATCACCGCGTTTGACGGCCATGATATCCCGGGCCAGGCTGGACCAGTCAAAATCCGGTTCTCCGCCTTTTTCGACCTGGACGATGATTTCATCAATTACCACGGTGTCACCGGCCCATTGCGGGTCATCGGCAAAGGCCGGATTGGCCATAAGCAGGACCATGACAGCCCATATCACCTTGAATATGTTTGTTTGACGGTGCAAATTGATTCTTCCGCGGCCTTAAAATTCAAGCCTGAACAGCAGTTCTCCGCCGTATGCGCCCTTGGAATCCTGAAATCCGCTGGCCAGCAGATGCTCCCAGAACCGGTATTCGGACACGGCCCGCTGAACCAGCTCTTCGCTGCCCGATTCCACCTCGTATTTTATGGTCAGCCGCCGGCTCAGTCTTTTGCCCACGGTGACCTGAATACGGTCCGCATTGTTCGGATCTTCTCCGGCGCCGGTCTCTACCTCCAGGATATCCACGCCCGACCGTTTCTTCACATCCTCACCCCAGGCGGTGGCGATCAAAGAAGCCAGCATCTGGCCGGTGGTCTGGCTGCTGCCGCCCTCTCCCTGGGCCAGTTCGCTGCTGGTGCGTCCCAGCAGGATGAGGGAGAGGATGTCGTTTTCCGACGCCGGTGGATCCGAGCTGAGCTTGAAGGCCAACCGATCGGGTGGCCCGGACAAAGACAGGGTCACGAGCCACTGGCGAATGCGGGTTTCGGCCTGGATGTCCAGGTTGGGCTCGGTTTTGTAGGGGTTGATGAAATCCACCACGCCCCGCTTGACCGTAAAGGATTTGCGCCGGAAGATGACTTCACCCTCGGTGACCTGGGCACGGCCGCTGACGATGGGCCGGGCCAGGGTGCCGGTAACTTTGAGATCCGGTGCAACCTGCAACTGGGCCAGATTGTTGTCCACCAGTAAAGGGTAGCGATGGGTGACGGTGACGTTGAGGGCGATTTTTCCAATCCGGGGCGGCATCTCCACATCGGCGGGCGGCGGTGCGACACGTCGGGTGCGGGAAACGGCCGACAGCAGATTGAGCCGCACCGGTTTGTAGTAGCTGCCTTCCAGCAGCACCAGGCCGCCCTGGAGCACCGGTTCTCCGGCATTGTATTTGAGGGTCAGGTCACTATTGACCACCACATCCATGGTGCCGGGCCATTGCAGCGGCAGGACCCGGGCCTTGAATTCCAATCGGCCATTCACAGGCTGGCCGTCCTTGAGTTGCATCTGCCCGGACAGTTCGAAGCGCCCACCATCCAGTAGCCCGGACACATCAGGAATGTTCAGCTTTCGGGGATCGATTTTCAGGTGGCCATTCACGTCCTCCAGAGACTGGGCCAGGCCGGGAACTTCCATGGAGATGGCCGCCAACTCCAGGTCAGCCTGCCATTCCATTTGGGTCAAAGGTCCCTGGGCCCGGGCATGAAAGATCAATTGCCCCCGGGCATCGTCCGCACCGGTGAGAAAGGGCGCCAGGGCGGCCATGGGCATGCGGCCGTCGGTTGCCACTTCCAGATTGTCGGTCGGTCGGCCGTTGGCAGAAAGGTTGATGAACCCATTTTGCAACAGCGTCAGCCGTGCGGAGGGCATCTCAAGGCGGCCGTTTTCCATGCGGGCTTGCAAAGCCGGCGCCGAAACCAGGGGGTTGTTCTTGAAGCGCAGGGCGGCATCGCTGAGTGCCAGCCGGCCTTGAATACGTTCCAGATGATGTCGATTGCCCTTGACCTGCAGGCTTCCCGACAAGACACCGCCCCAATCGGCGCCGGCCCACAGCGCCAGGTAGGGGCTGAGGTCGGATTGGTCGAAATGGGCCTGCAGGTTAAAATCACCATTGGCCAACTGATAACTGGCTGTGAGGTCGAAGTTGAGGCCGGCCGTTAGTTCCAGCCGCCCTTCCAGCAACTCGGCCTTTAGCTCGAAATTCTCCCAGGGTTGATCCTTGAAACGCGGTTGCCGGACCTTAAGGTCGGCGCTCAGCCGGGGATGATCAAGGGTGCCGGACGCATCGAGTTGAATGTCCAGCCGCCCGCCCACAGGATAGGCTTGCTGCAGCGCCTTGATGCGGCTCAGTTCGATGTCTGCGGCGCGCACCTTGGATTCGAACCGGCGGTTGAAGCCGAACCATCCTTCTGCCCGGACCGTCTGGCCTTTTTCGATATCGATGTCCAGGGCTTCCAGGGTAACCTTTTTCCCTTCCACCCTTCCGTGCAATGCCAGGCTTTCGAGCGGTTGGCCGCCGATGTTCAGTTCGTTTGCCGAAACCCCGAAGCGGCCTTTGAGACCCGGCAGCGGACCGGACACTTCGCCTTCAAGGGCAACTGTTCCACGTTGGTCCGCGAAGAAATCCTGTAATTGGACATTTTGGCCGGAGATCCGGGCCTGCACCAAGGGTGCCGATAACATACGATGGGTTCCGGGCTGCTGCCAGTTTGCAGACCCCTGGAGGTGGACCTTGGACGCCCCTTTGAGAAGATTCAGGTCGGAGACGGTCAGGCGGCCGTCATTCCAGCGGGCGTTGCCCTGCACGATGCCGTCAAAGCCATGCCAGCGCAAACTGCTTTGATCCAGCTCCGCCCGGGCTTTCAAATGCTGCAGGGATCCTTTAACCTCGATGCGCCCATGAAAATTTCCTGCCATCCCGTTATCAAGTCCGAAGTCCTTAGGCTCCAGCTGCTGAAACGCCAGGTTCAGATCCACACCCGGGTCGGTGGCCAAGCCGCCTTCGGAGCGCAGAAGCTGCAGTTGCCCGCCGCCTTCCACCAGGCTGCCCTGGTTTTCCAATGCCAAATCGGAGATGCGCAGCTGGCCCTGGCCATTCAATTGCGCCCGGGCCACCAGGCGGCCCAGCGGGCGTCCTTCCATGACCAGATCCTGGGCCAGGATTTCGATATTGCCCCTGGGGCGGCGCCACGGCCCCTGACAGCGCAGGTTGAGCCGGCCTTTTCCTGAAGGGATGGGTATTCCTAACAGAGGGCCAAGGCTTTCCAGGTGGTCTGATTGGAAGTTGATTTCTGCCTGTCCGATGGTGCCGGCGTCGGTATCGATGCGCGCGCTGCCCTTAAGCTTACTTTCACCGGCCGTGGCCTGCATGCGGCTGAGGGTGATGGCCGGCCCATCCCATTGCAGCCGGGCTTCCAAATGCCCGATGGCACCGGTATCATCCCGCCGCCAGGACAAATCTGAGGCCTGCAGGTCGATTTGGGCGTTGCCGCGGGCCGCGTCACCCACTGTTCCTGTGCCGGCCAGATCGGCCTTCAGGTTCATGGCACCGTGCAGAGGAAGGTCTCCCAGGGGCAGGCGGGCAGGCTGCAGGTTTTGTGCGTTGACTTGCAGGTCGTAGGTTAAAGCATCCCAGCGGGCATCGGATAGATTGCTGCCGGGGCCCAACACCGGCAGCAGATCAATGCGCCCGCTGAGGGTTAATGCGCCCCACATGGCCTGGCTGCGAAGACCGGCGATGGTCACCTGCCGATGCTGCATGCGCACTTCGGCTTCCACACGGTCAAGGTTGACGCCCAGGGCGCCTGGTTGGGTCCAAGTCGTGTCCAGGGTTATATCGGGATCGTCCCAACGTCCCCGGGCTTTGATGCGTGCGCTGAGGCGACCTTTTAAGGCGGCCTTTTCGGGAAGCAAGCGCTGCAGAGCGTCCAGATCCGTGTTCAGATCGGCCGTCAGATCGACTTGTGGATCGGCCGCCGGCCAATCCACGTAGCCGTTGATCTTCAGGTGGGATTGGGGCGTTTTGACATTGAGGATGATGGTACGGGATTTGTCGATGGCGGCGGTGATATCCAAAGAAGTCAGCGTGTGGTCGGCACCGGGTTGTCGCCAGAGCAGCAGGCCGGCGCTGATGCGCACATGCCCGCTTTGGGCGGACAAATCAAGTCCGGCGGCGATCTCGACGCCCTCACCGTCGGCCGACCAGTCCTTGGCAGGGCGATCGAAGTGCACGACACCTCCGGTGATGCGGCCGTCGTCGATGCATAGGGACCATGGCTTGCTCTCTTTTCGGGGCTCGTCGTCGGCGTCGGAGGGGCGCGTCAGTTTAACCAGCTGCAGGCGATCCTGATGATCGTACTGCAAATTCACACGGGCATTTTCGATGTTCAGGCTTTTGATACGAATGCTGCGCCACAACAGCGCCGGCCAGAAAATTCTCAGGCGAAGTCGGGATGCCGAAGCCAGAAGCTCCCCCCGGGTATCGGACAACCGGACGCCGGTCAATTCCAGACGGCCGGAGAGCAGCTCGATACGGTGCCGGTCGACGTCCAGATGCCCATCCAAGGCCCCATTGACCTTTTTCAGCAGTTCGCGGCGGAATCCTTCACCGTTGAGATATAAGGCGACGACGGTATAGCCGACAGTCAGTAACAACACCATTGCTGCGGCCACGGCTCGTTTTTTGGTCAGGAAAGATTTCAAGAAGCTACCACTCCGCGTGTTTCGGATGTGCGTCGTTACAGATGGAAAACTATGTCGTGCCCATCGATAAATGGTAGATTCTGGCCCTGGCCTGAACCAGAATCTACCATTGCTGGATGGACACTATCCATGATTGGTCACGAATTCAAGAGAACAACCCGTCGGTTGCAACTATAGGCATATGCTTCCGGCGGATGAAGACCGTATGCTACACTTGTTTGATGGCTTTCCACTGGACGGCGCCGAACAGCGCCATGGCAAAAAAAGATCCCAGGCCATCGGCGAGCATGTCTTTTTGTGCGTCCCAGATATCTCCCTGGGAACCGAGCACGGCGATGCCGGCGGAAGCATCGGCGGAGACGGCATAGAGCCACTCGAAGATCTCGTAGCCGCCGGCGACGGTAAAAATGGCGAAGATGGGGAAGAGAAACAATACCCACTTGGACCGCACCAGGGCCTTGGCTAGCAGCACTTCGGCAATGGGATAGGCATAAAATCCGACGCTGAAATGGGCCATGCGATCATAGTGGTTTCTGGAAAATCCCAGAAAATCGGTTACCCATTCGAACGGTACGCGTTCGAAGGTGTAGTGACCACCGATGGTGTGCAGGTAAATGAGGCACGCCATGAGCACATAACTGCTTGCCGTGAACCGATAGTATGGGTAGATTGCGGCAATGGCTGCCACGATCATCATAATGGGGATGTTCTCCGCCCACCACACGGAGCGGTCATAGGGCGCGACGGCACAGATGGTGAAAAGCAGAACATACAGTCCCAGAAGGACAATGGGGGTAAGGCGCTTGGTTGGCTCTTGACGCATGGCGGTTCATCTTTCTCGATGCCGGATTCGGATGAAGTTCTATTATAATACAATCTTACACCCATATCGACAACGGTGATTTTATGGCCACCTATCATATTTTATTCGCCCGAGGCAATGCTCCTGATCAATGTGGACCATAGAAGGAAAAATCCTTGGTTTTTGCTTGTCCGGCGCAGATTTTCATCTAAAAGTCCACAACGCGCTTGCAGATTCGAAGGATCGAGACAAAAAAATACATGATAACAATAGGTTAAAATTTTGTCAGGCGGCGTTGATAAAAATGTTTGTTTACGGTTGAAAAATGCTTGCACTTTTACCTTTCTTAAATTAAATCCGCTCAGTTTTTTTCATTTAACGGCCGCTCTGGCGGCATTTTTTACCAATCGCCATCTGTATCAAAAGGGGGGCCCGATGGATGAGAAGAGAAGCTACTGCTGCACATGAGGCCGTTCGCCACCTAGATCCCACGGCCTGTAAAAATACATGGCCTGAACACCACGACCATCCCCAATCCGGCATCCCCGCGGATCATTTTGTTGAACGAGACGGGGTTCAATTTGCCGGCACCCATCTCATTCTGGATTTCTGGGGTGCTCAAAGACTCGACGACCTTCAGCTTATGGAGGGCGCGTTGCGCGAATGCGTTGCCAAATGCGGCGCTACCCTGCTACATATCCACCTGCACCATTTTACACCCAACGGGGGAATTTCCGGTGTGGCAGTGCTGGCCGAATCCCACATCAGCGTCCACACATGGCCGGAACGCGATTTCGCTGCATTTGATATCTTCATGTGCGGGGTCGCCCGGCCCGAAGAGGCCATCTCTATATTGAAACGCGCTTTTTCTCCTAAAATCATGAATATTACGGAGAATTTGAGAGGGGTCCAGGGACATGCCCAAATTCACTGAGACACTCTACGATGCATACGGACAGGAATTCCGTATCGATGAAATGCTGTATGAGGTCAAAACCGGACATCAGCATTTGATGATTTTCCATAATGCGACCTTTGGGAAAGTGCTGGTGCTGGACGGTGTGGTTCAGACCACCGAAAAAGACGAATTTATCTATCATGAAATGATGTCCCATGTGCCGATCCTGGCCCATGGAAAAGCCAGACGCATACTCATTATCGGTGGCGGCGACGGTGGCATGCTGCGGGAAGTTTTGCGTCATCGTCAGATTGAGCATGTTACCCAGGTGGAGATCGACCGGCAAGTCATCGATATGTGCCAAACTTATCTGCCCAACCACTCCCAAGGCGCCTATGACGATCCCCGGGTCGACATTGTGATCGACGATGGTCTGCACTATGTTCAGGCCACCCAGGAGCGGTTTGATATTATTATATCGGACAGCACCGACCCCATCGGGCCGGGTGAAGCCCTTTTCAAAGCCGATTTCTATGCCCAATGCAAGCGTTGCTTAACCCCGGGCGGTGTTTTGGTGACCCAGAACGGGGTGGCCTTTATGCAGCTGGAAGAAGTTCAAAATACCGCAAAGCGATTAAAAACCATTTTCGCCGACTTGCATTTCTATGCAGCCGCCGTGCCGACCTATGTCGGGGGAATCATGACCTTCGCGTGGGCCACGGACAACCGGGCGCTGCGTCATACGGATATTGAATCCTTACGGGAGCTTTACGCGGCCAGCGGTATTCAAACACGCTATTACAATCCGGAGATTCATCATGCCGCCTTTGCACTGCCCCAATATGTATTGGGTGCCATAGGGAAATAAAGATATGAACACCATTCGCTATACTGCTATTCAAAAAGGTGCGTTCTATAGCGATCTGGTCCAGGCTTACGGTGCGCCATTGCTGATACTGGACGCCGATAAAGTGCGGGCGCAATACCGTGCACTGGGGCAGGCCCTGCCGGGGGTGGAATTATACTACGCCATCAAATCGTTGCCGCATAAGGCCATTTTGCGCGTGCTGGCCGATATGGGTGCCGGTTTTGACATGGCTTCTTCCGGCGAAATCGAGTTGATCCGCGAATTGAAAATCTCCGCGCGCCGCACGATCCATTCCCATCCCATCAAGCGCGACGGCGATATTCGCGACGGCCTGCGATTCGGATGCACCACATTTGTGGTGGACAACACCGATGAGCTGTTGAAATTTTTACCGTACAAGCATCGTGTCGGGCTTTTTATCCGCATCAGTTTTCGAAGCGAAACCGCGGTGGTGGATTTATCTAAAAAATTCGGGTGTTCTTTGGAAGCGGCCGACGATATGCTGGAACTGGCCGCCAGACTGGGAATTCATGTAAAAGGGCTTTGCTTTCATGTGGGTTCCCAGTGCGGGGATGCCCGGCAGCAAGTGGAAGCCGTCGATGCATGCAACACCCTCATTCGCCGGCATCACAATACCGGCGCGGCACCCATCAGCATGCTGGACATCGGTGGCGGATTTCCTATTTCATACAATGGCGGTCATGTGGACATCAACGGCTATTGCGCCCCCATCCGCGAAGCGCTGGCCGCATTGCCGCCTTATGTGCAGGTGATCGCCGAGCCGGGTCGTTTTATTTCCGGCCCTGCCATGACCTGCGTAACCACCGTGATCGGAAAAGCGCTGCGCAACGGCCTTTTCTGGTATTATCTGGATGACGGTGTGTATGGGTCGTTCAGCGGTCAGATCTATGATCACATGCGTTATCCCCTTGAGGTTTTTTCGGACGATGAGCACCGGTATCCAAGCGTCCTGGCCGGTCCCACTTGCGATAGCATCGACTTGATCGCCGAAGATATTCTTCTTCCGGAACTGCATTTGGGTGATCTGGTGGTGGGACACATGATGGGTGCTTACACGGCAGCATCGGCCACAGAATTCAATCTCTTGAAAAAGGCCAAAGTGGTGGTGCTTAATGATGGGATCGAAACCGAAATGCAGGTGAACTTGAAATCGACGCTGCCGTTATTACCTGCTAAACACTTGCACTAGTAATCGGTGATTGGCTGAAGGCCGAAACTGGCCCGTGCGCGATCACAATTCGGGTTGCTGCCACCGGCTTCCCAGGAGGCTCTGAAAGTTTGACAAACGGAAGGCCTGTTAGCGTAGATTTTGCAATGCACGTGATGCCCGATGTTTCCGTCCAGTGCCACACAACGCTTGCAGAATCCTTCAGTTCCGCGCATGGCGCTGCGGACGTCGTCGAATGTCACGGTGTCTTGGACGGGGACCACGCCGTTCACGTGATCATCGGTTTCTTCGGAAAGAAACAGGACCTTGTAGATAGCGCAGCAGGCACCGCAATTTTGGCAGATATTGGCTGCCATCAGCTTTCTCGTCAGTTTTGAGTAAAAGGCCTGTATGGTGCATCCCCGGATGGCCGACCGGATAGACTGCACGTTCCAGACCACATTGCCGCTTAAGGGTGAGCAAGGAATTCAACGGGCAGTTGTTGACAAAAGCGGAAGCGGGAGTTCCGCTTATTGGGAATAAGGAGAACTGGAAGTTCTCTTGTTTGATAGATACTTTTGGGCGATTAGATTCGACTGCGCCCCCTTGCCGTGACGGCAGATCCAACAAACCTCAACTTTAGGAGACAGATCGATGACCAAAGCAGAACTGATTGACCAAATGGCCCAGGACGCCGGAATTTCAAAGACTGCCGCTGGAGCAGCCATGGAATCTCTGATTGACGGCATCACCAAAACCCTTAAGAAAAAAGACGGTAAAGTGACCCTGACCGGGTTCGGCACCTTCAGCAAATCACGCCGTAAAGCCCGTAACGGCAGAAACCCCCAGACCGGTGAGACTATCAAAATCAAGGCCTGCAACGTGGTAAAGTTTAAGGTCGGCAAAAAACTCAAGGAAGCTGTATAGATCTGATAAAGTCGGCGGTCCTTAGTAGAAGACCCATAAACGCCCACCCGATCTCGGGTGGGCGTTTTGGTTTTGGTGTTGCTGTGGCCGGTTTGCGATGATATCGTGAGAAGTGGTTTCAAAACCTCCCCTCAGGCCCAATCTCGGTGTTGGGTCACCGGATTCAATGCTCAACTCAATGTATTCCTGCGCTTGAATCCGGCGCCCCGCCTTGACCTTGAGCCTGATTGAAGGTTTTGAAACCACTTCTAATAAATTTTGATTCAATCCTTTGCCGAAAACCTTATATCCAAAAGCTCTCGAAGCATGCGAAAAGATCTAAAATTTCACCTTATTTTGGCCATCAGCCTCAGTCTGGCCTGCTTCTTTGCACCCCAATTGATATTTCTCCCGGCCGCAGCCCACGCGGATGAAGCCGCGCCGCAACAATGGACCGTCGATTGGATCCAACAGCGTGCGCTTGAAGTGGAGGCGTCGCTGAAATCGGCTCGCCGGGCGGTGAGCGCAGAAACTGCCGGCCGGCTGGGGGTTGACGTCGAGGACCTGGAGATGCGGGTCCGCAAATGGGTGGAATTGGATGCCTTGTTCGATGGGTTGCAGTCGGAAATGCAAAAACGAGCGGAACTGCAAAAGGAGACCGCCGCCGTTCAAGAGGAGCTCAACGCCTTTCAACAGCGCGGTCTGCTGAAAAAGCCGCCCTATGCGCTAAGCACCTATGATGCGTTGTTGATCGACTACGATTCGTTGCAGCAGCGCATGGAAACCTCGGTCATGTCCCTGAAGGCCGCCCAGCGCAGCCTGGATGAATCCCGCGCACGCCTCAGCAGCGCACAAGACCAGCTACAGGATATGAAAGAGACGCAGACTGTCAAAGAGAGCGCCAGCGCGCTTTGGACAAGAGCAGGCTTTCAACTGGATTTTCAACTGGCGGACACCATGTTCCACCTTCACGGTGCGCGCGCAGATAATCTGCAGCAGCAAAAGCAATTGAACGCCAAACGGGCTGAACTGGTGCGCAGCCAGGTCGACGTTGTGCGCCTCGGCCTGGCGTATGACGATAAGGATCTTGATGATCAAATTCGCGCCCTGGAACAGAAGAAAAAAAACCTGGGCAATGAATTGGACTTGCTTCAAAAAAAGAAAAAAGAAACCGATCGACAATGGTTGAAAATCCGGGATCAAATCCAGAAATCGGTTTACACTGATGATTTGACCCGCATGGAAGACCAGTTGAAAGGGCTCGACCAGTGGCGTGAAACATATCAGGAGGCCATTGATCAGCACGAGGAGATGATGCGCCTGGCCGATCAACAGCAGCAGGCCTGGCGGAGACGCTATGATCTGCTTCGACAGGTGCCGGATCGGGATGTATTGCTGCAGTGGTATGAACTCAGCCAGCAGCGCCAGGCACATATCAACCGCGTACTGCCCATTGAACAGCAGCGCCAGAACAGCCTCTGGCAGCAATTCAATCGTCTGGAGGGGGCGACCGACACGGTAGGCAAACCCGTGGCACGGAACGGCAACGGTGGGTTTGCCAAGGCATTGCACCAGATGGCGGCGTATCGGCTTGATTATCTCAGCATGCTGGTGGCCAGCCGTGGTATTGAAACTCGGTTAAAAAATGAGATCGATGTTCATCTGGAACGCAAACCCCTGGCTTATCAGGCTGAAAGAATCTGGGCCCGATTTCGAAGCATATGGAATTACCAGGTTTGGATGATCGATGACCGACCGCTGACGGTTCAAAAAATATTGGTGGCCCTGGTGATATTGCTGGCCGGCATCATGGCGACCAAAATCGTGATTCACAGAATTGCCAAACGGGTGCTGACGCGTCCTCAAATCAAAGCCACCACCGCGGCCACCATTGAAAAGTTACTGCTCTACCTGGGATATCTGCTGGTTGTGCTGCTGGCCCTCAGAATGGTCAATATCCCATTGGCGGCATTTGCATTTTTAGGCGGCGCCGTTGCCATCGGCGTCGGTTTCGGCGCCCAGAACCTGATCAATAACTTCATCAGCGGATTTATTATCATGGGTGAACAGCCCATCAATATCGGCGACCTCATCGAGGTGGAGGGCGTGTTGGGACAGGTGGAAGAGATTGGCGCACGCTGTACGCGTATTCGCACCGGGGAGAATATTCATATCCTGGTACCCAACAGCAGTTTTCTGGAGAAAAACATTACCAACTGGACGCTGTCCGACCGGCAGATACGGGCGGATGTCACCGTGGGCGTGGCGTACGGCTCGGCGGTGGAGCAGGTTGAAAAATTGCTGTTGCAAGCCTGCGATGAATTCAATGCCATCCGGAAAAACCCGGAGCCCTTTGTGTTGTTTACCGATTTCGGGGACAATGCGTTGGTCTTCAAGGTGCTCTTCTGGATTAACGTGCAGCGCGTGATCGAGAGAAGGTTGATCGAGAGTCAACTCCGGTTTCGCATCGATGACCTTTTTCATAAATCTGAAATCGTCATCGCATTCCCCCAGCGCGATGTCCATTTGGACAGCAGCAGCCCGCTGAGCATCCGACTGCTCGAGCGCGCCAAGGATTCGGGCAACAGCGGAACGCCAGCGTAGAAACTATCACAAAAAAGTATTTTGACCCAATCGAGGAGATGGTCATCAATGCCCCGATTTTTAAAATCCAGCCGTAAAAAAACAGCAGGCAGCGCTCCGGGTACGCTGGTTCACATTGGAGAGCAGCGTACCGAAAAAGCGCACATCTCCCTGATCGATTACACCCAAGACCAGATCCAGGAGCGCAAGGTGGAGCAGGTTGAGGCGCTTTTTGCCTTGCGCGACACGGCCAGCACCACCTGGATCAATATCGACGGCATTCATGATTTGGCCTTAATGGAAGCCATCGGCAGCCACTTTGGTATCCATCCCCTTACCCTGGAAGATATCGTCAATACCGGGCACAGGCCCAAGGTTGAGGAATTCGATTCCTATGTGTATATGGTCCTCAAAATGCTGCGCTATGATGAAGACGCGCACATGGTGGTTTCCGAACAGGTCAGCTTGATTCTGGGGGCCCGTTTCCTCATCTCCCTTCAGGAAGCACCGGGAGACGTTTTTGAACCCATACGGGAGCGTCTGGTCAAAGCCAAGGGGCGTATTCGCACGCGCGGCTGCGATTATCTGGCGTATACCTTGATCGATGCCGTGGTGGACCACTACTTCTATATCCTGGAGAAAATGGGTGAGCAGATCGAGGTCCTTGAAGATCGGTTAACCGATAGACCCGACGCTGATGTCGTTCAGGAGCTTCACAACCTGAAGCGGGAAGCCCTTTACCTGCGTAAACAGGTGTGGCCCATGCGCGAGGTGCTGAGCCGTCTGACCAAGGGAGAGTTTGACCTGGTGCAAGAGGAGAATTATCGTTTTTGGGGGGATGTTTACGACCACATCGTGCAACTTATGGATACCATCGAGTCTTATCGGGATATGCTTGCGGGCATGATGGATCTGTATCTTTCCACGGTCAGCAATCGCATGAACCAGGTGATGAAGGTGCTGACCATCATGGCCACAATTTTTATCCCCATTACGTTTATCGTCGGCGTTTACGGTATGAACTTCAAGCATATGCCCGAGCTGGAATGGCCCTGGGGGTACGGTCTGGTCTGGGCTGTCATGGTTATCCTCGTCATCGCCATGCTGATTATTTTTAAGAAGAAGAAATGGCTGTAGGGGAATTTATGCGCATTAGTTTTTTATCCCAAAGATATCTGGCCGTTGTTTTGGTCGCTATGCTCCTTTGGCTTCAGGCCGGTTCGGCCGTGGCGGCTTCCCAAGAGCCGAACCCGCAGGTCGATAGTGAAACCGTTGGCGGTAACCCGGCCAGCGCCGCGGCGGCGGTGGAGCCATTGCGTCCCGTGAGAACCGAGGGTATTGATGCGGCCGGGCAGAAAGTCGGCCAAGGTATTGACCGGATGAGCAACCTTGCCGCAGACTATCTGGGCGATTGGGTCGGGAAGAAAACCCTGGCCGGCATCACCCTGGCAAAGCTGCTTTTTTGTTTTATCCTTTTGCTGGGAGTGATGATTGTCGAGCGCATCCTGAGATGGGTGCTTCGGCATAAGATCAATGCCATCCCCCATCAGGAGGAGGCCGTCTCATGGCTGCGGCTGCTGCTCCAGGCCACCACCAAGCCGATGAGTTTATTCATCTATGTATACGGTATTTATGCAGCCCTTTCGCCGCTTTACACGCATTTCAGAGCCGCTGACGGTGCCAACCTGGTTTTGGCGGTGGTAAAACGGTCCGCCGATATCGGCGGCACGGTGGCCTTATTTTGGTTTATCTTCCAACTGGTTGCTTTGTTGGATGCGCTGCTGATGAGGTGGGCCGGCGGCACTGAAAACAACATCAATACCATGCTGGCACCGCTGATTGGCAAAACCCTGCGCGTTTTCATCGTGATCCTGGGTGCCATGACGGTGCTGCAGAACCTGACGGGGGTGCAGCTCGGTCCTTTGTTGGCTTCCCTGGGTATCGGAGGGTTGGCCGTGGCATTGGCGGCTAAGGACTCCATCGCCAACTTCTTCGGCACCTTGACCATATTGTTCGATAAACCCTTTAAGGTGGGCGAGCGCATCGTGATCAACAATTACGACGGCACGGTGGAAAGCGTGGGCTTCCGAAGCACCCGCATCCGTTTGCTCAACGGAAATCTGGTATCCATTCCCAATGAAAAGGTAGTCAACTCGGAAGTTGAGAACGTCGGTCGCCGCCCCAATATCCGTTGGTTAACCCAAATCGGCATCACCTACGACACGCCGCCGCAAAAAGTGCTGGAGGCCGTCGATATTCTCAGAACTATTCTACATGACCATGAGGGCATGCATCCCGATCTTCCGCCGCGGGTCCATTTCAATGGCTTCAATGATTGGAGCCTCAACATCACCGTGGTTCTGTGGTACCATCCTCCGGACTGGTGGCCCTTCCAGGCCTGGCTGCAGCAGACCTGTCTGGAGATCCTGCAGCGCTTCGAGTCGGCGGGTATCGATTTCGCCTTCCCGTCCCAGACCCTCTATCTGGCCAACGAAGACAAACGGCAACTCAAGCTGCAATTGTTGAAGGGCGACTCAGCCTGACAAGGTTACCCCGCCCGTACCTTCCAGGTCCAGACCCAGGTTCCCCTATCAGCGGTCAACCTTGGTCGATCCGCGTTCGCAGCCCTAATCTATGGCTATTCGGATGGATGGTTGAGCTCTAGTGCGATGGGTATTTCCATCCTGCCCATGGCGTGTAGACACAAACATTTCTTTCGAATGGGTTTCTTTACTGGAAATAATGACTACAATTAAAACTGCGTTCGAGATTGACCATCGATCAATTGGCATGACATTCACCGGGTTCCTACCATGCTCCGACACCGCAGATCGGGTTCACCGCTTCTTCTCATCGCTGTCTCTCGTTGAGCCGGGGCCATCACCGAAGGAGGCAAGATACCATGAACAAACACGAACTTGAAACCATCGCCCAGGCCATCGTTGCGCCCGGCAAGGGGATTCTGGCGGCGGACGAAAGCTCTCCGACCATTAAAAAGCGATTTGAGGCCATCGACGTTGCCTCTACAGAAGAAAATAGGCGCGCCTACCGAGAATTGCTGTTTACCACCGAAGGGATGGAAAAGTTCATCTCGGGTATCATTCTTTTTGATGAAACCATGCGCCAGAAGGCCCGCAACGGGGACACTTTCGTTCAAGTGCTTTCAAATAAGGGGATCTTTGCGGGCATCAAAGTGGATATGGGCGCCAAGGCGCTGGCAGGATTCGCAGGTGAAAAGATCACCGAGGGTTTGGACGGACTCCGGGAGCGGCTGGCCGAATACCGGGAATTGGGCGCCAAGTTTGCCAAATGGCGGGCCGTTATCACCATCGGAAAAGGGTTGCCGACCCGGTTCGCCCTCGATGCCAATGCACATGCCCTGGCAAGGTATGCGGCCCTATGCCAGGAGGCCGGACTGGTGCCCATCGTGGAACCTGAGGTGCTGATGGACGGCGACCACGACATCGGCCGTTGCCGTGATGTAACGGCCGCCGCCTTAAAGGCGCTTTACGCCGCCTTGTTCGAGCATTGCGTCTATCTGGAGGGGACCTTGCTAAAGCCCAACATGGTGCTGCCCGCGAAGGACTGTTCCGTGCAGGTGGGGCCTGAAGCGGTGGCTGAGGCCACCCTGACCTGCTTTCGGCAGGTCGTGCCGGCGGCAGTCCCCGGCATCGTGTTTCTTTCAGGTGGTCAGAGCGCGGTGCAGGCCACCCAGAATCTGAATGCCATCAATGCCATGGGGGCACAGCCCTGGCAGTTGAGTTTTTCGTTCGGCCGGGCTCTGCAGGAACATACCCTTAAAGCCTGGCAGGGGCGGGAAGCAAACAACAGCTCTGCGCAGCAGGCCTTTTACCATCGTGCCCAATGCAATGGTGCGGCCCGCGAAGGCAGCTATACCGCTGATATGGAACGTGAAAGCGGATAATCCCTTGTGAGCATCAAATCGATGCGGGCTATTACACAAAGTGCCCGCTAAACAAAAGTTTAAGGAGGTTGCATGTCAAGAGTTTTAGGCTTCCAATCCCAATCGGATTCTCTGGACAGTTATTTTAATGCCATCAAAGGTCACGAATTGCTGACCAAAAAGCAGGAAGGAAGGCTGGCCCGCCGATATCTGCAGAACGATGATTATGATGCGGCCAATCGCCTGGTGGGTGCTAATCTGCGGTTGGTGGTAAAAATAGCACGGGAATATTACAACAGCTCGTCACGGTTCGCCCTTGGCGATTTGATCCAGCAGGGCAATCTGGGTCTCATGCATGCCGTCAACAAGTTCAACCCCGATAAGCAGACCAAATTCTCCTATTATGCCTCTTTCTGGATCAGGGCCTATATCTTCAAATATCTTATCGACAATTTCAGCTCGGTTAAGATCGGCACGACCCAGGCGCAGCGCAAGCTGTTTTTCAGTCTTCGCAAAACCAAAGCGAAACTGCGCCGCGAGGGCCTGCCGATAACCCCTGAACAGATTGCGCGTTCGTTGAATGTAAAGGTGACCGATGTTGAGCAGATGGAAAGCCGCATGCAACAGCAGGACCGATCTCTCAACGCGCCCAGCCGCTCCCGCACCCAGGAACAGGCCATCGACAACCTCAAGGCGCAGCATGAATCCGCCGAGGAGGCGGTGGCCAGGCAGCAGATGAGCGACATGTTGCACAACATCATCGGCAGGTTCAAATTGCGCTTGAGCCACCGTGAGGTTGCCATCCTGGAGCAGCGCATTGTGGCCCACAAACCGTTAACTCTGCAAAAACTCGGGGACCGCTTTGGCGTATCGCGAGAGCGCATCAGGCAGATCGAAACGAGCATAATCCGCAAGCTGCGCGCCTATCTCCAAACCAGGATACCGGATTTTCAATATTACCTGATCGAATAATGGGGTTTGCCGTAAGATACACTACCTACCCGCTCGTCTTCCTTTTGGATATGATCAACAGATTGCCGTCATAGGTCAGGATGCCCAGCATGATCGCACATACCAGACGATAGATATCGATGCCGTAGTAGCGGCCGGTGGCCATGGGGTTGGGCACCAGGGGGTCGGCCACCTGGACTTTGCGGTCCTCTTTGCTGTAACCGGACAGCACAACGAAATGTCCGCAGGAGCTGCCGCGGACATCATCGTAAATCACCTTGCCGTTGTCTTCCAATTCCCGGGAAGTGTCATAGAGATAGGTAGCGCTCAAGCCGGTGAGAATGGGAATGCCGCGTTTGAGATATTTGCGGATCAGCGCCGGTGTGATTACCGCGAATTGCAGCCGTCCTCCGAGGCGCAGATACGCTTGGTATGCTTGGGTGGCCTCTTCGAATCCGGGCAGCTCCTTTTTGTGGTGCAATTGGCTTTTGAGCTTTTGGGCAATGGCGTCGGGGGCGGCATTCGACCAGGTGGGGTCGAACAATAACAGATTATAGGGGAAAATCGTCGTCTGATAGCCTCTTTGCAGGGCGTGAATGGCCAGATATACGTCCAGCGTGCCGCCTTCCTGCCATTGCGGGACTTGTGCAATGACATCTTCCAGGGCAATGGGGTCGTCATAGTATCGGTAGAGGGCATGCAGGCAGGTGGGGCCGCAGGTGGCCGTGTTCGGCTGCTTGCGAATATCAAATCCAAGCATGGTAGTCATAGCAACTTCCTGGTCATGGTATTATGTTTGACACTTGGTCCAATCGTTTGGCAGATACGTTACCCAGAATAAATCGGTACTGTAAACAAGGAAGTGGTACGCCTTGCCGGATAACCTCTGGCCGAGGATTTCATGGGAGGTTCAGATTTCATTGCGCTAGTGGTCAGAATAGTCGGGCTCCGCTCCAAAGTGGTTTGATCAAAGCCACGTCCACCATCCGGCCGCAGTAGGATTGCATGTGTCTTCATCACACGGTGTAATTGACAGCCTAAGTGCCTTCTCAAATACCTACCGATTGTTTTTACAATTCGGCAGAAGAGCCTTATCGAATTGTTGGCGATAGGTAGGCAGATTAAAGGACGGCGACCTCCGGCAGGGGTTTGATGAAGTTTTGTCGTAAACTGTAGGTGTACGCGCCTTGGGTGGGGATCAGCAGGACATCTCCCGGTTCAATGGCCTCTCCGAAGTAGAAATATCCCCAGACATCATGGGGTGTGCAAAGCGAACCCAGGATATGGCAGGGGTGCTCAGTCAGGGCGGGGCGTGAGAGGTTCAAGACGG
>Ga0210123_1000536_pt1 | contig 23484 bp, 18 predicted proteins | sample Muzzi_PWB_D2_FD_185535 | JGI IMG/M metagenome (GOLD analysis project Ga0210123, IMG submission 185535) | Wetland microbial communities from San Francisco Bay, California, USA, that impact long-term carbon sequestration - Muzzi_PWB_D2 (SPAdes) | ecosystem: Environmental > Aquatic > Marine >... | reverse complement strand
AGCCGTCCGCCGCCTTCGAGACGTCCACCACCGCCAGGTCGATGTAGCCGTAGCTGAAGAACCAGTTCGACCAGAACCAGTCGAGGTCCCGGCCCGCCACGTCGTCGAACGTGTAGAAGAAGTCCCACGGGCTCGGGTGCTTCCCGTGCCAGCGATCCATGTAGGCGTGCAGCGACCTTCCGAAGGCTTCGTCGCCCAGCAGGTCCTTCGCGGCCAGGTAGCCGAGCGCCGCCTTTCCGTACTCGTTGATGCCGAGGGCTCCCCCGCCGAGGACGTCGCCGGGGGTGATGATCGGGAGGTCCCCGGTGGCCGAGGGATTCGAGGCCCACCGGTTCACCCGGAACTGCTGGAACAGGTTCGTCGCCGCCTCGCTTCCCGACAGGTCCACGCCCCACAGGTACTCCAGGGTCGTCGCCCACCCCTCGTCCATGAAACCGTATCGGGTCTCGTCGATTCCCATGTAGAACGGCATATACGTATGGGCGATCTCGTGCAGGGCGACGAGGTGGGAGAACGTCGGGTTCGAATAGGACCCGTCGTTCGCCATCATGGGATACTCCATGCCGGCGCCGCCCTCGAACGCGGTCATCTTCTCGTACGGGTACGGCACGCCGGGCCATTCGTGCGAGAGCCAGCTCAGCGACTGGCGGACGTAGCCCACCATGTCGCGGAAGTCCGCGGCGCTGTCGCTGTAGGCGGCCTGCGCTCCGGCGCGACGTCCGGTCGCGTCGTCGACGACCACGCTCGCGGCGTCCCAGTGGTAGTGGTCGCTGAGCCCGAAGGCGACGTCGGGCACGTCCTGCGCCGTGAAATGCCACGCATTCGTGCCTTCACCGGTTGTGATCTCACTCGCGCGCATCTGCTCGGCCGTGGCCACGTGCAGGACCGAGTCCGAGGTCAGCGACGACCGATACCGCCCCAGGGGACCCGGCCGGAGAAGTTCCTCCGGATTCTCCAGGGTACCGGTTCCCCAGACGACGTAACCCGCCGGGACCCGCACGGTGACGTCGTAGTCGTTGAAGTCGCTGTAGAACTCGTGACTCGGCAAATGCTCCATCCGGTCCCAACCCTGGTAGTCGTCGTAGACGGCCACCCGCGGGTAGAAGTAGGCGAGGTAGTAGGTCGTCGAGTCGATGACTCCCTCGCGGCTCGCCTGCTCGGCCAGGTCATAGTGCCAGTTGAAGCGGAGCCGAACGGAGTCGCCGGGAGGCAGCGCGGTGGGCAGCCGGGCCGGCTTCCAGGTGAAGGAGCGCTGATTGTCCTCCCACTCGACGATGCTGTCGTTCACCGCGAAAGTGTCCACGTGGACACCGGTGGTGAAGAAGTCCTCGGAGGTGCCACCGATCCGGGGCGCGCCGGGCTGGTGGACGTTCATCATCAATCGGATGACGAGCGAGCTCAGCGTGTCTGGGCTGTTGTTGCGATAGGTGATGTGCTCCGAGCCGCGGATCGTCCGGGCGGGTGGGGCGGCCTCGATCGTGATTCGGTAGCTGGCCCGGTTCTGCCAGTAGTCCGGCCCCGGGGTCCCGTCCCGTGAACGGGTGCCCGCCGCGTAGGCGGCCTTCACGTTGCGCGGCTCGTACAGATGGCCGGACGAGCTCGCCGCCTGGGCGCAAACGGTGGTCGGGAAGGCCAGGGCGGCCAGGCTGGTCAGGACGACCAGGCTTCGGATCGGGGCGCAGTTCCAGCTCTTCACGGGTCACTCCTACTCGGACGTTGTTCGCGTCGCCACTGTGGCGCGCGTCCCGCAATCTCGGCCGACGGGATCGGCAACGACAGGTCTGGTTTTCCGCGTTCGACCGACCATCGACGTCAACCGGCCAGCAGCCTCCAGATCTGCGCCACCAGGAAGCAGACCGTGAATCCCATGACGAGAGGAAGCACGGTCGCGACCGTCGTCCACTTCGCGCTCCGCGTCTCCTTGTAGATCGTGTAGATCGTCGTGGAGCACGGGTTATGGAGCAAGCTGAACAGCATCAGGTTGACGGCGGTCAGCAGCGTCCACCCTCCGGCCCGCAGCACGGCCTCGGTGGCCGACAGCGAATCTAGCTCGAACATCACCCCCGCCCCGGCACCCCCCGCGAGCCCCGCGGTGAGGACGGTCAGCATCAGCACCGTCGGGATCACGATCTCGTTCGCCGGGATCGCGACGACGTAGGCGAGCAGGATCACGCCGTTCAGCCCGATGAACAGGCCGAAGGGGTTCATCCAGGCGACGATGTGCTCGGCGAGGCTCGCGTCGCCCACGGCGATGTTGGAGAGGAGCCAGATCAGGGCGCCGGCCGGCAGCGCGAACACGACGGCCCGCCACAGGACGATCAGCGTCCGGTCGATGACCGACGTGTAAAGGGTCTGGAGGATCCGGGGCGGCCGATAGGGCGGCAACTCGAGGCTGAAGCTCGTGCTCTCGCCGCGCAGCATCGTCCGCGACAGGAACCAGGACGAGACAAACATCATCACCACGCCAAGCAGTGCCACGCCCACGACCGCCGCCGCGCTCACGAGCCCCCCGAGTCCCGCCGGCGCCAGCGCCCCGATGAAGATGGACGCGATGAGGATCTGGGTGGGCCACCGGCCGTTACAGAGCGAGAAGTTGTTCGTGATGATCGCGATGAGGCGCTCACGAGGGCTGTCGATCACGCGGGTCGCGACCACCCCGGCGGCGTTGCACCCGAACCCCATGCACATCGTCAGCGCCTGTTTCCCGTGCGCACCGGCGCGCCGAAACAGCGAGTCCATGTTGAATGCGACCCGGGGCAGGTAGCCGAAGTCCTCCAGCAGCGTGAACAGCGGGAAGAAGATCGCCATGGGCGGAAGCATCACGGCCACCACCCAGGCGGTCGCCAGGTACATGCCGTCCAGCAGGAGGCCGTCGAGCCAGAAGGGGAGGCCGACCGCGGCGGAGAGTCCCTTGAGCCAGGCGTGCCCGTGGTCGATGAGCAGCGTGGCGAGCATCGAGGACGGGACGTTGGCGCCCTGGATCGTGATCCAGAACACGATGGCGAGAATCAGCAGCATCAGGGGAAAGCCGAAAACGCGGCTCGTGAGGAGTCGGTCGAGCTTGCGATCGAAGTCGAACCGCGCCATTCGCAGGCCTCGCACCTCAGCCCTTTCGGCCACGGCCTCCGCCGCGCGGTAGGCGTGCTCGGTCACCAGGTCGTGGAAATCGGGGGGCAATTCCCAACGTGCCCGCCCTGCCGCCGCGAGCAGACGCTCGCGTTCGGCGACCGGGGGTGGAGCGGGTGCGTCCGCGTTTCCCTCGAGAGCGAGCTGGCCGAGTTCGCCCGCTCGCACGGCCTCTTCGACGGCCTCGTCGGCGTTCAGGAGGCGCATCGCCACCCAGCGGACGTTCGGGAGCCCCTCGAACACTTCCTCGATCACGGGAACCAGGCGGCCGATCGCCCGCTCGACCGACGGGGCGTACTTGCTGGGGCGGTACGGGCGCGTGGTGCGGGCACCGGTGGCGACCGCGTGGATGGCGTCTTCGAGCTCGCCGATTCCGGTGCCGTCCCGGGCCACGCCCGGCACCACCGGCACGCCCAGCTCCTTCTCGAGCTTGCCGGGATCGACGGCGATTCCGTGTCGGCGCGCCTCGTCCATGAGGTTGAGGAACACGACCACGCGGTCCGTGATCTCGAGGATCTGGAGCACGAGGTTCAGGTTCCGCTCCAGCCGGGTGGCGTCGATCACGACGACCGTCACATCGGGCCGGCCGAACAGGACGAAGTCCCGCGCCACCTCTTCGTCCGCGCTCCCGGCCTGGAGCGAGTAGGTCCCGGGCAGGTCGACGACCTTCACGCGGCGCCCCTCGTACCCGTACATGCCCTCTGCGCGCACGACGGTCTTTCCGGGCCAGTTTCCCGTGTGCTGGCGGAGCCCCGTGAGCGCGTTGAACACCGTGCTCTTCCCGGTGTTGGGATTCCCCGCCAGCGCGACGAGGTCGTCCCAGCGGTCCGGGCTCAAGCCCAACTTGACGAGGCTCTGCTCCCGGTGCTGCGCGCAGGAGGCGCAGCGATCGACCGCGAGCGAGGACATCAGCGGTTCGCTCCCGCCGGCACCCGGGCACCCGGGCCGGACGAGGACGCATGCTCGGGACTCGCCACCCGTTCGATCCGTATCCACTCCGCCTGCTGCCCACGCAGCGCGATCAGCGCTCCGCGGATCCGGTAGGCGACCGGATCGCCGGCGGCGCTCATGAGCTCGGCCTCGATCTCCGTTCCCCGGACGACGCCGAGGTCGAGAAGGCGTCGCCGCTGCACGCCCTGGCAGGCCGGCGAGATCTCCAGGACGCGCCCAATTTCACCGGGGGAAAGATCGAGGAGCGTGTCGACGGGGCTGTCCGCGGTGGCGCCTTCGGCTAGCGGCCGGACGGTGACGTTGCGGGCGACCTCCCGCGAGATCGACCATTCGCGGCCGCGGAGGTGCACGCGAACCGCCTCGGCATCACGGGCCAGTACGTCAAGCCGGGCACCCAGTTCGATCCCGTCGGCCAGGAGAGCTTCGTAGATCTCGGGGGGTTCGTCCTCGAGGTGGACGATCTCCACCGTGCGGGGGGGTGCGACGTCGGTGAGGGCCGTGCCCCGCAGGTCCGGCAGATCGCCGGCCGACGTCGGGATCGGATCGCCGTGCGGGTCCCAGCGAGGATGCCCCAGCCGCGACGAGAGCACATCGGTCTCTTCGGGGCTGAGCGCGTGCTCCATGCGCTCAGCCTCCGTGTGCCATTCGGCGGCCGGCACGCCCGTTCGATCCGCGAGGTAGCGTTCCCACAGGCGGTGAGCGCGTACCAGGTGCAGCGCGGATTCGCGGCCCGTGGCCGTGAGCCGCGCCCCCTCCCCGTCGACATGGACGAGTTCCGACGCCGCGAGCTTCTCCAGCAGGACTTCGGCCCGGCCGGCGGACACGTCCAGGTACTCCGCCACGCTTTCGGCGTCGCACGGACGTCCCACGGCCTCGCACGTGTACAGGTGCTTCAGGGTGTCTTCGAGGTGCACCCGGCCCGCCGACCGAAGTCCACGCTTCAGACGGGCCAGGCCCCCGCGTTCCGGCCAGACGACCAGCGACACGGCGACGACGAGGACCACGAAGACGAGCAGTGCGAGCACCGGACTCATGTGAGCTTTCGTACCTCCTGTGAGCCATCGGTCGGAGCGCCGACACGAACGAACGATTTTTAGCTTACCCTAAAAATACTCGATGGGTCCAGAGACTCAAGGGGGGATGCCGAAGCCGGTCGTGCGATGTTGCCCCTCGGCCCCTCCGCCCGCGATCTTCCCGGCCATGACAAAGACTCGCTCGATCAAGCTACGCTGCGCCTTCTGCGGCACGCGGAACCTGCTGGACATGGACCGGGCCGCGGATCGACCTCGCTGCGGCGAATGCGGGCGGCCCTTTCTGCTGGATCGGCCGTTCAAGATCGTCGGCGAGGACCTGGAGCCCCTCGTGGCCGACGCGGGGGTGCCCGTGCTCGTCGACTTCTATGCCGACTGGTGCGGACCCTGCAAGGTCATGGCGCCGGTACTGGACGAGCTGGCCGCCGATCACCTGGGCCGATTGCTGGTCGCGAAGCTCGACACCGACCAGGCCCCACAGGTGTCGGCGGAGCTCGGCATCCGGGGCATCCCGACCCTGATCCTGTATCGGGACGGGACCGAGGTGAGCCGCCAGACAGGGGCCGTACCGCGCCCGGCGCTGGATCGGATGCTCGACGCCGTATGAGTGACCACTGAGAAGTTCTCGGGGACTCGTCGAGCGGACGGGCGAGCGGGCATGCTCGCGGACATCCGGGGCGTAAGGGCTACCGGATGATCTTGGCCAGCAGCGCCCGCGCGTAGTCGTCGTCCCAGCTCGCAGCGTTCCGTCGGGCTTCCACGCCCAGCTTCGTGCCTTCGTCCGTCCGCTGGATCGTCACGGTGACGTCGAGGTCGTCCTTCTCACCCTCCAACACGCGCTTGGCTCCGCTGTCCTGGCTGCGGGTGTCGGTGATGCTAATCCCGTCGTCCTGCATGACCTGCTCGGCCGCGGCGGCCATGTCCGGGACGGTCCGATCGACGATCGCCTCGGCCGTGTGGCCGCTCAACACGATCGCCCCGCCGGCGCCGGCTGCCGCCGCCACGAGGCAGCCGGTCAGGCTGGCCGTGAGCAACAGGAGGAATCCACGACCCGCCGTCCGCATGCTCCTCTTCATGGTTCCGCTCTCCTCCGCGCAGTAGTCCCGTTCTACCGGCCTCATGGGCGGCCGGACGACTGATCATAGCGGGGTCGCGCAAGTTCTAGAAGCCGGACGCAAACGCGCCTCCCGACGGCGAACCGCCGGGAGGCGCGCAGCAGGGGCGTCCTGTCCTGCGATGAAGTTTACGGCTTCTGGCCGTGCGGCTGATCGTAGTGCATCTGCCAGTTGCCGACGCTGATGTTCTGCAGCTCGACCTCGAGCGCCACGTTGCTCATGCTGCCGGGCTCGTAGATCTTGATGTAGACCTTGTCGTTGCTGCCCGGCTCACCGTGGTCCTCGAACCGGAATTCGACGAACGAGTTGCCGACCCCGTCGAGGCGGCCGTAGCCCTCACCCTCGAACGTGTCGATCGGGGATGCCGGCGGCTCCGGATCCTGCTGGATGTTGTCGCACGAGGCGCTGGTGATCGGCTTGGCCAGGTGCCACTGATGGCCGCCCCAGTTGACTTCGAGGTTGTTCGACAGCGTGATGTCGCAGTGGAGCGTGAGCCCGAAGGTGACGATCTCGTCCTCGGTGCCCACAGCCTTGATGCCGCCGCCCGTCATCCGTCCCTCGAGCGGAGTGTTCGTGAACTCGGTCGTGACCGACTTGACCGTGTAGTCGTTGTCGTTATCGGCCACGTCGGCGGCCTTCTCGAGCTTCACGACCAGCATGGCGGTCGGCAGGTTGACGGTGATCGTCGCGTCGTCGTTCGAATCCCCGTCGTACAGTTCGACCGGCGTGCCGAACGTCGACCCCCCGTCCGTCGAGATGGAGTACTTGTAACCTTCGTCCGTCTGCACCGAGCCGACGTCGATCGTCTTCAGAGTCGAACCGACCGGCAACACGCCGTCGAAGTTGAGGAACAGCGTGCCGGGACCACCGTCGCCTACCTCATCCCCGTCGTCCGGGAAACTGCAGGAGGCTTCGGACGTCAAGCAGAGACCCAGGCCCCGCTCGGTGGCGCCGACGGCAAGACTGCGGCCTTTCACCGTGACGTGCTCGCCGGAGCCGCCCGTCGTGGCGACGATCGAGCCGTTGCCCGCAAGCGAGATGGTCTCCGAAGTGCCGAGATCCTCCGGGTCGTCCGTGCCCGGGATGATAGCGGCGAAGTCCCAGTTGGCGCTCGTCGTCACCAACGGAACGGCCTGCGGTTTCACCGACAACTCGCCGGAGGACGGAGAGATCGGGTTTTGAGCTTCGCCGCAGGCGGCCAGCGCGATGGCTGTGCCCAGAGCGGCGAAGGTGGTGAGAAATCGTGATCGGGATGCCATCATGGTCTTTCCTCCGTGGCGAATCGGTGGCTCAGGCGTCGCAGCGACGCCTGGACGTGGCTTCAAGAGCTACTCTGAAGCAAGACCTGTTCCCAGCACCGCGATCTGGCGCGGCGAACCGTAACATGTTGTTACGGCACAGGTTATTGCGTGAATCACCGGCAGGGGGGACACCGGTCGGCGGCACCCGGAATCGAGGGCTGCACGCCACAGTTGTCGAACTGATCCAACGAGCAATATGGGGGCAGATCGTTGCGGCTCGCAAGTCCAGCAGGGGGGAAAAGCGCGCTCAGGCCCCTGCGGTACGGGGGGCGCGCAGCACCAGTTGCTCGCCCTGCCAGGGCACGTCGAACGGCGACCGCGTCTCGAGCCGAAAGCCGTCCGCTTCGAGCCGTTCCAGGAGGTCGTCCGCCGACTTCCAGACCATGCTCTCGTAGGGGCCCGTGGCGGCACCTCCCTCGTCGGCCTCGACGTTGGCTTCCACCACGAAGTGGGCGTCGGGCTTCAGCACCCGCCGAACCTCTCCGAGAATGCGCTCCAGATCAAAGGCATGGTCGAGCGAGTTGGTGTAAACCAGGTTCACCGACGCGTCGGCGAATTGCAGATCGTGGAAGTCGCCGTTCAGGACGTGACGGCTCGAGGGAAACGGCTTGAGATCGATACCAACCGCGAACGCTCCGTGGTCGATGAACGCGCGAACCTCGGTCCCCTGCCGGGCGGCCAGGCAGAGGACGTTGCGCCCGCGCAGGTCGAAGGGCAGCGCCGCCAGGCGTTGCGTCAGCCCGGCGTAGAATTGCCGGTCGTGCATCTCGATCCACCTCGCGCGCTGCGCGCCCAACTTCGTCTTCTGGTGACGAACGTAGGTCTCGTAGTCGGGATACCGGCGATGGCCGAGACCTTCCTCCTCTTGCCAACGCTCACCGATCACGAGGCGAAGCAGTGCCTTGCGCACCTGGTAGTATTGCCGGACGACGTCCCAGCGCACGCGTTCCCAGAAGCTCATTTCCATGACGCAATCTCGGAGGCGCTCGGCGGTTGTGCGAATCCGACAGGTGAGTCGACCGTACCGATGCGCGGATTGTCGGGGCGCCCTACCTTCGCGTCATCATGCGTATCGCATTCTTCGTTCAGGCCTTTCCGTCTCTGTCGGAGACCTTCATCCTGAGCCAGATCACCGGCCTGCTCGATCGAGGGCACGAGGTCGTGGTCTACTCCGAGCAGCGTCCGAAGTCGGGTCTGATGCATGGCGCGGTCGGCGAGTACGGGCTGCGGGATTGCACGCGCTACCTCGACGTCAGGACTGAACACGGTCCGTCGGGATCCGATCTGCTGACGCTCGCTCGACTCGCCGTCCGGTCTCCCGGGTCGTTGCTGAAGCTCCGGCGCGAGGCGGCGTCGCCATTCGGCGGCCGACTCCGGCTGCTTCGTCTTCTGGGCCGTCTCGGATCGGATGCGGGATTCGACGTTCTTCACGCGCATTTCGGCACCGTGGCTCTGCGCACTCGGTTCGCCCGGTTCCGTTGGCCGGTTCCGTACGTAGCATCTTTCTATGGCTTCGACTGCTCGGCGTTTCCCCTGGCCGAAGGTGCCGGCGTCTACGATCCGCTGTTCGCCGCGGCAGATCGCGTCACGGTGCTGAGCGGGCAGATGCGCCGGCGAGTGCGCGAGCTCGGCTGTCCCGACGACCTGATTCGCGAGCATCACATCGGCGTCGACCTCGGGGCCTTTGCGTTTCGAGAGCGTGGAACCAACGTCGACGGTCGGCCGGTCCGTCTGCTGACCGTCGCGCGCCTCGTCGAGAAGAAAGGCGTGGAAGACGCTCTGCGGGCCCTCGCGGCTCTGCAGGATGACAATCTGCACTATACCATCCTCGGCGATGGCCCTCTTCGAGCAGAGCTAGAGGCCCTCGCCACGTCGCTGCAGGTCGCCGGTCGTGTCGAGTTTCGCGGAAGCGCTGATCAGGCCACCGTCCGGGACGAGATGGACGCGGCCGACCTGTTCCTCTTGCCGAGCGTGACGGCGTCGAATGGCGATCAGGAAGGGACACCGACGGTATTGATGGAGGCCGGTGCCGTGGGCCTACCCGTGGTCAGCACGTTGCATGCGGGGATCCCCGAGGTCGTGCTGGATGGAGTTACCGGGCGTCTCGTTGCCGAGCGTGATCCCGCGGCACTCGCCGAAGCCCTTCGTAAACTGCTCGACGCCCCGGGGGACTGGGCGGCGATGGGGCGCGCGGCCCGCGATCACATCGCGCGGCACTACGATCGAAGCAAGCTCGTCGGACGGCTGGAAGACCTCTATCGAGAGCTCATCCCTTCGGGAGCGAGTTAGGACTAGCGCTCGACGGAGTCGGCCGGCTCGGGGGAGAGGGTATAGACCTGGACCGGATAGCGGGCTCCCGAGAATTCCCTGCGCAGTCGGTAGCGCTCGTCGATCAACGCCTGCAGCTCGGGGACGACCCGGAGATATGTCTGCTGGGTGTAGCCGTCGAGCACGACGATCGTGGGTGGACGGGCCTCGAGTTCAACAAGGATCGCCCGGCGGAACTCGTCGCTGATTCCCTTCCGCAACAACAACGGATGCGAGATGCGCATGAACGGCTCGCGGCGGGCCCCGAACTCCCACGCGGCGGCGCCGGACAGCACCCGGTCGTTAGGTCCGGAGATTTGGTCGATGTACGTGGCGACCTCCTCGACGGCGGCCGGTGACCAGATGCCGTCGAATCGTCGATCGATGCTGGCCTGCGACGTACCGAGCCACAGCATCGCCGTGCCGGTGAGCACCGTCAGGCTTACGAAGGCGCCGACCCGCGCCAGGTTCCCTCGCACATCGACGTGAGCGGCGCGCAGGGGAAGGGCCAGGGCGACCGCGAACAGGAGCAGGTAGAGGAAGAGCCGGGGCAGCACTCCCACATGACCCGCTGCAACTACGACGCCCGCGGCTGCCACGGCGACGGTCAGGAGCGTGGCGATCTCCCGGAGTCCGATACGCTCCGCCAGGTAGACCATCCCAAGTATGAGCGCCGCCAGTACGAAGTACATCGGACGATAGATCGCCTCGGGCCCGAGCATCACGTGCGCCACGACGGTGAGCAGGCCGAGGGCGCCGAACAACGATACGTCACGCCATCCGGGTTTCTTCGTCGACAGGCGCGTGACCGCACCGATGCCGACCGCTGCCGCGAGAATCACGAGTGGTGGAACCAGCTCTCCGAAGTACGCAGGAAAGAACCCGCGCCGCAGTGCCCAGTATGCATAGGCGAGGCCCACGCCCCCCAGCCAGGCGTAGAGGGTGATCGCGGTCCACCACCTTCGGCGCTCGTCCACCAGGCCGCCCCCGAAGAGCAGATGCCAGGGTGATAGTGCGAGGGCGATCAGCAGCACCGAATTCAGTCGGAATGTCCGGCGCAGGTTGGTCACCGTGATATCCCACGGCTGATCCTCGGGTACCTCGCGCGCACTGGCATTCTCCGTCATCTCACCCGCGTCATCGTCGCCGAGAATCGGGCGGATGGCGCTGCCCTCTTCGCTGGACAGCTCCCCTACCACGAAACCCAGGGGGTTCAGCGAGCTGTGAAGGACCTGCTGCAGCGGGAGCGCCGTCGTGTATGCCGCGATCATCAGGCTGCAGACGACCAGGAAGCCACTGGCGAGCCCCATGACCGCCCGCAGGAGAGGCACAGGCCGGCGGATCCTGAAGAGCAGCACGATGCCGACGGCGAGCACTACGCCGAGACTCGACTGTCGGGTGTAATACGCGAGTGCGAGGACAACGCCGGCCAGCGCGAGGAGCAGCGTACGTCGGTCATCGAGAGCGACCAGCATGATATACATGGCGGCGCAGCTCAGCAGAATCGTCAAAGGCTCCGTCTTGACGTGCGTCCCGTAGGCAATCGTGAACGGCATGAACAGGTAGATGGCGGCGGCCAGCAGGCCGACGCGTCGGTCGAGCAGCCGGGTCCCGATCAGGTATACCAGGCCGCCTACCGTCACCGAAGTCAGGATCGGATACCATCGAGCCGCCTGGATGCTGATGCCGAAGAGGCGCAGAAAACCGGCGAGTACATAGACGTACAGGGGTTGCCGAGCGTCGTAGTCGACGATCGGCACATAGCCCTTGAGCACGAGGAAGGCATCCATCAGGTGCGCTCCCTCGTCCGGGTTGATCCATCGACCGTCGGCGAACCACACCCGGAGCAGGAAGCCTCCGAGCAGCAGGAGGCCGAGCAACATGCGGTGATCGCTGAGCAGGGAATAGAGCGGCGAGCCAGGCTTCCTCAACCGGCGAGTCCTTTCGAGATGTGGGGCCATCATGTGGCCGGATCCTCGCGTACGCATGCCCTCGAGGCCCTCGAGGCGCAACCGGTGTGCCAGATTCGGGTACGCACGATCCATCCCGGCACATTGCGGTCTCGGCAGGGCTACGATCCGTGCAAGTCGCCGGAGGCTGTGGGATTGACGCGACGGGTCGCGTCACAACCGACAGGGATTATAGAATTCCGTTGAGCGTGCCGCTCTATGCCACGGGGGTGGCGCTGATCGGCAGTGTACTTTTCGCCATGGAGAAACGTGACGTCATGACTCGTCGACTCTGCCTGTCGCTGCTCCTCTTCACCGCGATGACGGCACCCGCCCCTCCCGTCCACGCCCAGGCGACCAAGCCCTACACACGCGCCGACACCCTGCGCGGCTCGCTCGGTCCCGCCCGCGCCTGGTGGGACGTGACCTTCTACGACCTGCACGTGCGCGTGGCGCCGGCCGACAGCAGCGTCATCGGCTACGACGCGATCACGTATCGCGCGCTCGAGCCGGGTGACGAAATGCAGATCGATCTCCAGGCGCCCCTGCAGATCGACAGCGTCGTGCAGGCGGGTCGCCGGCTCGAGGTCCGCCGCGACGGCAATGCCTGGTTCGTTACGCTGGCCGAGCCGGCCGCGGCCGGGGAGATGGCGACCCTGGGCGTTCATTACCACGGGAAACCGCGGATCGCCACCAATCCTCCGTGGGACGGAGGGCTGATTCTCGCGCAGGACAGTCTTGGCCGGCCCTGGATCGCGACGGCCAACCAGGCGCTCGGCGCCAGCGTGTGGTGGCCGACCAAGGACACCCAGGCGGACGAACCGGACGACGGCCAGCGCATCGCGATCACCGTGCCTGATTCGCTCGTCGACGTGTCCAACGGCCGGCTCCGCTCGGTGGTCAATCACGACGACGGCACGACGACCTACGAGTGGTACGTCGAGTCTCCGATCAACAACTACGACGTCGCGATCAACGCGGCGCACTACGCGCACTTCGGCGGGATCTACCACGGTGAGAGCGGCGTTCTGACGCTGGACTTCTGGCCGCTCGACTATCATCTGGACGCGGCGCGCGAGCAGTTCCGGCAGGTCCGGCCGATGCTCGGCTGCTTCGAACACTGGTTCGGTCCCTATCCGTGGTATCGCGACGGGTTCAAGCTCGTCGAGACGCCCCACCTCGGGATGGAGCATCAGAGCGCCATCGCCTACGGCAATCACTACCGACAGGGCTACCTCGGCCGCGACCTGTCCGGCACCGGGCTCGGCCTCGATTGGGACTTCATCATCATCCACGAGAGCGCCCACGAGTGGTGGGGCAACAGCCTGACGACCGCCGACCTGGCCGACATGTGGGTCCACGAGTCGTTCGCCAACTACGCGGAGTCGCTCTACACCGAGTGCATGCACGGAGAGGCGGCGGGCGCCGACTACGTCGTTGGGACGCGAGCCGGCATCCGTAACGATCGCCCGATCATTCCAGAGTACGGGGTGAACGCGGAAGGCTCCGGGGACATGTATCCCAAAGGCGGAAACATGCTGCATATGATCCGGCAGCTCGTGGACGACGACGAGGCGTGGCGGGGCATCCTGCGGGGGCTCAACCGCGAGTTTCGTCACCAGGTGGTCACGGGGTCCCAGGTGCGGCGGTACATCGCCGAGCGGTCGGAGCTCGATCTCACCTCCGTGTTCCAGCAGTACCTGGAGACGACGATGGTGCCGACGCTCGAGTTCGGCATCGAAGACGGCACCCTGCGATACCGGTGGACGGACGTCGTCCCCGGCTTCGACGTGCCCGTCGAGGCCATGACGGGCGACCGGTGCGTCGTGCTCCGCCCGACAACTGACTGGCGCAGCATGCCGACGGATCTCGGCGACCCGGCGCAGTTCGACATAGATCGCGATTACTACGTGAGGATTCGGCCGGAAGGAGGCGAGCCGCGCCCGGCGTCCGCTTCCTGCGGCGACTGAAGGACATAGTGCCCCATCCCGTCCTCGGCCCCACTCTTGCACTACGTCACTGCCGATCTGTCAGTTCTGGAACGTCCGGTGTCCCGGCCACGGGTCGCGCGATGCCGCTGCGCTGGAGGTAGCGGGTGGGTAACGAGTCCAATTTCGTCGACTACTACGAAGTCCTGCAGCTCAGTCAGAATGCGGACAGGGAGATGATCGAGCGCGTCTATCGCCTGCTGGCGAAACGCTATCATCCCGACAACGCCTCCTCCGGTGACGATGACCAGTTTCGCCGGGTCCACGAGGCCTACGAGGTGCTCTCCGACCCGGAGAAGCGCGCCCAGTTCGACGTCCACTACGACGAGAAGAGAGGCGTGAATTGGCAGATCTTCGAGCAAAGTGCCGCACTGGACGATCAGCAACGGGATCAGCGCATCTTCCACGGCATCCTCTCGTTGTGCTATGCCGCGCGCCGTAGAAACCCGGATTCCGGGGGCCTCGGGTCCATCTATCTCGAACAGACGCTCGGCGTGCCGCGCGAGCACCTCGAGTTCCCGATCTGGTACCTGAAGAAGAAGGGTCTGATCGAAACCCTCCAGAGCGGCGAGCTGGCGATCACGATCGCCGGCATTGATTCGCTGGACGAAGAGAGGGACACCACCCTGCCGGACGACCGGCTGTTGAACCCATCGTCGGATTCGGGGCAGAGGGTGGAGGCGCTCGGCTGACACCTCGCCGTCGGCGTATTCCCAGGATCGCTGGGAGTTTCGAAGTCCGCGGTGAAGCCGCGTTCCTCATCACGGCCGATTCGGGACACGGCCTCGGGTGGGAAGCGGGCGCGGCCTCTCCGTCCCCCTGGGTCGCCACGCGCGCTTCTGGCCCGGAGCCCGGTATCGGTCTTTGTCGCGGGATCTGGACCCTGCGCTCGGCGAGGAAAGCGTCGATCTGCGCTATGTGACGGCCGAGGTCGCCTTCGTGTAGCGGATTTAGCGAAGAGGATCGTGTGGAGGGCGGGAGCACCGGGGCAGTACCCCTGTGGGCGGGTCGGGATGTCACGCCGGTCCGGAAGAGGGCGGAAAGGTTGTCCCAGCGAGCGACCACGTCTCGATTCACGCCAGATGTCGGGCACCTCCAACCGGTTGTTACGAATCACCTTGTATCATCTCTACGGCCTCCTTCCGGCTCGGTGCCCCTAGCATGAGAATCGCGTTCCTTCCCGGTGGCCCGTCATACCGGCGGGCCACACACGGCTCCCTCGGAGGCAGCGATGAAAGCGCCGGTTGCGGTTCTGGCCGTGCTCCTCGCGAGCATATTTCTGTTGATCAACTATGGCGCCCGGAACGGCTGGAGTTCCGGGGAGCGGGCGGCGGCCGCGAACGTCCTCGCGCCGGCGCCCCGGTCCGCGTCCGAACAGCTGGGGCGGGCGATCTTCTTCGACACGAACCTCTCGGCGCGACGCAATCAGTCGTGTGCGGAGTGTCACGATCCGACGTTCGGGTGGACGGGTTCCGACACGGAGGTGAACCTCGGAAGCGCCGTGTACCCGGGCTCCTACGACGATCGGTTCGGAAACAGGAAACCACCCAGCTCGGCGTACGCGACGGCCAGCCCCGTCTTCCACTACGATGCGGAACGAGGGGCGTACGTGGGCGGCAACTTCTGGGATGGCCGGGCGACCGGCGAGCGGCTCGGCAGCCCGACGGCCGAACAGGCGCTGGGTCCGTTCCTGAACCCGGTCGAGCAGGCGCTCCCGGACGGGGCCTGCGTCGTTGCGCGCGTCTGCGCGGCGGCCTATCCGGTGTCCTTCGAAGCCGTGTGGGGGCCGGATGCGTGTCCCGACGTGGAAGAGATGCGGGCGATCGAAGCCGCCTGCTCGGCGGGTGACGTCCCGGAGATGGACCCGGCGTTGCGGGCCCGCGTCGACCGCGCCTACGACCAGGTCGGCCAGTCGATCGCGGCTTTCGAGGCCAGTGCGGAGGTGAACGCGTTCAGCTCGAAATTCGACGCCTTCCGGGCTGGAGAGGCGCGACTCACGCCGGAAGAAGCCCTCGGATTCGCCACGTTCAACGGGAAGGGAAAGTGCGCCAGTTGCCACGTGCTCACGCCCGGACCCGAAGGCGAGCCCCCCGTCCTGACGGACTTCACGTTCCACAATCTCGGTGTCCCGGCGAATCCGGCCAATCCGATGCTGGCGAAGGACCCGGGGTACGTGGATCCCGGCCTGGGTGGTTACCTGGCGTCCGAGGGGCTCGACTTCGCCGACGAGAACCTGGGCAAGCAGAAAGTCCCGACGCTTCGCAACGTCGCCCTCGGCGCGTCCGACGGACCGAAGGCCTTCACGCACAACGGGTACTTCAAGACCCTGGCGGGTCTCGTTCACTTCTACAGCACTCGCGACGTGAAACCGACGTGCGACGGGGCGTTCACGGAGGCCGAAGCGCTGGCCGCCGGCTGCTGGCCGGCGGCCGAAGTGGTCGACAACATGAACCGGGATCTCATGGGCGACCTCGGGCTGACCGCGGCCGAGGAGAAGGCTCTCGTCGCGTTCCTGGGCACACTGTCCGACGGCTGGTCGGCGAACCGGTGAGCGGGACCGTCGTAGACCGGATACTCTGGATTCGGGCGGCCCCTCCGCCTAGCATTCAGCGTATCCCTTCCACACGGAGGACGTCATGAGACTCTGCGTCAAATCCCTCACGCTGGCCGCCGCGCTGCTCTGGGGCGGCATGTTCCTGGTCGTAGGAATCTTCAATCTGGTGGACGGCGCTTATGGATCGATGCTCCTCGAGTTCGGCGCCTCGATCTACCCGGGCTACAACGGTCCGGGCGGCTTTGGGTCGGTCGTGGTCGTCACGCTGTATGCGCTCGTCGACGGAGCGATCGCCGGAGCGATCCTGGCCTGGCTCTACAATCGATTCAACACCGGAGGGTCGGACGGCGCGGTAGCCTGATCCGGGCGGAGGGGAGGCAGGAGCGAGACGCCCCGGCAAGAAAAAACGGGGAAGAAGCCGAAGCTCCTTCCCCGCTTTTCCGGGAAGTCGGCACGTGCCGGCCGTGGGCCGGATCTACCGCGCCGGGAGCATCTCCGGGCCGTCAGGCCGCGGAGACGATGCTGCGAGACTCTCCTACCAGTCGGAGTCCGTCTCGCTTTCGTTCTCGTCGCTCTTGACGTCCTCGGCTTCACCGAGCTCGTCGCTCTTGAGCTCGTCGCCCTGGACGGTCAGCTCGGCGGCGCAGCTCTCACCGCTCTCGTTCTTGAGCGTGATCGCGTACGTGCCGGGCTCGACGTCGGAAGAGTTCACCGTGAAGTAGGAGATATTCTCGGTCTCGGCCGCCATCGGCGCGGCTTCATCGGCGGCGGCCTCGTTGGCCATCTCCGCCTTCTTCTCGGTTGCCAGCGTCAGACCCACGTCCTCGGTCGTCTCGAGGGCGATGACCTCGCCGAACGGGGACGTGAACGTGGCCGCGGCGGCGGCATTGGCGCTCGCCGGGATCGGGGCGATCGTGGCGGTGCAGACGTCCTGCGACTCGGCGCCGGGCGCCGCCGCCTCCTGTGCGTTCGCAACCATGGGCAGCGCAAAGACCAGCGCGGCTGCCGCGAACCTGCTCATCAGCTTCTGCATCTCTAGCATGTCCTTTTCCGTGTGTTTTGTCGGGAGCCTCGCAACCGGAGTGTGCGACCCCGATCGCCGGCGTTGTCTTCGCCTTCAAGTAGAAGCAACCCTTGTTCCACGCCCGAGGTCGCGGGCGACGAAGCTGCTAACTCTCTCGTATGTAGCGGGATAGGCAACGCGACCGGGAACCGGTGGAACCGGGAGACGGCGGGAAGTCGGGCCGAAAACGGGGAATATTTCCCGGGGAGAAGAGGGGAGAGTGCCCGGGTGTGGCCCGGGGCTTCAGGGCGTCGTGGCGGCCTCGGAGTCTTCCCCGTGCGGCAGCACGACGAAGCTGACGACATCCTCCACCATGTCCGAATCCGCCAGGTGGCGACGCATGAGATGGCGCGGGACATCGGGCGAGTAGTAGGTCCGCTCGTTCACCAGGCCGGTCGCCACGTCCACGGCCAGAGCGGGGCGGGGCTCGCCGTCGACCTCGATCGACGTCCGGTGACGGATGTCGAAACGATCGATCCGCAGCTCGGCCGATTCGGCGTCGAAGGTGTGAAGCTCCATGCTGCGCCCCACGAGGGGGTCGGCCACCACGGCTCCGAAAGCAATGTCGCGCATCCCGCGCAGGACCACGCCCCGGGGTAACTCGCGATCGATCTGGCGCACCACGCCCGAGCTGTCTTCGACCGTGCCCGTGACGCGGTTCTCGTCGAAGCGCAAATCCCAGGCGCGGCGGAACCATTCGTTGTCGATCCGCCACTCGATCTCGCCCCGGGAGGACACCGGGGACAGGTCGGCGGCGTTCATCAGGCTGCGGCGCCGCTCGCGTCGAACGACCTGGCCGGGACCCGACGGATCCGACTGGACAATCGACTCGCTTCGCACGTAACGCTCCAGCCGCGGCTGGGCGCCGGCGATGTCCTCGATGCGGCGATAGGTGACTTCTGTCTGACGCTCCGCACCTCCGGCCTCGCGCACCCGGAGCTCGAGCCGGTGATCCCGGAAGTCGGAGAGGTCGAAGCGGAGCCCGCGGTTGACCTGGTCGTCTGCCTCGGCTTCCTCCTCGTCCGTCGATTCGTCCAGGACGGACAGGTCCGTCGCGCCGAGCACCGCCAGCGGTTCGCCGTCAACTTCCGAGAGCATTCCGCGAGCATAGTTGATCGGTACCGCGAAGTTGAGATTCTGGCCGGACCGGAACTGCGAAGCGGCGATGCCGATGACCCGTCCCTCACGGTTCAGCACCGGACCACCACTGGATCCCGTGGATGCGGGTGCGCTGATCTGAATCAGCTTGAAGCCGCGGGGCTCGGTGCGACGGCCGCTCACGATGCCGGTGGAGACGGTGTTCTCCAGTCCCATGGGACTGCCGATGGCAACCACGTCCATGCCGATATGCACGGAATCGGAATTGCCGAGCCCGAGGGTTGGCAGCGAGAAGCCCGAGACCTTGAGAACGGCGAGATCGCGCCGTTCGTCGGTGGCCATGACCGAGACCCGGTCGTAGACGTCGCCCGATGCGAGACGCACGGTCGCGTTCGTCGCGTCCCGAATCACGTGATAGTTGGTGAGGATCATGCCGTCCTGGGTAACGATGAAGCCGCTGCCCTGGCGGGACTTCTTGCCGATGTCCACCTCGATGAGCACGACCGCCGCCGTCGCCATCGCGGAGAGCTCCTCCAGGTTGGCCGGCGCGCCCCGTGTCGCCGACCCGTCCCCGGTCATGGCGTCGACCTGCGCGTCCACCGCCCGTGCGTCGTCCACGGTGCCGTCGGTGGTTTGCGCACGGACGGCGGCCTGGGCCGGGAGGAGAGGCGAACCGAAAACGAGCAACAGCGCCACGGAGACCACCGCAAAAGTCGACGGGGGACGCGTCTTGAGAGACCGCCGCGTGCCGGGTCGGATCACCTGTGGTTCGCTCTGCACTGAATATGTCTCCGTCGCGAAGCGTCGAACTCGGGGCCGCCGTTCCGTACGCCTCAACAATGTCTCAAGATCCGGGCCGTCCACAACGGCCGTGTCCGGTCGAGCTTCGAAAACGCGCATAGGAGGGTAACGGGCCGCCACGGCGGCCGCCGCGAATCGCGATCGGCGACTTCGTGGACAACAGATGATTTCGAGGAGGAATTCCATGCGGAAGTACATCATCGAGCGAGAGATCCCCGGGATCGGCGAGAGCACGCCGGATCAGCTGTGTGAGGGGGCCCGCACGTCCAACGCGGCCCTGGCCGACGTAGGCCCCGGCATCCAGTGGCAGCAGTCCTATGTCGCCGGCGACAAGACGTTCTGCGTCTATCTGGCGGACGACGAGGACCTGATCCGGGCCCACGCCGAACGCAGTGGCTTTCCCGCCGACCGGATCACCGAGGTCAAGACGATCTTCGATCCGACGACGGCCAACGGCTGAGCTACCCTTCGGCCGGGCGCCGCGGTCGTCGGACCCCGCGGCGTCCGGCCTCCTTTTTGCCTGCTTCCATCACGGAGGGTGCAGTCTTCTTGCCGGGCTGCGCCGTAATCGTGACACTGTCGCTGGAACGCTGGATTTCCGCCTTCCGCGGGATTCACGGCCCTTCGCGGTGTTGATGGCCCTGTCAGGGGAGGTCGGCTTGTCGGTTGCGGCGATCGTTGTGGGACTCGACAGGCTCGCAAAGACGCGGGCCTGCGTCGCGAGCCTGCTACGCTCCGAGGGGTGCGATCCGCAGGTGCTGGTGCTCGACAACGGGTCTTCGGACGGCACGGGCGACAAGATCGCCTCAGAGTTCCCGTCGGTACTCGTGCGCCACGTTCCCGTGAATCTGGGAGCCGCCGGGGGACGCAACCGTGCGGTGGCGGAAGCGACGGAAGCATGGGAGCCCGAGCTTCTGTGGTTCGTGGACGACGACGCCGAGGTCGATGTGAGGGCCGGTGCCGCCCTGGAGGCGGTCTTCCGGGAGGAGGGTGGCGACCGGCTCGGCGCCGCGGCCGCCAAGATCCGCTATCCCGGGACTCCCACACGCATATACGTGGCGGGAGGCTCGGAGCTCCGTCTGTGGCGCGGTGCCACCACGCCCCGCGGCATGGGCGAGCTGGACACGGGGCAGTACGACCGTCGCGACGCTTGCGTCCCGGGAGCCGGCTGCCTGATGGTGCGCCGGGTGGCGTTCGAGCAGGTCGCAGGCTTCGACACGGCGTACGACCCGTACGGCTACGAGGACCTGGACTTCTCGCTTCGCTTGATCGAAGAGGACTGGGAGATCCTCTACGTTCCCGAGGCGCTCGCGTGGCACGAACGAGGCAATACGCTGGGCCGCGGCGAATACACCGCTGACTACGCCAGGATCAAGCGGCGAAACTGGTTCCGGTTCCTGCGTCGGCATGGCTCTCCACTCGATCGCATGGGCTTCTGGACCATAGGCGCCCCCCTGCGGTTGGGATGCACGTTCATTCGCCAAATCAGGCGCGGGAATCTCCCGGCGGTCGGAGGTCTGCTCGGCCTCGGGTCCCGTCGGTGACGCCAACGCCATCCGCTACCGAAAGACGGTTCCCGTGACGCACTCCGCAGCGCCGTCCGCCGCCATTCTACTCGGGCTCGATCGACTCCCCAAGACCCGGGCCTGTATCATCAGCCTTCTGGCCTCCGAAGGCGGACCGCCCCGCATCGTGCTCCTGGACAACGGTTCGAGAGACGGCACGGGTGAACAGGTCCGCGACGAGTTTCCCGCCGTGCACGTCGTCCGCAGTGAGGTCAATCTGGGAGCCGCCCAGGGCCGCAACGTCGCGGTCGCTGCCGCGACCGAGCGGTGGCATCCGGACCTCCTGTGGTTCGTTGACGACGATGCGGAGGTCCACCCGGGAGCTCGGCTTGCTCTCGAGCGAGTGTTTCACGCCCCCGGCTCGGTACGGATCGGCGCAGCGGCCGGGAAGATCCGGTATCCGGGCGAACCTCCCCGTATCTACGTCGCCGGGGGATCGCGCCTCCGGCTGTGGCGGGGAGACACGTCACCCCGTGGCCAGGGGGAGCTCGACGTCGGACAGTACGATACCCGCGAGCCATGCATCCCCGGTGCCGGGTTGACGATGGTTCGCCGATCGGCGTTCGAGCAGATCGGAGGGTTCGATCGGGCGTACGATCCGTACGGCTACCAGGATCTGGATTTTTCACTGCGGTTGTTGGAGGCGGGTTGGGAGATTCTCTACGTGCCCGAGGCGCTCGCGTGGCATGAGCGGGGAAACACCCTGGGGCGGGGCGGCTATACGGCCAGGTATGCCGACCTGAAACGGCGCAACTGGTTGCGATTCCTCCGGCGACACGGGGGCGTCGGAGATCGGCTCGCATTCTGGATTCTGAGCGCTCCCGTGCTGCTGATCCGGACGGCGACGCGCGAACTGGTCCGCGGGAACTTCGCCGCGATCGCCGGCATGCTCGGCATAAGGCGCCGGCCACGATGATCCCCGGAGTGCCGATTCTGCTGTATCACAGGATCCTACCGGGAGCGGGTGGAGGCGCGGATCCGGGCCGAGCCGTCTATGCGGATCAGCTCGCGCGCGACCTCACGCGCCTCCGAGACGCCGGCTGGAGGTGTCTATCTGCGGTGACCGCGGCGGAACTGAACCTCGCCGGGCGGCGCGCCCACCGGACATTTGCCCTGACCTTCGACGACGGCTGCCACGATTTTGCGAATCTCGCTCACCCGATCCTGATGGACCTGGGGTTCACTGCAACCGTGTTCGTCGTTACCGATCGGATCGGCGGTCGGGCCGATTGGGGTGACCTTTGCGGGACGCCCTTGCTGGACGCCGCCACGATTCGCGAGCTCGCCGGTGACGGCATCCGCTTCGGAAGCCATGGTCACACCCACGCACGCCTCCCCGAGTGCGGCGATTCCGAGCTGGAGAACGAGTTGAGGGTCTCACGAGGCATCCTCGAGGGCGTCATGGGTAGCGCGATCACCGAAATCGCGTGGCCGTACGGCGCCACCGACGATCGGACACGCCGGGCCGCCCGCGCGGCGGGTTACGACGTGGGCTTCGGGGTGGCGGGGGCCGGCTCGCTCTTCACGCGCATCCGGGCAGTGCTCCGGCCTTCCAGGAGATTACCACTGGCCGTGCCGCGCCGTGAGGTGCGCGGCGGAGACTCCGCGTGGCGCAGGCGCTTGCGCATGGGACGGGCCGACGGGTTGTTCGTGACGGCGCGGAAAACCTGCCTGCCGTCAGGAGGTGGGACGTGAGTGACCCTTTCGACTCGGGAGGGCCGAGCGAGGGCCTGATCAACCGGGCGTCCTGGCTCCTGACGGGCCGCATCATCGGGGACCTCGGCCTGTTCGTCTACTACTTGCTGCTCGCCCGCCGGTTCGGTGCGTCGGGCATCGGCGACTACTCGTTCGCGTTCGCGTTCGCTTCGTTCTTCACACTTGGAGTCGATTTCGGGTTGCGGAACCTGCTGACGCGCAGGATCGCCCGAAGCCACAAAGAGGCAAGCCGCATCGCCGTGACCGTGCTGGGTACCCAGCTGGGCTTCAGTGTCGGCCTGCTCGTGGTCCTCTGCGCAGTGGCGATTCTCGTCGGGTATTCCTCTATCCTCGTCGGGTATCTGGTCCTCGCGTTTCTGGCCCTGGCGCTGCAGATCATCGGGACGAGTTTTGCGGCGTTCCTCGAGGCGGTCGGCGACATGCGTCGCAGCGCTCTCGCCGCGCTGGCGCACAAGAGCGTGATCGTCGTCGTGGGAATCGCAATGGTTCTCGGTGGCGCCGGTCTGGCGCTCGTGATGACCGCACAGGTCGCGGCGGGCCTGCTCTATGTCGCCGTCGGCTTACGCTGGACGTGGCGCAGATTCGGTCCCTTCGACCTGGCGTTCCGCCCGGCCCTGGCCGGGGCGTTGCTGAAGATGGCCCTGCCGTTTCTCGCAACGGCGGCCTTGTGGGAGATCTACTCGCGCGTCGACATCGTGATGCTCCATCTGTTCCGAGGTGATGCCGAGACAGGGCTCTACGCCGCAGCCTACAAGATCATCTCGGCCCCCCATTTTGTCGCGCAGCTCATAGGCGTCGCCGTGTTCCCGACTCTCGCTCGCGCCGTCAATGAGGACAGGCCGGAGCTCGAGCGGGTCTTCCGCGAGACGCTCCGTGCCCTGTCCGTCCTGGGGTTGCTAGGCGGACTCCTGTTGTTCGT
>Ga0210123_1000535_pt1 | contig 23508 bp, 15 predicted proteins | sample Muzzi_PWB_D2_FD_185535 | JGI IMG/M metagenome (GOLD analysis project Ga0210123, IMG submission 185535) | Wetland microbial communities from San Francisco Bay, California, USA, that impact long-term carbon sequestration - Muzzi_PWB_D2 (SPAdes) | ecosystem: Environmental > Aquatic > Marine >... | reverse complement strand
CATGATCAGCATTTCCGGGTTTACCGCCAGCGCCCGCGCCAACTCTGCACGGCGCTGCATGCCGCCTGATAGTTGATGGGGATAATACGTCTCAAAGCCCTCCAATTCCACCATCTCCACGTACTCATTGATACGCGCTTGTTTTTCAGTTGCATCCTTTAAGTGGCGCAGTCCCAGTCCGACATTCTCGGCCACCGTCATCCATGGAAACAGGCCGCTGTGCTGGAATACGAAAATGGATTCCGCCGAAGATTCCTTTATCGGCTTCTGGCCGTGCAAGACACGACCATAAGTCGGTTCGTCAAAACCTGCAATAATTCTCAGCATGGTAGATTTACCGCATCCCGATGGCCCGAGAATGCAGACCATCTCGCCGTCTTCGAACTCTAAGTTGATATCCTTGAGCACCAGCACGGCATCACCCGATTGCTCATCAGGATCACTGATGCTGCGCGGCTTGTTGCGGCGGTTCATAAAAACTTTGGTCAAGTTTTCTATTTTTATGCTTCCCATAGTTTCCTCTATCGTGCAGCACTGCCCCATTGTGCCGACTCAATCTTACCCAGCCGCCTCATCAATCCATCCAAAAATAGCCCGATGATGCCGATTATGATCATGCTATCCATGACATAGTCCATGCGTAAGGCATTGCGTGCATCCAGGATCAGATATCCCAATCCGGATTGAACGGCGATCATCTCGGCTGCGACAACCACCAGCCAGGCTATGGTCACGGTGAGTCGCAAGGCGGTGATGACTTCAGGCATGATGGCAGGAAAGATGACTTTGGTTAATGTCTCCAGTCGTGAAAAATTAAAATTCGCGGCGACTTGTAAGAAAGTGGGATTGATATTGTAAACAGCGATGGTGGTTGAAACGACCAGTGGAAAAAAACTAGCCAAAAATATTAGAAATATCGCCGGTTTATCTCCAATTCCAAACCAAAGCATGGCCAAGGGAATCCACGCAAGGGGTGATATGGGACGCAGAAATTGAATGATCGGGTTGATCAACCAGCGTGCAAACTGAAGCCGGCCCAATAAAATACCCAAAGGAATCCCAAGCAGGATGGCCAAATAAAAGCCGGCGGTCACACGAAATAAGCTCGCCACGGTGTGTCGCAGCAAGGTACCATTGATAAACAATTCGTGCAGGCTTGACACGACGGTAAGCGGATCGGGAAATATGTTAGCGCTCCAACCGCTGTAACGGGCAAACACCTCCCAGGCAATCAGCAGGATCAGGAATGCGATGCTGCCGATCCAATATCGCCGCTTGTAGGCGTCACTATTTGTTAGCTGATTTGCTGAATCCATGGCCATCACAATCATCAATATGAATTATAAATTAGGTGAATGCCGATCAGTGTCAGCAAAAAAATGAATACATCTTTTAATATCTTATCATTCACCCGCTCGGCAATACGTGGTCCGATTTGCCCTCCGATGATGACTCCCGGTATCGCCCACATCAAAGCGGATGTATTCACTTCTCCGCCCAGCACCATGTGAAACAGCGCGCCCATAACGCAAACGCCAAATATGGTTGCCACGCTGGTGGCCACGGCGACGCCCATATTCAGGGATAATTTACTGCGCATCAGCGGAACCAGCCATTCACCGATGCTGATGCTTAGCATACCGCTGGCTACCGCCATGGTGCTGAAAACCAAGCCGAAGCGGCGGGCAGACCGAACATCGGATCGCATTCTGCCCGTATCGCCATATCGTTGATTGGATGAAACGAAAATCAGGGCAGTCGAAAGGGTCAGCAGGCCCAAAGCCAATTCAAGGTATACCGGCGCCAGCATGCGGGTCAAGCATGCGCCCAAGACGATGCCTGGAATGGTTACGGCAAGCAGAAATAGCATCAGACGTATGTCTATCAGCCGCTGATGCCAGAAGGCGACCGTCCCTGAACCCATCCCGGCAGTCTGAATAAAGAGTGATGTAACGACCGCCGTATCTGGACGTAATTTTAAAATGATCATAAGAAACGGCATCCATAAAATTCCCCCGCCGATGCCGACGGTGGAAGCCATCGCAGCGACGAGGATGCCTACGGGCAATGCCAGCCAACTGTCCAAGATCAAACCTTTTGTTCAAATGTATAAAACTTAAAGCAAGCGACAAACTCCTGCAGAGTGGATAATTCCATTTTCAAGTGCTGAATGGAGTCCCGCAAATTTTCCATGCGCTGCTCGTCAGGATCACTGCTATTCAACTGCATTAGTGCATTGTGAATATGACGCTCTCCATTTTCACACAATCCTTGTGACAGCAAAATAATTTCCTGAAGGTTACTCGACATTTCGTTGATTACATGCCCCAATTGGGCAAGTTCATTATTGGCTTCAATACGAATGGTCTGACTGAGATCTCCTGCCGAAATCTTCTCAGACAAGCCGATCATATGCTGAAGCGGCTCTGTGATATGTTTGATAAACATTGTCAGAACGATCAGCATCACGACCATGATGATGACCACCATCAGGATGGCTTTGCTTCTAATTCTATCAATCGGTGCAAAAATCTCTTCTTTGCTGATGGATTCAGTATTCGATTTTGTAAAGTTATTCCAAATTTCGGCTTTCAAATCTCCGCCATGGAAGTCAGCCAGAAATTCAATCCCCACCAGCATGGATGCAAAGCCAATCAACAAAAAATAGATGATCATGGTGCGCTGAAGTGAATAGCGCGATTTAGCGCCCAATTTGCCCCCCCTACCTTTGGCGGTATTTTGGAAAGGATATTGCGGAGATGGGTTATCCACGCATGCTACTGGCCTAAGATCTCTTTTGCCAAACTGATATACTGGCGGCCGGCTTTGCTATCTTTATTGTACTGAAGCACGGGCATACTCATAATCTGGGCTTCCTTGATACGTGGATCCAATTCGATAAGGGTCTCATAACTCAGGCCCGGATAAAGCTGCTTCAATTTAGTGAAAATCATTTTAGACGCTGTGCTTTGCTTATCAAACATGGTAACCAAAATACGGGCATCAAGGAAAGGATTTGTCTTCGCTTTGATGAGCTCGATAAGTTTCAATATCTGATCAATTCCATGGGTTGAAAGGTAGTCACATTGGCTGGGAATGACAACCAAGTGCGCAGCGGTCAGCGCATTGAGGGTAAAAAATTCAATGGATGGTGGTGTATCGATTAGTATGTAATCAAAGCGGTCTTTAATTGGCAATAAGCGGTCTTTGAGAATGAACTCAAAATTCTGGGCCCCGAAATATTTCTTGTTCAACAACACCATATTTTTATTTGAAGGAAACAGCCATAAATTCGGATACTTGGTCTTGAAAGCCATTTTTTCGACGGCGTGTTCATCTCCATTCATTACATCGAAAAAGGAGGTTGTTTCTTTGTAGCCGAGTGATATCGTCAGGTTGGCTTGCACATCGAAGTCGATCAACAAGACGCGTTTGTCATGCAGTGCCAATGACAGGCCGAGGTTAAGACAGGTGGAGGTTTTAGCGACCCCGCCTTTCTGATTGCTGACGGCTATAATGTTGTCGTGGTCACATCGCTCGCGAGCAGATTTAAGATCATAAAATTTGATCTCTTCCACCCGTACGGGTTTGAATGCAGAAAACACCTGATCGCACTTGGCGCAACGAGCGCTGAAGCTTTGTTCGTCGATCTTTGCATCGTCTACTTCATAGCGTGTCTGACAACTCGGGCAAACTATTATCATGAAGGAACCCTCTCGCAAATTTTAGATAATGCTGTTCTCAATAGCATTGGGCAACTGGGTTTCATCGGCTATGGCGGTCACAGTCCCCATTTCGATAGCATGTTGTGTCAAGTTTGGATATACACAACACTGCATGTCTTGGGCAATAGTCACGCCGCCGCTCTCACGAATACGCGCGAATCCTTCTGCGCCATCATCTCCCACGCCGGTTAGCATCACACCGATAGCCTTATTGGAAAAGATTTCGGCCGTGGTTTCAAAAAGCAGGTTTAACGGCTTGTCTTCAGCTTCGCCCAGAATCATGCAGGGCTGACCGTCCTCATCGCGCTCAATGCGCAGGGCGTGCTCATTGGAGCAGATATAACAAACCCCCTGCTCAATGACCCGGCCGTTTTCCGCCATCTGAATCTCCCAGGGCACATGATCATTAAACTTTTCAACAAATGCGGGCAGTATCTGCGGAGCAATCTCTTGCACGACCACCACAGCGGCCGGCAGTGCACTAGAAAGACGTGTCATTAAACGGATTACGGTGTTAGGGCCGCTCAGACTGGTGCCCAATGCAACCAGATAGTCAACCGGCCGAGGGCCCTCTGTTTTCGCAGGTTTTTGGCTGAAATTTTCGGGCTGAATGCGAACCCGTCGAATATTCTGAAAATTCACGTTGCTGGCTATTTTCACACGATCAATGATTTGGCGTCGGCTTTTATCCATATCCTCGGAAATAGCCCCGCTGGGCTTGGGCACAAAGTCAACAACGCCGAGGCGAAGTGCCTCGAAAGTGACGCCGCCGTCACTGAATAAGGAGCTCAATACCACGACAGGGACCGGCGATTCGATCATGATATGGCGTATGGCAGCTAGTCCGTCCATTCTGGGCATATCAATGTCCAATGTCACCACATCTGGTTTTAGCTCCTTAATTTTGTCCAATCCGTCAAGACCGTCTTGTGCAGTCCCCACGATGCGCAAATTTGAATCGGTTTCCAAAATCTCCATAATGGCTTTGCGCATGAATAAGGCATCGTCGACGATTAATGCTTTAATGGGTTCGTTCATAATATCATTCACATCCGTTTTCGACCGGTATCGCCGGCCTTATTTAGGGTCCATCACCTTTTTCCAGAAATTGCTACTTGCAATACCTTCCCAAGGCCTCCTGCATCGTTGTAGAATCAAAAGTTTCGGTTATCAACCCCTCCTCATCGGCAGGTAGAAAGCTATCCGGAAGTATACATTTCTTCGGATCCTGGGCAAGAATCCTGCCGCCAGCTGATTTGATGGCACGCAAACCGTCCATGGTACCGACGTTGCTGCCGGACAGAAGCAAAACCACGACGCGGTCTTGAAACAGCTCAGACGCACTTGACAAGACTCGATCTACACTCATCTGCTCATCAGGATCCCCACTGCTTTTTAGCTTTTGCAGGACCAATCGACCTTCATCAATACCAAACTGCAAACTTTGTCCGCTGGTTCCGATATAGCATCGGCCCGAATTAAGCACTGTCTTTTCCTTGAGCGGTTGAACTTCAAAACGGCTGCGAGCATTCAAAAAAGTTGAAAGTGTTGGCGCAAACGGCGGCGGAATCGACTGCAGCGATAATACGCCTGTACTGGAAGCATTCGGCAGTGCCGTGACCATATTGACCATTTCAAGATAGCCCCCGGCGCCAGAATGGACAATCAGCAAGTTTTCGCAGGGAGTTTTATCGTCAACGCGGATAAATGCAGACGGATCCAACTTCGGGCATCGTAACAGATGAAAGCGTTTCATATCTGCTTTCGCAGCCTCATGCACACGCTCAACGATTCTTTGCTGCTGCAGAACAATATTGCTGCTTTTAACGGGCTTACTCATGAAATCGACGGCACCCAAATTAAGAAACGAGAGCAAGGTATCATAGGAGGACGGCAGCAGATTGCTCATAATGAGCACCGGACATGGACTTCCGATCATAATATGTTTTAAAGCAGTGCTACCGTCCATCACGGGCATATTGACGTCCATGGTGATTAAATCCGGTTCCAGGCTTTTCATTTTGGAAAGCGCATCTTCTCCGTTTTTAGCCATTCCGACCACTTCAATAGAAGGATCCGCCGTCAGCATGCTGCTCAGGATTTTGCACATGATCGGAGAATCATCGACGATCAGAATCCTCAAAAGCTTAGCCGTAGTGGAATCAATCACTCTTTCGGGTTCAACCACAGCCTCCCTCTGCGACAGCGCCATTTCGTCTGCCTGGCGGGCGGCTTCCATTAACAGGAACTGGCATGCTTCCTTTATGGTGGGTTCGCCAATGGGCGGAGCCTCCATGGTCTCAAACTGTCCGCTGGGCCAGCCCAATATCGTGAAAAAGGCTTTGGCGCCCACCAAAGAACCGCACTCGGCGTGCACGACTTCGCCATCCTCAATATAAATTGTGCCCTGATCACTGTCCTGGGTGACGCGAATCGATAAGCTTGCGCCTGCAAGGCAGCACATCTGGATGATATCCGTAATCTGGATATTTCGCAGTGTGCCTGCGAATCCGCTGCTGTCATGTTTCTGGACATTATCTTCAGAGTTGTATGTCATATCGTTCGGGCTCTTTGCGAATTGCGAGGCCAATCTGCGCATACCGATTTGAATTTAGAAGGCAGCTGCTCTTGTTCGTGAAACATGCTGATCAAGAGATAATTGCACCATTTCAAAAACATCCAAAATCAAGGAGATATTCCCGTCACCAAGAATGGTGGCTCCGGAAAATCCGCTTTTCTCTTGCAAATAATCCTCCAATGGTTTGATCACCACTTCCTGTCTTCCCTTGAGTTCGTCCACCACGAATCCCACCTGTTTGGCGCCCGCATTAACGACTACCACGAATAGCTCATCCTGAATTCTATCGCTGGCGGCCATATCGAAAACTTCACTTAAACGAATCACAGGGATAGCGTTATCGCGAAGATAATATACCTCCATTCCCTCAATGGTGGACAATTCATCCTTGTGCACACGTATTGTTTCATCAACCGTCGCCAAGGGTATGGTGAAAATTTCATTGATGACCCGCACCAACAATGCCGGGATAATGGCCAATGTCAGCGGGATCTTGATACGGAACCGGGCACCGGCACCAACTGAATTGAAGATTTCGATGGTGCCGTTAAGTTTTTCAATATTATCTTTAACAACATCCATTCCCACACCGCGACCTGAGGTATGGGTCACTTCTGCAGCAGTAGAAAATCCCGGCCGCATGATAAAGGTCAGCATTTCCTCCTCACTCATCGCCGCAGCTTCCTCCTCGTTCACATACGCTTTTTCCAATGCGCGTTTCTTAATTTGGACGGCATCGATACCTTGCCCATCATCGCTGATTTCAATGACGACGTAGTTGCTTTCATGATAGGCCTCCATGCGAATGGTGCCGATTTCGTTTTTGCCCTTCTGGCGACGTGCAGCTGCATCTTCAATACCGTGATCCACGGCATTCCGAATTATATGAACCAAGGGATCAGCCAATTGTTCGATGACCTTTTTGTCCAACTCGGTCTCTTCACCATAGATTTCTAAATTGACTTTTTTTTGCGTGCTGCGCACAAGATCGTGCACCAACCGAGGATAGCGGCTGAAAAGCTGTGCAATGGGCAACATGCGTACTTTCATCACGTTCTCCTGGAGTTCGGATGTTACACGCCCCAAGCTTGTGGTTGCCTCATTGATCCTGTTGGTTATTTCCTTGATCGCCAGCATCTCTTTGCTATCTAGTTTCTGGGATTGCTTTAGCACCAATTGCAATTCCCTCATTTCAGAAAATAACTGATTGAAACCAGATCGACTGACGACCAGCTCACCGACTTGGTTCATCAGTGCGTCAATCTTTGCTGCATCGACCCGAATGCTCTGTTTTAGCATTCGGTCACGGAATTTATCTGTTTGCCTGCGCCCAATTTTGTAACGATTTCGACGGTCTTCGTCTTCACGGTCGCTTAGATCCCTATCTTCCGACTTATCCGGCAAAGAGGCCATGACTGGTTCAGGAAGCTTGTTCTCACTTTCCGCGCGGTCGCCTTCTATGGGCCCGGAAAACAATAAGGATTCGACATCATCCACATCAACGATATCGTCGTTATCATCATCTTGCTTGTGGCCTGCCGAAGACGGCAAGCCGCCCTTTATCGATATATCTTCATCGCCCGAAAAAAGGTTGTTTTCAATGTGCTCATTATAGGCCTGTTTTACCATTTCCGTTGATGATCCCAAGCGGGAGTCAAAAGCGCTGGCCAGTTTATCCAAAAGCAGGTTGTCATCGTCCGATGAAGACCAGGGGGTCGGACTGACATCTTCCACAACGTCTTCGAAATCATCCAAGGAGAGCGTTTTAAGCTCGCCAACCATGTTGATGTCCGTCTCAAATTCGATATCCGCCGGATGCAATGATTCTTCCTCGGTGATCAGAGGTTCGTCTTCGGGGATATGGATGGCGGGACTCAGATTTGAGAAAAAGCTTTTGACCCTTTCAATATTGGCTGACATCACTTCTTGATTCAAAGATTCGATATCGACCTCTTGCCCTGCTTTTATTATTCCAAGGGTGTCGTCAAGGCGCCGGAGCCAATTTTCGTAGACATCCCGAAGATCATCGTACTCCATGTAATTGGCTGATGAGCGCAACCTATTCAAACATTCAATGCACCGTTCCAAGATCGCTTCAAGGCCCTTACCCTCAGCAATCAATGCTGTTTCGTCGGCCAACTCCTGGAGTCCCACATTCAACTGTTCCATAAAGATGGCGAATAGTTCCCGGTCGTATTCCTCTGCGTAAACAGCGCCGGTTTCATCCGTTATCACCAGCTTCTCTTCAGAATCGGGAGTATCTGTTACATCGCCGCTCGCGGAGAGCAAAGCATCGAGTTGCGTCAATAAATCATTAATGGGCAATTGCTGCCCCTCGTGTTGATCAAGCTCGCTGACCAACACGCTGATGCGGTCATTGCAGCTCATTAACAGATCGATCACGCCGCTGTCTACCGTCCGGTCTCCGCGCCGCATCTGATCCAACAAGCTCTCAAGCTTGTGCGACAGTTCGGCAATTGGAACCATGCCAAGATATTCGGAAGAGCCCTTAATGGTGTGCACGGATCGAAATATCTCGTTCAACGTCTCGACATCATCCGGCTGCTGCTCCAAACGCAGTAAGTTGCGCTCCGTCTCTTCAAGGTGATCGCCCGTCTCAGCGATAAATTCGGCCAGCAAACTCTGATCCGCATCCTGGGTGCCGGCATCCGCATCCGCATCCGCATCCGCATCTGATTCCGCCTCTTGCGCAGGTGCTGATGCTTGTTCATCAGCCTCGGCCTCCATCGACGCAAAGGAAACTTTGGGAAAAAGCGCCTTGACCTTTTCAAGATTGGCCAGCATGGTCTCTTGGGCAAATACTTTAAGATCAACCTTTTCACCGGCTTTCAGCGATGCAATCACCTGCTCCACCGCAACGGCCCACTGTTCATAAATCTTTTTCAGCTCGTCATAGCCCATGTAATTGGAAGATGACTTTAAAGTGGTCAATCGATCCGCGCTGCGTTCCAATACGGCCGCGCCATCCTCACCCTGGCGCAATTGACGCGCGTCAACGGACAATCCGGACAACCCCTCTTTAAGCTGATCGACAAATATACCAAACAGTTCTTCATCATATTCGTCTGCGCCATAAACCCCATCATCGCTGTCGGCTTCCGCACCCTGCGCTGTCTGCTCGGTGGATTCTTTCAGCCGCAGCACCAAATCTTCAATGGACGATTGTTCGGCCTGGCGCTGATCCAGCTCACTGACCAGCACACCAATGCGGTCATTGCAGCTCATCAGCAGATCGATCACCCCGCTGTCGACCGTGCGGTCTCCACGCCGCATCAGATCCAACAAGCTCTCAAGCTTGTGCGACAGCTCAGCGATACGCTCCATGCCAAGGTACTCCGAAGAACCCTTGATCGTGTGCACGGATCGAAATATCTCGTTCAATATCTCAGCATCATCCGGCTGCTGCTCCAAACGCAGTAAGTTGCGCTCCGTCCCTTCAAGATGTTCACCTGTCTCAGCAATAAAATCGGCCAACAAACTCTGATCCGCACCCTGGGTGCCGGCATCCGCATCCGCATCTGATTCCGCCTCTTGCGCAGGTGCTGATGCTTGTTCATCAGCCTCGGCCTCCATCGACGCAAAGGAAACTTTGGGAAAAAGCGCCTTGACCTTTTCAAGATTGGCCAGCATGGTCTCTTGGGCAAATACTTTAAGATCAACCTTTTCACCGGCTTTCAGCGATGCAATCACCTGCTCCACCGCAACGGCCCACTGTTCATAAATCTTTTTCAGCTCGTCATAGCCCATGTAATTGGAAGATGACTTTAAAGTGGTCAATCGATCCGCGCTGCGTTCCAATACGGCCGCGCCATCCTCACCCTGGCGCAATTGACGCGCGTCAACGGACAATCCGGACAACCCCTCTTTAAGCTGATCGACAAATATACCAAACAGTTCTTCATCATATTCGTCTGCGCCATAAACCCCATCATCGCTGTCGGCTTCCGCACCCTGCGCTGTCTGCTCGGTGGATTCTTTCAGCCGCAGCACCAAATCTTCAATGGACGATTGTTCGGCCTGGCGCTGATCCAGCTCACTGACCAGCACACCAATGCGGTCATTGCAGCTCATCAGCAGATCGATCACCCCGCTGTCGACCGTGCGGTCTCCACGCCGCATCAGATCCAACAAGCTCTCAAGCTTGTGCGACAGCTCAGCGATACGCTCCATGCCAAGGTACTCCGAAGAACCCTTGATCGTGTGCACGGATCGAAATATCTCGTTCAATATCTCAGCATCATCCGGCTGCTGCTCCAAACGCAGTAAGTTGCGCTCCGTCCCTTCAAGATGTTCACCTGTCTCAGCAATAAAATCTTGAAGCAGGGAGTTTTCGCTCATGATGATCTCCTTTTTATTGCGGTGCACACAAGAGAAGTATCCGGCATTGAGCGTGCACTTGCTTACTTAATTGATCAGCGTACCACTAAGAACCAATCATCTGAAAATACAGTTTGAAAAAATAGCACTTCACTCTTTGACTCATCGATATTCGTCAACTGCTTTTGATCAAATCTATGATCTCTTTGGCCTTATGTTTATTAACATATCCTTTTGCACCGATGCGTCTTGCATCTTCGCTATATTTATCCTCATCAAGGTTCGACAAAAAAACTATTTGGGCATTTGCATCGTGAGCGAGTATCTCTTTAGCAGCAGCAAAACCATCCATTTCGCGCATGGTGATATCCATAGTCACCAAATCAGGATTCAGCGCCTTATACATCTCGACAGCATCTTTTCCGTTCTTCGCTTCACCCACGACTTGATGATTCGCACTTTCAAGCGTCTTTCTTATCATTTTGCGCATGATAGAGGAGTCGTCGACTATGAGGATACTTTTGCTCATTTAAGCTCACCTATTGTTGTTTATCAGAGAATTAAGATGTTCCATCCGGCTGACATAAATGAAAACTCTGTTAATGACCCAAGCCTTCTGCATTCACCGTGGCAATACTCGCGAAATGCCATGTGCCTCACTTGAGAGCCCTTTGTTTTTTCATAGCGCTCAATTTCTTAAACTCATCCACTAGCAATATCCTGTTAAAATCTAAAATGGCCAACAGTTGTTGCCCCTGCTTGCACACGCCGCGGATATAGTCGCTCTTCAGGCCGGAAACCACCAATTCCGGTGGAGGCTTGATACTGTTGATCTGCACCTTGATTACGCGGGTCACGCGGTCAACAACGAAGCCGGTGACGCGCCCGCCGATATTCAGTATGAGAATCCAAACCGATTCCTCCCCCCCCGATTCTTTTTCAGCTAATTTCAGTCGCTTTCTAAGATCGATAATTGGAATGATATTTCCTCGAAGATTAATGACGCCTTCGATAAAATCCGGAGAATCGGGTATGGCTGTAATCGTAATATCTTTAATTATCTCCTGCACCATAAGAATATCAACGCCGAAAAACTCTCCAGCAACCACAAACCCGACCATTTGCAGTACATCTTCTGTCTCGTCAGTGTTCACTGCCACATTGGCAATCGCATCTTCCATATATGCATCTCCTTTAACTAGTAAGGGAAATTATGTATGCGCTAATCGCTCCGGCCAGCTGTTTATCGCTTACCAAATACTCAACATCATACATATTCGCTGCCGCCATGGGGGTTTCCTTAAACAAACAGCTTTTGGGGTCCTGAATGAATGCCGCACCGCCATTGTCTATGATTTCTCCCAAACCTTCCAGGCCATCATCGCCCGTGCCTGTGAGAATAACTCCGGCAGCCCTCTTCCGCATAACCTGGGATGTAGAACCCATCAATCTATTGATAGCGCCATGGCGCGTGGGAAATGGAGAAGCATTGACTTTCATAATCAATTGGCTGCCCTCATTTTCCAAAGTGACGTACTCGGTCGAAGCTGCCAGATAGCAGGTGCCGCTCTGCAAAACCGTTCCATCCGCAGCTCGTTCAACATTTAGCTGGCTGCATTGATCCAAGTAGCGCGCAAAGGCGTCCAAATGATGCGGCGCCTGGTGCATCACCGCAACATATGCAGCCGGCAAATCTACCCTTAATCTGGGAATAACATTCAAAAGAGCCCCATATCCTCCCTCGGAAGCACCCAAAGCGAACAGGCATTGACAGGTCTTGCCTTTGATCTTTTCGCTATGTTCTCTCGACGGCCGTCGCAAGTAACGCACAGACTCGATCTGCACCTCAGCGACCAGATCAATTTTCCTAAGGATCTCTGTCTGTTGCGATTTTAAGTCACCGCCTTTGACTTGACTGGGCTTTGGCAAGAAATCAATGGCGCCGTATTTAAGCGCGTCAAAAGTCTCTGAGGCACCCTCCTGGGTTAACGCGCTAATCATGACCGTGGGTGTCGGATTGTTGATCATAATATGTTTGAGGGTGGTCAATCCATCCATCACCGGCATGTTGATATCAAGGGTGATAACATCCGGATTTGACGCACGCAACAAGTCCAAAGCTTCCTTGCCATTGGCGGCTTCAGCAACGACCGTTTTGGTTGCATCCGACTTGATGATATCACACAACACCCGACGAATCATATTAGAGTCATCAACCACCAAGACTTTCAGCGGGTCAAGCGCCAATAGCTCTTGCGGAGACACGCCGACTTGCATAGCTGCCTGAACAGTCTTGCCTTTGGTTTTATCAACCAGAGAAACCATAAGGGTTTCGTGGCAAACCTGACAGGAAAAACTGTAGCTGTCGCCACTGATCTCCTTCTGATCAATATCGTTCCGAGTGCCGCACTCTTCACAGAACAAAATCATCTTTAAACTCCCGATATCGCAGGCCAATTGTTGCATGGCACAACCATCGGACTTTGAGAGCGATGGTGCTTGCCATCACAAGCACATATCCATATTAGATGTTTTATCGGCTATTGAATCGCCTTTCTTTAATCAATCTATGGGTTATCGCTTATGAGCCATCCCTCCGTTTGGCCTGCCAATGCGCAAATCGAATTATAGCCAATAATTTCTTCCTATTGGTTTTCGTTTTGCAAAGCTAAATTTTTGCAGATATCGCTTTTTATTTAGGCGGGTAACGATTGCATCCCAAAGCCAACTCATGACAGCTCCATTCTCAGATAATTGCCATTATAATTTTGAGCGGCAATCAGCGTTCTGCCCAGCCTCAGTACAAGCTGCGATCTCATTAAGGTTTGCAAAGAAGCACCATCGGGGACGTGCGCAAACATTTTTGTTCGTCGCTATGCTGTCGTATTTCCGGGGCCCGGACGCATCTTCCAAATCTCGGCAGCAATGTCCCGCTTTTTTGATTTTGTCTAAAAAATCTAATGATATATAACCGCAAGGCAGATGTTAAAGTCAAGGTAAAAATCAAAATGAACCTTGATGGGGAAAGGATATCGGCCTTATCCGTATCACTAGAAGGATCGGATAGTTGGGTCTGTTTCTGCATATACGATGTATTGAATGCTGTTCTGGACAGGATCAATGCCCAACATACGAATTATATTGCCTTTCGGCTACTCACTTCATCCAATTTGCGCAGTCCTTCCATCAGCAACTCCATGAACATGCCCAGTTCGGGATGTTGCATATCTGCTTCCTGCAATCCAGGCACAAAATGAAAACGCCCATCTTTTTCGCCCAGCATCGAGAAAAACGCTGATTTACCTCTCCGGTGTCCATATTCGGCATTTATGATTCCGCCGTTTCGAAAAGATATGGAGGCAGGTCCTTGGGATAAATTCAGCTTTAAAACACCTGTTTTTTGGTTATAGTTAAGTGTTTGGAACAGCTCAACGGGAGGCATTTGAGAGAGTGTGCCCGTCATTCCGGATGAAAACTCTTTCGATATCAGGATATTCGATTGAGCCAGCCTTCTGGATAGCAATCGTGCGAAATACATCTGCAGGGACGGGAAACGATTAAGTACTTTTAGGAAATCCTGCCCTCTGATATAAAGCAGCGTCGTCGGCTCCAGCACTTTAATGGTAGCGCCCACGGGTTCACCGCTAATCAAGCTCATTTCCCCAAAAACTTCCCCATTGCGTAATTTGGTGATACTGATCCCATCCTGGTCAACAACATCCACCTGGCCGGAAAGTATAATATATAGATTCTTCCCAGGATCTCCCTTACGAATAATGATATCTTTGGGAACATGTTTCCTCAGTCGCAGCAGAGAAACAAGATCTTTCAGGTTATCTTCATTTAGGGTTCTGAATATTGAGAAGTTGCTCAACAAAGCAGCTATGGTATTTACATCCGTGCTGTGTTGCCGAATATCCTCGGCCAAAGCGATGGAGGCACCTTTTTTGTGCTCCAGTTTAATAGCGCCATTGCATCTTCCGCAAGAAATCACCCGATCGGGAATCCGATCGACCCTTTCATGCTCCACTAAAATCTTGGTTAGATCCGAGACCAATGTACGGCACTCACGCCGCTGAAAAGGAAGATCGATGATGGCCGTAGATATAAATTTGCTCCCCTTATTGTGCTCCAAGAGAAGTGCATTCCCTGAAATTTTAAATTCGTCTCCTTTTCGATAATAAGGGCACTCTCGTACGTCTACGACTTTAAATATAGCTTCCGTAAAGCTCATATTGTCTGCTGGCCTCCGCCTGATTTATTGTAGCAACTTCATGCGATGATCGTATAATTATTATAAAGTCGTCATCTTTTCATTCACCGTCCAATAGAGCAGAACGCACTTCTCAACGCCTATATCTCAAGAACGGTCGAAATGCCACGCTTACATAAATACAATGCAAAAACGGACTATAACAAGTAAATGCCAAAGGCGCAATGGTACACTATGGATGAGAGGATAGGCAAAATCATTGGCCGGTGGAAGAATCACGGATTGGGAAGTGGGCCTATCAAAACAAAAAGCGTCTTTATAGCGGGAGGGAAAAGCTGCCTTGGTGATCATCCAGGGATATCTGCGAGGTATGCTTGTTATAAGTGAGAGGGATACTAGAGCCTGACAAAGAAAGATTGACCTGCGGGAGCGACCACCGGCAAATAAAAGCGCACCCATGCTTCACACCCATCCATGTTTTTTCCACCGGAAGCCGCAGCCCGCAGGTCAAATTTTTCACATCCTTCTTACAATTCGGATTAGAAGCAATCTCCGCCTATTGCCGAGTTGCGTGTTGCTGATCTATGCATCAAGAAAGCACCAAGCATGCCAACGCAATCGAACGCGTAATAATTTATATTTATTAATGATTACAAAGCGATAGCTTTTAAAGGGGACTTGCTGAAGATTGAAGGCGGCCCTGCAGCACGCCATTTTGACGCATAAAGAACAAGAATTTTAAAATTCGTTACATATTTCAGTGCATTATAATGTGCGCCACAATGACGCGTTCCTGTGTCACTTTGCCGCAGAGGGAAACTAAAGGGTATAAAATTTTATTTTTCTTTGAAGCGTTCGCAAACCGATACCCAATAGCTTGGCTGCATGGGTTCTGTTACCATTGGTGATATCAAGCGCCTTCTGAATATGCTGCCTTTGGAGGTCAGCCAGCTTGGGGAAAGCCTCTGCCTCAACCGGGGATGCTACCGATGATTCTATGCCTGTATTTTGAACCGCCGCCAGTCCCAAAACACCTGATTTCTCTTCTAAAAGCGCTGAAGCAACGATATGCTCCAATTCGCGGACATTGCCGGGGTAATCGTATTGCTGAAGCATTTCCGTCAACGACGGGGAAATCTCATAGACCTCCTTCCTGTTGAGGCGGGCATGTTTGCGCAGGAAATGATAGGCCAAAGGCAAAATGTCCTTGGGACGACGGCGCAGCGGCGGTATATGGATATGATATTCGTTGAGGCGAAAATACAGGTCGCCGCGAAAATCTCCTGAGTTTACGATCTTCTCTAAATCGCGATTGGATGCCGATAGCACCCTAAGGTCAACATTTACAATCTTCGTACTGCCCAGCCGAAAAAACTCTTTCTCCTCGATAACCCGCAAAAGTTTTCCTTGCATGTTGGGCGCCAATTCCGTAATTTCGTCCAGAAAAAGGGTGCCTCCCTGGGCGGCCTCAAAAAAACCGCGCTTATCTGCTATGGCGCCGGTATAGGCACCCCGCATGTGGCCGAAGAATTCATCCTCAAACAGGTTTTGGCTGAAAGCCGGCATGTTGACCGCAACAAATGGTCCTTCCGAACGCATACTTAGCTTGTGAAGTATGCGCGCTAAAACACCCTTGCCAACCCCGGTTTCACCTGTGATCATAACGTTGTATTCGCTTTGCGCGCATGCTTCCGCCTGATGAAAAACCAACGCCATGCTCTCATCCTCGGCCACCATATCTCTAAACATTTCCGGATGTCTTAGATCCGCAAAGGATTGCGGTCGTTCAAATAGAGCCATACCCTGCTTGAGCTGATATCGTTCCAAGGCATGCCGCACGGCGATGGTGGTTCTCTTCACCTGGAGCGGTTTTACCAGGTAATCATAAGCGCCAAAACGTATGGCTTTAACTGCAGTGCCCACATCATCCACAGCGGTTAAAATAATACATTCTGTCGTTGGGGATTCCTGTTTGATTTGTTTGAGCACTTCCATGCCGTCCATATGGGGCATGATAAGGTCCAAGAGGGCCAGATGGTATCGATGCTTGCGCACCATTGCCAGTACTTGGCGGCTGTCCGAAACCATTGTGGGATCCGGTAAGCCGGCGCTTAGCAGCGCTGCTCGAATGCTAAACAACAAACCTTCATCGTCATCGACAATAAGAATAGAAGAACTATTCAATGGATTTTCCATTCAAGTTTTCTCTTACGATTTGGATAAACTCCTCGATGGCAAGGGGTTTGGTAAGAATTTGACCAAATCCCATGTGCGCAGCTTCGTACAAATTGGGATGATCCGGAAATCCGGTGACAATAATGACCCGCATCAGCTCAAGTCCCAATTCATTTTTGATGGCCCGACACACACCCAAACCATCCATTTCCGGCATAAACATATCCAAAATCAGCAAATCCGGTGGATGACTGCCCATACGAATCAGGGCTTCAGCGCCGTTGGCGAAATCTTCGACCACACAATTGGTGTTTCTGATCAGTGCTCGAAGGATCATCCCCCTGAAGTCGGCGTCATCATCCACCACCATAATTTTATGCGGTTTATGTTTGGGGCCTGTTGGCAAGGTAATGGTAAATTTCGTGCCCTGCCCGGGCTTGGTCTTGAAAGTGATATCGCCGTCATGAGCCTTAACCAGATTATAGGTCACGGACAATCCGAGCCCGGTACCTCCCGCTGTTTGTCGATCTGTAACAAACGGATCAAATATTTTCTCGGCCACTTCAGGATTGACGCCACGACCATTGTCACTGACTTCAATCGTGACGCTTTTTTCCTTCTCAATGAATTTTGTTGTGATACGGACTTTTCCATGGTCATGCCGAATCGACTCAAGCGCATTGATAATCAGGTTGAGAACCACCTGTTCCAGATTCTGAAGATTGGCGCGCAGCAGCGGCAGTTCAGCTGCGAGGTCCATCTCCATCACGGTTTTAGATTTTTTTATCGTTGCGCTGGCCAACCGAGCAGCATTATTAACCGCTTTATTAACCTCAATGTCCCATTTTTCAGCAGGATTGCTTTTTCTTGCAAACCCTTTCAAACCGGATACAATTCGCGCAACGCGGTTGGCGGCCATCTCCATATCGGAAATTAATCGCGGCAGGTTTTCTTTTACAAAGCTCGGCAATAGTCCGCCTATCTTCTTCTCCGGCGCCTTTGAGATATGGGACTCCAGCACAGGCATCAGATCCTGCCACATCTTTTCCAGTAAAGGAAGATTGAAAAGGATTAGATTGATGGGATTGTTGATTTCGTGCGCAACACCGGCGACCAAAGTTCCCAAAGCTTCCATTTTTTGGGATTGGAAGAGTTGCTTCTCCATGCTCTTCTGCTCAGAGATATTACGGCAAATACCGCCAACCGCCAGAATGTCTCCATGGAAACGAATTGGATACAAGGTATCAATGTGATACTCCCGGCCCTCCGGTGTTTCTTTTTGATGATGGAAAGAGACGGCATCATCACTCAACAGTACTTCGCTCAGTTTTTGACGGTATAATCCCAGTACATCACGCTGGTAGACATCCTGCAACCGTCGTCCGACCAGGTCATCGCCTTTGTTTAAACCGAACTGTCCAACCTGATCATTGCTGAATTGATAGGCACCGCCACTATCCAAGATAAAAATATGGTCCGCGGAATGGACTGCCAAACCAAGGAACTGGGCCTGACTGATCAACAGGTCGGCCCTTTCGCATTTTGCAGTTTCCAACTCCCTTTTCAAGTGCAGATTTTCGCTGCGTATGGCGGCAAGTCGAAGTGTTAACTCATTAGGTGGGTATTTTTTGCCCATGCAAGGAGCATTGCCATCTCTCAGAACATGCCGTTTTCGCGAAACAATGGGTTGATCGCCCGGTTTAACCAAAGCGCCATGATGAGGCACGGGGTTATTACACAAGATCCTGGGGCAGGTGCTGGATTTATGGGGGAGGACTCTGTCGGTTGGAGCATTGGGAAAAAACACAGTATTCTCCTTAAAAGTAGGCCTCCAAGTTCTTTGATCTAATTGCCCGCCCCACCAATAGCGTTGATCTGCAGCGTTATGGGTCGATCCTCTTCATTTTCGTTATCCAACCTGATCTGGCCGGGCCGGCGATACTGATCTTCACCAGGTATGGCTGCCAGCCATTTCTCTCGGTATGCCTTAACCACCTTGAATGCCGGTGCATTGACATCCACGATGCTCTTTTCGAGAACCAGTGTCAGCCTGCCCTTTCTTTCTTCCAATCGCATCAGCGGCGCAATAGGCACCCCCAAAGGCTCCCAATTTTCAAAGCCGTGCTCCAGATTCCGAATGGCAGCCATTTGGCCGGTGGCACCGTTTGCCACAAGGCTGAAAACCGTCAGTCCGAGATTATAGGTATACGTACAGTCGAACTGCGTCGGATCGCTGCCACGGCCGTCATATCCGTAGAAATGTGTTTGGGTTTTGAACTTGGGCACCGTGGCTTTATAGATCTTCTCGATGGCCGGGTGGATGGGTTCCTCTTGGCCAAGGGCACCAGCCTGAATCAGCACTGCCTTTAATGTCCGCATAGAGATAATGCTGTCATCAATCAGTAAATACTCAGATTGCTTGTAATCTTTAAACAGGATCTTGCCGTAGTAATCCGCGTCCAATCCCGCTTTGTGCATTGTCTTCATATAAGACGCCGGACTCAAGCCGATCTTGTATCCCCCCTGATCCCTGAGAATATCAAGGTAGTCTTTCACCAAGCCCAGCAGCACCTTCTCGGTCTGTACTTGCGAGAACTGAAAATTGCCATGGCTGTCTCTCTCCGTGAGCAATCCTTCCTGAAAAAAGGCGGGTAGATCATTGAAAAGGTCATCATCACGCGCATTCCAGATATTGGGTGCCAAACCTTTGGGCATATCCCTGAAAAGCCTTCTCAAGTAGTCCAGTTTATCTTCCAATAATGCGAAACTGGTGTGGAAATCCTTATCGTGTCGGTCATTGAAATCAGCTATAATGGTATTTAGTTTAATAATGAACACTTCGATTTCGTTGATAAATTCCAGAATACCCTCTGGAATGACGATCACGCCGTAATTCTTGCCAACGGCCGCCCGCCGGACGACCGCATCGCATATCAGCCGCGACAGATGGCGCAGGGTCATGCCATATGCCGTATAATCAACGGTATCGTTCTCCTGTGCTTTCTCGAGACGCTGTCTGTCCACATAATCGGCAAGGCCTTCACCGATCAAGGTCATGTTCGCATGGGTTTGAAGGGCCACTTCCAAGGCCAGATGGCTGGCCACCCTTCCCATCACCTTACAAACGTGCCAATATTTAATATCAGAACTGCAATCGGTGCAAAGATTGCTGATGGCCTGGGCAAAAGCACGGGCGGCCGTATGAAATCCAAATGACATGGCGCACAGCACCTCTCCGTCGGCATCTCTAACCTGAATATCACCGTCGATGGTTTTTGGCACGCCAATCACCTGAATGCCGTCATCGAACAATTCCTGGGCTAAAAAAGCAGCGTTGGTATTGGAGTCGTCTCCGCCGACCACCACCAGTGCATCAAGACCCAGGTCCAGAATGGTTGCTCTGGACAGCGCCATTTTTTCGGGGGTGTCAATTTTGGCTCGACCGGTCTTAATCATGGTGAATCCACCCAAATTCCGATAACCATTTACTATAACATCATCCAATTCAACGTAGTCCCCTTCAATGATACCGTCCGGTCCGATCAGGAATCCAAATATCCGGCTTTGGGGATTGGCCTCCTTCGCGGCGTCATACAATCCGGCAATCACATTGTGCCCCCCAGGAGCGGGTCCACCTGAGAACACGATACCAATCTTATGGGGTTTGGTATACTTTTCAGTAACAGCACCTTGTGCAACCACCTGCACCTTGTTCTTGATAATATTGGGGAGTTCTCTTTTGGCTTCCGGGTCGATTTCAAACCGATAACCATTCTTCGATTCTATCACTGTGGCTTGGCCTTTGAATACACTGCATATGGAAGGCTGATAAGCCCTCCTGGCTTCCATGACCTGACTGGCGGATGAAAGGGCCTTTTGGACTTGAGTGTTTTCCAATAGAGCTTGCACATCGACGTCTGATTTTTCCGGCACAGCGACCTCCATGTCTGAATAAATCCTAATATTTACGGGCCATAAAGCAAAAAATCCGGGATATGACGGGTTCAAAAATATGGCATTGTCATATCGGGCCTTGCAGTAGCAAGTCAAGGGAATTGCATGTTTGCAGGTCCTTACCGCTTGGAAACCATAGGTGATCATACGATGATTTGGTGCAGTGCAAAGGCGCTCCCTAAGCTTAATCCAAAATGACGATGCCAGCCGCGGTCCCCGGCTTGTATGTGAGTTTATTGGATTAATTGCTAACACCATATATTGTATTTAGCCCATCATATTTACACCCCACCTTGTGCTTTTCCCCTTTACATTGATTCATGCCCTTGATATGTAAAGGCGCACTGGGGCAAGCCCGCACCACAGAGGGTGAGAACTCTCAGTCATTTGTATTCAATCCAATGCACAGTGATTTTCATTCACGATGGTTGCAATGCATTTATCATGGTCAATAATATTGAATAAACGTCTTGTCGGCATCGGACCCCCGGTTACACCAAACATCTTATGACGGTCATCAAATGAGCTTAAACGACGAAAAAACCACCCATTGTGGTCCAGTTTGGAGGCCCAATCCATGAAAATAAAAAAGATAGATATTATTGGGTTTAAATCTTTTTTGGACAAAGCCAGCATCGCGTTTCCAGCGGGAATATCCGCCATTGTCGGCCCCAATGGTTGCGGCAAGAGCAATGTCATTGATGCCCTTCGCTGGGTTATGGGCGAACAAAGCGTAAAACAGCTGCGCGGTAAAAGCATGGAAGATATTATCTTTGCCGGCGCCAACAACAAGCCGCCCTTGAACATGGCCGAGGTCACCCTGACGTTGGCCAATAATAACGGCCATGCCCCCGAAGAGTTCAGGGATTTCTCCGAAATCAGCGTAACCCGGCGGCTCTTCCGTTCCGGTGAGAGCGCGTATCTGATCAACCGGCAACCATGCCGGCTCAAGGATATATACAATTTGTTCATGGGCAGCGGTGTGGGCACGCGAACCTTTTCAATCATCCAACAAGGCAATATCGGCGCCATTATCGATGCCGGTCCCGATGAGCGCCGTCTGTTTATCGAGGAGGCTGCCGGCGTCACCCGCTATAAATTCAGAAAAAACGAAGCCCTTCGAAAAGTGAAGGCTACCGAACAAAACTTATTGCGCATCAACGACATCATTGTGGAAGTAAATCGCCAGATGGCCGGTTTGCGCCGTCAAGCCAAAAAGGCAGAACGATATAAAAGCTACCAGGAACGCCTCAAGCTGATCGATACCCACGTTCTGGTTCACCATCATGACGAATTCACCAAACAATTGAATGAATCCCAGGCCTTATTGAAGGGGCTCAAGGATAAAGATATCGCCCACGCAACGAAACTTAAACAAGTCGATGCCGCGATAGAAGAGATAAAGCTAAAGCGCCAACAAAAAGACCAGGACATTGCTGCGCAAAAATCAACGAAATTCGAGTCGCAGCGCAAAATTGATCGCACCGAGGCGGATCTGGCCCATCTAAAGACTGAAATTCAGCGCCTGCATAATGAAAGCATAGAACTGGACTGTGCCCGAACAGATCTGGAAGCCAAATCAAAGAATATCGCATCGGAAGTGGGTGAAGTTGAAGCCCAGAACCAACATCTGCAAAAGGATATCCAGCGCCTTCAAGCCCAGATAGATGATCAACGCAACGGGTCCAAGGGACTTCAGGACCAATTGAATCAGTTGAACAGCCTGATCGATCAAAACAAGAGCAACCTGATGAACCTGGTGGCCGAGGAGGCTCGCTTTAAGAATATTTATCAAAATGCGTCCCACAATAAAGAAACACTGCAAAGACGCCTTGCCCGTATTGATGAAGAAGTTGCGCTGGCCAAAAAGAAAGTCGATGCGCTGAATACCGAACAAGATGGCGCCCAAAGGCGACATAGAGAGATTAAGCAGCGTATTGCTGAATTCGAAGCGCATATTGAAGAGCTCAAAAGAACCTTATCCTCACGCGCCGCAGAACTTGGCGCCCAAGTTAAGCATACGCAGACCCTTGAAATGGAGCGCAATCAATCCCGGTCCCAACTGGCCGCCCTGAAAAAAATGGCCGCCAATTTCGAGTGGTACCGGGATGGTGTTAAAGCCGTGATGCAGGCCCGGCAATTAGCGGCCGAAGCCGACAAAGCGCAGCAAGCACCATTGGAAGGGGTCATTGGTCTATTCGCGGATGTCATTGAGCCCGCACCAGGTTATGAAACCGCCGTAGAAGCGGTTCTGGGAGAATCCATGCAGTATATCCTGGTCCAGGATCAAACAGCCGGTATTTCAGCCATCGAATATTTAGGAGATAAAAATTCCGGGCGCAGCGGATTCATTCCCGTAAAGGCCATTAAGCGTTTAACCGGCAGCGAAGACCAGAAGATACCGAACGCGCATTGCCTGCTCAACCATGTAACCGTTCAGCCGGAATTTGAAGCCATCGCCGGAGCGCTGCTCGGCCATGTAGCGGTTGTCAACAATATCGCCGAGGCCCTGTCCCTTTTCAACC
>Ga0210123_1000534_pt1 | contig 23510 bp, 21 predicted proteins | sample Muzzi_PWB_D2_FD_185535 | JGI IMG/M metagenome (GOLD analysis project Ga0210123, IMG submission 185535) | Wetland microbial communities from San Francisco Bay, California, USA, that impact long-term carbon sequestration - Muzzi_PWB_D2 (SPAdes) | ecosystem: Environmental > Aquatic > Marine >... | reverse complement strand
TGCCTTTATGCTCGGGCAATTCCGCTTTCTCATCCATGGCGTCGATGGCGTTGGTGACCAGGTTTATAAATACCTGCTCCAGGCGATTGTGATCGGCCATGATATACGGTATATCGCGGTCCAAATTAAGGTCAAGCTCAATCTGGTGGACTTTTAGCTGATGGCCCAGGACTTTGAAGACATCTTCGATGGGGGCATTGAGCATGACCTTGCTTGTCGAAACCTCTGACTGGCGGGCAAAATGGCGCACGTGTTTGATGATGCCGGTGGCCCGATCCACATTGGCGATGATATCCTTGGCCATGCTGTGCAAATCTTCATCTGAGATGGATTGTCCTTTTTTGAGCATTTTCAGAAAAAAGTCGGCACAAATTTGAATTACGTTGAGCGGTTGGTTGATCTCATGCGCCATGCCGGCGGCCATAAGCCCCAGGGTGGTCATTTTGCTGGCTTGTATGAGCTGGGTCTCTTTTTCAATGCTTTCGGTCACATCGGCGGTCGTGGCAATCAACACATCGCTTTCACCGTATTGCGCGTGGCTGACGCTGATGTTGACATAGAAGGAACGGCCGTTTTTACGATAATGCCGTCTCTTGGCCAGCAGGATCGATTGCCCCAACGCCAAATGCCGAAACCCATATTCCACCTCAAGGTCATCGGATTCTCCCAGACCCAAGAACAGCATGCCCTGCAACTCAGTGCGGGCATATCCATAGCATTCGCGGGCGCGTTCATTGATATCGAGAATCTTCAAGCTGTCCGGGTCGATGATGAAGATGGGATTGGGATCGTTGTTAAAAAGGGAGCGATACTTTTCTTCCGATTTAATATACTGCTCCTGGAGCATCGCATTTTCGATGGCCACCCCCATGCGGTTGCCGATCAAGTCTAACGCGTGGCGCTCCACAGGCGCGAATTTTGGCTGACGGCTGCCGATTTGCAGGATGCCGATGGCTTTCTTTTCCTTGGCACTGATGGGTATGATGGCCAGGGATTGAAAGCCCTGTTGGGTGAGAAAATCCAATTCAAGATCGGCATCCGATTGCAGCGCCTCAACCCAGAACAGGTCGCCGCTTTGGGCCAATCTGCGGATGAATGTTTTGTAGGCCTCGGTGTGGTGCTTGGGTGCCCCGGCATCCTGTTTGCCGTAATGGTATTTAAGGTAGAAATCATCTTCATGGTCCTGCAGGAAGATGCTGATATCATCTGCTTTGAGATAAGCATGGATTTCGATGATGGCGGCTTCAATACGCTGATCGATCGGCCACGGCGCGCTTAACGCCGTATAGATGGAACACAGCACGGCCAGTTCCTGGGTATGACGTTCGCGTTCTTGTTCCGCGTTCTTGTCTTCGGTTTTGTCCCATAACGTTTCGATGGCGCCGACAATGGTCCCATCCGGCGCTTTGATGGGGGCCGCCGTAAACCATAACCACTTGCCCATCTCACCAACGTTTGGAAAGAATACTTCAGCTTCATAGGCCCCTTCGATCAGCGCCGACTCCCGCCATTTGGTGCCGTAAAGCTTCTCAATCTCCTGTTTGTCAATCTGGTCCAGGATGACATCGGCCATGGTGGGCCTTTCGCTCTGCCAGAATGGCGCCCACTGACGATTGGTCCCCACAACATTCTCTGCCGGCTTGCCCGTCATTTTTTCAAGGGCTTTGTTCCAATGGGTGACGATATGATCTTTATTGATAACGAATGTCGGGATGGTACTGCCCTGAATGATTTGTGATTGGGCCCGCTCATTGTCCAACAGTTCGAGTTCGATGTCCCGGGAGCGTTCATTGCGACGGCTGATGATGCGATCAAAAGAGTCAAAGCTTTGGATGATCAGTTTTTCTATGGCCTGAGGGTCCTCCTTCAGTTGATGAAATTTTTCTAGAATGCGTAGCCGGATGTTTTCCATTTGGAGCGAGTCCCAGAGATAGCGCGCGTGAAAATGATCCACCAACTGGACAGAGGAAGGCATGGTCCTTTTGATATCTGCCGCCAGATTTGGATCATGGGTGATTTCCAGGATAACCTCGAGACCTTCCAGGTCATAAAGCTGCTTGTAGTCAGATGTGGAGAAGATCTTCAGCTCCCGGGCCAACCGCAGGCCTTTGGCGGTCGGGTTGATGTCAGCCACGCCCAGTATATTCGGTTTTTTGGACGATATATCCTGGGTTTGGAAAAAATCAATGATCTTGTGGCAGAATTCCCCCCCGCCGACAATGCCCACATTGGCGCCTTTTAATACTTCGACGGGCATCGATGGGTGATGTGTCTGAAAGACTTGATTCATAACCATTTTACCTGTTGGCGGCTAGACGAAAAATATCAGGGTCGTGATGATAAACCCGGGGACAAGAAAAACCAGGGCATATTTCAAGATATAGCCGAAGAAGGTGGGCATGGGCGTCCCCGATTCTTCAGCGATGGAGCGCACCATAAAATTGGGCGCATTGCCGATATAGCTGCAGGCGCCGAAGAAGACCGAGCCCGCGGATATGGCTTTTAGATAAACGCTGTTCTCGGTCATCAGCAATACCACGGATTGGGCTTCAGGCATACCGGCATAAAATGCGCCCAATGCGGAGTTAAAGAACGTTAAATAGGTCGGCGCATTGTCCAGGAAACTCGACAAGGCTCCCGCTATCCAGAAGTAATGGATGGGCTCTTTGACTCTAAAAATCAGAAAGGCCAGGGCACCGTTCTGACCGGCTTTGAGAATCAGCAAACAAGGGATCATGGTGATAAAGATGCCAATGAAAAGGTAGGCCACCTCCAGGATGGGAAACCAGCTGAATTCGTTTTCTTGCCTTATTCCGGCGGATGTGGTGACCAGCGACAGCACCCCCATCACAATGAGCACGGTGTCACGAATCCAATCCTGAACACCCCGGTGAATCCCCAAGGTGTTAAGCTCTCCCCAGTCCACTGTCCCGCTGAACAGGACGGCACCGATGATGCCGACCAGAAAGATGAAATTATGGGTGCCCACAAGCGCCAGGGGAACCCGTTGTTCATCTGAATTGGTACCCACTTCAGCGGTATTGGTTTTAAGCTGCGACTTTTCCCGGCGATAGAAATAGGTGTCCATGGCGAAGTAAGTCGCCATCAGAATAATTGCCATGCACAATAAATGGGGGGCGAGTTTCAGCGTCCAGAAGAAAGTCACACCATGCAAAAAGCCCAGGAACAACGGTGGGTCTCCCAGCGGCGTGAGGGCGCCGCCGATGTTGGCCACCAGAAAAATGAAGAAGACCACCATGAAAGTTCTGTTTTGGCGGTGCTTGTTGGCGCGCAGGAAAGGGCGAATCATCAACATGGCCGCCCCGGTGGTGCCCATCCACGATGCCAGGATAGTCCCGATGGCCAGCATGGCCAGGTTGACAATCGGTGTTCCGCGCAGGGTACCCCGCAGCAGAATCCCGCCGGATACCGTATAGAGCGACCACAGCAGGATAATAAAGGGCACATAATCCGCCAGCAGAATATGCAGAATTTCATAGACGGCTGTCGATCGATAAATAATCATAAAAGGTGTCGCCATGCATAATGCCCAGAAAGCGGAAATTTTTCCGAAATGATGGTGCCAGAACTCAGGCCCAATCAAAGGCCACAAAGCAATGGATAGCAGCATGCCGACAAAGGGCAGGCAACTCCAAAGGGGCAAATGGGTGCCCAGATCCTCACCGCCATGGCCGTTGTCGTGTTCTGCCTTGGGGTGTGTAGAAGATGCTTTCCCGGGGCTGAGGGTGCCGTGACTTTCGATGGCGGCCTGTGGGTTTTGGGTCGTCGCTGCGGCCGGTGAAGTGATGATGCACAACCATGCCAGCAACAGGATACCAAGGGTAACAGGTCTGATTAAGGTGCTGGCAGGGATCATGGGAGGGCTCCTTACCTTATCGGGTATCCTAAGGTGGCATCGGCCAATGGCCTGCGGGCAGGCCATCATTGGCATCTAAAATATAAAACCATATCGATGATGATCGCAATTTTGGTATTGTCAGCCATCCGGGGTGCCCGGAAACCGGCAGCCGAAACCGCAATGCTTGCTTTCAAATGCACTCTGAGCGCATCAAGATTTCGGGTCGGCAACCAGTCCGCTAATGATCCTGGCCGCCACCTCCAGTCCAATCTTGCTCATGTTAAGCGTGAGATGGTAATGGCCAGGCAGATCGTAGTCACTTTTTTCAAATTTGCGATAAAGGTTGATGCGCCGCTTATCTTCAGCATTCACCACTTGAACCGCTTCTTGTGGTTTAAGGTTATAGTGGCCTTCCATGAACTTGACGCGATCCGCCTTGCTGGCAATCAGGAGAACGTGGTAGGTTTTGGGATGATCCTTGAGAATATATTGACCGCCGCGCCCCAGGATAATGCAGTCACCTTTTTCGGCCAGTTGGCTGATGATCTGATCGAGCAGATGAATATAGACTTCCTCGTCAATATAACCGCGCTGATCATCCAAGATGCGATCCATCAATCCGCGGGGGATAAGCCGGTCGATGAATTGGTGCAATTTCCCGCCGGCCTCTTTCTCAATGGCCTGCACCCAGTTTTTTGAGACCCTGGCCTTTTTTGAGATCATGTTGATGATCTCTTCATGGATGAAGGTATAGCTCAGGATTTCACATAGATGCTTTCCGAGGGTCAGACCTCCGGCTCCAAATTGTCGGGAAATTGTGATCACCGACATAGTGGCCTCCTTGTATTGATGATTGGGGATTATCGCAGCTGAATATAAGAAGCGTAATGAAAAAGAAAGGATAGGTCAAGTTGAAAAACCAAATTCATTCTTTGTATTTAAATTGAAAAAAATATGTTTCTACATTCCTTGACATGTTTATGAAATATTTGTAGTTTTTCTACTCTTTGAACAAGGGTTAATTATTTTTCATTCACATTGCCGAACATGTGGCCAACACCATCATGGCTGGTGGCGGGTTGTGATCTTACCACTTCATTCTGCCGTGATGAAGATAAAGCATAAAACTCTTTCGGCGCTATAAAAGAATTGCCAGAATTTTGAGGTGGGTCTATGATGTTTTAAATGATCTTCGACTTCAAAAAGGAAAAAGCTTGGGCCGCCCACCTTCAGATCGTAATGCAACTGGGGCTGACCATGGTCGGGTGTATTGCTTTCTGTTTCTTCATTGGCCATTACTTGGATCTGTGGCTGGGCACAAAAGGAATCATGGTTACCATTTTCATCGTTCTTGGCGTGGTTGGCGGTGGTGCAACCGCTTATCGCCAGATCCAAGAGATTCTGGACAGTGAAACTCGAGATAACGACACCCTTCGATAAAGCCAGTGCAACACAGCCGGGAGCGCCTGCCCAGGACGAGACGCCGGCCGCAGATCATGTCGAATTGGGCCACCGGCACCCTGTTCGCAAAACCCTGCAACGCTATTGCTCCTTAACCTTGATCATTGCGGTTACCATTGGCGGCATGATGATCTTTCTCGGCCTGCGGCCCATCGGCAAGGGATTGATTCTGGGCGCCGTCTTCAGCGTGATCAACTTCATTTTGATGGCCACGGCCCTGCCCACGCGCATCGGGCTCGGCCGCAGCAAGTCATTCTTCTTTTCAGTGGGTTCCATATATCTGCGTTTCGCATTAATGGCTGTACCATTGGTGATATCCCTTAAGCAGGATCTATTCGCCGTATCCACTGTAGCCGTCGGTCTCTTTATGGTCCAGTTGACCATCCTCGGTGATCATCTGTGGGACCGGTTACGTAACCCCGCAAAAGCAAAGTGCTGACATGGGTAATCTTGGAGAGTTACATCAACTTGTTGTATCGCTGGCCGGATGGAAGATGGTATTCAATATTGAACCCATTCTGATGAGCTGGATCGTATTCGCGCTTTTGCTCTTGTTTGGCGTGTTTGCCGCCCGCAAACGCGATTTTGTCCCCAGGCGGTTTCAAATTATCGGCGAGATGATTGTCGGGCAGTTCTACCAGCTCACCGAAGATGCCATGGACAGGAAACAGGCGGATAAATACGGCCCCATGATTTGTGCGCTATTTCTTTTTTTGACGCTGTCCAACTGGCTGGGCATTATCCCTTACCTGGAGGAGCCCACCAAGGATTTGAATACGCCGTTGAGTCTGGGCCTCATGGGGTTTGTGCTCGCCCATTATGCAGGCATAAGGTCTAAAGGGTTCAGGGAATATGCGCGGGAGTATTTCCAGCCGATGTTTATCATGATGCCTTTGAATGTTATCGGCGAACTGGCCAAAATCGTATCGATCTCTTTTCGTCTTTTTGGCAACATCATGGGAGGGTCCATCATTATTCTGGTCGTATCCCATTTGACGTTCAGCCTGGCCTTGCCGCCGTTTCTGAATGCTTTTTTCGGATTGTTTGTCGGCACCATTCAGGCTTTTGTTTTCACCATGCTGACCATCGTTTATATTTCGGTTCAGATTAAATAGGAGTGCACGTGGATCCAGCTGTCCTGACACAACTATCAGCCAATCTCGGCGCCGGCATTGCCATCGGACTGGGTGCCATCGGGGCTGCCATTGGTGAAGGCCATACGGCCGCACAAGCCAATGCGGCGATTTCACGGAATCCGCGCTTGTCCGGGGATGTATTCAAAACCATGCTGGTGGGGCAGGCCATCGCCGAATCAGCGGCCATATTCGCCCTGGTGGTGGCCATGATCCTTTTGTTTTCCAATATTCCGGTCAGTTCCTATGTGAACGCCTATGCATTTATGGGGGCCGGCCTGTGTATGGGGTTCGGGGCCATCGGCTCCGGCATCGGTTCAGGCTATCCATCCGGAGCAGCTTGTCTGGGTATCGTACGACAGCCGGCCATGACCAATAAACTAACCACCAATATGCTGATCGGTTCGGCGGTTTGCCAGACGCCGTCTATTTTTGCCCTCGTGACGGCCTTTATTCTGATGTTTACCGATTATGCGGCCAAGCCTCCAGCGCCATTATGGGCCGCTCTTTTGGGCGCCGGCCTGGCCACCGGCCTGGCTGCCATCGGGTCGGGCATTGGCGGCGGCCTCGTGGCCGAGTCCAGTTGCAAGGGGATTGCAAGGCAACCCCGGTCTGTCGGCGCTGTGACCAATGTCATGCTATTGGGCCAGGCCATCGCCCAAACGCCTGCTATTCTGGGGCTCTTGGTGGCATTTATTTTGATCTTCAAAGGATTTCCGGAGTCGACCCAACTGGCGCCGGCCATGGCCCTGTTGGCCTCCGGCTTGTGTATGGGCATCGGCGGTATAGGGCCCGGTATCGGCGAAGGTGCCGCCGCCGGCGGGGGTGTTCGCTGGATTGCCCGAAATTCAGAAACCATCGGAGAAATAACGCGGACCATGCTTGTGGGTATGGCTGTGGCTGAATCGACGGCCATTTATGCTATGGTGATCTCGCTGGTGCTGATATTTGTGGTATAGAAATTGTGTCCAGCAGGCAGGCCTGCCGGCGCGATGAGCGAATCATGACAGGAATAAAGAGCAGCAATTTCGCTCTGCCCGGTATAGGGTGGTATTCTAAAAAGATACGGACAGGTTGTAGCAGACCAACCAAAGGAGGAAAAATGGCAATCGAAGGTGCAGATTTGATCAAGGCAGCGGCGTTTTTAGGTGCTGGGATTTCCATGGGACTGGGAGCCATCGGACCCGGCGTGGGTGAGGGTATGGTGGCGGCCAAAGCGTGCGAGGCTATCGGGAAAAACCCCAAGGAAGCAGGTTTGCTCACGCGTACCATGCTGGTCGGTCAGGCGGTGTCCGAGTCAACCGGTATTTACTCCTTGGTCATTGCATTGCTGCTGCTGTTTGTCGTCTAGCCTGGCAGGTGGGAGGAATATGGAAGTAGTCGAGAATATCGCGTTGATCAGCATAAATGCCACTCTGGTGGTCCAGTTGATCTCTTTTCTGATATTTGTCGCTCTGTTTAACCGGATTATGATTCGTCCCCTGCGGCAGGTGATGACTGAACGGGAGCGCTATACGGAACGCATGAATGAAGAGATCGTAGCCGCCAATGCCGCCTATGCTGATATCGCCCGACAAATTAGCAACCAAGAAAGGGCCGCTCGCAAGTCCGCATTTCAAATGCGAGATGACATCGAAGCCGAAGGGCGGCGGTCGGCCGATGGGGTTTTGGAACAGACCCGTAAGGAGATTAACGCCTTAAAAACGGCCGCCTGGCAGAAAGCAGATGCCAAGATCAAGGAAGCACGACGGCAAATAGAATCCGAATCCGAGACCCTATCAGACCAAATGGCAAGCTACTTGTTAGAAAGAAGGGGCGGCCCATGAAATCGCGTGCAAACTTTAACAAGGGGCTTTTTGTTTCCATTCTGCTGGCCGGCGTTCTCTGGTGTGGTTTGGTATGGGCGGCGGAAGCCACCGGATCGTCCCATGCAGTGTACGATACACTGCTCTCACGCGGGATTACCTACCTGAAGACCAATTACACCCGCGCCACCTGGGATGACCTCATGCGTTGGCTCAATTTCTTTATTCTGGCGGCGTTGATTATCAAATATGCACGAACGCCCATGATAAACTTTCTGAAAGGCAAAAAAGCGGAAACCGCGCGATATATCCAACGCATGGAAGACAATAAACGCCAGGCTGAAGAAAAAATTCGGGAAGGGCAAATCCAGCTGAAGGACAGCGAAAAGCAGTTGGCGTTGATTGCAGAGCGGATCATCGTCGAAGGCCGAAAACGCAAAGCGCAAATGATCGAAGATGCTAAACTGGAAAGCCGCATGTTGATGGAAGCCACGCGAACCAGGATCGACCATCAGATTCGAGATACTTCCAGGACGATCAGGGTGGAAATGATCGAAGCGGCTGTGGCCAAGGCCATGGTTAAGCTGCCCCAAATGATAACCGATGAAGATCATGAGCGCATGATCGGCTTTTGGATGGAGGAAGCCCGGCGTTAATCCTTTTGGATCGCTGCTGACCTTTCAAAAGATCGATTTTCGACACAAAGGAGTTGCCATGCAGGCCACAGACCGAGAGGTATTGTCCATAGAGGAGTTCGTTCAGAAGCAGATTGAGAAATGGCAAAAGTTATATCCAGCTGAAGATAAAAAGAAGAAGGTGCAAATCCCTGCCATTACGCTGTGCATGGAGCCTGGCAGCGGCGGTTGTTTCATCGCCGAACAGGTGGCACGGCGTCTGGGGTTTGATTTCTTTCATCGGGATATTATCCATAAGATCGCGGAGAGTGCCAGGATCAGCACAACCGTCGTGGAATCCCTCGAAAAGGAGCGACTATCCGGTGTTCAGGATTTCATCTCCTCCCTGGTCAAGGACCAATACATTCACCCCAGCATTTACCTGGATCACCTGATGAGGGTCATCGGAACCATTGGAAAGCACGGTCGCGCGGTGGTTGTAGGGCGGGGCGCCAATTTTATCATTCCGGTCAAAGACCGTTTTGCCGTTAGGGTGATTGCGCCCCTGGATACCCGTATTGAAAGGGTCGCACAGCGTTTCAGCGTACCTTCGGATGCAGCCAAGCGGCGGGTTTTGGTGCGCGAAAATCGACGCCGGGCTTTCATTCGACAATCATTCAATGCCGATATTTGCGACCCCATCCATTATGATTTGATTCTGAATACCGAGAATCTCAGCATAGAAGCAGCGGTGGAAGCCGTTATCGGCGCTGTGATGGGACGCATGGGGCAGGAAGCGAAGCGGAAAAAGAAGTAGAAGCTATCTCAAAACTTATCGATATGCCCGCGGTGCGCTGGGCGGCGATCGGTTGTCGGACGAAGGCGGCTGATCAATCGGCGTCCTACAAATTGAAGTCCCTCTACCTTAAAGAGCCACCCGCCCAGGACCATGCACATCAGAAACAGAACGAAGGTTGCAAAGATAACCAGAATGCTGCCGAAAAATGTGTCCGGATGGGTCCATTGCACGAGATAGCGGCGGGCCAGCCATAGGACAGCACCCAATGGAACCCCTCCCAGCACTGCCTTAATGAAGGTTCCGTACACCTGAATGCTTTCTGTATTGTGGCTACGGCGATTCCATACGGCAAAGAGCACCAGCACCTGGATAATAGCTGAAGCCGAAATCGCCAGGGCCACGCCGATCAAGCCAAATTTTCTGAGACCGAACCAGTAAAACGGCAGGCTGGCAACCACCGCCAAGGTGCCGTAAATCGCTGGTAATAAAGTGTTTTGCATGGCATAGAACCCGCGATTAACAACGGTCTGAGCGGCAAAGGCCACGGAGCCCAACAGCAGTCCGCCTAGGGCCAGGGCCGTCATCTGCGTGTCGCGTGGCAGAAAGGCGCCCCTTTCAAAAAGTACCCTTACAATCTCATGGCGCAGCACATACATCAAAATGGAAACCGGGACCACCAAGGTCGCCAGGTGCTTCAGCATGGTATTGAACATGCGGTTCATTTCGTCCCAGCGCTGCTCGGCGGCCAGACGTGCCAGAAAGGGATAGGACGCCACACCGATGGCTTGACCGAAAAACGCCACCAACATCATCATGATAATTTTGGCATAATCGAGCCAGGCAATGCCCCCTGGCGGCAAATAACTTCCAAAAAATTTAGAGAAGATCTCCATGGAGAAGATCATGGTAAGCCCAAGCATTAAAGGCAAGGTCAGCAGTATATAGCGCCACAAATCATTGTGTTTCCAATCGAAGCAGGGGCCGAATCTCAAGCCCGCCCTGCGAGCCCCGAGCCATTGGATCAAATAATTTCCGGTAATTGCGCCTGCCAGTGCTCCCCAGGCGAATCCCGCCATGCCCAACCGGGGGCCCAGTAGCAGGCCGCCGAAAATAATGCCGAGGTTGTATACCAAAGGCGCCAAGGCCGGAACCAGGAAGCGCTCTTTGGCAAATTGCACCGCCATCAGAAGCCCCCCTGCAAAAAAGAAGATTTGAGCCGGCAGAACGATGCGGGTCATATGCACGACCATTTCCAGAAATTCCGGATTTTTTCTTCCCAAGGCCAGCAATGGAACGATTTGGGGCGTAAAAAGCATGCCGACCGCAATGAGAAGGGCCAGCAAGCTGCCGAAGATGGTCAGGATGATCGAAAAGATGCGCCAGGCACCATCCTCATCCTTATTGACCAAATACTTGGAAAAAATGGGGATAAAGGTCACCGACAAAAACCCGCTGGCCAGCACATGGTTGAGTATTTCCGGCAGCACAAACGCCACACGATACGCATCCACACTGGCATCTGCACCGGCAACGGCCGCAATGACCTGCTCCCGAACCACGCCCATGACACGGCTCAAAAATATACTCGCCATCATGATTAACGTGGCCATACCGATTTTTTGATAATCTCCTCGCGGCATTACGCTCCTAACCAGATCTGCTCACACAAGATGCACGCAAATCAAAATCATCCCCAGTCCAGCGCCGCCGGCACCAGGCGCATCATGGTCTGCGAGTGAAATTTCCCAATGTTGCCCCAACTTGAATTTTGACGCAAGCCAATTCCCGATGGCACTGCCCCGCGATCTTGTCAAAATGCGTCAATATTTTTTCAAATTGCGTCAGGATGACGGACATTGCGGGAATCATGCGTTGCGGTAGGCGCATGAAAATTCCCTCCGGAACACCTTCGCGGTTGCATATCGATTACATGCGATTACAGACAGATACCATGCCTCACGGTGAGAACAAAGTGCTCTCGGGGTGGATTTCAAAATTATATGACCCCGGGTATAGGCCTGGCCTGTTTTTTGCTCCTTCACTATCTCAGCACAAATATCGGGAGCATTCACCGACGATAGGTGAACCCGATATTGGGCTGAGGATGGACTCTATGGCAGCAAGATTAACAGGTTCCCTTCTTATCACCAGCTTCTGTTTGCTCATTTTCTCAGGGCAGCTTTTGGCCAGCAATATACCCGCAGCACCACCGGATTATGGACGTTTGCTGGATTTCATTCAAGAAGAAGATCTGACCGATCCGCTTATTGTATTCGGTGGTGCTGAAAAAGACTTCGATCGCCAGTTGAACCGGGAAAATATTGCCTATCTCAACGAGAACCGGCAACTGATGCAGCGGATTCAAGATCATCTGAAAGGCGATCATATCAAATGGCAGCTCAACACATCCTTCAAGCAGGTATGGGTGGTGCCGGAAGTCCGGGATGAGTACGCTCAATTGTTTGAGCGATATTGTCGGGAAGCCGTCGCCTATCTGACGGCCAGACTGGAAATACCCAGTCCGTATGAGTCCATTGCCACACTCCATGGTCCGCTCCCCGATCTCCAGCAAAAGGGCCACAACGGCCTGACCGCCTACCTGGTGCACAATGTGGCCGATGAGTATATTGAAGAGTATCTTTTTTTTGATCAGGGCGATGATACCACCCAGATCAAGATCAAATTGAGCAACCGCGAATTCGACGGCAAGATTGGTTGTTACACGTCCAAGCTAAAAATCGGAGCGGACAACCATTTTGAATTTATTCATGAAAACTTTACGCTATGGCAGAACAGCGCCCAGAATCCCCTCAACGTGCTCATCGTGCCCGTTGAAGAGACCTTACATATCATGCTGCGGACTGCCACAGAGCAAGCCATCCATGACGAGTTGACGCTTCTTAAGCCCCAACATATTTCCGAAGTCAAGGCGGCTATTGACCGATGGATGCAAGTCGAGGAAGCTGTCGTAGGCGGACTGGTATACCAGGTGATGCCGAATCTATGGGATCATGTCGTCCACGGCGCGTCGGAGTTCCCACTGGCCAAAGCCATGGATGGTCGGGACGAACATGACCAGTATCGGTTGCTGAACCAGGGCATTGAACTGGTGAACCGTCTGGGCGTGGATGAGACCATCGCCCTCTATCGAGGCAGCGCCAAGGCGTTCCAGGCAAGGCTCATCACAACAACGCCAAAAATCGAGTCCGCTAAATTGTCCCATCCCCCGCTGGTTGTCAATTGACGCTGCCTGCCCGCCAATCGATATAAAATTCCGTCAACCCATCGCATTTGTTTCATAAACATGCGCTTAATCTTGACTTCCATAGGGGTTGCGGTGTATCGAGAGATATATCTACAGGCAACAAGCTGTTCTCATAATCCGGATTCATTGGAATTCACACGATCGTACCACGCCTACCTGCTGCACAGAACAGCGGATTGAGAACACCTATGAGCGGGGACAAGATGCAGGAAACAACACTCAATCGATCGGTTTTATTTGCCGATATCGCCGGCAGTTCCAAGATGTACGAGTTGCTTGGTGATGACCAGGCCCGTCGGCTTATCATGGAATTGCTGAGCGACCTTTCCAATGTGGCCCGCAAATATAATGGGGAGTCGCTTAGAACCTATGGTGACGAGTTGATGTGCGCCTTCAGGTCTGCTGATGATGCGGTTGTGGCCGGCGCCAGCATGCATCAGCTTGTTGACGCGCGGCCGCCTGTCCGATGGGGTGAAATCGAGGCAATTGGATTGTACATTCGCATCGATACGGGCACGGTTATTCGGGTGGGGAATAAACTGTTCGGGGATGCCGTTAACTCTGCCGCCAAAATGAAAACCCTGGCCAAACCATTTCAAACCCTGATCTCGGAAGCCACGCTCAACTACCTTTCAGCTCAGCATAAAAACATGACCCGGTTCGTCGGCAAATTGCCTATCAAAGGCAAATCAGGCACCTTCGACATCTTTGAATACCTCCACGAGGAGGAGAATGCCACCCTCGTCATAGAACGTCCCGCAGAAGAGTTGTTCTCCAAGGCTGTATTGGACCTGGATTGTGGCGGAGACACGTTCACGGTTGACGAGAATCAGGCAGCGGTCACCATCGGCCGGCTTCCGGCAAACGATATTGTCCTTAAATACCCAGGCGTTTCCAGAATGCACGCCAAAATTGAACACCGTAAAGGTAAATTCGTATTGGTCGATGCCAGTTCAAATGGCACCTTTGTGCATGTTTCCGGCCGGTCCCCGATTTACGTCAAGCACGATGAGTTCCAGCTCTTTGGTGAAGGAATCATATCCGCTGGAAGAAAAGCCACCGCCAAATCACCCGGCGCCATTCATTTTTTGGTGCGTTCATAATCAGCTGCATTTAGAGAATCCGCATAAGTGACAATTCAGACAGCCTTCCTGTTGGACCAGTGAGGCGCCAAAGTCCGGGCACACGCCGTTGGTTTGGCGCTTGGATTCCTGGATGTCGGCCCTGGTGACCCTTTGCAGTACCTGGGCCATGGCATCCGGACACGAAAGCACCATTTTCGAGTTTTGCCAGGCAGGCGATGGACAGCGTATGCCGTTCATCTGTTTGATAATGGCTTCCACTTTGACCCCGGATCTCAAGCCATTTGGGTCGACATCTACAGCAGGTTGTGTGCCTCTTGCTTAATAAATTCAATGAAAGCCCGGCATAACGGAGAGGGACTGCGTTGCTTGTGGGTGGTCAGATAAAAACTGCGCTTGAGGTTGACACCTTCGACTTCAATTGTCTTAAGAAGACCGGATCTGCACTCTTCGGCGACAGCGACAGCTGAAAGAATGGAGATGCCGACACCACTTTTGATGGCCTGGCGCACGGCTTCAGTGCTTCCCATTTCAGCCACGATGTTCAGATCGTCTAAAGATAAATCCTTCCTCTGCAGAGCCTGTTCAATGGATTTTAAGGTCCCGGATCCATGTTCCCTGATGATAAACGGCTCGTTGAGCAACTCCTTTAATTTGATCCGGCGTCTTCGCGCCCATTTGTGGCCACCCGGCACGACCAGGCCCATTTCATCGGGGATCACTGCGGTCTGGTGCAATATTTTTTCATTGCTGATGGCCCCCACGATACTGACCTCAATACGCCCTGCCGATGTTTTGGCTAAAATTTCGGATGTGTCACCAACGGACAATGAGATCCTGACGTCCGGATAGGCATTTGAAAATTTGCCGATGATCTGGGGCAAAAGATAACCACCGGGGATGGTACTTCCTCCAATGGTGATATGGCCTTTGACTTTGCCGGTAAATTCGGCCAAAGCAGCTTCGGCTTTATCGCGCAATTTCAGCAGGCGATGGGCATAGTCGTATAAGATCTCGCCGGCTTTGGTGGCAAATACCTGACGGGACATGCGGTCGACGAGTCGGGTGTCAAAGTGCTCCTCCAAATCTTTGATATGGCTGCTCACCGTGGGCTGGGATAAATGCACGGCTTCGCCCGCTTTAGAAAAACTCTTAAGCTCCACAACCTTGCAGAAGATCTGGAGTTGCCATAAATCCATAAGGGCTCCTGTGCCAAACTCGAGGTCTACACTGGAATAACGCTAGTTCTTGTCGGTCCCATATCGTTCCTTTATCATTCGGTTCACGATGGGCGGAACCATGTCGGCGATATCACCGCCGAATTGGGCGGCTTCTTTGATAATGGATGAACTGGTAAATATCCATCGCAAGCCGGTCATTAAAAAAACAGTTTGAATATCCCGGTTCAACTTTCGATTCATCAGCGCCAATTGGAATTCATATTCAAAATCGGAGACTGCCCGCATGCCTCGCAAAATGGCATCTGCGCCGCATTCTTTGGCATAATCCACCAATAACCCGCCGAAGGTGTCAAAAGTGATGCCTGAAATACCTTTCATGCTATCTTTCAGCATAAACATGCGCTCGTCCACAGTAAAAAGCGATTCTTTATTCGGGTTGTGCAAAATAGCAACGATAATCTGATCGAAAAGCGTTTTACCACGTCTGACAATGTCGACGTGCCCATTGGTGACAGGGTCGAATGATCCAGGGTAAATGGCAATGCGTTTCATGAGATCCTTTCATCCTGTTTTTCTGTATGATCCCCGATTCAGGACCGACTCTAGCACGAAAAGTCAGAAAAGGCAATATGTTTAGTATGATAGGGTGGGTTGATAAGCCAGAAAAGTCAGTTGAGTGCTGCCGTAACGGCGTGTATCCATCAGCGTCAGGGCCGGGAGACCTGTATCGATTTGGTATTCGGGTTCATGTTCGATCACCATCTCGGCACCGCTCGCCAGGCAGTTGATGTGCATGAGGTGTTTGATTGTAGCGAACACCAGATTGCGGCGATAAGGAGGATCCATAAATACCAGATCAAAGCTGTAGGCATAGGATTTCAGGCAGTATAGATTCCTCTCGATATTCCACTGAACGATATCGGCTTTTTCACTAATTCCGCAATGCGCGATGTTTTTGCGCAGAACGCTCAGGGTCTTGGTATCACGATCTATGAAGACCGCCTTCTGTGCACCTCTGCTAATGGCTTCTATCCCCAAAGCCCCCGAGCCGGCAAACAGATCAAGCACGTTTGCACTGAAGGGCTTGCCAGCTAGAATGTTAAACATGGCCTCCTTGACCCGATCAGCCGTTGGCCGCACTGCCTGACCGCTTATAGTTTGAAGTTTGCGCCCCTTTATGCAGCCGCTGATTACTCTCAACGTATGATTTCTCCGCTTAAAGGTTCGAATAGCATACAAGCTATCTCAAAAAAAGGTTTTTGGTCCAAGGTGTAGGCGGGGACGGGTTTCGAATCACGCCATCGGTGTGACATACAGCGGTATGTCGAGGATTCGAAACCCGTCCCCAACACCAAGATTGGGCCAAAGGACTTTTTTTTAAGGTGGCTTCTATGTTTCTTGTTCCAGTTTTTTGATCCGGCGGTGCAAATAACTGCGTTCCACGCCGATGGTTTTGGCCGTCTGGGTGACGTTATAGTCATTTTCAATCAGTTTGTGTTGGATGAATTGCTTTTCAAACGAGAGCTTCGCCGTTTTGAGTTGCGCCATATGTAACAGCGGTTCCAAAGATAATCCGCCGGCTGCCGGCGTTTTCGGGTTGTATGGCCTGGGAAGATGATCTGCTGTGATGGTTTCATCGGGTACCATGATGACGAGCCGCTCGATTAAATTTTTTAACTCCCTGACATTGCCCGGCCAACCATTGCGGGTCAATAATTTCAGGGCTTCTTCTGAAATTTGTTTTTTTGGTATACGGTTTTTCTGGGCCGCCTCCGCCAGAAATGCGTCCACCAACAGCTGAATATCGGCCTGTCGTTCCCTCAACGGTGGAACTTCTATGGGGACCACATTAAGTCGATAATAGAGGTCTTCCCTGAAATTGCCTGCGCGGATCTCTTCCTCCAAATTTTTATTGGTGGCGGCGATTACGCGCACATTCACTTCCAAGGTGCGGCTGCTTCCCACGCGCTGAAATTGTTTCTCTTGCAGAACGCGTAGAATTTTGGCCTGGGTCTTTAAGCTCATATCTCCGATTTCATCCAGGAAGATAGTGCCGCCGTCAGCCAGTTCGAATTTCCCGATCTTTTTGGTCTTGGCGCTTGCAAAAGCGCCCTTTTCGTGGCCGAATAACTCGCTTTCAATCAGCTCTTCCGGAATGGCCGCACAATTCACATCGATTAGCGGTTTGGCCGCCCGCTGGCTGAAATTGTGGATCGTTCTTGCCACCAATTCTTTGCCCGTGCCGTTTTCGCCCTTGATCAGCACCCAGCTGTCGGTGGGCGCCACCGTGGTAATGTTCTCCATCAACGCCTTGGCCGACTCACTGTTGCCGGTGATGGAGTGTTTTTCAATCGTCTTTTTGCGCAAGTATCGATTTTCTTCTTCCAGTCGTCGAAAATTGAGTGCATTGTTAATTGCAACAATCACTTTATCTATGGAAAGCGGTTTTTCGATGAAATCGAAAGCCCCCAATTTTGTCGCCTGTACAGCGGTTTCAATGGTGCCGTGGCCTGTGATCATGATCACATGGGTATGGGGGTGGGTTTTTTTGATTTCCTGCAGAGTTTCAAGACCATCGATTCCGGGCATCCATATGTCAAGCAACACCAGGTCGGGTGCATTGGTTTCGATCTGCTGCAAGGCCTCATAGCCGTTGCCTGCAGTAGTCACCTCAAAGTCTTCATCGGTCAATAATCCGCTTAAGGACTGGACAATTGAAGGTTCATCATCGACAATAAGAATAGTTGGATACATATTACAAAGTCCTTTGTCAGGCCGTTTCTGTTACGGTCTTAATAGATGGTAAATGCCCCACAAGCCCTGATTTTGGAGCTTGTCCGAGTTTTGTCATACCGGCAGCTCGATCACGAACTTGGCTCCGGTAGGGTAATTGTTTTGTACGCTGATCATACCGTTATGATCGGTAATGATACTGTGGACAATGGTCAATCCAAGGCCCATCCCAGCTTTTTTGGTTGAAAAGTTGGGTTCGAACAGCCGGATTTTGTCTTCATTGGAGATACCTTCGCCGTCATCAGCTACCTCAACGCGGACCATTTTTAGAATAGGGTCAAAGGAGATCTCGATATCGACCTTGCCGCTCGAACGTATGGCTGATACAGCATTATCGACCAAGTTTATCATGGCCTGCTTGATCTGCTGGTAATCAAGATTCATGGCTGGAATATCATCCTGAATAGAGAAGGTGAACCTGATATCCGTATGGCCTTCTTTATAGAGGGCTACAGTTTCTTCAATAATGGACGGCAAGTCGCACGGTTTTGGATCGGCGGTGGGAAAGCGCGCAAAAGCCGAGAATTCATTTACCAGGTTGCGTATCAGTTCGACATGGCTAATGATCATTTGGGTGCATTCATCGAATACCGCTTCGCCGACTTTTTGCGAGTACTTTCTCTTCAAGCGTTGCGCCGACAGACTGATGGGTGTAAGTGGGTTTTTTACTTCATGGGCAATGCGGCGGGCTACTTCACGCCAGGCAGCCATGCGCTGTGCTTTTTCCAATTCAGTAAGGTCATCGATGACCATCACCATGCCTACGTTGCGGCCCGTATCGTCCTTTAGCGAGTTGATGTAGCATAGGAAGCTGCGCGGGCGACCATCTATGGAAAGGCGCAGCGGGATCTCCATAGTTTCTTCCATGGTGCTTCTCAAAGAATCCATAATACTTTGCGCCATGGACAGATGCGGGCCTTTGAGTAGATTTCTATAGTTTTTGTTCAAAATATCGGCGGCATCCAAATTCAGCATTTTTTCCGCAGAAGTATTTAGCGTTGTAATAATGCCCTTGGCGTCAATGGTGATGACACCAGCTGAAACATTTTTTAGAACGATTTCCATATAGCGGCGTCGGTCTTCGATCTCAATATTCTGTTTGCGCAGCATTTGTGCTGAAAGCTCGAGTTGCTCACGTCCAATGCGAAGATCGGCGGTCATTTTGTTAAAAGCGGACACCAGGCTTCCGATTTCATCATCTGACCTGACGTCCAGTGCAAAGCTTAAATCTCCATCCGCCACCCGTCGCGTTCCATCCGCCAGGCGCATGATGGGTATGGTGATGGTTTTTGCCAGGTAGAACCCGAGCCAGACAGCGCAGAATACAACCAGCAGAGCCACGACAGTCAGCATAATATAGTAAAAACTCTGTATGGGTTGTTTCAATAATTTTACTTGCTGATACTCTTCGAAACCTCTGCCGATGGAGGACATCCTCTGCGCAAAATCATCGGATATATAGGAGGATATGGCAATAAAGCCTTTGGCTTCGCTCGGGGATGCGTCAAAAGGAATCGACCCGATGGTGCGAATCAGCTCCCCTATGCTAATGTCCGTAACCACCGTGTGAACACTGTTTCTGCCCGGGTCTTTTTGCAGATCGTCGGCGCTGATGCGATCGAACGGCTGGGACTCAAGCTGAGATGAGACGGCATAAATGAGCCGCTGCGCTTTGGCATCATAAACTTCAATGGCGTTGAGGTTAAACTCCCGCTGGACGACTTGTATGTAGCGGGAAAGCGCTCTGTTTTTATCCGCATTAAGCAGGTCTTTCTTCTCAATTTGGTAAATGATGCGTTCTATGAAGAAACTGTTGTCATTTTCTGTCCGCTGATAAATCTTCTGCCCGATTTCCAAAGAATTTTTCAGGGCCTGTTCCACAGGCACGCTAAACCAGAACTCGATGCTTCCGGTGATAAAATTAATTGCGAAGACAAACAAAACGATGGTCGGCAGCAATGTTAAGGTAATAAAGGCAACCACAAGACGTGTGCGCAGTTTGGCGCCCATTACTTTATGCTTACGATCATAGAGCAATTTTACCAAATTGCGAAATACGAGAAAGATCAGCAGCAATAGCAGCAGAAGGTTGATGTTGATCATGATAAAGAGCAACACCTGGTTGGAAACTGAGAAGTCGGTAGCCAAAAATATTTTGCGGTTCAACGCAACAGCCATCAGCCCGGCGACAACCGTGATCAGAACGATGAGAATGCGTTCTCGTTTGCGTCTTCGCACTTCATCGAAAGGCATGCTGTGCGGGGATGTGTCTTTAGGCTGAATCATAAGCTGACACTGAAATATTGATTGGTCTCGTTATAGCCAATGGCCTGGATTTACCCTATCGTTGCAAAAGTCGGAGGGCTTCAGAGCCAAGACGTCCAAGGGCGAAGCCGTATAAGTATACTGCGAGCCCTTGGCAACGCGGGATCTGGAGCCCTCCGGCTTTCCCGAAGGGTAAAAAAGATGGCATATAATCGGCAACATCCTCAAGTTCACCATCGGTTTATTCCTCGTATGAGGCCCTGTAATCGCGTTAATTCAGTACCCATAAAGTGCTTTACCTTTTTTGCCATCTTTTTTATGCAACTATAGGATTTCTTGTTGCGCTGACACGGGAAATAGACATGGCATCAATAGATAAAATCAATGGTATGCCAATCCGTTTCCACATCCCAGAAAGAGAGGAAAAACAAAACATAATGTAAGTAAAACCGTAGCGTCATGCGGTTTAGCTCTGCTTTGGCGCGGATCTGATACTGTTGGCCTTTTTCCAATCGCCGCAGCGGTACAATTTCCAAGCTGTCCACTTCGCTCATCAGTTTCTTGGCCTCATCCAGGGTTTTGACCGTCAGCGGGCGATTGTCTTCCCATGAGCGGGTGATAATATATTCATTTTTCAACGTATCGTATTTCAAGGTGTGCGACAGTTGAATGCCCGTCACTTGCTTGTCCAACCACAAATCTCTAACGCGGTATAGATTAATATAGAAGGTGAAAGTTGTGGGGACACCGCTTTGGATTGCTTCGACGATCTTTTTTGGAAAAGCATTCTTGGCAGTGAGGTACAGAAGCAGGTTGTCCCGCGTGTTGGTGACAATAATGTTTTCCAGTCGCGGCTCTTCGGCAAAGGCTGGGCTTCCAGTAGTCAGGAGAAGAGATATAACAAGGGAGATGGCGGTAAACCGCGCGATGGTTTTGTTCATGATGGTTTCGTATCTTAAGGGTGAGTGATCAGCCTTTTTACCGTGCATCGGCAACTTGCCTATCCGAAAAGCATATCGAACACACTAATAATTGGCAAGTTGTTTCCCTGGATTCTGGATCCACGAGGCATTGCGCTCAAAGGTGCGGGTTTGCCAGGCATCTTTATGTCTAAAGAATTTCTCAACAAATGCATGGTGAAAAGCATGACCAGAACGCTTGGCTACGACATGACCCAAAATAGGCAATCCCAGTAAGGAAAAATCGCCGATGCAGTCCAGCAGCTTATGGCGGACAAATTCATCTTCGTATCTGAGGCCGTCTTCATTTAACACGCCGTCATTGTCAATAACCACCACATTCTTAAGTGATGCACCTTGGCCCAAGCCAAACTTTTTCATGTACTCTTGTTCGTAAAGGAATCCGAAAGTGCGGGCATTGGCGATTTGCTTCTCGAAATGGTCTCCGTCGATTACGATGCTGTAGCGCTGGGTTTTGATGGCAGGATGGTTGAATTCAATCGTGCAGGAAACTTGAAAATGAGGCGCCGGGTAGATGCCGACGAACTTGTTGTCCTCTTTCAATTCAACGGGTTCGTTAACTACAATATAGCATCTTGCAGCTGACTGATTCTGAATTCCCGCAGAGATGAGCATGCGTGTAAAAGGTCCGGCACTGCCGTCCATGATAGGCATTTCATAAGAATTCACCTCCACCAGGGCGTTGTCTATGGCCAGTCCGGTAAATGCGGCCATCAGGTGTTCAATGGTTGAAATGATGATGCCTTCCGACCCGATTACGGTTGCCAAGCTGGTATCGACGACCTTGTTAAACCTGGCAGGAATACGCGGAAGATTGGGTAAATCCGTTCGAACGAATTGAATACCATGATTTGCAGGCGCCGGCTTGACGGCAAGACTGACAACCTGCCCCGAGTGAACGCCGATACCTGAGCAACTCACCTCCCGAGCGATTGTTTTTTGAGATTGACTATGGTCCATGGGACATATTTCCTTGTGGCTTATAGGTATTGCTGTTATGTAACTGCCATCTGAAAATCAACACAATGAAAAAATAGTTGGTTGACAAACGCTTCCGACAGTCTCAGCAAAAGTCATACCTTTGGCGATTCTTAAATGGGTATGCACTATAATAGCCTAATTTAGTTTATAATAAGCACGCACTGACCAAAAGCTTAATGTCTCACCCATACAGTTGTGTGCATTTTGACACACTATTTACCCAAGATGCGTCCTTTTGACAACAAAATTGTGCATCGCTGTGGATCGGGATGCTCACGAAATGCCCGCCATGCATCCGGGCATTAGACCAACGAGGAGGGAATATTGCTGGCCAAGGTACTTAGCGGCTCTGTTATCGGCATTGACGCTTACCCCGTTGAGGTAGAAGTTGATATATCGTTGGGCTTGCCTACCTTCACCACCGTTGGTTTGCCTGAGACGGCCGTGAAGGAGAGCAAGGAGCGGGTTAAGGCGGCCATAAAGAACTCAGGGTATAAGTTCCCGGACGATCGCATCACGGTTAATCTGGCTCCGGCGCATATTAAAAAAGAAGGGACCGGATTCGATTTGCCGATGGCCCTGGGGATCCTCAGGGCCACCGGCGCCATTCCAGAGAGCAAACTGGCCGCCTATTTCTTCCACGGTGAGCTGAGTCTCGATGGGCGTGTGAAACCGGTTTGCGGGTCCTTGTCCATGGCCCTTGCCGCCAAGGAAGCGGGGTACCATGGGATTGTCGTGCCGTACGGGAACCGCAAGGAAGCCTCAGTTGTTGAGGGTATTGAGGTCTATGGCGTCCAAAATCTTACGCAAGCCGCAGAGTTTATTAAAGGCAATACGGAGCTTCCAAAAGAAAGGAACGATATCAGCCGCTTGTTTACAAAAATGGACAATACTTACGGGGATTATTCCGAAGTGAACGGACAGGAGCATGTGAAACGCGCGCTGGAAATAGCCGCCGCAGGCGGACACAATGTTTTGATGATCGGTCCGCCGGGCGCCGGTAAGACCATGCTTGCCAGGCGGTTGCCTTCTATATTGCCACCGCTGACATTCCAAGAGGCGATTGAGACGACGAAGATCTACTCCGTCGTTGGGTTGCTAAAGGGTGATCAGGCGTTGATTGTGCAGCGACCATTCAGGGCCCCGCACCATACTATATCGGATGCTGGCTTAATCGGCGGAGGAACAGCGCCGCGACCGGGAGAAGTGAGTCTGGCCCACAACGGGGTGCTTTTTCTAGATGAATTTCCGGAATACAGGAAGCATGTTCTGGAAGTACTTAGACAACCGCT
>Ga0210123_1000533_pt1 | contig 23527 bp, 23 predicted proteins | sample Muzzi_PWB_D2_FD_185535 | JGI IMG/M metagenome (GOLD analysis project Ga0210123, IMG submission 185535) | Wetland microbial communities from San Francisco Bay, California, USA, that impact long-term carbon sequestration - Muzzi_PWB_D2 (SPAdes) | ecosystem: Environmental > Aquatic > Marine >... | reverse complement strand
CAGGTTGGCCGGCGCAAAGGCCACCTCCTGGCGCACCGTCTGGGCCACTCCCGAGAGTTGGACGCGGGGCGAGGCGGTCACGTAGGCGACGCGGCCTGCGAGAGCACGGCCCCCGGCCGGCTCTCCTGGATCGATCCCGCCCACGGTGACCGACCCGTCCCGCCGGCCGCCCGTGACGCGCGGGGCGAGCCCGGCCATCAGGAGGAGGAGGGTGCTGCACCCCGCGCCGAGCGCGCCGAAGAGCCACGTCACTTCGCCGGCCCGCGTGGTGAGGGTGAGGTCGCGCACCGCGGGCGAGGCGGCGCCCGGATACGAGAATGAGAGGCCGGCGGTGACGATGTCGGTCATCGCGCCACCCGCCAGACGATCGCGGCGAGGGCGACCGCCACCGAGCCCCAGCGAATCAGCCGATCCCCCAAGCGGTCGCGGGGAGGGTCGAGCGGGGTGCGCGGGCCTCGATGCTGTGCCGCCCTGGTCTCGAGCGCCAGCGTACGCTCCTCGATCTCGGCGAGCGCCCCCACCACAAGCGGGAACACCAGCAGGCGGAGCGCGCGCCAGCGCCGCCCCAGGCTGCCCCGCACCCGGAGCCCGCGCGCACGTTGCGCCTCTCGAACCGTGCGGGCCCGGTCCACGAGCCGGGGCATCGCCTGGAGCGTGGCCACGAAGAGATAGGCCGGCGCAAACGGCCAGCGGCGCTCCGCCACCGCATCGAGGAAACGGGCCGGCTGAAAGGAGTGGTACAGCACCAGGGTGGCGGTTACGATCGCGCCGAGTCTCGCGCCCTGCGCCAGTGCCAGGGCGGAGCCCGCGCGCGATAGGCCCACCGGGCCGACCATTACCGTGGGGCCCTCGCCCCAAAGGGCGTGCAGGACGAAGAGAAAGAACCAGAGGGGGAGGCACACCAGCGCGCCCGGGAGGATCGCCCGCGCTACTCCGCTGGCAAGCGCGGCGACGATAACCGCGGCGTACAGCGCCGCCGGGCCGAACGGACCGGGGAGGGCAAAGGCCAGGAGCGTCACCGCCAGGGTGACGGTCGGCACGGTCAACGGATGCGCCCGCACGGCCGGGCCGGCTCGGCTCACCGCCCGAGGGCGCTGGACGCCGTTGGGAACCGCGCCATCATCCGGGTGGGGAGGCCTCGAAGGACCACGCCGACGAGGGCGAAGGCGATCGTCTTGTCGAGGAGGTCGGTGAGGACACTCGACACGACCACCGCGGTGGCCAGGGGGAGGCCGAGGCCGGTGAGGAGGGTGGTGATCGCGGTGACGCCGGACGCCGTGACGCCGCGGAACACGACGTACGAGATCACCGAGGAGGCCGCGCCCGCGACGAGACCGACGAGGGCGCCCCAGAGAACGGCGCGGGGCGTGGAGCGGAAGCCGCCCCGACGGGCTGCCAGGACCGCCAGCAGCGCGATGATGATCTGGATCGGGATGAAGGCCAGCCAAATGTAGCCGCCGACGAAGCCGCTGATCACCTGCGACAGGACACCCACGGCCACCGCGGCGACCGGCCCGGCGAGGGCGGCGGCGAGGATGGTCCCGACCGTATCCAGATAGACGGGGAGGCTCAGCTCGGCGACGATTCTCCCGATCGCCACGTTGAGGGCGACAGCGATCGGGACGAGGGCGAGGAGGCGGGGCGACACCGCTACCCCCAGCTTCCGGCAGCACACCACGCGGCGCTCGCCGCGGGGGGTGTCGTGGAGGGGGCGATCACGCCGCCGATGTCTTCTGTGGAGCGCATGCCGGTCGTTGTCAGGGGTTCTCTCACGGTGAGCCGAGGGAATATAGACCCGTCCGCCGGGCCGCTTTGGGAGTCGGGGCGGACCCGATTAGAATCCAAGAGATCGGCACCCCTGCCGACGACCAGACCTACGCCTGCAACGTGCAACACAGTAACGAGTTATGACCAGATCCGCCATTCTCGCCGTCTGCTTGATGGTGGCCGGTGCCGCCGTCGCCACCGCCCAGACCACCGCCGCGGACCAGCTCCTCGAAGACGTTCGCTACCTGGCCGACGATGCCTTAGCCGGTCGGATGACCGGCACCCCCGGAGCGGACTCCGCCGCGGCCTATCTGGCCCGCCGGTTCGAAGACGTCGGGCTCCAGCCTACCCCGGCCGGTTGGCTCCAGCGCTTTACCATCGCCGAGGACGCCCCCGTGGCGCAGCATGCCGGTCTCGCCGGCGCCACCGGCGCCAATGTGATCGGCATTCTCCCCGGGCGGGATCCCGAGCTCCGCAACCAGGTCGTCATCGTGGGCGCCCACTACGACCACTTGGGACTCGGAACGTTCGGGGCGCTCGATCCGGATAGCGCCGGCATCGTCCATAACGGCGCGGACGACAACGCGTCGGGGGCTGCCGCGCTTGTCCACATCGCCCGGCGTCTCCGCGGAACACCGCCGGCGCGTACAGTCGTCTTCATCGCCTTCGGCGGCGAGGAGCTCGGCCTCCTCGGCTCCCAGGCCTACGTCCGGAATCCGATGTACCCACTGAGCCAGACCGTGGCCATGGTGAACATGGACATGGTGGGACGCCTTCGGAACAATCGGCTCATCGTCTTCGGGGCGGCCACCGCCAAGGAGTTCCCGGCCATCCTCGATTCGGTCAACTGGTATTCGAGCTTTGACCTCAAGGCCAACGGCGACGGCTACGGCCCGAGTGACCAGTCGTCCTTCTACGCCGTCGGCATCCCGGTCCTCCATGTCTTCACCGATCTGCACGAGGATTATCACCGGACCGGAGACGACGCCTACAAGATCAATCGGGAAGGGCTCCGGCGCGTGGCTGATTTCACGGCGACAGTCGTCGAGGCCCTCGCCAACCGCCAGGATCCCTTGACGTTCGTCGACGTCCCGCGCCCCACCCATGCCGCGAGCGCCTCCAGCGGGTCCGGCTACGGCGCCTATCTCGGGACCATCCCGGACATGACGGGAGGAAGCCGGGGGGTGCGCCTCACCGGAGTGCGGAAGGACTCCCCCGCCGACAAGGGCGGCCTCCGCGCCGACGACGTCATTACCCGGATTGGCGGCTTCGAGGTCGGGACGCTGCAGGACATGACGGACGCGCTCCGATCCTACAAGGCCGGGGACACGGTGGAGATCGTGGTCCTTCGGGGCGGCGTGGAACACCGCTCGACCGTCACCTTCGGCAAGCGCGGGGGCTGATGGCCGCCCTCGACGCCGAGCGCGTCGTCGCCGCCCTCCGTGGTGCGTTCACCCGCGAAGTGGGGCGGAACGCGCTACTCCAGTTGGCCGCCGAGAAGCTTCGGGCCGCGGGTCGTCCGTACACGTCGGTCTACCTCTACATGGTGGAAGAGGACGAGTTGGTGCTCGAGGCGTTTGCCGGCCGCGAGACCGACCATCGGCGCATCCCGGTCGGGAAGGGCGTCTGCGGCCTGGCCGTGGCCACCGGTCGCGACCAGAACGTCCCCGACGTGTCCGCTGCCGGCCACTACCTGGCGTGCAACACCTTCACCCGGTCCGAGCTGGTCGTCCTGATTCGGCGGGGAGACCATGTCCTCGGACAGATCGACGTCGACAGCGACGAGCTCGACCCCTTCACCCCGGAGGAAGAGCGGGCCGTTCGCCAGGTCGCCGACGCCCTCGCCGTCCTCCTGTGAGTCCGCTGCCCGCCTCCGGCGCTCCCGTCGCCACCACGACGCGGGCGATCCGCGGCGTCACCCTCTTCGAGCGACGCACCGGCGCCGGACCCGCGGTGGTGATTCTGCACGGCGGCCCCGGCGCCCATCATGATTATCTCCTCCCAGGCTTCGATGCGCTCGCCACCGGGCGAGAGTTGATCTACTACGACCAACGCGGCGGGGGTCGCTCGCCGGTCGAGCGCTCGGTGCCGGTCGGCTGGACGGAGCATGTCGAAGATCTCGAAGCGTTGCGGCGGACGTGGGAGCTGGACCGGCTGACAATCGCGGGCTACTCCTGGGGCGGGCTCCTCGCGCTCCTCTACGCGGTCCGCTACCCCGACCGGGTGGATCGCCTGGCGCTGGTCTCGCCGGCCCCGGTGTGGCGCGAGGCGCGCGAGGTGTTCGAGGCGCGCTTTGCCGAGCGGAACCTCGATCCGGCGCTCCAAGGCGAGCGCCGCCGCCTCCGGGAATCTGGCCTCCGCGAGCGCGATCCCGAGGGATACGCCCAGCGCCTGTTTGAGCTCTCGGTCATCCCCTACTTCGCGGATCCCTCTCAAGTCACCAACCTGACGCCCTTCCGCGTCACCGGTCGGACGCAGCAGGAGGTTTGGTCCAGCCTCGGCACGTATGACTTGCGGCCTTCTCTGGCCGACCTCCACCTGCCGGCCATGGTCCTCCACGGCGCAGAGGACCCGATCCCCCTGTCGGCCGCCCGGACGGTGGCGGAGCTCCTCCACGCCGAGTTTCATCCGCTCCCCCACTGCGGCCACGTCCCCTACGTGGAGGCGTTCGCAGCATTCGTGCGATTGCTCGACGGATTCCTCCCCTCGGATCGGGACGGGAGGTGACCGTTTCCGACGCCCGCCGGGTCCCGCTCGACGCCGTCTTCGGCGACATCGCCGACCGAGTCTTCCCCGCCATCCGCGACTCGATGCGGACGGAACAGCGGGATCCCCGTGACCGCGACGCGTTCCTCATGGCGCGTCCTGCCGTCGAGCTCCTGCGCGACCTCCGTCCGGACGAGGGGCTGGGCTCGCGGATGGCCGAATTCCAAGCGTTCGTTCACCACGCCTACCTCTGCTGGGCCGCGGGGGGGCGCACCGTCTCCTGGACCGGAGCGGAGACGACCGCCCTCCTCCGCCGGCCGATCGACGCCGCGGCGGCGGGGGCGTACGACGGCGCTCACTACGCGCAGTTCGCTCCCCGTCTCATCTGGGCTCGGCTGGAGGATGAGGCGCCCTTCGAGCCGCTCGACGGGTGCTTCGTGTCCCCCACCGGTGCAGGCGATCTCGCGGTCCTGGGAATCTTCGGCTTCCACCCGGAGCGGGCCGCCCTGACCGTGGCAGAGGCGATGGGAATGCCGCCGCCGGTCCCGGCGCGGTTCGATGGGTCCGAGCCGTTCGCGCCGCTGATGGACGGGGGCGCCCGCGCCGGCCTCTACGCCATCGCGTCTCCTGCAGAGCTCCTCTTCCTGGGTGCAGCTACGATCCCGGCCGCGCAGGCGTCCGGATGAGTCAGACGGGCCACATCGTCGACCGCCAGGAGGTGGCTCAGGTCCTGGAACGGATCGCCGCGTTCCAGGAACTCCGTGGGGAGAATGCCTATCGAGTCCGCGCCTTCCGAACCGCCGCGCGCGCCGTTTCGAGTCTCCCTCGACCCATCCAGGACGCGCTTGCAGACGGGACGCTGGCGGAGACGCGCGGCGTGGGTCCCGCCACGGTTCAGATCATCCAAGAGATCGTCGGGACCGGACACTCCTCCCTCCTCGAGGACCTGCGCGAGCAGGTGCCGCCCGGCCTGGTCGAGATGTTGGCCATCGGCGGCCTGGGGGTCACCAAGATCCGGCAGATCCACGAGTCGCTCGGGGTCGACACGCTCCCCGAGCTCGAGGCCGCGGCGCGGGATGGGCGGCTGGCCCAGCTCCCTCGCTTCGGGAAGCGCACGGCGGAGAACGTCATCCGGGGGATCGCGTCGCTGCGCCAGGCCACCGAGTTCCGGCTGCACCATCACGCCCGGGAAGAGGCGGTCCGACTGGTCGTCGCCCTGGAACGCCTTCCCGGGGTGCTGCACGCCCATATCGCCGGTGACGTCCGCCGCGCCATGGAGCTGGTACGCGACGTGGTGGTGGTGGTAGAAGCCGACTGCGCGCCGCAGGAGATCTTCCAGCGACTGGCGGACCTCCCCGGCGTGCACGAGTTCGCCGGCCAGGATGAACGGGTCGTGATGCTCCGCTTCGTCGGGGGAGCCTCCGCCCGTGTGGTGGTCACCACGCGGGTGAACGCCGGGGCGGTCCTGGTCCAGGCGACCGGCAGCGCCGAGCACCTCCGCCGGCTCGGCGAGCATGCCGCCACCTCGGGGCACACCCTCCGAGCGGCGGCGCTCTGGCGGGGGAATAGCTTCACCGCCACGCCGGACGAGGGTGCTCTGTACGGGGCGCTGGGGCTTCCCTGGATCCCGCCGGAGCTGCGTGAGGGGATGGGGGAGGTCGAGGCCGCGGCGGCCGGGGCGCTACCCGCGCTGGTGGGCCCGGAAGACATCCGCGGCGTCCTTCACTGCCACACGGTGGACTCCGACGGCACCAACACGGTGGTGGAGCTGGCCGACGCGGTGGCGGCCGCGGGCTTCGCGTACCTCGGCATCACCGACCACAGCGAATCCGCTGCCTACGCGGGCGGGCTCGATCCGGCGATTATCGCCCAGCAGGCCGCGGAAATCGATGGGTACAACCGGCGGCAGTCGGGCTTCCGCGCGCTCAAGGGGATCGAAGCCGACATCCTGGCCGATGGGTCGCTCGACTACGATGCAGAGACGCTGGCATCGTTGGATTTCGTCATCGCGTCGGTTCACAGCCGGTTCCACATGACCGAGGAGGAGATGACGGCGAGGGTGCTGAAGACGATGGACAATCCGTACGTCGCGATCATCGGCCACCCGACGGGCCGGCTGCTGCTGGCCAGAAAGGCGTTCCCGCTCGACATGGACGCCATCATGGAGAAGGCGGCGGCGGTCGGGGTGGCGCTGGAAATCAACGCCGATCCGCACCGACTGGACTTGGACTGGCGCCTCCTCCGGCGCGCCAAGGAGCGCGGCGTCAAGATCTCCATCGGGGCGGACGCGCACAGCATCGCGGGGATCGCCAACATGGAGATCGGCGTGGGCCTGGCCCGAAAGGGGTGGCTGGGCCCGGCCGACATCCTCAATACCCTCCCGGTGGACGAGTTTGTCCGCTTTGCTTGCCATCGGCGGCCCCGGTGAACCGGCGCGCCGCGACCCACCGCCGGAGCCGCAAGGCCGAGTCCCCCGAGGACCGAAAGCGCCGGGCCCGGACGGTCCTCCGCCGACTCAAGAAGGAATACCCGGACGCCCACTGCGCACTCGTGCATCGCTCGCCCTATGAGCTCCTCGTCGCCACGATCCTCTCGGCCCAGTGCACCGACGCTCGGGTCAACCAGGTCACCCCCGCTCTCTTCGAGCGGTATCCATCCGTCACCGAGCTGGCCGCCGCCCGGCCGGCCGACGTCGAGAGGATGATCAAGTCGACCGGGTTCTTCCGTAATAAGACGGCCTCGCTGATCGGAATGGCGCAGGCCGTCGTGGCGGACCACGACGGGCGGATTCCCGACACGATGGAGGCATTGCAGGCCCTCCCCGGGGTTGGACGGAAGACCGCGAACGTGGTCCTAGGAAACGCCTTCGACAAGAACGTCGGGATCGTGGTCGACACTCACGTCGGCCGGCTGTCCCGGCTCCTCGGGCTCACGGACGAGTCCGATCCCGTCAAGGTCGAGAAAGCGTTGACGGAGCTGTTCCCGCGGGCCTCCTGGACCCTCCTCGCCCACCTCCTCATCTCACACGGCCGATCGGTCTGCATCGCGCGACGGCCCCGGTGCGACGGATGCGTGCTGAGCGGCGTGTGTCCGTCGGCGTTTCAGGGCGCCGTGCCCGTGCGAGGCTGACGATGCACCTCGATTTTGCGGTCCTGGCCGACTACGCGCTGATCGACCAGCACGGCAAACTCTCCGTGCTCGGCATCTTTCAGCACATCTGGGTGCCGCGGTTCCCCACTGTGCACCCGCGGACCCACCTCGTCCTCCGGGTGCGGGGGAAGCGGACGGAGATCGGCTCGCACGCCATCCGGATCCGGTTTGTCGACGAGGAGGGCGTCGAGCACCTTGGCGGCGAGGGCACGGTCCAATTCGGCGAGCCTCCGGCGGGCGTCACGGAGCTCGAGGCCGGAGCGGTGCTGGTCTTCGACGTTCCGCTCCCCCGCCCCGGACGTTACGCATTCGAGATCCACCTCGACGGCGCTCCCGCCAGCCGGGTGGAGTTGGTGGCGAGCCTGGCTGGGCCCCAACCCCGACGAAAGGGGGAAGCCGGGGGGTGAAGCGACCGCGGGATGTCCTTGCCCGCCCTCCGCGCCGTTCGTTAGGTTCGGGTCATCCGCCGCTCGGGTCGCCTTGTCTTCCGAGGCGTCGGCTGCCCTCCGCGCGCGATGCGGTGGGCCTTTCCTCCACCTTCCGGAGTGTCGTCATGGGCAGAACGCGTCGTTGGATGCTCGGCGTCTCGGTACTCGCCGTCGGGCCGTGGGCGGCGACCGCCGCGGCCCAGGGCTTTGGCGTGTACGAGCACGGCTCCTGCGCGATGGGACGGGCCGGGGCCGCCGTGGCGGCACCGTGCGCCGATGGGTCCTCGATCTTCTTCAATCCCGCCGGCCTGGCCGGCCAGGCCCGGGTGGTGAGCGGGGGCGCGACGCTGATTGCGCCGAGCGGCGGCTTCACCAACCAGTTCTCCGGCCTCCGGGACGAGCTCAACGACAGGGTGTACCCCGTCCCCCACGTGTACTTCGCGACGCCCGTGCGGGACCGACTCGTCGCCGGCATTGGGCTGTTTGTCCCGTACGGGCTCGAGACGGACTGGCCCGCCACGTCCCAGGGACGCTTTGCCGGCTACAAGAGCAAGATCCAGGGGTTCTACCTCCAGCCGACGGTGGCCTACCAGGTCCGGCCCTGGCTGTCGGTGGGGGGCGGGATCGACGTGTCGTACGTCCGGGTTCAGCTCCGCCAGCGCCTCGACCTGAGTGAGCAGGATGTCCCCGGATTCCCGGGCGTCACGTTCGGGAACCTCGGCATCCCCACGCGCACGGACTTCGGTGACGTGGACCTGACGGGAAACGGGACGTCCGTCGGATACAACCTCGGGGTGCTGGTGGAGCCCGCCCCGTGGGTGAGTTTCGGGATCCGGTTCTTGAGCCGGCAAAAGATCACCATCGACGGTGGCACCGCCGAGATCACCCAGGTGCCTACCGGCCTGACCCTGGCGCCGGGCAACCCGGCCGGCCTCCCGGGGGGGACGCCGATCGACGCCCTCGTGTCGGGGCAGTTTGCACCGGGCGGGACACTCACAAACCAATCGGCGACCGCGGTGCTCCGCTTTCCGGAGCAGCTCGTGGTCGGCACGGCCGTGCACCTGAGTGACCGGGCGCGGGTGATGTTCGACTACCAATACACCAACTGGCACGTCTTCGAGACGCTTCCCATCACCTTCGAGAAGATCGGCCGGGTGACCCTGCAAGAGAACTTCGAGGTCACGAGCGACCTCCGCTTCGGCGGGGACTACGCCCTCAGCGACGCCACGACGATTCGGCTCGGGTTCTTGACCCACAACGCCGCGGCCCCACCGCAAACGGTGACGCCCAATCTCCCCGAAGGGCCGCGGAGCGAAGTGACGGTCGGGTTCGGCACGCGGCTCTTCCGCGGGCTCCACGTTGATGTCGCCTATCAGTATATCGACCAGGCCGATCGCCGGGGCCGGTCCGGCAACGGGAGCAACCCGCCCACGCCCGGCGACAACGACGGCCTCTATACCTTCGACGCCCACCTGTTTGGCGCGTCCTTCAGCTATGCGTTCTGAGCGAGGAGCCTCCGCCATGATTACCCGACGCCTTGCCCTGGCGCTCATCGTCCTCGCGGGCGCGGCCGGTTGCCGGCTCGACGACCAGCTCGGAGCCGCCCCGTCCACCTCCGGCTCGGATCTGCTGCAGCGCTACGTCTCGATGGGCAATTCCATCACGGCCGGCTTCCAGTCGGCAGGGATCAACGACAGCACCCAACGCCAGTCCTACGCGGTGCTCGTAGCCCGCGCCGCCGGCGTCTCCTTCTTCATCCCGTCGCTGGCGCTGCCAGGGTGCCCGCCGCCGCTGATCAACAACCTGACCATGCAAGTCGTGGGTCCACCGGTGCCCAATGGCTGCGCCCTTCGCGCAGTGGACCCCCTGGCCCCCTACATCAGCAACGTGGCGGTGCCTGGCGCCCAGGTGATCGACCCGCTTAACAACCTGGACCCGAGCTCCAGCCCCAACCCGCTCACCACCTTCATCCTCGGCGGACAGACCCAGGCGCAGGCGATGGCTCGCGTGCGGCCCACGTTCGTGTCGCTGTGGATCGGGAACAACGACGTCCTCGGCGCCCTCACCAATTCGGCCAATCCGGGAGACCCGGCGCTGATCACGTCTCAGAGTGCCTTCCAGACGAGCTACAGTGCCATTCTCAATCAGATCGACGGCACCGGCGCCAAGGCGGCGCTCATCTCCGTTGCCAACGTCTCGGTCATCCCCTTCGCCTCGCGCGGTAGCGTCTACTGGTGTCTCAAGACCGGCCTCTGCCCCGGCGTGCCGGCGGCTGGGTTCCCGCCGGTCTTCACCGTCGACAACACCTGCGCGCCCGCCGCCGCGGTGCCCACCAGCGACGGAGACAACATCCTGGTGCCCTGGACCAAGGGGATCCCGATGCTCCTCGCCGCCGCGCAGGGGCTCCCCACCACGCTGGACTGCAGCGACGACGCCGTGGTGGTCCTCCCCGCGGAGCTCGACGCGCTACAACAGGCGGTGACCGGCTACAACGCCTACATCCAGTCGCAGGCTGCCTCACACGGCTACGCCTACCTCGATGTCAACCCGGCGCTCGGTGCCTTGGTGGCCGACGGGACCATCCCACCGTTCCCCAACATCCCTGCGGATGCGCCCAACTCGCCGGTCACGTTCGGCCCGATGTTCACGTTGGACGGCGTCCACCCCAGCGCCACCGCGCACCGGCTGGTGGCAGACTCGTTAATCGCCTCGGTCAACCGGACGTTCGGGACGACGATCCGGTTCGTGCCGTAGCGCGGCAGAGGGGATCCGGCGGATGGCCTGGACGCGTGAGCGCGCCCTCACCCTGATGCACGAATACACGGCCTCGGACTCCCTCCGGAAACACATGTACGCCGTGGAGCTCGCCATGCGCGCCATGGCCCAGGCGCACGGCGCCGACCCGGACCTGTGGGGGATGGTCGGTCTCCTTCACGATTACGATTACGAACGGTTCCCCAACGCCGACCACGCGCCCGACGCCGAGCACCCGGCGGAGGGTGTCCGGCGCCTAGCCGAGGAGGGCTTCCCGGAGGAAGGGCGGCGCGCCATCCTCGGCCACGCCGACTACACCGGCGTTCCGCGCGAGACCGGCATGGCCAAGGCGCTCTACGCCGTCGACGAGCTGTGCGGCTTCCTCGTGGCCTGCGCGCTGGTGCGTCCCAGTCGGAGCCTCCAGGACCTGGAGCTCAAGAGCGTCAAGAAGAAGCTCAAGGACAAAGCCTTTGCCCGCGGCGTCAGCCGCGACGACATCCGCCGAGGCGCTGAAGAGCTCGGGGTCCCCCTCGAGGAGCACATCGTCTTCGTGCTCCACGCCCTCCGCCCGCACGAGGCCACCCTGGGACTCGGGAGCTAGACCGACCTTCCATGACGGTCGCGGTCGAAGCCCACCTCGTCGAGCGGGCCCTGCGCCGCGCCGCGCACTCCCGGATGGTTCCCGGCAACCTGGTCACCCCGCTGATCGACGGCCCCCGGACGTTCGGCGCCATGCTCGCGCTCATCGACGCGGCCGAGCGCACCGTCCACCTCGAGAACTACATCATCCGCAGCGACGCCACCGGCTGGCGCTTCGCCAAGGCCCTGGCCGCCAAGGCCCAGGCAGGCTGCGCGGTCCGGGTGATCTACGATTGGATCGGGTCGTTCACGACCGCGCGGCGCCTATGGCGTTACCTTCGCGCCGCCGGCGTCGAGACCCGGAGCTTCAACCCGCCGCGGCTCATCGATGTCTTCGCCAACCTCACTCGCGACCACCGGAAGTTGCTCGTCGTGGACGGGGCCAGTGCCGTTCTCGGAGGCCTGTGCCTCGGCGACGAGTGGTCCGGCGACCCCGACCGCGAGATCGAGCCGTGGCGCGACACCGCCGTCCGGATCGACGGGCCCGCCGCCGGCATCCTCGATCACGTCTTTCACGACATGTGGGCCCGCACCGGCGCCCCCGTCTCCCCGGCCGCCTCTCCCGACGAGGTGCCGGACGCAGGGACGTCCATGGTCATGGTCGTGGCGGGCACCCCCGGCCGGGTCCGCATATATCGCGTCATCGAACTCCTGAGCGCGGGGGTCGTGGACCGGATGTGGCTCACCGACGCGTACATGGTCGCGCCGCGCCCCCTCTTCCAGGCGATCCTCACCGCCGCGCGGGAGGGCGTGGACGTCCGCCTCCTGGTCCCCTCATCGAGCGACCTCCCGATCGTCCGCAATCTGACCCGGATCGGCTACCGCGAGCTCATCGAGGCGGGCGTGCGGATCTTCGAGTGGGTGGGGCCGATGCTTCATGCCAAGACCCAGGTCTCCGACGGCCGCTGGACACGGGTGGGCTCAAGCAACATGAATGCCGCCAGCCTCATGGGGAACTACGAGCTGGACGTCCTCATCGACGATCCGACCGTGGCCGAGGCGTTCGAAGCGATCTACCGGCGCGACATCGCCCGGAGCGCCGAGGTGGTTGCGCGGCACCACCGCAACGGATGGCGGCCGGGCGGTCGGTCCCGCCTGGTCCGCACCGCCGAGCCCGCCGGTGAGCCCACCTCCCTCGGCCTCCACCACCGCCGCCGCCGTGTGCTCCAGACCGTCCAAACGGTGGCGGTGGGGGCCCGCCGGTCGGTCTTCCTCCCGGTCAGCGCAATCCTGATCGTGTTGGCGGTCCTGTTCGTGATCCTCCCTACCCTGATGGGCTATGCCGTCGGGGGGCTCCTCCTCTGGCTGGCCGCGGGGGCCGGCCTGGAGGCCTTCCGGCGCCGCTCCCTCCCGCCGGTCTAGCCCGGCCGGTCAACGGACCCGGCCGGCCCTGCGTATCTTTGAGGTCCGTCATCCCGGGACGAATCATTTGGACCGGAGGGCCCGTAGTCGCGGGAGCGGCGTCGGAGCCCCGGTAGCCGCCTCGTCACGGGACATTCTTGCACTCAGGAGGCGTAGTGGTCGGAATCGTGAAGGACCTCGAACGACGCAACCTCCAGCCCGCGGGGGCCGCCGCATGAGCCCCAGGTCGATCGCCGATACCGCCGAACGGATGGCCCGGCTCCCCACCGACGTCCCGCGGGATGCCGTCATTGTTACCCGGAATCTCAAGCGCTACTACGACATGGGCGGCGAAATCGTCCACGCCCTGCAGGGGGTCGACGTCGTCATCCGGCGGAACGAGTTCGTAGCCGTCATGGGCCCGTCGGGCTCCGGGAAGTCGACCTTGATGAACATGATCGGCTGCCTCGACACGCCCACCGAGGGAGAGTACTGGCTCAACGGCCACCGTGTGAGCGAGTTGGGCGACGACGAATTGGCGCGGATCAGGAACAAAGAGATCGGCTTCGTCTTCCAAACCTTCAATCTGCTCCCCCGCGCCACCGCGCTCCACAACGTGGAGCTCCCGTTGGTGTATGCCGGGACGGCCAGCAAGCAGCGGCGCGAAATGGCGCAGAAGGCGCTGGAGCGCGTGGGGCTGGCGGACCGGATGGATCACCGTCCCAACGAGCTGTCGGGCGGCCAGCGCCAGCGGGTCGCCGTCGCCCGAGCCCTGGTCAACGACCCCAGCATCCTCCTCGCCGACGAGCCGACGGGGAACCTCGACTCGGCCACCAGCGCCGAGATCATGGTCCTATTCGAAGACCTCCATCGGGCCGGGCAGACGATCGTCCTGGTGACGCACGAGCACGACATCGCGGCCCACGCCAATCGCCAGATCCACCTGCGGGATGGGATGGTGGAGAAGGACTTCGCCACCGTGTCCGTCGGATGAGAACTCTCCGGATCGCGGGTCTCGCGGCGGCGGCGGCGGCCCTGGCGACGGCGGCGTGCCGCGAGCCCGTCCCCGTCGAGGTCTACCGCAAAGTGGCGGTGGAGCCCCGCGATATCGTCGTCACCGCGCAGGCCGCGGGCGTGATCGAGCCCGATACCACCGTCGAGGTGAAGTCCAAGGCCTCCGGCGAGGTGCTCGACGTGTTGGTCGAGACGGGCGAACGGGTCGAGCGCGGCGCCCTCCTGGTCAGGATCGACCAGCGGATTCCGCGCAATTCGCTCCTCCAGTCGGAGTCCAACCTGGAAGTGGCCAAGGCCAAGCTGGCCAACGCGGAGGCGCAGCTTCGCCGCTCGGACGAGCTCTTCAAGTCCCAGTCGATTACCGAGACCGAGCACGAGGCAGCGGTGCTGGCCTACGCCAACGCCAAGGCCGATCTCGTGCGCGCGGAAGTCGCGGTCGAAACCGATCGCATCGCCCTCTCGGACACAGACGTGCTGGCCCCGATTTCCGGCGTGGTCATCGGGAAGAGCGTCGAGCGCGGTCAGGTGATCTCGTCTCCGACGCGCGACGTGTCGGGCGGCACGGTCCTCCTCACCATGGCCGATCTGACGCTGGTGCAGGTCCGCACCCTGGTCGACGAGACCGACATCGGGAAGATCCGCCCGGGCCTTCCCGCGACCGTGACGGTGGCGTCCTACCCCAATCAGCCGTTCGAGGGGGCCGTCCTCAAGATCGAGCCGCAGGCCGTCACCCAGCAGAATGTCACCATGTTCCCGGTCCTGATCCGGATCCAGAATCGGGACCAGCTCCTCAAGCCGGGGATGAACTCCGAGGTACAGATCAGCATCGGGCGGCGGGACAGCGTCCTGGCCCTCCCGAACACCGCGCTCCGCACCGAACGCGACGTGGCCTCCGCCGCGTCGGTCCTTGGCCTCGACCAGGCCACCCTCAAGGCCCAGTTGGCATCCAACAGCGCGCCCGCCGCTACGGACTCGCCGCCCCGAGGCGACACCGGCGCGGCCGAGCCCGTCGCTCCGGCCGGCGAGACAATGACCCTTCAAAACGGTCGCTCCATCACCCTTCCCGCCGGCGTCACGGCGGAGCAGGTCCGGGCGATCATGGCCAAGCGCCGCTCCGGCGAGGCCCTCACCGCGGAAGAGGAAGCGCTAGCCACCACGGTGTTCGCACAGTTCCGCGGCCGCGGTGGCGGCGGCCGGGGCGGACCCGGCGGACCGGCACCCCAACAGACCAGCGCCCAGGAATCCGCGGCATTCGGGGGCGACTATCTGGTGTTCGTCCTACGGAACGGACAGCCAACCGTCGTTCGGGTCCGGACCGGACTGACCGACCTCGACTACAGCGAAGTGCTCTCGGGCGTCTCCGCCGGCGATTCCGTGCTCGTCCTCCCGAACGTGGGAACTGCATCGTCCTAAGGTCGTTTGGACCCGAAACTCGGCGGTCGGCCACCTCGTCGTTGACCTGGTATTCGGCTCCGACGAGGTTCTCTACATATGCACACCATGGCCCTGACCCTGGCGGCGCTGGCCGCGCAGGGCACACAGAGCGCTCGCCCCGGCGGCGTCCCCCGGCCGAACGTCACGCTCCCCCGCCTCGAGGCGTCGGTCGAGGTCGACGGCCGGCTGGATGAGGCCGTATGGCGGGAGGCCGCTAGGCTCGACGGGTTCCATCAGTTCGAGCCGGTGGACAGCCGGCCGGCGGAGGAAGCCACCGAGGTGCTGGTGTGGTACTCCCCCACCGCGCTCTACTTTGGGATCATCGCTCACGACCGCCAGCCCGACGCGATTCGCGCCACCGTCGCCGACCGCGACAACCTCGGGAGTGACGACCGGGTCACCATTTACCTCGACACCTTCAACGACCGGCGGCGGGCCTTCTTCTTTGGGGTGAATCCATACGGCGCCCAAGCGGACGGCGTGAAGACCGAGGGCGCATCGAGCGCGGGGAACATCTTCGGTGGGAACACGGACTACTCCCCGGATTATTACTTCGAGTCCAAGGGCCGGCTGAACGACAGCGGGTATGTGGTCGAAATCCGGATCCCCTTCAAGAGTCTCCGCTACCCGGGGAACGGACCGCAGCGCTGGGGGCTCAATATCGACCGCTATACCCAGCGCACCGGCTACCGGGATACCTGGACCGACGTCCGCCGCGCCAGCGCCTCGTTCCTGGCCCAGGCGGGATCGATCGACGGCCTGCACGATCTCCAACGCGGCTTGGTGACGGAGTTCCAGCCGTTTGCGACCGTCACCGCCCCCGGGCAACGCGACCCGGCCACCGGCGCGTTCTCTCGCGACAACGTCGACCCGAGCGTCGGCGCCAACCTGCGCCTCGGCCTCACCAACTTCTCGCTCGACGCCACGGCTAATCCCGACTTCTCCCAAGTGGAGTCCGACGCGGGCCAGGTCACCGTCAACGAACGGTTTGCGCTCTTCTTCCCGGAGAAGCGCCCCTTCTTCCTCGAGGGGATCGAGCTCTTCTCCACGCCCAACCAGTTGGTGTACACCCGAAGAATCGTCGATCCGGTCGCGGGCGCCAAGATCACGGGGAAGTTCGGCGCGACCGGGATCGCGTACCTGTCGGCAGTGGACAACGTGGAGAGCGGGCCGGACGCATGGTTCAACATCGCCAGGCTACGCCAAGACCTCGGCTCCAACTCTCTCGCCGGCCTCACGCTCACAAGCCGGGAACAGGGGCGGGCCTTCAACCGGGTCGCTGCCCTCGATAGCCGCGTCGTCTTCGCCAAGCTCTATTACGCCGAAGCCCAGGTCGGGGGGTCGTGGACGCGGGACGCCGTCGGCGACGCACGCACCGCGCCGCTCTGGAAAGCGGAGGTCGACCGCACCGGCCGGTCGTTCGGCTTCAACTACCAGATCAACGGTATCGGCCGCGACTTCGAGGCGCAGAGCGGTTTCGTCAATCGCACTAGCATCGTGTCGGCCCACGTGTTCAATCGGTTCACGGCGTATGGGGGCCGCGGCGCGCTGGTGGAGAACTTCACGACCTTCTTCGGGCCGACCCGGATCTGGCGCTACGGAGGGTTTGGTTCCGACGGCGCCATCGAAGGCGAGGAAAGCGCCACCTTCCAGTTCCTCCTCCGGGGCGGCTGGCAGCTCAGCACGACGGCGCGTCGGGACTTCTTCGCGCTCGATCCCGCCGATTACGAGGGGCTCACCACCGATCGGGGCACGGGGCCCGTCGCGTTCGTCCCACCTGCCGAGCTCTCCAACCTGTTCGGCATGCGGGTGGAGGCCCAGACGCCCACCTTCCGCCTCCTCGGCGCGGGCATCGGCGTCGGGTACGGCGAGGTGGCCATCTTCGATGAAGGCACGCCGGGACGTGAGACTCAGGTGAGCGGCAGCGTCAATCTCCGCCCGGCCAGCTCGATCCGGGCGAGCCTCCGAACGACGTTCTCCCGGATTACGCGAGCGTCGGATGGGAGCGAGTTCGCCCGGACTATCATCCCGCGCGCCCAGGTCGAGTACCAGCCGACGCGCGAGCTCTTCTTTCGCGTCATCGGGGAGTATCGGTCGCAGCGACAGGACGCCCTTCGAGACCCCGTCACCGGAGCACCGCTCCTGGCCGGCGGCACCGCCTCCGCACCGGGGAGCTTCAACGGTCTCCGGGTCGACCTCCTGGCGTCGTATGAGCCTACGCCGGGGACGGTAGCGTTCTTCGGCTACGGGAGCAGCCTCGAGAGCAAGCGGAGCTTTGGCGTCTCCGATCTGAGCCGCACGACCGACGGCTTCTTTCTCAAGGTCGCCTACCTCTTTCGGCGCTGACCGCGTCAGCGCCCACCGCCCCCAATGACCGATGTCCTCCGCCGCCATTGGGTCCGCCTCGGTCTCACAGCGGCAATCCTCGTGGCGCGGATCTCACCGGCGGCGCCGTTGTCGGACCCGACCGGGCACGCCCTCGCAGAGGGGATCCACCTCCACTACCCACCGCTCTATCTGATCCTGGCACCGTTGTTCTCCCTGTGGGACGCAGTGTCGATGCTCACGATCCCCCGGCTTGTGGCGTTCCTCGCCGGGGCCGCGGCACTCTACCTCGGTTGGCGGGCCGCCGCCTTGGCGCGGCACCGGGATTGGGGACGAGAGCTCCGCCGCCTCCCGATCGCCATCCTGGCGCTTGGCGCATTCGTCTTCCTGGGCGCGGTCTGGCATCGGCCGATGGCGTCCCTCACCGGCGTCCCGCCGGAGATGGTCGTGCTGGACTACCACAGCCACTCGTCCGCGTCCCATGACGTGACCGGCCTCATGGCGGGGTTCGATGTCGCGGCCAACCGGCGTTGGCACGCCCGGGCCGGGTTTGACGCCTTCTTCCTTACCGATCACAACACGGTGGCGGCCCTCCCCGGTCCATTGGAGGCTCGGACGGCACCGACGGTGTGTCCCGGGATCGAGGTGAGCGCCTGGAACTCCCACATCGTGATGTTGGGCGACACGCTGCCGATCGCGCAGTCGGACTATGACGGCTCCCCCGAGCGATTGGCGGCGCTCCTCCGCGAGAGCCGGAGTCGGTACGGTGCCCTGGCGATCGCCTCGCTCCCGGAGTACGATCGCCATCTCTGGGACCGACGCGACATGTTGGTGGCCGCGGGGGTCGCCGGCTTCGAGATCGTCAACGCCTCCCCGAAGGGGAACGCGTTCCCCCGCGGGCGACGGGACTCGATCATCGCCCTGGCGCGCGCCCATGGGCTGGCGCTCCTCGGCGTGAGCGACAGCCACGGCTGGGGTGCCACGAGCATGGTGTGGAACCTGATGGCCCTCCCGCGCTGGCGGGAGGATCGCGGCGTCCTCTGCGGGCGCATCCTGGCTCGGCTGGCCGACGATTCCCCGGCCGCCAACCGCATCGTGGAGCGCCACCGGCTCCGAGTCGACGCTTGGTGGCCGCGTTGGCTCACGGTCGTGGGGGTGGTGTGGGAGACGTGGCGCGCCATCAACTGGCCCTTGTCGCTGAGCTGGTTTGCCTGGCTCTGGCTCCCGCTTGCCGTGACCCGCTCCCGCGCCGGAGACGCCCGCGGCGGCGCCTGACCTTGTGCCGGCCTCCGGCCGGATGGAGATTCCGCCGGCGACCGCCCGCCCGCCCGGCGGCTCCCCCGACTCCGCCTTCCACCGAGGCCCTCGATGATGCGCTCGCACATACTCGGGACCGGCTTTTCCGTTCCCGACCGCGTGGTGACGAACGACGAGCTCTCGGTGCTGATGGACACGTCGGATGAATGGATCCGAACGCGGACCGGGATTCAGGAGCGCCATTGGGTCCAGGAGGGGGAGCGAGGTGTCGGCCTGGCGCTCGAGGCGGCCCGCCGCGCCATGACTGCGGCCGGCGTCCACGCGGACGACCTCGACGCCATCGTGTACGCCACCAGCACGCCGGATCACTTTGCCCCTGGCAACGGCATCCTCCTCCAGCATGCCCTCGGCGCAGGCACCATCCCCGCCATCGACGTCCGTACCCAGTGCAGCGGCTTCGTCTATTCCCTGTCGGTGGCCGACGCCTGGATCCGCACCGGGGAGTTCGAGCACATTCTCGTCGTGGGGCAGGAAATCCAGTCCACGGGGATGGATGTCAGCACCCGCGGCCGGGACACCGCCGTCATCTTTGCCGACGGGGCTGGCGCCGTGATTGTGGGGCCGTCGGAGGCCGATGACCGGGGGTTCCTCGCGTTCGACCTCCACGGGGACGGCGGCAGCGCCCGAGAGCTCTGGGTTGATAGGCCCGGGAGCCAGTATCACCCGCGCATCACCACGGCCGACCTCGAGGCGGGGCGGCACTTCCTGTCGATGAACGGCAAGGAGGTCTTCCGGAACGCCGTCGTGCGCATGCCCGAATCGACGACAGCGGCGTTGGACAAGGCCGGCCTCTCCCCCACCGACATCTCCCTCCTCATCCCCCACCAGGCCAACCTCCGCATCTCGGAGATGGTGCAGCGCGCCCTCGGGCTGGGCGACGACAAGGTCTACAACAACATCATGCGCTACGGCAACACCACCGCCGCGTCGATCCCCATCGCCCTCGACGAATGCGTCCGCGCCGGGCGCGTCTCCCCCGGCGACGTCGTCGTGCTTACCGCCTTCGGTTCGGGGTTTCTTTGGGGGAGTGCCGTCCTCCGTTGGTAGTCCGGTGAACCACCGCTGAATCTTTCCGGGTCATGTTGCGTAGTGGAACGGCACTCGGATTCTTCGGCCTTTCTCCCCCTTGGGGGTCTGTATGTTCCCGTTCTTGGGTCTCGTCGCCACGATCGCCGCGGGCGCGATCGGGTTTATTCTCGTCCGGGGCTTCGTGAAGCGACGCCTCCGCTTTGTCGATGCGGTCTACTCGCCGGTGGCGCCGGTGGCGGCCGCGGTGCTGGCGGCCGTGGTCGCCTGGCCATTCGCCATCCTCCCGATCATCACCACGACCACAGCGGCGATCTTTGGCCTCGGGGCCGGACTGGGGACGGCGAGCGGCGTGAAGGCGTTGAAACGTGGAGAAGGGTGACTATTCTTGGGGCATGGCAACCATCGCATGCACTCGCTGTGGCCGGAGCGCCGCACAGATCGCGTTCCGTCCGTTCCAGAACGAGATCGGCCGCCGTGTCTTCGAGCAGATCTGCGCCGACTGCTGGGGCGAGTGGCTCAAGCACCAGCAGGCGCTCATCAATCACTACGCCCTGAACCTCCAAGACCAGAAGGCCAAGGAGTTCCTCTTCGCCAATATGGAGGAGTTCCTGTTCGCCGCCCCCAAGGGTGGGGAGGCTAGCGCCGAGAGGTAGGTCCGCCGGCGGGAAGGAGGGTCCCCGTCATCGTCAGCCGGCGGTGGTTCCGCATGATGGTCAGGGAAATCACCTCGGTAGGCCCGTAGCTCCGCAGAATCCGGTGCAGGTGCGCCGGTCCCTCCGCCTTCCGTCCATCCACCGCCAAGACTACGTCACCGCCTTTCAGGTTGAGCGGGGTATTCCGCGGGACGCTGATCACCAGCACCCCGTCGGCCGTTCCGAAGTAGGCGCCGAGGTCGGGATTGAGGGGTGCCAACTCCAGGTCCCCGAGCGGGAGAGGAAGGAAGAAATCCATCCCGGGTGCGCTCTCATCCGGCGTGCGACCGGACCGGAGCATCTCCAGCGGCCGTTCGAGGAAGTCGTTCCGGAGCTGCTCGTGCTCGGCCGGGCCAAAGAAGATCTCCAGAGAATCCGAGCGGTACACCCAGCCGCCGTCGGGCGTCCGCCAGGCGCGGAGCTCCGGCATCCACGGCTCCGAGACGATGGAGGCCGAGCGACGCTTCCCGTTTCGGCTCAATACCACCGCGACGGTGTCGTTGGGGCCAAGGCGCGATGAGAGCTCGATCAGCCGAAGCCCGGGGAGCGACGACTCCCCCTGGAGCCTGAGGCGCTCCATCGGCGACGGAGCGCCGGTGAGAACGTTGGCCCCAAACTGGACGATGATATCTCCCGAGCGGATGCCCGCCTTGTCGGCCGGGCCGCTCGGCGTGACCGACTCGATGAGGGCGCCGACCTCATCGCTGGCGCCGGCCCGCATGTTGACCGTCAGGCCCAACCGGGCCCGGCGATCCCCCACCAGCACCATGAGGGGCGGGACGCTGTCCAGGACGCGGAGCTCCTGGCGCCATCGCATGACGGGTTGTTGGGCTGCGAGGGGGGCGACGGCGAGAGTTGTGAGTCCGGCCGCCACCACGGCGGCCAACCGTCCGGAGGGCATCTTACAACCCCACGTTCCGGGCGCGGGTCACGTGGACGTCGACCAACGCGTCCATCAGCCCAACGCGCTCCCGCCACAGCCGGAGGAGCGCTGCCTGCCGCTGGGCCTGCTCCAGGAGCTCTGCCTGCTGCAGCTGCTGATCGACGTGGGCGATGCGGTCCTCGAGGCCCGCGGCGATCGTGGCGGTCCGGCCATCGGTGACGCGGAGCTCCGGTTGATACTGCGACAGCGCCCGCTCCAGGAGCTGTGAATGGGCCATCGCCGCGGCGATCGCCTGGGCCGTGTCGTCCTGATCCACCGCCCGCCCACCCCCGAGCAGGACTGCCAGCGTGAGGGACGCCGCCAAGGCCACTCCGCCGACCAGCACCCGCCGGACGCGGGAGGTCCGCTGCTCGGCAGCCAGTCGGCGGCGCACCTCGGGCCACCGGTCGCGCGACGGCCGGAGCGACGGAAGCGCCCGGAGCCGCGCGCTCCGCTGGTGCAGCCTATCCAACTCCGCCCGACAAGATTCGCAGGCGGCGAGGTGCTCGCGGATGGCGACGCTCCCCGGATCGGAGGCCGGCCCCCGCGCCTCCAGCAATTGTTCCATCGAGAGGTGCCTCATACGGCGGCCTCCTCCCCCAACCACTGGCGCAACCGGGCGTGGGCCCGCGCCAGTTGTGACTTCGAGAAACTCACTGACTTCCCCATCATCTCGGCGATCTCGCCGTGGGTGTACCCCTCGACGTCGTGCAGCCACACCACCGCCCGGGACACGTCCGGCAGCCGTTCCAGCGCCGCCTCGAGATCCATCCTGAGCAGCCCGTCCTCCCGGCGTGTCGGGACGAACTCGTCGTGCAGCTCGTCCGCCTCGCGATACCTATTCCGACGGAGCCGCATCAGCGCCTTGCTCGAGGCAATCGTCCGTATCCAGGCCCACAGGCTCCCCTCCCCTCGGAACCGCCGGATGCTCCGGGACACCTCCAGGAACGTCTCCTGGAGGACGTCCTCGGCATCCTCGACCGTGCGGCAGATCCGCCGGGCGAGGGTGTAGACCGGAAGCTCGAAGGCCCTGTAAATCGCCTCGAACGCGGCCGTGTCCCCCATTTGGGCTCGGGCCACGACCGTCTCGGCATTTGCCAGGGAGTACCCTTCCACCGCAATCGCCTTTGCCATAGCTGGGTTAAAGATGCCCAGGGAGGAGGGAGGGTCGCAACAGGCCGGCAGCGGGGCCCGCGGGGGCAGCGGACGCACCAGGGATGAGACATTAAACTCATTGCCACATAATCACTTACCAGCGGCAACGGCGGCCCCACCCCGCCTACACGACCAGATTCACCAGCCGACCGGGGACGTAGATCCGCTTCCGGGGGGGCTTCCCGTCGGTGAACCGCCGGGTGGCCTCGTCCGCCATGACGGCAGCCAGGACGGCCTCCTCCGAGGCGTCTGAGGGGACCGACACGCGGGAACGCGTCTTCCCGTTGACCTGGATGACGATCTCGATCTCCGGGGCGACGGTGAGGGCGGGGTCCCACGTCGGCCAGCGGGTGTCGAAGACGCTCCCCTCGTGCCCTAGCCGCTCCCAACACTCCTCGGCGATGTGGGGGGCGAACGGCGCCAGGAGGACGACCAGGTCGGCGACGACCGCGCGCGGCGCAGAGGCGGCGTCCCGGAGTGCGGTCACCAACTCCATCATCGCGGCGATGGCGGTGTTGTACTTGAGCTCCTCGATATCCTCAGTGACCCGCTGGATGGTCTGGTGCCACTTGATGAGCAGCGGCCGCTCGGGGTCGGCCTCGGCGGCCTTCCCGACCAGGGCCCACACCTTGTCGAGAAACCGTCGGGGGCCGCTGATTCCCTCGTCGCGGAAGTCGCCCCCTTCCGGGAAGGGGCCGAGGAACATGAGATAGAGCCGGAATGTGTCGGCGCCCCAACGGGCGATGTACTCGTCGGGGACGACGACGTTGCCGCGGCTCTTGGACATCTTGGCGCCGTCCTTCACGATCATCCCGTGGGCCCGGAACTTGGGGAACGGCTCCTCGAAGTCGACA